>Ga0315277_10004301_pt1 | contig 19103 bp, 13 predicted proteins | sample YL17G05_15_MG_FD_203695 | JGI IMG/M metagenome (GOLD analysis project Ga0315277, IMG submission 203695) | Sediment microbial communities from Yellowstone Lake, YNP, Wyoming, USA - YL17G05_15 | ecosystem: Environmental > Aquatic > Freshwater > Lake > Sediment | place: USA: Wyoming | collected...
CGCGTTCGGTGAGCGCAGCGCGATCATGACCGCAGGCTGCGAACTAGGGCCGGATTTAGTACTTTGGTACCATCCGAAATGAACCCGTTTCCCTATTGTGAGGGCTCTTCGGCTGCATCATGATGATAGGGTGAAATCAGTAAACACCAGGCCGGATCGCCGATCATCGGACCGGTTCCCGATTGAACTCGAGGTTCGCTACCGCTTGCTCACCAAGCGCGGTGGCGAGGAAATGGGCGTCGGCAAGACCGTCGACATGAGCAGCTCGGGTGTCCTCTTTACGGCCCCGCAATCGCTGTTTCCGGGGCGGCGGCTGGAAATCTCGGTGAGCTGGCCGGCGCAACTGGACAACAAGTGCCCGCTGAAGCTCGTCGCACGCGGCAAGATCATCCGTTCGGAGGCGGGAAAAGTCGCCATCGAGATCCAGCAATACGAGTTCCGCACCGCCGGTTCGGCGGCCAACGCGTTGCGTCAATAGAGGCCCGCGCAGTCCCGGATGCTATCATGAACACCGATGCAGCAGCCGGAAGCCGAGCCCGTGGTCGTGATTGTCGGCCGGCCTAACGTTGGAAAATCCACCCTCTTCAACGCGATTCTGGGCCAGCGCCGCGCCATCGTTGGAAACGAGCCGGGCATCACGCGCGACCGGATCCACGGCGACGTCCTCTATCGTGGCCGGCGCTTCGAGTTGATCGACACGGGCGGAATCGTCCCGGATGACTTGGCGCTGATACCGGTCCAGATCCTGAAACAGGCCCGGGTGGCGCTGGACCGGGCCGCGCACATCATCTTCCTCCTCGACGGCCGGAGCGAGATTACCGCCGCCGACCGGGACCTGGGCCGCCTGCTGCGCAAGCTCGGCAAGCCCGTGGCGCTGGCGGTCAACAAGATCGACAGCGCCTCGCGCGAGACGCTGGCGCACGAGTTTCATGCGCTCGGGTTCCCGGATCTGTTTCCGATCTCGGCAGAGCACCGCCTGGGGGTGGACGACCTGCTGGATCACGTGACCGCCGGGTTCCCGGAAGCCGGCGGCGACAGCGAGCCGGAGCGCCCGCGGGCCATCCGCGTGGCCATTCTGGGGCGGCCGAACGTGGGCAAATCGACGTTGCTCAACGCGCTGGTGGGCCAGGAACGCGCCATCGTCAGCCCGGTCGCCGGCACCACCCGCGACGCGGTCGACGAGAGCGTCTCGGTCGGCGGCGTCGAGTTCGTCTTCGTCGACACGGCCGGCATCCGGCGCAAGGGCAAGACCCATCTGATGGCGGAAAAACTCAGCGTGGTCATGGCGCGCAAGCACATGCGCATGGCGCACGTGGTGGTGCTGGTGCTGGACGCAAGCGAAGGCCTGGTGGGGCTGGACGCGACCGTCGCCGGCTACGCCCACGAGGAAGGCCGCGCCCTGATCCTGTGCGTCAACAAGTGGGATGCGGCCAAGGACCAGGGCGAGCGCGCCTTCACCGAGCGCGTGCGCTACGAATTCAGGTTCCTGGACTACGCGCCCGTTGCATTCGTCTCCGCGCGCACGGGTGCGGGCGTCCGGCGTCTGTTCCCCATGATCCGCGAGGCGTATGAGTCGGCTTCCAAGCGCGTCGGCACCGGCGAACTCAACCGCTTTGTCGAGACGCTCGACTTCGCGCCGGAGTTCAAGATCAAGTACATCACCCAGGCATCCCTGCGTCCGCCCACCTTCGTGCTTTTCACCGACAAGGCCAGGCCGCTGCACTTTTCCACCGAGCGGTTCATCATCAACCGCCTGCGCGAGCGCTACGGCTTCAAAGGCACCCCGATCGTCGTCAAGACCAAGCGCCACTGAAAAATGCGTCAGCCTGAGGAGTCAGAATTCAGAATTCAGAATGTCCTGCGAATAGGCCTCCAACAGCTTGCTGACCTCTTCAAAAGCAACTGGCTTGACCCGGAAACAGCGCCGTACTCAAGGTCCTTGGCGAGAATCGAATAGTATCGAGACTCTTCGGTGGAACCTCGTGCGATGCTGTAAAAGCGGAGTTTGCCCGCTTTTCCGTGTTTCTTGAACCCTTCCGCAATGTTCGCGGCAATGGAAACGGCAGCGCGCCGAAATTGAGACGATAGGCCATAAGCTTCAGATCGGGGAAATGTCCGAGATAAACGGTAGGCCGCAAGCACAAACTGGTGGGCCTTTTGCCATACCACCAAGTCCTCAAATCTCGTCGCTGGCGTCCTCCTTCTGACTCCTGAATTCTGACTTCTGACTTCTGGCCACCTGTTTACCACTCTTTCAGCGGCGTGAAATCGATGTCCGGGCGGGTCCAGGTGTCGGTGCCGGAAATCTGGTCGGTCCCCTCTTTGCGCCAGTAGTAGTTGTTGCCGGAGGCGACCTTCCACTTCTCGCCGGTGGCCGGGTCGACCACGTCGGTCTGCCCGAGGATCACGTTGGACCACTGCCGCGAGAGGTTGTCCTGGCTCCGCTGGCGGTTCCAGTAAGACTCGCTCATCGAGGCCGAGATCTCGGCGTGCGTGCGCGCGACAATCCGCGAACTCGCCGCCGTCACCCCCTGCTGCATGCGCGCCCACTCCGGGTTCACCTCGGCCGATTCGATCAAGTGGCGCAAGACGGCTTCGGCCACCGCGACCTGATTCGCCGGCGCAACGTAGCCCACCAGGTGCTGCACCTGCCAGATCCCGCTGCCGGGGGTGCCCGTCAACAGCGTTCCGGCCAGAAACACCCCGCGCATCGAACCGCCGCAGGTGAACGCCGCGTCGCCCACGGTCAACTGCTGCGACACATAGTCGCCCTGGGAGTATGCCTGCCCGAGTTGCCGCGCCAGGTCCGGACGGTCGCGCGCGTCGAGAATCTGGACGCCGGGGCAGCGGGCGCCGACTTTTCGCTGAACGTATTCCGACGCGTAGTTCACGCCCGGGACGTAGCGGCGCACGATCATGCGGACGCCGTAACCGGGCGAATACCATGAACCTTCGCGAAAACCGGCCATGGCGAGGGTCTGCGTGGGCACGGTGTGCGTGGGGATCTCGGCGTCGCCGCTGGTGATTCGGATCTGGCCGTCGGGCGAGGTCAGTTCAACGGCCCCGCGGGTGTCGACCGGAGCGAAGCGGAACATCCCGCCCGTAACGCTCCATCCGCGCGGGACCTCAATCGAGAAAGCGTTCTCTTTCGGGTCCTGCCAGCGCACGTAGTCAAGCCGCGGCCCGGGCGCCGAGCCGCGCGCGGCCGCCGCGGGCTGCGTATACCGAAAGGAAGCCAGAACGCGCACCAGTTCGGCGCGCCGCGCGGGAAACTGGGCCTGCGGCGCGGCGATGGCATAGAACATTCCCGCGCGCCCGGCCATGGTGCAGAGCACGCTGGCCTGCCCCCCGGCATACATTATCGTCGCAACCACTTCGTCCGAACGCCCCGGCCGCTGCTCGAGCCGGGTGAGGCGCCCCTGCGGGAACATCCCGGAGAACTGGTTCAGCGAAAGGCTCAGCCAGGCCCTCGCCGTCGCCGGACGCGCGAGCAGGAACGGTTGCACGGCGGCAAACGTCGCGCCGTCCGCACTCGCCACGCGCACCAGGCCGCTCGAGTCGGCCGAAACGCGCCAGCCCGGCGGATGGTCCACGGTAAACCCGAGAGGATCGGCGTGCCGCGTCAACTGCTGGGCCAAGCAGACAAACGCGACAAACAGGAGAGCGAGGATACGCATGGTTGCCTCCCGTCACTTCTCGCTGTCAGTATAGCTCGGGTGGAAACGCTTGGGTGCGGGCGCCGGTCGACAAACCTTGGCGGTCACCCAAGTTCCCTGAACACCGCTTCGAGACCTCCGGCCGGATCATTGGTGGTAGGGGCTGTTATCGAGAGGAATCGACCGTCGGCGCGTGGAGGGCGGACGGCTCTCGTGGAAACAGCTCGGCCAGGCGCAACGGGAGTGCCGCCGGTCCGGAGGGTCTGCGTTCAAATCTTACGTTTGGGCTTTCAGATTGCCTGCGTGCTGTTGAGTTGACGAAGCACAGTATGTTCTACTAGCAGGTGGAAGAGGACGTGGAAATCGCCATGAAGCCCATTGCGGAGGCAAGAGGTCGTAAGCGTCCGTGGTTTCACTTCTCTGTTCGCAGGTCATGGCGGTGACCCGCGCCTGATTCCTTGGACCGTAGGTAGAGACATTTTCCCCAGTTCCACAAATCTGGGGCTGGGATGTGATGCCCGCCAAAAGGAGAAGTCAGTGGTTTGTGCACGGTGTGGTGAACACTTTGAGCCTGGCGATGGATTTTGTCCGCATTGCAGCCAACCGGAGCCGGCCGTTCCTGAGGGTTGCGTATATTGCCGCGACGCGGCGCCCGTCCTTTGTGAGGGCTATTGCGTGCACTGCGGTCGAGAGGTGCTTCCGGGAAAAGCCGGACTGACTGGATCCGCTACAATCACGGCAAGCAATGGCTCGGCAAGGTTGCAGGCTACCCCTGAGGACTCACAGCCTGGCAGCCAGATCGTGCGGCGAGCTTCATTGCTGCTGCCACATTCGCATGATTGCCACGATAGTGGAATCCAAAGCGACCTTACTTACAGTGAAAGGCTCTCGGTTGCATGGCTCTTGATCTGGCGCGGTTCGATCGTTACTGCCGCGATCAGCCTCGTTGCGGGCTTGCTTGTATGGATTTCTGCATTAAGGGGCAGAACAGCGATTGAAAGCCTGGGCGTTACCCTGAGCTTACTTTCGACCCTCCTGCTCGGCGTGTTCGTTGTGATGCCTTGGTTGGTTCGGACTATGGTGAAGAAGCGATTCCGGGGTTTTTCTCTTGTTGTCCTTCGTGAAGAAGAGCTTAGTGACACCTGAATTGTGCACGGATTGAGGGTGCTTGGCGGGTGTGACGCGCTGCGTTGACCCTGTTTGTGGCTGCCGCCTGCCTGCTTCGATCTGCCCGATTCATCTCCCACCTCGTGAGTCGTTGCTCTCGCTGGGTTGCTCGTGCACAGAATCTTATCCACGCGCTTGGTCAACACCGCAGTGCGTTCGGCACTACGGGCGCGAATCCGTGCGCGCCACTAGCAATTGCTCGCAACCGGTCCGTCAGGCGCTGGAAGATGCTCTGCTCCTGGTAGTGATCGCTGTAGCTCACCCCGACCCTTCCCGCGTGACGCTGGATCTTGGCCGCCAGGAACAGGAATTGCAAGTGCGCCGTCACCAACGTCGTGTGGCGCAGGGTCTCCACGGTTTCGGTTTTCTCCCGGTTGAACAGCAGCAGCCAGCAGTTCGGGTTGTAGGCCAGCATCACGATTTGAAACCAGTTGGCGTTCATCATCCAGCGGTGGGACGGGTGCGCTGCCAGGTCGGCGTCGTTGTTGGCCTCCTTGATCAGGTTCTCGGCGCCAACCTGCTCTGGGCCGCATGGGGAATCCATCGGCCGGGCTCGGGAAGGCGCACGGCGCCCTCCGCCGGCAACCGGCAGGAAATCGAGATCTATGTGGCGGCGGATGGCCTCGATCCGTGCGATGCGAAGGCGCACCCCCTGCAACCCGTTCTTTCCGACGACATCCGGGCCATGACGGGCAGCCAGCCGTTCGTGCGCGAGGCGGCCGTCGACCTCGTCTACGTTGTGGATCACGCGAAGATGAGGAAAGCCGCGGAGCAGGAGAAGGCTGTCACGGTGGCCGCCAACACCGGCTTCATCGGCCGGAACGTGTACCTGTTTTGCACTTCCGAGGGGTTGGCGACGGTGTTCCGAGGGATGGTGGGCCGGGACGCGCTCGCAAAGACCATGAAGCTGCGGCGGATCAGAAGATCACTTTCTCGCAAACCGTAGGGTTCCCCAAGAAGTAGGACAGGCTTGGCTAAGACTAAGCGCGGCCTGAAGGCCGCCCTCAAGGACCGGCATTCGGCGATGCCGGAGGCGGCCGCTTTTGCGCCACCGCAGTGGTCCGCGTTCACCCCGCCCTTGACCAGCAGTACTGTAGTCGTACGCAATTACGCGTGATGGAATGTTCAGGAGTTGAGGAATGGACTTGACTTTGGGGGCCGTCTCAACTGAAACTGTAATCCGAGCGGCAAAAAGCTGGGAGAGACGCATGCGCTTGTCCGGCACGCTCGGTCTAGGAGCGATTCTATGAGAAAAGAAGCAGTCTTGGCAATTCTGTCTGGCGCGGTTCTCCTGTTTGCGCTTTCCGCGAGAGCTGCCAGCCCGATCCGAGTCATGTTGCTGGATGGGGAGAGCGATGGGATTTGGCACAAGTGGCAGGCCACCACTCCCGTCCTGAAGAAGCAATTGGACGGGACCGGCCTGTTTCAGGTGGACGTGGTGACCGCGCCTCCGGCAAACGGCGATTTCGGCAACTTCAAACCGGAATTCGGCAAATACCAAGTCGTGGTGTTCAACTACAACGCCCCCGACGAGCGATGGCCGGCCGATCTGAAAGCATTATTCGAGCGGTACATGACGAATGGGGGCGGGCTTGTGATCGTTCATGCGGCCTGTGTCGGGTTCCCTGGATGGCAGGCGTTCAACCAGATGATCGGGGTCGGAGGCTGGCGAGACCGGAACGAGAAATCCGGTCCCTATTGGTTCTTCAAGGATGGCAGGCTGGTTTCCGACAGTTCTCCGGGAAACGCCGGGAGCCACGGCGCCAGGCTTCCCTACCAGATGAAGATTCAGAACTCTAATCATCCCATCACCAAGGGGCTGCCCAAGGTCTTCATGCACCACGCCGACGAACTGTATGCCAAGCTGCGAGGGCCAGGCAACATGACGGTTCTCGCGACGTCATACTCGGACCCAAGCAACAAGGGCACGGGCAACGAAGAGCCCGCCTTCATGGTCCTCAGCTTCGGAAAGGGGCGCATCTTCTCCTCCACCGTTGGGCATGACGTCTTGGCGCTCAGTTCCGTCGATGCGGTTGTGACCTTTCAACGCGGCACCGAATGGGCCGCTACGGGCAAGGTGACTCAGAAGGTGCCGACGACTTTCCCGACTGCCGAGACGGTGAGCTACCGGGCGGATCTCGCGGCGATGGATCCGAACTACACGAAAGGTATGAATCCGCTGGATGCCGTGGCGGGCGGCGGCGGAGCAACAAAAAAGGGTGGCGCGGGTGTGAGCAAGTAATCCGTCCGGGCATTACGCCGGCGCCTTCTCCAGGCGTTGCTCGTGACGCGGATCGCCGAGAAGACGGCTTGGCGCGGACGACTACGTAGCCGTTGGCGAGTCGGTGTCGCCCAACGAGTCATAGCTGCGGGGAGCGGTTTCGCTGTGCCCGAGCGAAGGCTCTTGTCAGTCGGAATCCTTTGCGATGCCGTCGGGTGTCCGGGCTACTGCGCTTGCCGGCGTTGCCGGAATCAGGTTCGTCTGGACGGCGCCTGATCCGGCGCGCCCCCAACCGTGACGCGCCCGCGGAGATCCTCGCAGGCCAAGCGGACCGTACTGAGTCGGGACTATGGAGCGTCGGGACTCTCGGGTGACTCAATGCGGCAGCCCGGATCCGAGCGTAAGCGGGCTTCCGCACCAGGGGGCGAATAGACTACCAGGAACCTCATCGGCTGAACTCCCGTATTGACAGTCGAATGGTAGACGCCGGGAGGTATGTGGATCATCGTTCCGGAGGTCACTTTCCGCCGCTCTTCGCCGCCGCCGTCGACCATCTGTGTCCCTTCGCCCTCAACAAAATAGAGGATTTCCTCTTCGTCGGGATGGTTGTGACGCCCATGTCCTTTGCCCGCTTCCAGTGTCACGATGCCAGCGGCCATCCGCTCGGCTCCCGTGACGCGCGGCTCGCTCATCCATTGAATGCGTCCCCAATCGAAGACCTGCGTCTCGACATGCTTCGGCTCGACGAACCGTCTTTCTTTCATCTCCATCATGCGCTTTCTCCCTGGGTTCGGGGGGACCAGGAAATCCGCTTGAAAGCCCTGGTCTGTTCGGTTATCGCTTTCTCGACGGCCAACCGCTCGATGCTCGAGGCACCGAAAAACCCGTGAACGCCCTTGGCATTCTCCAGGATGTATCTCGCGTCATCCGGATCCGCGATCGGGCCGCCGTGACAAATGACCAGCACATCCGGATTGACCGCGACGCCGGCATCGCGGATCGACTGCACGCGCCGGCACGCCTGCTCCAGCGTGAGTGCGGTCCTGGCCCCGATGCTGCCCTTGATGGTCAATCCCATGTGCGCCACCAGCACATCGGCCCCTGCCTCGGCCATCCGGCGGGCGTCTTCTTCGTCGAATACGTAAGGACAGGTCAGCATGTCTAGCGAGCGGGCCAGCCGGATCATCTCGACTTCGAGCCCATATCCCATGTCCGTCTCTTCCAGATTCTGGCGGAACGTTCCGTCGATCAAGCCCACGGTAGGGAAGTTCTGGACTCCCGCGAAGCCGAGTTGTTTGAGCCGCGGCAGGAACACATCCATGGTGCGAAACGGGTCGGTCCCGCAGACCCCTGCCAGCACGGGGACCCGCTTGACCACCGGCAGCACCTCGCTGGCCATATCCACAACGATCTGGTTCGCGTCGCCGTACGGCATCAGGCCGGCTAGCGAGCCCCGCCCAGCCATACGGTAACGGCCCGAGTTGTAGATGATGATTAGGTCCGCTCCACCGGCCTCGGCAAACTTGGCCGAGATACCGGTTCCCGCGCCCACGCCCAACAACGGCGAGCCGCTTCGAACTGTTTCCCTCAATCTGGACAAGCACTGCTCACGTGTGAGTGCCATCGTGTCTCCCTTCAATCATTTGCGTGAATTCGGCAACCAGCCGCTCCGCGAACGCAGGGTCGTTGATGTGGACATCGACGTCCACCACCTTCACGTTGCCGTGAACGCCCTCGCGGATAGCTTCAAACAGGGCCTCGTCCGCCTCGGGGTCATGGAATGGCTGGCCCGGGGCGTCGATCGCTGAAACTCCTCGAAGCGGCAAGACAATCGTCACCGGTCCCTCAGCCGCGGATGCCTTCCGGGCGATCATCCGGCCGAGTTGCGCATTCTCCTCGGGCGTCGTCCGCATCAGGGTCACTGTGGGATTGTGTTGATACAGGAGGCGGGTGCGAAACTTTTCGGGCACGGAGTCGCGGGGGCCAAAATTCACCATGTCCAGAGCGCCGACCGAAATCACCTGCGGCACTCCCATCCTGCCCGCCACTTCCATTCTGTGGGGACCGGCGGACAACACTCCGCCCACCAATTCGTCAGCCAGTTCGGTGGTAGTGATGTCCAGCACACCCTCTATGAATCCGTCGCCAACCAGTTGCTCCATCGCCAGTCCACCGGAGCCGGTGGCGTGAAACACCAGCAACTCGAACCCTTTTGTCTCGAGCAACCGCCTGGCCGAGTTCACGCAAGGAGTGGTCACCCCGAACATGGTGGCGGCCAGCAGAGGACGCTGGCTCCCCCCGGCCTCCTGTTCCCCAGCCAGGGTCAAGCCGCTCATGCCCAGGATCGCCTTTGCCGCATTGCCAAGGATGATTCGAGTGAGGCGGTTCAGCCCGGTAAAATCCGCTACCGAGTACATCATGCAGATGTCGGAAGTCCCAACGTAGGGCCGCGTATCGCCGGATGCCAGAGTCGATACCATCACCTTGGGCACACCGACGGGCAACTGCCGCATGCCCGCCGAAGCGATCGTCGTGCCGGCCGATCCCCCGATGGCCAAGATCCCCGCCGGAGGACGCTTCGCCTGCCGGTCCCGAGCCCAAGCCGCAAGGCCCTCCGCCATGGCGCTCACGGCCCGGCCGCGATCCTTGTCGCGGACCAACTGCTCGAGAGACGTTCCGGCCCAACCCGCTATTTCCTCGCGGGTTACGTCCGGCGGGAATAACGGGGCGCCCACCACTCCGACATCGACGACCAGGGTATCCGCTCCCGCCGCCGTCAACTGCTCTTTGAGGTAGGAGAACTCCTCCCCTTTCGTGTCGAGAGTTCCAACGAGGATGATCGGACCTTGAGACTTCACTTTCACCCGGGCTCCTCCCTTCTTACTCCGGCGTTGCTTTCTCCCAGCACTCTACGTGAGGCGCTCGCCATTGTCAAGTCCGGACTCTCAATTCCAGCGCAAAAAGACCGGGCCGCGGCCAGCCTGGCGACCCCGTGCAGACTGCCAGGACGTCGTCGCCCCTAACTTATTCCGATGGTTGGCGGCGGCACGGCGGGGCAGATGCGCTCGCTGCCGCCCGAACCGGCGCCGGCGAGCTTCGGAGCCACAAGCGTGCGCCGGTGGCCGTCAACATCTATCTCGTGGCGCAGGCTCTCAGCCTGCCGGTTCGAGACTCGATTCGAACCGTGTCTGGACACGAGTACCGAGACGGCACGCTGGAGAACTGGGAGAGACTGCCGCCGCCCGTCCGCTCGCCGTCGCCCGCACCCGCGTCATGCAACGCTGCAACGCGCCGGAGTTCGTCTCCGACTCAGTGCGCCGGCGCCGCGCGGGTCCGCCAGCCCTGTCGCTTCTTCAGCAGTTAGGGGCTCAACGATTAACAATCTCTTAACGTATTCTTTCTTGACTTCTTGACATGGATGGCAGTACCATTTAACGTCGAGGAAGGGCCGGTCAGGGTTCGTGTGTCAAGGGATTGGTCCACCTAGTGGAAGACTAGCACTTCTTGAAGGGAGGCGGTATGCGTATTCTCGTGATTGGGTTCATGGTGTTCGCCGTCGTCACGGCTGTCGCTCTGAGCCAGGTGTCCACAGGGACGATTAATGTTGAGGTTCAGGACTCTACGGGTGCGGTTGTGCCCGGAGCGACAGTTGACATAACGCACGTGTCCACCAGCCAGACCCGCCAGGGAAAGACCAACGATGCCGGCCAGTTTCGGGCCACTTTTCTTCCCGTTGGCGAATACACCGTCTCGGCGGAAGCCGCTGGGTTCAAGAAGAAAACCATCACCGGACTGGTCCTCCGCGTTGATCAAAACACAACCATCCCAGTTGTCCTCGTGCCGGGCGAGGTTCGCGAGATTGTGGAAGTCGCGGGCACGGCGCCATTGCTCGAAGCCAGCACTTCCTCGGTCGGGCAGGTGATCGACACCCGTCAGATCCAGGACATGCCGCTCAGCGGGCGAAACCCGTTCGCCCTTGGGCTTCTGTCCGGCAACACGGTTCCGATGTCGGGGCAGAGTACCAACCTGCCCTTCGTCGGCGGCGGCGGCCGCTTCACGTCCACCGAGGTCATGCTTGACGGGGTGGACAATAACGTCGCCGCGACCGCCGGGAGCATCGGACGCTCGGGTGTCGCCTACACGCCTTCGGTGGATGCCGTGCAGGAGTTCAAGGTCCAAACCAACAACTTTTCCGCCGAGTTTGGCCAGGCTGCCGGGGTGGTGATGAATGCCACCATCCGTGCGGGGACGAATGCATTTCACGGCGCCGTGTTCGAGTTCTTGCGCAACGACAAGCTGGACGCCACAAACTTTTTCACCAACGCTGTTGGGTTGAAGAAGGGCATGTACCGGCAGAACCAGTTTGGCGGCGCGATGGGCGGCCGGATCATCCGCAACCGCACTTTCTTCTTTGGGGATTACCAGGGCACCCGCCGCAGCACTCAAAGCGGGAGCGCGATCTCGGACGTGGCGCCGGCAGCCTATCGCGCTGGGGACTTTTCCCGCCTCTCCGCGACCATTTATGACCCTGCCGCGCGGCGCATCGGTCCGAGCGGAGTCGTGATCAGCACCCCGTACACCGGCAACAGGATTCCGGCTTCGCAGGTGAATCCGACCTCGACAGCGATCATCGGTCTGATCCCCCTGCCGAACTACGGCGCCCCCAACGCCGAGAGCCGTAATTTCTTCATTGCGCTCCCACGCCACAATCGGGACGACCGCGGGGATGTGCGGATCGATCACACCATTAGCTCCTCCAACAATCTCTACGGCCATTTCTCCATGGCCAATGCGCCCAACGTGTCGGTGGGCAGTTTCGGCGCCGGCAATTGGATCGGCGGCGGTAGCACTTCTCTGGACAATAGTCGTCAGATGGCGCTCTCGGACGTCCATGTTTTCAGCCCGACGACCGTGAACGAGTTCCGTTTCGGCTACGTTCGGAGCAACTCCAGCAGCGTCGGCACCGCTCCCCAGGGCGTCGCGTTCGCCCAGCAGAACAAAATGGCTCTGTTCCCCTTCCCGGAGCTCGGGTTTCCGAGTTTCAACTTCTACTACGCCGGCGAGGCGCAGGGCGCTCAGCAGATTAGTGGCTTCGGCGGAAGCACTTCCGCCTATAGCGTTGAAAACCGTTTCCAGTGGGTGGACAACCTGAACATCACCCGGGGCGGCCACACGCTGAAGTTCGGTACCGATCTGCGCCGCTTGCGTTACGAAACGTTGAGAGGCGGCTACGGTAACATCCGATTCGGATCTATGTTCACCAGCAGTTCCGACAGGGCCGGGTCGGGAGCGCCGCTTGCGGATTTTCTGTTGGGTTTTCCGCATTCCTTCGGAGAGGCCGGCCAGATGCTCGACTGGGGGCGCGAGAGGCAGTTCTACGCCTTCGGTTACTTCCAGGACGATTGGAAGGCCACTCGCAAGCTCACGTTGAACCTCGGCCTCCGCTACGATCTCTTTTCCCAGCCGGTGGATGCCAAGGATCGCGGGTCCCTGTTTGATGTCGACCGGGGCATTTTTCAGGTTCCGGGGAAGGACGGTTACAGCCGCGCCGTGGTGGATGGCGATCACAACAACATCGCGCCGCGAGCCGGCTTCGCCTATCAACTCGGGCGGAACCTCGTGATTCGTGGCGGTTACGGCATGTTCTACGGGTTCCGGGAGCGAAACCCGGAGACTACCAATTTCTCCCAGAATCCTCCCAACTTACCGATGTTCGGTAACCCCCCGGTGACAGCCGCGGGCACCGTCACGCCCCCCTACACGATCAACACGCCGATCGTGGCCCTCTCCGCCGATCCGCTGCTCAAGGCCTTTTCAGCCGCGGTCCCCTACCAGAGAACTTTCCGCGCCACTGCCTTCCACAAGGCCGACATGCCTGTTCAGCACCAATTCAACCTGAGCGTCCAGTACGAACCGTTGGCCAACTGGCTTTTCGCAATGACCTTGAGTGGGGCGCGCGGGAAGAACCTGACCAGCGGCGTGTTTATGAAAAACTCGATCCCCTTTGAACAGGCCCTGGCGGGACGTACCGCTCAGACGGACCGGCCCTTCCCGAACGTCAACGGCGCGATATACTACAGCGGGTCGATGGGCTCAAACAACTACCACGCGGCCAGCTTCAAAGTGGAGAAACGATTCTCGATGGGGCTGACTTTCCTGGCCAACTACACGATCTCCAAGAACATCGAGAACATGGGCTTTATCACCAACTTCACCCAGTTTGCAACCGTCATCATGCTGGACAGCTACCATCCCGAGCGGGAAAAAGGGGTGTCTCCGCTTGATATTCCCCAAGTCTTCGTGGTGAGTTCCAACTACGCGTTGCCGTGGGGGCCCGGCCGGCCCTGGCTGACCAAGGGCCTCGCGGGTAAGATCCTGGGTGGCTGGAATCTTAGCGGCATAACCAACCTTCGCAGCGGTTCCCCGGCCGAAATTCGAACCAACGTCAATCCGCCGGTTTACGGATCCTGGAACCTGCCCGACCGCGTGTCTGGGGTGTCGATGTATCTGGGTAAGGGTCCCGACGGCTACCTGAACCCGGATGCCTTCCGAGTGCCGGGTACGGTCCTCAACCAGAGGGGAGCGGCGATCCAGTTATTTGGCAACTCCGGGCGCGCTACGATCCGGGGGCCGGGCTCGGTAAACTTGGATTTCGCGGTGCTCAAGGATTTCAGCCTCACCGAGCGCTCCAAGATCCAATTCCGTTCGGAGTTTTTCAACTTCACCAACACCCCGACGTTCAGCCTGGCCACGCCCTCCGCTACGTCGATGACCTGTAGGGGCACGCCGAACGGGCCCTGCACGGGCAACGCGGACTTCGGAACCATGTCCAGCGCCTCGGCCACCGGACGGCAGATCCAGTTCGGGCTGAAGTTCCTGTTCTGAAGCCTGGTCGGCAGGTTTGCGGGCGGACCGCGCGCTGCCGCCTGTAAACCTGCAGCCTACGGTGATCTTTGGATATCTTGCTATGATAGGAAGCGCGGAGTAATTTGGTGGTAAGGAATTGCAGCTCTGGCATTTCGACCCAAAAAGGAGACGAATCTCACATGTCTAACAAGCAGTGCTCCAGCTTAAGGCGACTTTACAACGCGACTCAAGGATGTTTGGGAAGAGTGAAGCACCTTCTCTGTCGCGACAAAGTTACCGGCGTCCTGGCCAGCGGGCAGGCGGATTCCGCCGCCAGCGCGAACCGCAGGGAGTTGCTCGCCAGTCTGAGTGCGTTGCCCGTCCTGGGCGTTGCCTCAGCACGCCATGCTTCCGCTCAGCAGGCCAAAGAGAAGCCGGTTGTGGCCGCCCCCACAAGTGGTTCGACCGAGGGCACAGGCCCGTTCAACGAGGCGATACATCAGTATTATGTGAACAAGGTTATCGACCTGAAGGATCCGGAGACACTTGCCAAACAAAAGCTGATGCCCGTTGGGAAGATCGGCGGTCTCTCCATCGGTCGGCTCATTTGCGGCAGCAACCTCATTGGGACCAACATGCATGAGCGCGATCTCTCATACGTGCGCGACCTGTCGTCCCGTTACGCCACAACGGAGCGAATATGGATGGCGATGAAAAAGTGCCAGGAGCTTGGAGTGAATACCTTTAACCTGAAGGCGAATAACTTCAAGCAATTCGATTTGCGAACCTACGAGAAGGAGTACGGTGGGAAGATCCAGTGGATTGCCGACGTGATAGCCGGCACGGACCTGGCCAGGTTCGAACCCGTGCTGCTGGACCATCTGAAACATGGACCGTCGGCGGTCTATCTGTGGGGTGGCTCCACTGACCAGTGGTATTTCAAGAAGCAGGAGCGCAATATCGTGAGGGCCTACGAGATCATGCGTAAATACGATGATGGCGGTAAGATCGCCGTAGGCATCTGTGCGCACCGCATCGAGCCCATCATGTGGATCGAAAAAGAGGGACTGAAGCCTGACTTCTATCATCTGACGCTCCATCATGACCGGTATTGGTCCGCTCATCCGAAGGAAAACCGAGAGCCCCTGGAGATGTTCGATCCGAAGTATAGAAGATCCATCGATCACACCCGTTACTGCGACAACTTGTACTGCATGGATGCGGAAAAGGTCGTTGAGGTTATGCAGAGCGTGAAGGTGCCCTTTATAGCGTTCAAGGTGATGGCGGCTGGAGCGATTACTCCGCAGGACGGGTTTAACTATGCGTTTCAGAATGGGGCGGATTTCATCTGCATAGGCATGTTCGACTGGCAGGTTGAGCAAGACGCGCAACTCGTCACAAAGGCCGTTGCGGAAGCAAAGAACCGTAAACGTCCTTGGTGCGCGTGAGGAGGGAAGAGAGAGGGATGCGATGCTCCGCGCTGGCAGGCGGCCAACAGTTCCGTTTCCAGTGGCTGTCGGGCCGCGCTGAGTAAACGATTTCTCGAAGCACCTCGGTCCTGAAGGCTCGGCGACCAGGCGGGTGGACCCTGGCAGCGAGTGAGTAGCTAAGGAGGGCTGCTGCGGGGCGGCAGCTTGTGCGGACGCTGGCTGGGGGGAAAGGGTCGTCCGGGTGCAGATTTGGAGCTTTGCCGTGAGGAGTGAGGGTGGCTGTCGAACGAAAAGAGGTAAAAAGGTCAAAAGAGGTGATGGGAATGAACCGACGTACTCTCCTATGCACGCCAATTGTAACGGGTCTGGCTGGGGCCATGGCGGCCGCTCCGACCCGAAATCAGTACATCGACCTGTCTTTCTACCATGTGAGCGGGGGCGCCGGCCAAAGCAGTCGGCTGACGGGGTTTCTCGAGAACGAACACCTGCCCATGATGAAGCGTCTTGGCATCGGTCGGGTAGGCTACTTTGGCCTCCGAGAGGCGCCTGAGTCGGCGCGGGCTGCGGCGCAGAGGAAGGGCGAAGCCCTCCCCGAACCCGGCACACGCTTCGTCGCCCTGACGATTTACGACTCCTGGTCGGCCGTCGAGGCGCAGCAGGCGGCGCAGCGAGCGGATGAGAAATGGACTGAAGTCGTTGATGCGCTGATTGGCCAACCCCCGGCCTATGACCGCATGGAATCCTGGTTGCTTCGGGCGTTCGACGGTATACCGAAGGTCGAAGTTCCGCCGTCCGACAGCGACAGGAAACCGCGAATCTTCGAGCTCCGCAATGCCGAAACCCCGAACCTTGGCGCTCAGGCCCGCAAGATAGAGATGTGGAACAAGGGAGAGATCCAGGTCTTCCGAACCTGCCGCCTGAATCCCCTGTTCTTCGGCGAGACCCTGAGCGGTTCGAGAATGCCCAATTTCTGGTATATGGTTTGGTTCGACGGGCCGGAAGCCCGGGAAGCAGCCTGGGATGCCTTCCGGAAGGACCCGGATTGGGCCAGGATGCAAAAGGACCCCCGATACAAAGGGGCAACCACACCCAGAATTGCCGATACATTCCTTCAGCCGCTGGGTTTTTCACCCATTCGTTAGCGTGTCCGGACGAGCGGCACTTTCGGCGGATCCTGCTACGTGGCGGGTCAGTCGTGGGTGAACCACTATGGGGAATGCGGTAATGGTTCCATATGGTTCATTCAGTTGCTGGTGCCAGACTATCCGCGCCCTGCGGCGCCGGAACTTCCGCCCGTTCGTGAGCGGACAGGCCATATCGTTGGTGGACCTGATCCTCCGACACGTAGCCCAAGGCTGGCTGGTGTACCGGCTGACCCGCTCGGAATGGCTGCTTGGAGGGACTTTGTTCTGCAGCCAGTTTCCGGTGTTCGTGCTCGGCCCGCTGGGAGGCACTCTGGCGGACCGGTATTCCCGTCACCGCATCGTCATCGCGAAGCAGATGCTCTCCATGGTTCAGGCCCTTGCGCTGGCGGCGCTCACGCTGACCAGTCGGGTACAAGTATGGCACGTAATGGTGCCGGCCACGATGCTGGGAGTGGTGAATGCCTTTGACACGCCGGCGCGCCACTCGCTGCTGATCCAGATGACCGGCAAAGAGGATCTTCTCAGCGCCATCGCTCTGAACTCCGCGATGTTCAACTCTGCCCGCACGCTCGGGCCGGCAATGGCGGGAGTGTTGGTGGCTGCGGCCGGCGAGGGCGTGTGTTTTCTGCTGAACGGCATCAGTTTCCTGGCGGTAATCGGGTCGCTCCTTGCGATGCAACTGCCTCCGTTCGCACCCTCCGCCATCGAGGCTCCGTGGCAACGCTTGGTGGATGGTTTCCGGTATGCCCGCCGCACGCCGGCCATCTGCACCCCGCTCGCCATTGTTGCCGCCGTGTCTTTTTCCAGTATGCCTGCGGTGGTGCTGCTGCCGGTCTTTGCCGGCGAGATCTTTCACCGCGGTTCTGAGGGCCTCGGATTCCTCATGGCCGCAATGGGAGCCGGGACAGTGATCGGCACACTGGTGCTGGCCAGGAGCTCTCCTACGGCCGGCCTGTATCGGGCGATCTATTACGGTGCCGCCGGACTCGGCGTCGCCTTCACGCTTTTCGGCGCGTCCGCTTCGTTCTACGTCGCTCTGGCGGCCGCGTCGTTGATTGGCTACAGCGCCACGCGCACTAATACCTCGGCAAACACGCTCATCCAGACACTGATTCCGGATGAATACCGTGGCCGCATCATGGCGCTCTATGCCGTGACCGTGGTTGGCATCGGACCGTTCGGCCAGCCTGGCAGCGGGCGCGCTGGCAGGTTTGATCGGAGCGCGCCTGACGGTTGTCTGCGGAGGAGCGCTGTGTCTCTCGGCGGCGCTGTTTCGGGCAAGCGTTTGGCCCTTTCTCAGCGAGGCGAGACAGGATGAAGCGGGTTCTAGCTCTTGGCACAGCGCTCCTGGCGGCGACCGCGCACCTTGCGGCGGCGCCAAGAGCGTCCGGCGCCCTGTTTGGGGAAATGGACCACATCCTGCCCGATCCGAGCGAGGTCACCGCCTTGCGGCAGCTTCGACCGGTTCAGCCTGATCGCATCGCACGGGATGACGTCAAGGAGTTTCTCACCCAACCAGCGCTTTCCGAGCGCGAATTGCTGCGCCTGGAGGAGAGTGCCCGTGCTATGGGCGTCACTTACACGGTGGTCCTGTACGGTTACGACAGGGTCCGGACGCGGGTCGCCGTGGACGCGGCATTCGAGGAAGTACGCCGGCTCGATCGAATGCTCTCTAAATACCGGCCGGACAGTGAACTGAGCGAGGTAAACCGACATGCCGCCGAGCGTCCGGTTAAGGTCACAGCGGAGTTGTTTGCGCTGCTGTCGGAGTGTGAGCGATACAGTCGCGAGAGTGAAGGTACGTTCGACATTACCGTCGGACCGCTGATGAAGGTGTGGGGATTCTATCGGGGAACCGGCCGGCTGGTAGGCAAGCAGCAAGTGGCGTGGGCACTCAATAGGGTGGGCTATCGGAATGTCGTGCTGGATGCGGCGAACGGCACGGTGCGCTTTGTTCGGTCTGGCGTCGAACTGGATCTGGGCGGTCTTGGCAAAGGCTACGCCGTGGATCGGATGGTCGCTCTGCTCAAGCAGAACGGCATCACATCCGCTTTGGTGAATGCCGGCGGCAGCAGCGTCTATGGCTTGGGCGCGCCCCCCGGCGAGGATCGAGGCTGGGAGATCCATATCCGCGATCCCAAGAGTCCGTCCGGAGTGGTCGCGGACGTGTACCTGAAGGACGAGTCGATATCGACCTCCGGCAGTTCCGAGAAGTTCTTTCTGGCCGAAGGCCGGGTTTACAGCCACATCATGGATCCTCGGACCGGTTATCCGGCGGGGGGCATGCTGGAGGTATCGGTGATCGCGCCGAGGACAGTGGATAGCGAGGCTTGGACGAAACCCTACTTCATCCTTGGCCGCCACTGGGCGGCCCAACACAAACCGAAGGATTTTCGCGTGTTCCTGTGTGAAGACCAACCAGAACAGCCATGCGCATGGCTCCGTTGAGCTGTGGTTTCCGCAAATCTGTGCCTTGTTGTGGTTCCTGCACATTCTGGCCTGATTGATAGATTGAGAGTTGTCCTATCTCCATCAATTCCCCGACGGCCTGCGGTCCGCAAATATTCCGTCCGCCTTATCCGCCATTGAATTGAATGAGTTTCGGGCTCCGCGTGGACAGTTACAGTACGTCACGGAT
>Ga0315277_10004303_pt1 | contig 19099 bp, 23 predicted proteins | sample YL17G05_15_MG_FD_203695 | JGI IMG/M metagenome (GOLD analysis project Ga0315277, IMG submission 203695) | Sediment microbial communities from Yellowstone Lake, YNP, Wyoming, USA - YL17G05_15 | ecosystem: Environmental > Aquatic > Freshwater > Lake > Sediment | place: USA: Wyoming | collected...
ATATATCTGTTGGTTCTGGGCAATGGAAACTACCTGGGACATTATCGATTCCGAAAGGAGCAGGTCCGTTTCCTGCTGTTGTTCTTGTACATGGCTCTGGTCCGAATGATCGGGATGAAAGTGTTGGTCCGAATAAACCATTTAAGGATGTTGCCGGGGGTCTTGCTTCAAAGGGTATTGTAGTATTGCGATATGAGAAACGGACGAGGCAATATCCTCAGGAGTCTGCAGCAATTCAAAATTTCACGGTGCAGGATGAAACCATTGCAGATGCATTAGCTGCGGTGAATGTGTTGGATGCATCATCTGCTGTGAATCATTCAAGGATCTTTGTTCTTGGGCATAGTCTCGGTGGAATGTTAGCTCCGCGTATTGGAGTACAGGATCATCGAATCGCCGGGGTAATCATCTTGGCTGGGCCGACCCGTCATCTTGAGGACCTTATATTGGAACAGTCACGGTATCTTGCGAATATAAGTGGAATAAATCAATCTGAACAGATTGTATCGCTTGAGAAACTTGTGATGAAAGTGAAGATGTTGAATATCAGCCTGGGTGAAGATGTCCTTGGTGCCCCGAAAGCATATTGGGCGGATCTCGCAACATATGATCCGATAGTAACAGCACAGTCATTGCATATTCCTCTATTGATCTTGCAAGGGAGACGGGATTATCAAGTCACAATGACAGATTTTGCTCGATGGAATGAAACTTTTTTTGGGAACGCGTCTGTGACATTAAAAACCTATACAACGTTGAACCATTTATTCATTACTGGAACTGGTGTGCCGTCATATAATGAGTATTTGGTTGAGGGGCATGTCGCTGAAGAGGTTGTTGCAGATATTGCAGCATGGATAAAGAATCGGTAATACACTACGACCTTCCTCATTCTTTTTTCCGGTAGGATGATAAGGATGATATTTGTTTATGAATCCAGACAATTAGAGGATACGTTTGTATGGCCATGGAAATAAAAGATGACTCATCTGAGATTTATACTGCAGTAAGTTTATTGTTAGCGGAAAAACGTACATCGCTTTCTGTTCTTCGTACAGCTATTGCGCTTTTTACCGTCCCGACCTCTGTGTTTACGATTCTTGTTGCAACCTCGCGATACTATGATCTGAATGCCTCTTTGTATTTCGCGGTTCCGTTGTTTCTGCTGTGCTCCTTTCTCATTTTCTTTGGTCTGTATCTTGTTATTCGATCGTTACGACGTCTTCATGATATTGATTGTAAAATCCAGGAAATGAAAGAAAAAGATACATGCTTACGAGATATTATTGAGTCCGCCTAACTGAGACGGTGAAGAAATATTTTTTTTACAAAGAAGACGGAAATATTTAGATAACGTTGGTTGGTTATAGGAGTGGGTGGAATTTATGCAAAAACCTCAGACGACGGTTTCCGATGTTTTAATGAGTGAGCTTGAAAAATGGAATATTACTCTTGTGTTTGGCATCCCTGGGACGTCCTCCCTTGGCCTGGTTGAGGCACTCCGTGCAAATAAAAAAATGCGGTACATCGTTGTTCGCCATGAGGAAAACGCGGCGATGGCTGCGTCCGCGTATCATAAGCTCACCGGGAGGATTGCTGTGTGTTTGACGATTGCTGGTCCTGGCGCAAGCAATCTTGCAACAGGCTTGTATGATGCAAAAGAAGACAGAGCTTCGGTGCTTTCGATTAATGGGCAGGTCGCTGGTCAATATATCGGTGATGGGAGTTTTCAGGAGATTGACCAGGATGCATTTTTCAGACCTATCACAGTCTATAACAACACGATTTATGATAAAACACAGTCGTTGAAGATTCTGACGCAGGCGTTACGACACGCAATTGTGCAGCGTGGGGTCGCACAGATTTCCATTCCGAATGATGTGCAGAAAGCATTCTTGGATGCGGAAAGTTGTGAACGGGAGACGTGTCAAACAAATTTTAATATCCTTCCTGATGAAACAGAAATACAAAAAGCAGTTGCGTTGATTGATGAATCCAAGAAACCGGTGATTATAGCAGGTTGGGGTGCGTTTGGGAACGGGGAGTGGCTTCTTCGGTTTGCGGAGACGCTCAAAGCACCGATTGTGACGACGTTTCGTGCGAAAGGAATTCTTCCTGACGAGAACAAATGGCTTTTAGGGATACTCGGTAACGTGGGTTCTCCGTATACCCGCAAAGTAGTCAATGATGCTGATTTGTTGATCACACTTGGTGTTGGTTTTTCAAAACAGACGCATGTACCAACAAATAAATCGTTGGTTCAGGTTGAAATCGATCCGTTAAAAATTGGTAAAATCCCTTTTTCGATTGCCTTATGGGGGAATGTTGCTCTTGTTCTGCCGAAGCTCGTCGAGACTGTCCAGGTGAAAAAGAATGATTCAGTGTTGCTAGAGATAACCGAGATGAAAAAGAAATGGTTTGAGCAGCTGGAGAAAGAGGCAGATCCAAATGCAACTCCACTGCGGCCTCCGTTTATCATGAAGGTTCTTTCGGACATCCTTCCTGATGATGCTATTATTTCTATTGATGTTGGGGAGAATGGATGGTGGTTTGGTCGTAATTTTATAATGAAACGCCAGCGTTTTGTCATGTCAGGATACCTTGGTTCCATGGGGTTTGGGCTGCCTGGTGCTCTTGCTGCGAAACTAGCATTTCCTAATAATACGGTGGTGTGCATCGCTGGTGATGGTGGTTTTTCTATGGCGATGGCTGATTTTGTCACCGCGGTAAAGTATGATTTACCAATGGTCGTGGTGGTATTGAATAATAAACAGCTTGCGATGATCCAGGTAGAACAAAAAACAGAGGGGTATCAGAATTTTGGTACAGATCTGTTAAATCCTGATTTTGCACGTTATGCAGATGCTTGTGGTGGCGTGGGGTTCAGAGTATCAAAGCCAGAGGATTTTCAAAAAACTGTGAAGCAGGCTCTTGGGATGAAAAAACCAGTTCTTATTGATGTTGCGACTGATCCAAAGCGATTCTAATTTTGTTTAAATCTGATTCCGATGGTTCAGTAATCGTGAGGCTCTGATTTTCCTTATTTACCAACTGGTACGATGAGAAGCGGTGTGTATCCCTCGGTGAGTTTCAGCAAGGATGACAATGCTGTATTGTCTGTTGGGAGTACGATGTTGCTCTTGAACCCACATGCGGTTGCTTCGAGCATGATGTTTTGGGTTGCTGCTCCTGCTTCGAAGTACCAGAACGGAAGGTATTGTTCACCGGTGTTTTTTGTCTTATTCCAGTTCAATACCGTGATAATGGAAAGGGGGGCAGAGGAAAGAGATGGGAGTGATGATGCAGCTGCGAGAGATGCTCGGTTGTCCCCGTTTCTTATTTTTTGGAGATAGGTCACAACGGGTAGTCCGATGTAGTCAGCAGAATATTTACTAAACATCGTTAAAAGGTTCGGCTGGTATTTATAGACGCCTGAGTCGGTGACCGCGTAGATTTCAAGTGGGTAGTAGGCGTGAGCGCTCGGGACGGTTCGATGTCGTTTGACTTGGTTAAGGTCTTGGTTGCTTTTGTCAAGATAGTAGGAGAATCCGTAGGATGACCAGATAAGTTGGCTCAGTTCCTGTCGGGTGATGGCGCCTTGGAAGTTGGTTGTTTGTGTTCGTTGTTGAAGTGCAGTGGTAAAGTTCATTTGTGTTTCTATGACTTTGGGGAGCAGTGAGAACCACAGCGGTCCATATTTGAAGTTATACGGATGGAGGAGGTGTCCGAGGGGCATGATGATAAGGCCTGTTTGGTCTTCTGGGATGCCCATTCTATCAATTGCTGGGGGGAGTCCTCCGGTGACGACGGTTCCGAGGTTGAGTGCGTCGACGGTAAATGCTATGTTCTGGCAGATTTCTCCTATTTCGACTGCGGCGTTGTTAGGGGTTGTTACCGTTGTGTTATAGCAGAGGCCAAGGACAAGGGGTGCGCCTGGGAATTGGTAACCAACCCTATCTCGCCAGTCTCCCGGTTTATAGAATTGGAGTGAATGGTTTACGGGGTTGTAGGTGTACGCTGCGTCTTCTTTCAGGACGTAAATAACGCTTGCATACGTACCATTGATGCCTGCGATAGTGCGGTTTCCGTCTTGTCTGTATCCAGCTGCGTTCCAAAGAATGGTTGCGAGTTGTTTATCGGTGATTGTTTCGTTGTTGAATTCTCGTATCGACATTCTGCGGAAGATGGTTTGTTCCAGGTTCATGTCAATGGTTTGTGGTGGTGGTAATTCGTAAGTTGCTTTTGTTGCTGGGGTGAGTGCTAGGCTGCAAAAAAAGGTGAGGATCCCTATGGTGATTATTTTGTTTATAAAAGGTTTTTTCTTCATAATGCTCTAGGTTTAATATTCTTGAGTTGTATATAAATTTTTTCATTAAAAGCAATCAAGTAAGATAAAGAGACGAAAATCAAATATGGTCAATAGTAAGGGTCGTGTCATGAATGATTTTCTCAGTAACAGTTCCAGATATTCATGCTGTGTTATATCATGAGTCCTTCTGCTTTCAGTACAATTCCGGAAACAAAGAGAAATGCTTTGTGATTGTTTATGGGAGGTATGTTTATGGTAATTCCAGTAAACCAACTGAGGTTTACACCATACGCTTCTGCACCTACTTTTACTCTTTGAAATCCATTGAGTCCTAAACAAGATATTGTTCCATTTTGCAGAGATATTGCTCCAGTTGGCGTGAGTATTTTAATTGGGATCAAATCTGTTAATAACATTGTAAGTACCAGCAATGGTTGGTCCTGGTGTCTCCGTTGTTATTTCTGGTCAGGCAATTATCACAGGGTCTGGGCAGTCTGTTCAAAACGGTGTTGTTTCGATCGAGATACCCACTATCGGTGATAGCTGGAGTACCACAACCGATTCCAGTGCGGGAGGCAACGATGGTATTTGAAAATCGTATGATGTAGCTAGGGAGGCTTTTCCTTTTGGGATGAATTCTGATGAGAATCTGATTTTACAATAATTAAATAAAATGATGATGTAGTGAAAATAAAGGCGAGTTGCAATCAATTACATGGAGGATGTGGACGGAGAGGCGTGTCATAAGGAGGTGGGAATTAGTAATAAAGAGTTGTATTCTATTCTAAAAAGGGAAAAAAAGAGAGAGGGCCTACACCATTTCCCCGATCTCTATTTCCTGGGTTTCATTGATAAAGATATTATTAATTTCCCCTGCCATCTCATCTTGGGTGATGGTTCCACTCGAACCATTGGATTGGTTATTTTGGGCTACCGGCTGATTTAAAACCCGGTAAGAGACTGTCGCGGACACAACGATAAGCAGAAGGAACAATACCGAAAAAATTTTTTTATTCATCATCAATTACAGTCTCCTTAGCTAAGGGGATTCTCCATGACCCTTTCCGTTCCCGTGGTGCTTGAGGTCATCCATGGATTCTTTGGCATGGATTTTGTTTCGTATTCGTTCTTCTTTTAATTCAGAGAACACCTCGTGTTGTCGTTCATGGTTCATCTGATTCATTGTTTTACTGAGCTGGAATCGAAGCTGATCTAGGGTTATGTTTCCATTCAGATAGTCCTGTAGTAATGACATATTGGCTTCTCCGATGATGCCAAATAACCGATACACCTGGTTGCTGTTGAACTGTCGGATCCTGTTTTGAATTCTCCGTGTATAATTCTGGAGATCGTCCCCTACAAGTTCTCGGACCCTTTCCCTGATTTCTCTAAGGGTGACATCATCTAGTAACGAATGGAGGCTTTCTTTGAATAACTTGGTTGCATTGCGTGCTTCCTGTTTTAGCGCAACGAAGCGTGCGACGGAATCATTTGCGCTGGCATTTATTGCTCTGACATCCTCTAAGACCGCTTTCAAATCTGCAAGCAGAGATTCCAGCTCGGTGGTATTAAACTCCAATGATTTCAACACCGCGATAACCATTTCGCCTTTCAGTATGTTTTTAATGATCGCTTTTTCAAGCTGCAAAAGACGTATCTCTGCCCCCAAGGTTGCGTTCATGATTTGTATTTCATCTTCTGTTTCGTTTTCAAAGTCATCATCATCTGTTTCATTTACATCATTCTCAGTTTCATTTTCATCATTGTCATCAGATTGTCCTGTTTCGTTGTCATTCCCAGAATTATCATGGGGGTTTTGGTCGTTATCCGGGTGATCTCCAGCTTCTTCGGCAAATGTTAATGACGAAATCGATATCATTAACATCGGCACCAGTAACAGACTTAATATTTTTCTCATATGATACCACACCTTTTTTTGCCCATGCCATCATAGGCCTTTAACAGCCTATTGGTTGAAACAGCATATTAAATTTCACCGGAAAACAGCGGAACATACCGGAACAAAACAACAAAAACTGGTGCTACGGTTTTTTCAGACGGATTAAATTCGACATCCCTATCTGTTCCTTCTCGATAAGCCCTTTCATCTCCAAGCCATGGATATTTCGTGACACCGCTGCCTTCGGGATGTCTAGTTCCTTTTGGATTTCCGTCTGTGTTAAAGGTAGTTTCCGCCCCCTTAACAGTGTTATAATCTCTTTTTGTCGTTTGTTTAACCCTTTCAAATCGTTGGCGGGCGCATCCTCTTTTGGAACAGTATTGGTTCGATTCTTTTTTCTTTTCTTCAGATAAAAAACCATGAGAAGTATCAATAGAATCACGATGATTATGATTAAAAAGAGGGACACTGCATCTTTTTCAGATATACCGGTATCACCCACCAGTTTTTCAATCTGATATTGTACAATTAACGTAAACGTTTCATTCTCCCCGACCCCGTTTACTACTAAACGCCCCTCATGTTCTTCAATTCGAAGAAAACCGGATGATTTGATATAATTGATAGAGGCGCCTTTCGGTAATAAAAGCTCATAAATGAAATCAGAGAAAACCGTATCCTTTGTGATATTCAGTATCCAGTTGCCCTGTTTTTTTATGGTATACATCGGGGTGTTATTGATCAATAAATCCGGGTAATTCGTCACACCTTGGAGGGTGACAAAACCAGATGAATCAACATCAATGGAAAGTTCTGCGTAAAAATCATCAGCGCCATAAGATGGTACCCATACCATCATCAAAAAAAGAAGCAGAAAACAACCGAAACACCATCGATAACTAGTCCGTTTCAGTCCCATCAGAATTCCCTCAGACGCTCAAGGGAGAATATACTACCACCTACTTGAAGATATTCTCAAGTGCTCTACTCTTCTTCTTTTTGTCCCCATGCGGTCTTTTTTGATTTGAAAAAAATTATTTGTTTATAAGGAGTTTTCCTGTTGGATCTATTTCCGATAAGAATTTGATGTTATTGTAATCATAATTTATAATGATAGGTTGGATTAATACTTTAGCGGAAGTATTGATAATTTTTAAGGTTTACATTATAATATTAAAAACAATGAGAAGATTATAGTGAAAGGTTATGGCAGAAAAAACAATCGCGGTCATTTCAGATATTCATGGTAATTCATGGGCGTTACAAGCGGTTTTAGATGATTTGAAAAAGAGAAATGTTGATGTAATCTTTAATCTTGGCGATAGTTTGTATGGTCCTTTAGATCCTGCTGGAACGTTTCAGCTTCTTCGCAAACAAGACCCGGTAAGTATATCAGGAAATGAGGATCGGTTAATTGTGGAATATGTTGATTCACGTAATAAAAACTCCACTATAGAGTATGTTATTTCAGAGCTCGGTACTGAAGCATTCCGTTGGTTGAGATCACTTCCATAGACGAGAATAGCTGATGATTTTTTCCTGTGTCATGGCACCCCTGAAAAAGATGATGCGTATTTAATTGAAAAAATCACTCCTCGTGGAGTAGAACTGAGAAAGATACAAGAATTGCTCAGAGAAATTTGTAATATTAAACAAGCGGTCATATGTTGTGGTCATAGTCATATGAAGAATTTGATCGTCCCATGCCCGAAGAAATACATTGTGAATCCCGGGAGTGTTGGATTACCCGCATATGAAGACTCTCTGCCGTATGCTCATGTTATGGAATCAGGTAATCCAAATGCATCGTATTGTATTGTGAAGAAAGAAAACGATCGCTATCGTATAGAATATATTTTGGTTTCGTATGATTGGGAAGCTGCTGCAGATTGTGCTGCCAATAATCGTCGTGAAGATTGGTCGAAGTGGTTACGAACAGGAAAAGCATAGAGTAAGATGATTTTTTTTGTGAAAACAATATTTACTCGTGGTTATGCAATCAAAAGGCTATGATGTGGTTCTCCTGTTGGGATGAGCTCTGATTAGAACCCGATATTGTTGTAATCATGTCGCGGCTATAATGATTGAACAGCGAAAAAGAACATAATGAAATCAATCACGTTATTTTTTTTGTTTTGTTTTTCTGAATGGTTCCTGTGGTTCTACTACATTTACTGAATCATAGGGGATGATGCCGATTTTCTTTTCTTCGGTTCGTATTTCTTCTATTATTTTGAACAGTTTTTCATGGAGTTCTGCTCTGCGATGTGCTTGTTTGTATGTTAATCCTCTTGTTTCCATTAACTCAAGTTCAAATTTCTCGTGTCCCTGTAAAATTCTTTCTCTTCGTAGCGGGTTGTCATAGACGTCTTTTCGTATCCAGATTTCATTTTCTGGGATTTTATGGCGGAGATTTTCCGGGAGTTCGTTTTGCGGGACAAGTCCATGGAGTGCGATGTACTCACCCATGACGGATCGCGGTTTTACTTTTACGAAAAATGGTAAGTTTTCTCTCCCGCGACCGTAGGGATCGTAATCTGATTGTTTGATTTTTTGTTTTGTGTGTTTTTTTCTTTCTAGGGAGTTTTCTTTTTCTGTCATCTCTACACCGGTAAGGAGCATTCGTCTCTATAAATTTTTTTCTCTGGAGAATATAGACATTAGAATACTAATATTCATTGTCTTGAAGGAATATTTACCAGAGAATAATCATTAAGTTATGATTAGATGTTATTGTTCATATGGAAAAAAATAGACGAAAATTACAATTTATGATTAGATATTAGAAGCAGTACCTAGCAGTAAATTTAATGTTCTGCCACATAGCAAAGTGGCCATGTTTTTTCTTCTGGTGAAAGGTTTCTTTTATTTTCTAAAAAGGACGCTGCTGATACAAAAGTTCTTTGTATCCTCCTGGATATCCTGTTACCGTGGAAAAGGAATTAGCTGAAGAAGTCAAAGAGTTGAACAAACGGATCAGTGAGCTGGAAAAAATGCTGTCCCTGCTTATGAAACCTTTGAGTGATGTTCGGAAGACGACGGAAAGTTACCTGAAACTTGCTGGTCTTCTCCTTGATCATGGGGGGCTGACCCCTGATTTTATTTTACCTGAGTTAAAGGATCCTATTTCGAAAGATATTGTTCGAGTGCTTCTGGAGCGACCTGAACAGAATGTTTCTCAGATTACAGATCTGGTGAAAAGTAAGCGGGGGACCGCATCACGGCGGATCATCCGTGAGAAACTTTCGTATCTTGAGGAAAAAAATATTATCCAGAAACAGCAGCGTGGTTCCCGATATGTGTACAGTTTGACCGTCGATGTGATCAAAAAGTGGACACAACTGCTCGGTTTGAATATATAGAATGACCACCGTATGGGTGTTTAAAGAATAAATGGAGGAATATGACTATGAATAACCACGAAGGAATGCCAGACCCTGAGAAAATAAAGGAAATATTAGATGTTGTCTCAGAGAAAATACCTGGGTTATTGAAACAACTCAGTGAACTATTGTATGGTCCGAAGAGCGCAAAGCAATACGCGGAGGCTGCCGCGATCTTCTACAAGGAGTTGAAGAGTGCGGGGATGACCGATGAGCAGGCATTTGAGCTGACCCAGCAATATATGTCGACACTGAACCTCGGGAACCTCATGGGACGAGCGATGAAGCACGACCATGAGTAAACCATTTCGTTCGAGAAAGAAACTATGACTGAAACAAGAGAAGCAACGAGGAATCCTATAAAGATTCTTGGAATCCTCATTCCCTTGCTTCCTTCTTTGATCCTGCGGTTTGCCGGGGAGTTCATCCGTTTTAAATCCAAGGCACAGAAAGCGGGTCGTATCTTTCAAGACGAGCTGTTGCGGCAGGGACTTGATAAGACAACTGCTGAGCGGCTTACTGCGTTTTACCTAGAAGGAAGCGACCCGTTCAAACTCCTTCAAGCGCTACGGTAAACCTTTTTCCTTTTTTTAATATGATTTTTCGGTTTTTAGTGAAAATTTCACTTTTTAGTGAAATATATATGTTTTATAGAGAAAATAGAAATTGCTGGTAATATTAGGAGATTCGAACACAAATTTACCAGTAAAAATTACAGATTCTTGATTAGAGCACCCATGTCGATCAAAACTGAGTAACTAAACTGTTATCTTTAATCATCTATAATTATTCTAACAGCCATTTCCACACAGGTTTGACAATTATTTTTTTATTTTCTCTGGTAATTTCTTCTTGGTCGAGTATGAGGATGAGGCCATTTTTTTGTTGAAACTTGTGCATTGCTGCGAGTGTTCCTTCAATTTCTCTTCATCTGTTGTTTTCATTGACAGTGAACAAAAAATGGCAATTTTGTTCCTTCATAGTAAACAATATATGTATTTTGTAAAGCTAGGAGATTCACTAAGTAGAGTGAGAATTGGGGCGAGTCTTGACAATAATCATATCTTTGAAAAAGAGGCACTTTCAAGAAGAATCAATGAACTATGATTAGGATTTCTCCTGTTGAACACTCACAAATAGATATACAAAAATATATATCCCTCTGTACCGTGAAACATCTACTTCAACCAGCGAGAAGGTTCAAATCGCCATTCAACAACATCATTATCATTGAGAAAATAATTGCTACAGCCGACATCTGCAAATTGATCATTCACATAATACTGCCAAAATCTCCCATTGTCTCCGTTTTCGATATCATGTATTCCCGTAATGAAAAATGAGTGGTATCCTTTCCAATATTCTTTCTGTACAGAAAAATTATAATAGGCAGCACATTCAAATAAAAAACTTGCAACAGTAACATTTGTTGTATTTCTATGGGTATATTCAATTGACCACTGAGGCGAAGAGATTTTCATGCTGACGTTTTCAATATACCCATCGGCATCTTTTTTTCCTTTAGAGATCGAGGTCGAAAGAAACGTAGATTGCGAAAGAAAAATGACCACGAAGAGTAAGGTAAGGACAATTAACACATAAACGATGATCGTTTGTTTCTGTGTTATACTCCTTGTTATGCAATCACCTTCAAGGAAAGATGTGCAAATGAGGAAAACAATTCAAAAGGGTGACTTCTTTTTCATCAACATCATAGATGTTCATAAGAGAACCATGCGTATATGCATATCCGTACACTTGTATGGTTGTTTTTTTCAGAAATGCTCTTGTGTTTAATCTCCATGTAAATGGACGTTCAACATCGGTATGGTACAACTCACCGTCAAGGTAAAACTCCACCTTCTGCACAGCATCAGATGTTTGTACTTCAATGTCAATATGTCCTAGGATAAAAATACCTTGATAATGGAGACTTGTTTGTTTATTCCACCAATAAAGTGCGTTGTCAACTGGTTTAGTTATCTCCACGGATTTTTTAATATGTATCGTTATTTTTTCTGATCGCGCATATCCTTCTTTTTCTGCATATACCAGAAAATCACCTGGTATAGTTCTCTGTAGAGTGACATCTCCGTGATCATCGGTTGTGTAGCTGGTTGAACCTACCCAGACTGTCGCATTTCCAACAGGAGCAGATGTTTCATTTCCTATATGCGCATGAAATTCTTCAGAGACATTCACCTGTTGTTTATCTACGGTGATTTGTAACGCATGGGCGTACCAATTCTCAAGATACCCAAATAAAATCGTATGGTTGTTTTCTGTCAGTTGATAATGGCCCGCGTCAATCATTGGGAGGGAGTAGTCAACCCAGTAGTGCCACCAGTCAGAATCATTCGTTATTGTTCTTATATAAAAAGCATCCCAACTTGGATAGTACATAACATAGTACGAGAAGTGTTCTTGTTTTGATGCTTCATCAAGAGCACCGAGTACCGTTGGATAGGGAATATAATAGTCTTGCATGTGTCCGGAGCTTTCATTGAACGCATGTATCGTTGAGTTATCACAACTGACGGTGCCATTAAAGACAGTCGTGTTTTTTCCTTCTACTCGTATGATACCAGTCCATTCAGCTGTACTGTTCGTCGTATCGGTCCCATTCTCATCATGCGTATCAGTGTGATATATTGTTATGGGGTATGGTTTTCCAAGGAGCGCGGGAAGAACATAGGACGTCATCCACTCGGAGTTCATGTTGTGGTTGCTATCCCAATTGAATCCACCATCATTTCGTTGTAAGTTTAAAAGAAAATCGATCGGGGAGTTCCCATTTTTTCTCCAAGAATCATCCGTTGGATCTTGACCGATTGCCGTAAGAGCGCAGGTTGCCCATGCGGTTGACGCAGCGTTTGCTGTTCCCCAGGACTGGAATCCTCCATTTGCTGCTTGGGTGATTTTGATAAATGATACAGCATCGGTTATCGACTCTGAGTTTTTGTCTTCTCCTGCTGCAACAAGCGCCATAATAGCAGCTGCTGTTGCGTCCACGTCACCCCATCCACCGTTTTCCTCTTGTTGAATGTGAATATATGTTCGTTCATTTTGTATGATGGTTGATTGTTGGTCGACGCCGCAAGCGATCAATGCGAGAATCCCAAAGAAATCATCGTAGAGTATCGCCTGGTTTCCTAGTTGTGTACCGTCGTAGAAGTTTTCTATGGTTGTCACAAGGTCTTTTCCTGTGAATGTTCTTGGGTTTTCGTTGCATGCGGCAATTGCGAGAGCGTGTCGCTCCCAATCTGTCGCTGTGTTCTCATCCAGGGTGTTGATGCTCTGTTTTAGGTATTCAACGAGATTCCCCCATTCGTGAGGGTCTTGTTCTGCTGCGGTAAGTGCCATGGCGGCCCATGCAGACACCGTAACGCCACCGATGCTTCCTTCGGTTGTCTGTTGTTGTCTGAGATACTGTAGTGCTTCTGTTATGACCCGGTCTGTCGGTTGATAGGGATAGTCTCCTTGTGGGTCTGCTGAGACTGATGGGAATAGTTTCGTCGGTAAGGTGGCGATCGGGATGCTTATCAATACAATCATGATGGTTGCTGCTATTTTTTTCATGGTTCTACTCCTTTTGATGGTGTGTATCTCATGGAAACCTTTAAAGGTAACAAAATTGATTACGATTGTTATCAAAATGGGTAATAACAAGATTTTCAAAGCGTTAAGCAGTAGCACGCGGATACAGATCATGAAAGCGCTTATCGGCAGGGAACTGCATGTCTCCGGTTTAGCACGAGAACTGGGAATTTCAGTTCCTGTCATTTCACGACATGTGAAGCGGCTTGAGGACGCAGGTTTACTTCAGAAACGGGTTGTTGGGAACGTCTATTTACTTTCTTCAGCTATTGGGAGTTTGGAGGAAGCGCTCACACCATTTATTGACGAATCAACAATTACCATTAAGAAACAAAATAGTCTCTTTGATGCGTTGAAACAAATCCCCGGTATTGAGATCCAAAAAGTAGGGGATACTCAATATATCACGTCCATTAATGGGGAGCGTGGGTATTATATTTATGAGGTTGATGGTATTCCGCCGACGATACCTATTGACAAATATAAACCAACGAAGAATGTGACGCTTCATTTAAAAAAGATTGTTCCTGTAGATAAGAAAAAAATTACGATACACGTCCAACAGAACAAGAAATGAAATTACTGAATAATCAATGACCTATGATTTGAATATCGTCTTCCTATTCACAGGCATTTTCCTAGAAATTAGAGAAATATTTATATACTATCTAATACCATATAGTTATTAGTTGATAACAATTGGTGATGAAAATGTCAAAAAATGTTCAAGAATACAAACTCAGCCATTCTCCCACGTTAAACACGGTTCTCATGGTTGAGCACACACTTCAAAACATGAACGAAAGCGTCATTAAAATTTCAGAGATAAAAAAACATCTTCCTAAACAAATAAATCACAATACTCTAATGATCATCCTCACATATCTCGAAGCAAGCAATAAAATCGCGGTCAGCCTCAAAGGAATCACCTGGATTCACAATACCAATCCACGCCTACGAAAAGCGATTTCTGAGGGCCTTGAACTATGAAAAAAGTAAGAGTAGTTCTTTCACCGGAAGCTGAAGAAGTTTACATACACCTCAATAAAGAAGCACCAACATCAAAGACAGAACGTATTATCCTAAACGCAATCAATAAAAAAGTAGAGTTAATCAAAATCAACATTCATTATGGAGATCCAATCGCAAAAGATCTCATACCACAGGAATACAAGGAAAAATACGACATTAAAAACCTCTTCCGCGTTGAACTCCCAAACTATTGGAGAATGCTATATACCTTAACAGATGATGAAACAAAGATAGAAATTATAGCCTTTGTTCTTGATTTCGTCGATCATTCAACCTACAATAAAAAATTTGGTTATAAAAAAAAGTAGACCATCATTTTTCAGTTACTATCAAGAATTCGAATCATGATTTTTGATTGTATCATTTTAAACTCTAATCATAAATTCAGTCCAACAGGAGAACTCTATCATGATTTTTTGATGGAAGGAAAAAACCTCCAATCACAATTAAATCCCACCAGGAGAAACCTATCTTAATTCATGATTAGCTTACCCCTACATTTTACTAAAAGTAGAAAAGTTTATTAATTTGTAGGGGTAATACATAGATATGGTTTCAATAAAGAAAAAGAACATGAATGGCAATACGTACTACTACCTTGAACATAGCTTCAGAAAAAACGGTAAAATCGATAAAAAAGAAAAATACCTGGGCTCAACACTCCCGAAAAACATCGATCAAGTAAAAGAGGAATTCCTCAGAGAATTTTACCAAGAAACATGGTTCATCAGATTTGACACCATCAAAGAACAGTTCATAAAAGAAAAAAGAAACATCCCACCATCCATGAAAAAAAAAGAAACCGAACAATTCGCGACTGCGTTCACCTATAACACCAACAGAATCGAAGGATCAACAATAACACTCAGAGAAACCGCAGATCTTCTCGAGCGAGGGATATCGCCATCGCAACGACCACTGGAAGATATCAAAGAAACAGAGGCACATAAAGAAGTCTTCAACGGCATGCTCAACTACAAAAAAGAAATGACCTTACCAACGGTCCTCTATTGGCACAAACAACTCTTCCAATACACAAAACCAGATGCAGCTGGAAAAATCCGAACCTATCAAGTAGGGATCTCCGGAAGCAGATTTAAACCTCCATACCTCATCGAACTTGATTTTCTCCTACGAGAATTTTTTGATTGGTTCCGTAAAAACAAGGACATGCTCCATCCAGTGCATCTCGCAGGACTTGTTCATCTCAAATTTGTCACTATTCATCCATTTGGAGATGGCAACGGTCGAATATCGCGGCTCCTCATGAATTATGTGCTGAATAAGAATGGATATCCAATGCTCATCATCCCGTACTCACAAAGAATGAGCTATTATACTGCCCTTGAAAGAAGCCAGCTGAAAAAAGATGAGAGCGTTTTTATCCTCTGGTTTTTCAAACGATACCTCAAAGAATGCAAACAATACCTCAAGTAACGCTGGAGTCATCTGGTTCTTATGAAAATCAGACCAATCATGTTTTATGATGATAGAAAGTTGTCTCAAATCATAAATCTCTGTTAACAGGAGAAACCTATCATGATTACCTGATTAATGACAGAATGATGTACAGGAGTACCTTTACATATCGCTACGGCTATCTTCTTATTCTTGTATTCAGAAAAAGAGAAAAAAGTTTTGTTTATCCGGTCATACCATGGATTCTTTCTTCGACACCTTTTATCTCTTTTTCCAATTCTTTTTTGTACTTTTTTAGGTTTTCGATTTCCTCGTCTTTACTGAGGAAACGTCTATGTTTTGGTGTGTAGTAACAACACCGTTGTGGTTCGCAGCTACAGCCGCACAATTTATATTCCTCCTAATACATATCGTGTAGTAGGTATGTATTTAATACTAAGTATAATTTGGTAAGTATTTAAAGCAGAAAGTTACCCTCGAAAGAGTAAGTATCTCATTGGTGACTTAGTATGCATGACGAAAAATGTGAATGCGACGGGGATTGCATCTGTCCAGTGCAAGGAATCATTGACGTCGTAGGCAAAAAATGGGCAATCTGTATCGTGAATCACTTAGGTAGAGCCAAATCTCTCAGGTATAATGAGATAAAAAACCAAATAGGAGTAATAAGTCCAAAAACACTCTCCGACACACTCAAAGTATTGGAAAAAGAAGGGTTGATCAGTAGAAATGTCTATCCTGAGACACCGCCTCGTGTTGAATATTCATTGACTAAAAAAGGAACTGAATTGAAAACAGCGCTTCTACCGCTCTTAAAATGGTTACAAACACAATAGCGTTACGTATCTGGTTTTTAATTGGTGTTTCCGCTGGATAGCCAATGGGTCAATGTTCATTTTTTCGAACATACGTTCACTTTTTCGAACAATCAATACTATAATACTAAATTAACCTTTCTTGCATAAGCAGAAACAAGAATATATTCTGCTAGATAATTTCCGATGAAAAATAGTCTAATCACTGTTACGAAATGTAATCACATATTTTTGACGAAGAAAAAAGGCTCTGACCACAAACTAAATCCAACAGGAGAAACCTATCATAATTACTTGATGCGAGTCCTACTTTATTATTTGTTAAATAACGATACTTTTTACGCCCGCTCCAGGGGGTATTCCTTCCGCATTGTCTTTTTTGGTTTATTTCCTTTGTAATACGACGTAATTCTCAGGGAGTATTTCGAGAGTGTTTTTCAGCATTATTGTATCTGTGTATCGTGTTTCTAGTTTCTGAATATCTGTCCATTCAATCGGTGTATACTCGTGTATCGTATGAATAAATTCCTCATCAAAAAACGTGTAGTGTGTTTCTTTATGACCAAATCGTTCGGCAAAATATTTTTTAAATCGGAGAAACACTGGATTTGATTTAATGAAAGGATTCCAGTAATCAAACGCAAGCACAGACCCATGTCTCTGGATAGCTGCACACATCTCAAAGAGCGCATGAAGAACCGCTTCATCTAGATAATACGTGATTCCCTCTAAAAGAAGAAACGAAGGTGTATCTACAAGACTGGAAGTAAGCGTGGTTTGTAGCCGTTTCCGATCTCCTGCACTACACAGATCAGCTGGGATGAACTCTATTTTCCTTTCCGGCATTCTTCCGTTTTTTATCCATGTTTCAATCTGTTTTCGTTTGAAATCGATCACATGCTCCAAGTCAACCTCGATATATCGACATGATTCCTCAACAAGAAAGGGATACGAAGTAAAACCCGCCCCGATGTTCACAAACACAGGATTCTTAGCGGAACGAACAAAAAAGCGAAGCGTATCAAGGAAAAACCGGTTCCTCAAACCAAGCTCAATTGCATCATAGGGATACACCTTCGCTGTAAAATCTTCCCATAACTCGCGAGTAGCCTTCGAAACCCACAATTGCGCATGCCGATCTTGGCTGATATCCACCCGTCGTGCCCTCGATTCATTCACAAGAAAAGCGGATTCAGAAAGGGTTCGTTGAATCTTCATAAGGTCTCCACAAAAAAAGCAAACACGGTATCGTTATTTAAAAACGACGATGGTCGATAACCAACCGATACAACAATAGATAAGAGAAGATATTAAACGAGTTTTTAATGGACAGCTATAGGAAAATACCAAATCAAAAGAATTAAAACAGTGCAGAAAATATTCGGGATACACCTTGGGCATATAACAACGTCTTCGGCCATAGAACACGTCTAACTGTAACAGGAGGCTGTGCGGGTAACAAAGGGTCTATGCATTTTATGAGATATTCTATCGAGTCAGTGATTTTTGTAGATTTTTTGCATGAGAAAAACATCAAGCCGTTTCCCAAATTTCGTACCAACCTCTTTCATGGTCCCGATATGAGCAAATCCAACAGATCGATGAAGATGAAGACTAGATTCGTTTCCCTCGGTGATTCTCGCAATGATTGTATGCAACCCAGTTTTCTCACCTTCTTTAATAATTGCTTCTATCATATGTCTTCCAATTCCTTTTCCCTGATGCGCCTCTCGCACGTACAGTGAAATTTCAGCAGTATCTGAATAAGCGCAGCGATCAGACCATTTGCTCAGAGAAGCCCATCCAACAATAACACCATTCTGCTCTGCAACCAGTATTGGGTTTTTTGATCCATGATCATCAAACCACTTTTTTTGATTTTCATTTGTTTTCAGCTCAGTGTCAAAGGTAGCTACTGTTTTGATAATAGCTTCGTTGTAGATTTCCGTAATTGCATCTAAATCTTCCATTCTCGCAGACCGGAGCTTTACCATATCTTCTCCCGCATCTCACCATTGTCATAATCTTCTGATTAAATAAAAACCTGCCAGGTATGACTAACCTATAACTTTTAACCTGTTTCATCAGGAGTAATCAAACATGATCACCTGATTATTGACAAAATGATATGTAGAGGGAACTTAAAAATTTATAAAATCGCGTCAGTTCAATTGATAATGAACGAGCCATTGTGCTTTTTTCATTTTTTCAAATTGTCCCAAAAAATTCATCCATCCTAACTTGTTTTCCGTATCATCGAAAAACGTCCATTCATCGAGAAATGTAATTCCTTCACTCCATTTTTCAATGTCCTTTCCATCTTTTATTCCAAATTGAAGCGTAACGTCTTTACCAAGATGGTAATCCCGTTGAAATTTTTTCTTCCATATCTTTCTTTTTAACAGTTTGATGACGTACACATTAGAAACCTCACAGACGAGTTCACACCCTGGGAAATTTTTTTGTAACATTAAGGTAAGATTTTTTACGTCATCTTCACGAAGATACATGAAAAGTCCCTCTGCGATAAACAGAATCTTTTTGTTTTGATTTCTCATGTGTTCCATCCATGTGAAATCTAGTACTGAAGACCTGATAAAATGATATCTATCGGTTTCTTTGAAAAAATGTTTTTTTATATCGA
>Ga0315277_10004304_pt1 | contig 19097 bp, 15 predicted proteins | sample YL17G05_15_MG_FD_203695 | JGI IMG/M metagenome (GOLD analysis project Ga0315277, IMG submission 203695) | Sediment microbial communities from Yellowstone Lake, YNP, Wyoming, USA - YL17G05_15 | ecosystem: Environmental > Aquatic > Freshwater > Lake > Sediment | place: USA: Wyoming | collected...
TCGCAGTTCCTCAGGGGCCAGGACAAAGTCGCGGACCTGCGGAAGATAATCTGACCAGAGGCGGCGCAAACCGCCTTTTTCAAAAACCCCCACAATCCGTGGGACAGTTACTCCATCTTGCCGTCCTTGCGGCGAAGCCGCGATTGTGGTAAACTTTAGGCCTCAGCCGGGCAGGAGGAATCGTGACTCAGGACGTTACCGGAAAGAAAGCCGAGCCCGTCATAAGCCGCCTGGCCAGGCTCTCCCGCGCGGACATGCCGCCCGACGAGTTCATGAAGGAATTCTTCGCCCTCGTACGGGACGCCTTCGCGGCCGAGGGCGGCAGCCTCTGGCTCTACAACGCCGAAAACAGGCAGCTCGTATCAAAGGCCGCCATGCAGCCCCACACGGGCCCCGCCGGCGCCGTTACCGAAGAGACTCTTTCCCGCATCGTCTACGGCGCCATTGAAAAGAAGTCCCCCGCTCTCTACCTGCCGCAGCAGGACGCCACCGAGGAGGGCACGATAAAGGACGTCAGCCTCATGACCGTTCCGGTCGAACTCGACGAGAAGAACTGGGCCGCGCTCGTCCTCGCACGCCGGACCGACGGCGGCTTAAGATACAGTCCCGAGGACGTCTACACGGTCCAGAGCCTCTGCACGTACCTCGCGCTCTATTTCACGTACCTCCAGGTCAAGAGAAGCGTCGCGGTGACGTCGCGGCTTGTCAAGCTCGCCGAGATAGAAAGCGACCTCGCGGCAACCTCGGAACGCGACAAGATGGCCTTTATCCTCGCCAACCGCACGAGGGAACTTGCCTTCTTCGACCGAGTCTTCGTCGCGTTTCCGCGCGGGTCGTCCTGGCGCATCGCCGCGGTTTCCGGAATCGACGACGTCCAGCAGAAGAGCGCCACGGCGCACGTGCTTGCCGAGCTCGTCAAAGAGTTCGCCCGGATCGGCGGCGACTGGCATTTCACGCCGGAGTACCTGAAGAAAGTCGAGGACGAGGGGCTTAGGGAAAAACTGCCGCTTTACTTCGAGTCCAGCGACTACAAGTCGATACTGCTCGTGCGGCTCGAGAGCGGAAAGGACCTCCTGGGCGTCATCGCGTTCGAGCGGCGCGACGAGGGGACTTACCTTCCGGCGGAACTGCAGTTTCTGCAGGCGTACGTGAGGGCGTCGGCCAGGGCGCTCAAGCGCGCCGAGGAGTTCCGCAGCCTCCCGGGCATCGCGCTGGCCAAGCGCGCGGCGTCGCTCAGGGAGAAAGCCCTCGGCCCGCAGCGCAACAGGTTCTTCATCAAGGTGGGCGCCGTTGCCGCCGCCCTCGCGATACTCGCCTTCGGAAGGATGGAACTCACCGTCAAAGGCGACTGCAAGATCGTCTCCCAGGTTTCGGGTTTCGCGGCGCCGCAGATTACGGGCACGGTCCGCCAGATGCTCAAGAAGGAGGGCGACTCCGTGAAAAAAGGCGAGAGCATCGCCCTTCTGGACGACCGCGACATACAGAACGCCATGCAGGAAACTGCGCTCAAGATCGAACAATCGAAGGCGCGCGTCGCCGAATTCGCCTCAAAGGACGTCCCGCGGTGGAACGAGGAGACGCTCAACCTCAAGATCTATGAAAACCAGCTCAGGCAATTGGAGCTCCGCTTGGAGGCGGCCGCCGTCGCGAGCCCGCAGGACGGCGTCATCGTGACGCGGCAGGACAGGCTCAACGCGGTCCGCGACGCGGTCGTTCAGAGCGGCACGCCGATATGCGAGATCGCGGACGTCTCGAGCCTCTCGGTGGAGGTCGAGGTGGAGGAGCGCGACATAGGCCTGGTGAAGGTCGGCCAGCCCATAACGTTTACGCTCGCGGGCGCTCCGGGCAAGGTCTTCCGTTCGCGCGTGGAGGCGATAAGCCCCGTGACGAGCCAGACCATGGGCAAGAACTACTTCATCGCGCGCGGCGCCGTCGACAATTCCCAGGGGCGCTTCAGGCCGGGCCTCACGGGCGCCGCGGGCGTGCCCGCGGGGAAAGCGCCGCTGGTGTACGTGATGTTTCGAAGAACAATAGAGTGGGTGAGGCTCAAGTTCCTGTGAGGTGTCGCATGAAAGGCCTCTCGGTTGTTATCGTCCTCGTCCTCGCGTCGGCGGCGTGGGCCGCGGAGCGTCCCGGCGTCTTTGACGGGACGGTGCTGCCCTTCAGGGTTTCGCAGGTGAACGCCAAGACCGTGGGCAACGTCTCGAAAATCCTCGTTGCAGAGGGGCAGGCGGTCAAGGAAGGCGACGTCCTTGCCCAGCTCGACGACACGCTCGCCCGGGCCAACTACCAGTTGTCCCTGCAGGAAGTCCAGGACAAGACGGACCTGGAGAACGCCCAGGCCCTGCTGGCGCAGGCCGAGAAAGATCTCGCGCGCGCGCAGAAGATACGCGCACAACAGGTCCTTTCCGACGTGGAAATGGAAAAGGCTGAGTACGCCGTCAAGATCGCCAGGCTTGCCGTCGCCAACAAGCAGGCGGCGCTCCTGCGCGCCGCGACCCTCTGCGAGGGCCGCAAGGCCGCGCTCGACGAGTACGCGGTGCGCGCGCCCTTCTCCGGCATCGTCGCGGCCAAGTACGTGGAGGTCGGCGAGACCACCGCTCCCCTTGAAAAGAGGCTTTTCAACGTCATCGACATATCCAGAGTATACGTCGAAGTGCACCCCAATATCGACTTCGTCAAGACCCTCGCCGTCGGCGACGCCGCCACGGTCAAGTCGGAACTCTTCGAGGGCGTGGAGTTTCCGGCGAAGGTTTCCTTCCTCGCGCCGGCGGCCGACCTCGGCGGCCGCTCGTTCGGCGTAAAGGTCGTCATCGAGAACCCCAAGGGCCTCTTGCGGCCTGAGATGAAGGCCTCGGTGAGGTTTCTGCCCAAGGACACGGCGGCGCAGTCCGGCAAGGCCGCCGCGCCGCGGGAGGCCGCTGCCGACCCCAAGCCTGACGCGGCCAAAGACGCAAAATGAAACTGTCGGATTGGCAACACCTAAGAGTCCGAAGCGACCTCCAGGTCTCCCCCCAGACCCACCAGGGACAGTTGCACTACGTCATCAAGGACCCCCTGACGCTCAGGTATTTCCGGTTGCGACCGGTGGAGTACGCGATCTTCAAAATGCTCGACGGCCGTACGACGGCCGACGAGATAAGAAAGCGCCTGGACCAGCTCGGCGAGAACGTCGAGGAGGACGAGCTCCAGCAGTTCCTCAAGCAGCTCGGGGCGGCCAATTTCTTCGAGAACGTCCTGCCCAACCAGTCCGAATCGCTCTACCAGATGGCGGTCCTTCGGCGCAAGAGGAGGAGCCTCTGGACGCAGGCCAAGTCCATCCTCTATATCAAGGTGCCGCTTTTCGACCCCGACAGGCTGTTCTCGCGGATGCTGCCGTGGATAAGGTTCTTGTGGTCGAAGTGGGCTCTGGTGGCTTACGCGGCGCTTGTGATGCTGGGCGTCTGGGCCTTCGCGTCGAACTGGCGGGAAGCCATCCCCACCTTTTCCTGGCTCCTCTCGCCGGAGAACCTCTTCGTCTTCTGGATCATCTTCATGCTCGTAAAGGTCGTCCACGAGCTGGCCCACGCCTTCACGTGCAAGATCTACGGCGGCGAGGTCCACGAGCTGGGGATACTGGTGCTGGTCCTGACGCCGTGCATGTACTGCAACATCTCCGACGCCTGGATACTCGAGAAACGCTGGCGAAGGATACTCATCAGCTCCGCCGGAATAATCGTCGAGGTGATAATCGCCGCCGCGGCGGCCATCGTCTGGTGGGCCAGCTCCGCCGGCACGGTGAACTCGATCGCCTACCGGGTGATGATCCTCGCGGGCATCTCCTCGGTGCTTGGAAACGGCAACCCCCTCATGAAGTGGGACGGTTATTACATCTTGAGCGACCTTTTGGGCATCCCGAACCTCCGCGCTTACTCGGTGCGCTTCATCGGCCAGTTCTTCCGAAAGTACGTCCTGGGAATGGAGGTGCCCGGGTTCGGCCCCATGACGCGCGAGGGCGCGACGAAACTCGTCTACGGCGTCCTCTCGACGGCCTGGATCGCGTACGTCATGTACAGGATCTGCAGCGGCATGCTCGCGCGTTTTCCGGGGCTCGGGGTGTGGGTGCTGCTCACGACCATATACGGGATGATCCTCATACCGCTGGTGCGCCTGACTCAGTTCATCTACAGGCGCCGCGGCGACGCCGGAAGGCTCGACCTCGGCAGGCTTTCAGGAACGTCGGCTGCGCTGGCGCTGGCCGCGTATTTCCTCTTTGCCTATAACATGGGTTACTCGGTCTCGGGGTCGTGCGCCATCCAGCCGTCGCGAAGCCAGCTCCTCAGGGCCGACTCGCCGGGCGTCCTCGTCGAGATGAACCTGAAACAGGGCGACCCCGTGGTCGCCGGGCAGACCGTCGCAAGGCTTCAAAACCGCGACCTCGAGCTGTACCTCGAGGAGCTCCTGATACGTCGCGAACTCGTGGGAGTCGAGATCGACAACGCGCGCGCCGGCAGGCAGTTCGGCGCCGTCGAGGTTTTCAAAGCGGCCCTTTCTGCGCTCGACCTGCGCATCGACGAGACCCGCGGCCGCCTCGCGCGCCTCGAAATAAAGGCGCCTTTCTCGGGAGTGGTGCTTTCCCAGAGGCCGGCCGGCCAGCTCGGCAAGTTCGTCCCCGAAGGCGACCCCGTCTGCGAGATCGCCGACCTCTCCCGGGCCAAGGTGACGATAGTCGTCGCCGAGGCCGACCTGCGCTTCGTCACCGACAAGGCCGACGCGTGGGTAGTCCTCCGCGCGCACCCCTGGCGGCGCTTCGCGGGCACGGTGGACTTCATCTCCCAGGTCCCGCTCGACGCCATGCCGAGCCCCGCGCTTTCCTCCAGGGCCGGCGGAAACGTCGTGGCCCGTCCCGACACGAGCGCCAACGTCCCCCTCGCCAACGTCTACGAGGTGAACATCCTCCTTCCCAACCCCGGCGGCGAACTCATGGTGGGAATGGTGGGAAAGGCGAAGATCGCAAGCGCGAACCGCCGGCTTTACGACGTCATCTACACCAAGGTCCGCGAGAACATCAAGCGCTCGTTCGGCGTGTGACCCGGCGGCAGAGCGCGACGCAGTTGCGAAAAAAACAAACGGGGCGGCGCGAGCCGCCCCGTTTGCGCGTCAATCCGTCGGCAAAAGGGTCCCGGTCACTTCCCTGCGTTGGGGGCCTTTTCACCCTTGGCGCCTTCGCCCTTTGCGGCCGGCGCCTTCTTCGGCTCTTCCTTCTTTACTTCCTTGGGAGCCTCGGCCGGTGCCGCCGCCCCGGCCTGCATCACGGCACCCTCCGCGTCGTTAATCAGGCCCTCGAGGACCGAATTGTCAAACGCCTCCTCGCCCCTCCTCAGATCGTCCCCGCAGGCCAGCAGTTCGGTGGATGCCCTCTTGATCTCGATGTTGTTCTTCTCCACGAAGACCTTGGCTTCGTCCCTCATGTAGGTACCCGCCGCATTGACGTAACGCGCGGCTTCCTTGAATTGCTTCTTGTCGGCCAGGTCCAGCGCCTTGCCGATGAAAACAGTCGCGCCAAGCGTGACGCTCAAACGCCTCTGCGCCAGTTCCTTGTCGCCCTTGCCGGCGGCGGCGTCGTTGAGCGCCTTGACGGCGGTTTCGAGCTTGGCTTTCGCGACGCCGGAGCTTCCGTCGGCCAGCTTCTTGGCGTACGCGGCCGCGGCGGCGAAGTCGCCCTTGGAAGCGGGAATGATGCCGCCGTAGAGGTCCTTAACCCGCAAGCCCATGATGTCATACCCCGCGGCTCCTTTGTGAAGGCCGGTGACCTCCGTCTGGACCCAGCCCGCCTCGGTCTCGCCGAACGCGCCCGAGCCCGCCGCGTCCTTGACGATCATCGCGCCGGCCTCCTTCAGGGCAGCCTCGGCCTGGGCCGTCTTTTGCTCGCCCATAAGCTTCTCCGCCGAGGTCATCTGGGCCAGAACCGCCGCCTCGTCGGCCGCCGCCACATACCCTATGCCCAAAACCAGAATAGCCGCAAATGCCGTTAATCCTATCTTGCCTTTCATCCTTGTCCTCCCGCGATTAACGAAAGGGTTTGGTAAAGTGGACCCCGTGAACCCCGAAAAAAGAGCCCTCACCTCCTTTCCGAAGGTTCAACCCGAGAAAAACGACTCGTGCCTCGCTTTGTTCACGTGCCATTCAACAGCGACGATGCCGTTTATTTCAATACCATTCTTGCGCTCGCCGGCGCGATTGCACGCTTTTTCCGGGTGCTCGACCGCGAAAAGTCTATGATGGCAGATGCGCCTCGGGGCGGCGGCGCGCACGCGCCGTTGCGCAGGGCGAATCGTCGGCGGTTTTCTGCGCCGCCAAGTTATAGACACACGGGCGCGCGGGAAATTCAGGCCGCGCGTGGAACACGCGACGACGCCGCGTGTCCAAAGGTGAAGGCCCCGGTCAACGACGCGAGGCGCGGGCGCCGGGGCGGCCGCCGCGGCTTTTCCCTCGTCCCCGCTGCGCTTTGTTCGGGCGCGGCGGCGCTGGCGGCTTGTCCGCCGGCGGCATACCGTTCGCGGCGAGCCGCACGTGCGGGTGCTTTGCGCGGAGGGTACAGTGGATCCTGAAGACACCCGGAAATTTCCACTCGTGGAGCGCTTCGTGGGCCTCCGCATGGGAGTGGATCTTTCCGCTGTCTCGCCCGGCGCGACGGCCGTCGTCGAATCGTCGAGGCGCCTGAGATGCGAACAAAGCTACGGCTACGTCCACGCCCTCTGGTGGACGTGGCTCGAGGACGGACGTTCCGCCATAAGCGTCCCGCCCGGCGCGAAGCGCGCGGTCGCGGCGCTTGCAGCCGGCGTCCTCTCGGCCGGCGAGCTCTCCGGGCCGGACCTTGTCGAGCGTCTGAAAATTCCCGTGAACCGCGCCCTTGCCGCCAGCGCCATGCCGGCCGTGGACCGCGTGGCCGCCACCGTCTCCGTCGCCTCAAGCGGCCCCTTGCCCGAGCGCGCCGCGCCGTGCGAATGCAGGCGCCTCGCCGGCCCGGACGTGCCGGTCGCCGCCGGGCTGACCCTGCCCTCTCACGCGTTCCCGGACGGGGTGGTCTACGGGGTCGTCGCGGACGGCGTGGTGGCGGCGGTCGCCTACGCCCACCGCACGGGCGAGATGGAGAACCTGGTCGCGGACATGGGCGTCGAGACGGCAATGCCGTACCGCCGGCGTGGCTATGCGCGAGCCGCCGTCCGGGCCGTCGCCGAGCATTTCGCGTCGACGGGCGGCGAGTCGCTCTACACGACGAGTCCCGACAACGCGGCCTCGATTGCCACCGCCAGCAGCGCTGGCTTCCGGCCGTGGGCCAGGGGCCTTGTCCTTGCGTGCCCGCCGCCGACTTGAGCGCGCGGCGCCGGCAGCCGCCTACTCCCTCGAAAGCCCGAGGATATACCCAAGTATCGCCCGCCCTACGACCTCGTGGCCGTACGCGGCCCAGTGGACGTTGTCGGCGAAGACGTTCTTGTAGTCGGCCTTGTCGAGCGCCTTGAGCGGCGGCGTGAGGTTGAAGTACGCGACGTTTCGCTCGGACGCGAGTTTCTCGAAAACGGCGTCGTAGCGTTCCGGGATGCCGGCCTTGTCGGATATCGGCGCCGGCCCGAGTATCAGGACGTCGGCCCCCGGCGCCGATTCAATAAGCCGGTCGATGAGTTCGGACATCGTGGACCTGACTCGCGAATCGGGAAAACCGTACATGGCGTCGTTGGCGCCCAGAAGCACCATCACCAGGTCCGGTTTTGACGGCGCGACCTGGTGGCCGATGCGCACCAGCCCCTCGGCTATCGTGTCCCCGCCGACGCCGGCGTTCACGGTCGTCACCTTCGCCCCCGCAAACGACTTCTCGAGGCCGCGCGCCACTATGTTGAAGTAGAGTTTCGCGGGCCTCTCCTCGGCGGGCACCTTAGTGCCGAAGGTGATCGAGTCGCCGAGCGCGACGATCGTGACCGGCTGTCCTTCCTTGAGTTTTTCCAGCGACCTCGCGAGCCGCTCCGTGCCCGCCGCGGCCCGGCGCCGCTCCCGGGCGGGTATCCCGGCGAGCGCGATCGATTTGACTTCGTACTTCGCGTCTCCCCAGTCGGCGCGGCTCCCGAAGGAGAAGTTGCTGATGCCCGCCAGGTTCATCCGCGCGTCGGGCTCGCTGTCGTTCATCTGGAAAAACTCGTCCCACCTGACGGGCACGTCGCGCCACTGGGTCGAGCCGAGCGGAAACGTCGCCTGGAAGATGTTCTTGTAGCCGTCGGTGCGCATCTCGACAAGCCCGTACGTCGTGGAGCCGTCGCCTTTGACCTTGAGGACAATCCCGTCGTATTTCGCGCCGTCTTTCGCGAGCTTATCATTCACCGGCAGTATGACGTTCGCGTAGCCGGCTTTCGGGACGCGTTTGAACTCGAGCGCCAGCGCCGGGCTTGCCCCTTCGCGCGCGGCGGCGCAGGTGACGCTGCCGGGGGCCGCTTCCCTGACGCTCAGTTTGGAGACCGTTTCCGCGTCGAACTTAATCAGCTCTTCGACCTGGTCGGCCGCCGCGGCTGCGGACGGCAGCAGAAAGATGACGGCGGCGATGATTCCCGCCCGTGGCATGGCGCTCCTCCTCAAGGCAACACCGCATCGGTCGTTCGCCCTCCCCGCCCCGGACCGTTCCCGGCCGAGCTCGAGTCAGGAGGGCCCTTCAAGGATATCCTGCGCGCCGCGCCCGTGCAATATTCTCGCGCGGGCATTCTCGCGCGGGCCGCGCGAGGATTGGCGCTTGCCGCTGAGGCGGCGACTTGATATATTTTCCCGGAACTGTCTCGCGGTTCTGGCGCCGTTCGGCCGAGGGGATAACATGACGTCAAGAGGCGCGGTCCTTCTGTCGCTTTTCGTTTTCGCGGCGCTTCCCGCGCCGGCGGCCGAACGCGAGGCGCCGGCCAGGCAGCTGTCCGACTACTTCCCCGCGGACACGATCGTGTACGTCGAGGTCCCCAGCGTCCCCGAGTTCATAAAGGGGACCAAGGCCACGGGGCTTGTCCAACTCTGGAACGACGACTCCATGAAGGCGATCCGCATCTACTTCGAGGGGCGCGGTTCCGAAGAGCCCGCGAACATCCTCGCGGCCTTGCGGGACTACGCAGATACGATCCCCGGGGGCCTCGCACTGGGGTTCGCGCGCGGCGACAAAAGCGTCGACTGGCTGGCGGTCGTCCAGACAGGCCCCGACGCCTCGCCCGCCGAGGCGCTGCTCGACAAGGTCTATGCCGAGGAAACCCGCCTCGGCAGGCCTCCGAAGAAAGTCGACGTGTCGGGCGTCGAGGCGACGGCGTCGGACGTCGGCGACGAATACTCGGCTGTCTTCGACGGCCTTCTCGTGCTCGGCTCCAAGGCCGCGTTCAGCGGCGCCGTCGAAAGGCGCAAGGCAGCGTCGACGCCGAATCTCACGACTTCGGTAAACTTCACGAGGGCGTCGTCGTTCGTCTCCGGGCGGCCCGCGTACAAGGTCGTCATGGACTGCGCCGCGGTGCTCGAAAAACTCCGGACGCTTACCATACCAGGGGCCGCGATCCCCGTAGCCGGGATTCTCGATGCCGCGGGGGCCGGTGAAATCGACACCGTGAGCCTCGAGGGATCCTTCCGCCTGTCGGGCGTCCTCGAGCACGTCTACGTCTCCACCAAGTCGGCCGACGCCGCGATCCTCGATTCTGCGGGGCGCAGGGCCCTCGACGAGTCGAGGCTGGCGCTGGTGCCCAGGGATGCGCTCTTCTTCGCGGCAAACACCGGCAGCCCGGCGGCCGCCTACAGGTCCTGGAAGGCCGCGGCCGGCCAGTCGCCGTCGAAGGACGACCCTGCGGCCGCGCTCGCGCCCATCGAAGAAACCAGCGGCGTCAGCGTCGAGCGCGACCTCCTGCCGGCCGTCGGCGCGTCGCACCTGCAGTACTTCGTCGTCCCCGAAGGGGCCTTCGCGCCGGGCCTTGCCGTCGGCGCCGGAATCCAGGAGGTCAGCCTCTGGGAAGTCACCGATGAGAAGGCCGCCTCGGCGATGCTCGACCGCCTCGGCGAGGCCGCCAGGCTCAACCCCAGGTCGGTCGCGACCCTCGTCGGCTGGCGCTCGGCGAACGAGCTTTCGGTCGAAGCCGCCACCCTCGGCAACTTGAAGATCTGGTACCTCGCCGCCCCCGGCTCCGCTTTCTCCGGCCCGGCGATGGCGGTTTACAGGGGCTGCATCATCTACGCCAACAACAAGGACACCGTGAAGGCCGTCGTCGACAACCTCATGGCCCCCGGCGCGTCCATTCAGTCGAGCGCCGACTACGCCCGCGTGCGGGGGGCGCTCGCCAAAGCCCCGTCGGAGATCGGCTACGTCAACGTCGACCGCGCAATCGATTTCGTATACGACAACTTGATGTCCGGGATCGCCTCCGCCCTCGACCGCGCGCGTGCAAACGGGACCGTCGGTTTTGCCTCTTCCGACCTCCCGCCCGCTTACGTAGTCAAGACGTATCTCGACGGCATCGGCATGTCGTTCTCGGTGTCCGGCAACCTTCTCGACATCGAGCTCTACAGCCCGACCGGCTTGGCCCCGGCCGTCCTTCCGGCGGTCGCGCTTCCTGCCCTCGCCCGGATGTCCGAGCTCGCCGCCCCCGCCGCCAGGGCCCCCGCCGATACCGACCCGTCGCGCGCGCGCCTTATCGAGATCGGCCGGAAACTGCAGTTGGCCACCATCGAAAGGAAGGGCGCCTTCCCCGAGAAGATGACCGACGTCGTGCCCGCCGCCATGCTCCAGGCCCCGGCCGACGCGTCTCCCGACAGCCCCGTTGACTACGTTTACGTGCCGGGGAGGACCACCGCGCCGGGCCCGAAGAAAATCCTCGTATACGAGCGAAAGGGGATCACCCCCGACGGCAGGAACGTCCTCTTCACCGACGGGAGCGTCCAGTTCGTCAAGGAGGAGGATTTCGCGAAAATGCTGGAGGGCGACGCCAAGTGAAGCCCGACGTGACGGTTGGGATCGCGCACGTCGCGGTGTTTGCCGCGGACGTCGCAAAGTCGACCGATTTCTACACCCGCGTCCTGGGCCTCGAGCACCTCTTCACGCAGAAGAAGGAAGACGGCTCGCTTTTCTACGTCTACCTGCACGCCGGCAGCAAGACTTTTGTCGAGATATTTCCGACGGCCGAGAAGGCCGTGAAAAGCCGCTCCGGCGTCGCGCACATATGCCTTGCCGTCCGGGACATCAACGCCGCCGTCGCGCATGTCAAGGCCGAGAACTGGCCGCTCACGAGGGGCGAGCCGAAACTCGGCCTCGACGGCAACTGGCAGGCCTGGCTCCAGGACCCCGACGGCGTCGACATCGAGCTCATGCAGATGATGCCCGGCTGCCTTCAGTACGAGCACCTCAAAAAGAAGACGGGACGCTGAGGAGGATTTCCGCATGGCGAAACTGAAGGTGGGGACCATCGGCTGCGGCTCGATCGCCCAGGGCCTCCACCTGCCGGGCTACCTCAGGAACCGGCACTGCGAGATCGTCGCGTGCACGGACCCGGACACGGGCCGCTGGGAGGAGGTCGCCGAGCGGTTCGGGGTGAAGCGCTTCTACAGGGACTACAGGGCGATGCTCGCGAAGGAGGACCTCGACGCGGTGAGCATCTGCACCCCGAATTACTTCCACGCGGAGCAGGCCCTCGCGGCGATGAAGCGCGGACTGCACGTCATCTGCGAAAAACCGATGGTGCTCACCCGCGCCCAGGCCGACGCCGTCGTCGCGGCCGCGGCCAGGTCCAGGCGCGTCTTCATGGTCGGCTTCACGCACAGGTTTCTGCGCGGCAACAAGGTCGCGAAGGACCTCATTTCGAGCGGCCAGTTGGGCCGGCCCTTCATGGTGCGCGTCCGCTTCGCCCACGGCGGCCCCTACCCCGGCTGGGCGAAAACCGACTGGTTCTACGACCGGAAACTCGCCGGCGGCGGCGCGATGCTCGACATGGGGATACACGCCTTCGACCTCGTGCGCTATTTTCTCGGCGACGCGAAGAGCGTGAGCGCTTTCGTCAAGACCATCTTCAAGCCCATCCCCGTCGACGACAACGCGGTGCTCGCGCTCGAATTCGAAAACGGCGGCCTCGGCTACGTCGAGGTCGGCTGGACGAGCCTGCCGGGCTTTAACGGCGTCGAGATATACTGCGAGAAGGGAAACCTGATCATCGACTACGCTCAGGGCATGAAGCTCATCAGCGGGCACGCCGACCCGAGCGGCAGGCATACGGTCCGCACGAGGAAATTCCGCTTCCGCCCGACCGAAGGCGGCGGCTCCGCCGAGATGGATTACTTTGTCGACTGCATCCGGAAGCGCCGAAAGCCGGAAATGGGCGCGGCCGAGGGGCGCGCCGCGCTTGATATCGCGCTCGCGGCGTACGAGTCCGCGAAAACCGGCAGGCGCGTGTCGCTCCGCTGACGAGGACCTCTGCGCCCCTCTTCGCCGCGCGCCGCCCGGGCCGGATTTCCGGCGGCCGCGGCTCTCAAACGGGTTTGCTCTGCGCGCCCGCGGCCACGAGCGCCTCGAAAAGCGCCCTGTGTTCCACCACGTCGGTCATCCTCTCGGGATGCCACTGGACGCCGAGGACCCACGCGTTCGGGATCTCGACCGCCTCGATCACGTCGTCCTCCGCGCGGGCGGTCGCGGCGAGGGTCCGGCCGAGCTGCTTTACCGCCTGGTGGTGCGTGGAATTGGCCTCGATGGCGTCGGCCTTTACTATCGAATGAAGGCGGCTGCCGTCTTTGATCCGCACGGTATGGGTGATGCGCACGCCGTCGGCCGGCGGGCTGTGCTCGAGGGCCTCCGGGTTCTCCGAACCTATATCCTGGATGAGCGTGCCGCCGAGCGCGACGTTTATCAACTGGCAGCCGAGGCAGATACCCAGTATCGGAATCTCCATGACCATCGCCAGCTCCGCCAGCCTCAGGTCCGACCACTGCCGCTCGGCCGCGTTCTTCTTCGTGGCCGGGTGCGCCTTCTCCCCGTAAAGCTCCGGGTCGATGTCGCTGCCCCCCGTGAGCACCAGGGCGTCGAGCGTCGCGAGGACCGACAATATGTCCTCGTCGTCGTGAAACGCCGGAAGGATTATCGGCACCCCGCCCGCCGCCTCGACCGACCGCGTGTAGTCAACGTACAGCTTGTGGTACGCGTGGCCGTCGGCCTCGTAGTCTGCGTTCAGTCCAACGTGCGGTTTCATCTACGCTCCGTGCCGCAGCACCCTGCCCGGCTTCTCGCCCGTGACGCGCCCGTCCGCCAGCACCCTCCTGCCGTTGACGAAGACGTCCCTCACGCCCGCCGTGTATTCGGTCGGCTTCTCGTATGTCGCGCGGTCGGCGATCCTGTCCGCGTCGAATATGACGACGTCCGCGGCCGCCCCCTCGGCTATCCTCCCGCGCCCCTTGAGGCCGAAGATCTCCGCCGTGCGGCCGGTCATCTTGTGGATCGCCTCCTCAAGTTTCAGGACCTTCTTCTCGCGCACGAGAATCCTTATCACCGCTCCCGTCGTGCCGAAAGTCCTCGGGTGCGGAAAACCCGCCGCCGTCGGCCCGTCCGGCGCCCGCGACGACGAGTCGCTGCCCACGACGACGTCGTCCCATGATAGTATCTCGGCCATCTGCTCTTCGGACATCCCAAAGAATATGGCCATCGTTTTCGTCTCGTCGGCGATGAGAAGCGCGCGTATGGCGTCGGCGGGGTCGAGGCCCATCACGCGCGCAACCTCCGAAAGCCGCATCCCCTCGAAGCGCTTGTTCTCCGCGCTGTAAACGGTCCCTATGCCGACGGAGTCCCAGTCTCGATCGTCGGGATGCGCCGCGTGGATCTCGGCCTTTATTTTCTCCCATGTCGCCTCGTCGCTCAGGCGTTTCAGCTCCTCCTTGGGCCCGCCTTCGTACGTCCACGGCTCGAGAACGCTGTCGAGCCCCGTATGCCCGGCGCAGTAGGGGTACCTGTCGGCCGTGACGCGCACGCCGTGCGAACGGCGGCCTTTCCACCACCGGCGGAGGTCGACGATCTTGCCCCAATTGCGCGAGTTGTTTATCTTGAGGTGAGACACGTGAAGGGACGCGCCGCCTTTTTCCGCGATGTAGAGCGCCTCGTCGAGGGCCTCGATGAGCCGGTCGCCTTCGCTGCGAATATGGCTCGCGTAAACGAGGCCCCGTCCGGCGATCGCGCCCACGACGGAGGCGATCTCCTCTCTTTTCGCGAAACACCCCGGCGGGTAGATGAGGCCCGACGAGACGCCGATCGAGCCCGCGTCTACCTCCGCAGAGACGAGTTCCTTCATGCGGGCAATTTCCGCGGCCGTCGCAGGCCGGTCGTGGTCGCCGTCCATCGCGGTCCTTCGGACGTTCCCGAAGCCGACGAGAAACGCGCGGTTAATCGACGAGCCGGACGCCTCAAGCTTGTCGAAATACTCTCCTTGAGTCCGCCAGCCGATCGTGAGGCCCTCGTAGTGTTCCAGGAAGAGCTTGTCCTGCCCCTCGGCCAGGGGCCCCGCGGAGAACCCGCAGTTGCCGCAGATTTCGGTCGTCACCCCCGCAAAGAGGCGGTTTTCGGCAAGCGGCGCCAAGAGCGCCGGCAGGTCGCTGTGGCAGTGCGCGTCGATGAACCCCGGCGCGACAGCAAGCCCGCTGGCATCTATCCTCCCGGCCGCCGCCGCTCGCTTGAGGGAGCCCACGGCCTCGATCCGCTGTGCCCTTATCCCGACGTCGGCGCGCTTGCCGCGTTTGGGCGTCCCGTCGTATACGGTGCCCCCTTCGATGATAAAATCAAATGTCTCAGGCATGCCTGGTGTCCCTCCGGAGCGGCGCGGCGAGGTTACCTGGCCGGGCCGAACGGAGGCTCCTTCTGAATTTCGCCGACTAACCTAAGAGCGTTTTCGAGCTCGAGTTTGCTGCCGAAAAGCGCAAGCGTCACCGACCCCTCGGCGCCCGCGATCCCGCCCGCGGCGACGGGCAGCGCTTCGAGGTCGAAGAGCGTCTCGATCGCCTCTACCTCCGTGAAGAGTTCGCCCTGGGACACCCAGAGGCCGTAAGCCTCCCCGACGTGGGCGCCCTCCTCCGCCATCCGCCGCGCGGCGACGGCGAGGTCCCCGGGCACGTTCTTCTCAAGCCCCGCAGGGTGCACGAGCCGCACGTGCCGCGCGATAAGGCCGCCCAGCGTCCCTCCCATCGTGCCTCCCGTCGGGTGCCCGATAAGAACGGCGGCCTGCCCCGTGTCGTAGTTTATCGCGTTGACGCCCTTGAAGAACACGTCGCCCGGGCCCATCTTCGCGACCGCTTCAAGGACGGTCATGCCCTCGGCGCGCTGGCCCTTCACAAAAACCACGTCCGGCACGTCTGACTTGAGCCACGAGGTCTCCGTACCCGCCGGGGAGATCCTTCCGAAGCAGTAGTGCGTCTTGTCGAACGGCTCGCCCAGGAGTTCTTCCGCCACGTAGGCGTTCGTCGTCCCCTTGGAAACTGCGACTATCCCGTGCCGCATCGCCTCCTTGACAGGCTCCCAGGCCCTGATGCCGCGAGCGATGAGTCGCTTGCCCTGGCTCGACGTGAGAACCACCTGTGTCTGCAACGTCCACCTCCTGTCCGGCGTCGCCGCCTGATTGTCGCCGCGCCAAAGCCCTCCTGAAGAGATTCTACATCGGCAGGGGCGCGCATTCCATATCGCCCATATCGACGGGGGTCACTCAATTGCCCGCAGAGGGGGTGGTATCGTGGTGAGCCGCCGCCATCGACCTGTCATGCGCGCGAGAGATCGTCCAGAGCGCCATCGCCGCCCCGATGAAAACCGCCAGCGTTCGCGCCTGCATCTGCCATCTGTCTCCCTCGAGCGCCAGCCACTGGGCCCCTTCCGCCGGAAAAAAGAATATGACCGCCCACCATTGGAGCGAGTCGTACAGGGCGCTCGCCGACGGCGGCACCATAATAGAGAGAAAGGACAAGAGCCTCCCGCGGACGAGCGGCCCCGCCCGGACGAGTAACTCTCTCACGATGAGCGCCAATGCAATTCCGAGGACAAGATGCTCCGCGAAATCGTAGTGGCTCGCCGAGAGGTGGAGGGAGTCTTTGGCCCATGATAGAAACGCCGCGTCCGAGTACGCGTACCGCGCGCCCGCGGCGACAATGACGAAATAAACCCCGGCGAGCGCGTAGACGAGCTTCGAGAAGCGAAACGCCGGGTACGTCACGACAAGCGCGGCGACTCCGGCAAGGCCGGGCAAGAGGCTGAAGAGGCACGTCCAGCGGTCTCGCTGGAGCGCCGCGGCCCATGCCGTCGCCGCAAGCGCCGCGGCCGCGAGGACCAGTATCGCGCGGTTAGGTCGCATCGGTCTTCCCGGCCCGCGCGCGAGGACCCGTGAGTCTCTTCACTTCGGCGGCCAGCATCTTCATGTTGGCATACGGCGCGTCGAGCGGCACCGCGCACTCCGGGCCGATTATGTCGATGCCGCACTCGAGCTTCTCCCTGACGTCGGCGGCAATCGTCTCAGGCGTCCCCTCGCGGATGACCCGGAAGTTGCTCGTCCCGCCCATGAGCGACAGTTTCGCGCCGGCCAGCCGCCGCGCTTCCTTCGCGCTCACCTTCGAGTCGAAGTGAAAGCACGGAACGCCCGTTTCACGGATGTAGCCTATCCTGTCCGACGTGTCGCCGCAGATGTGGAGGATAAGGGGGCACGCAATCCGCCCGACGAGTTCCGCGTGCACGTCCCGGAGAAAGTCCCTGTAAGATTCCGGCGAGCAAAGGTCTCTCGTCGCATGGTCGCCGAGGCACAGCGCATCCGCGCCCGCGTCTATCTGGGCATTCGCGAACAGGACGGTGACCTCCTTGGCCGTGGATATCGCGCGCTTTACGAGGTCCGGTTCGAGGATCGTGTTCATGAGAAACTCCTCGACTCCGTAAAGGTGATATCCGAGCGTCCACGGCCCGAAGACCTTCCCCACGACCGCAGCCTCGCCGCCGAGGCTTTTCTTGAGCGCGGCGATGGCCTCGAAAGCCACGCGCGTCTCCGGCCTCGTGAGAAAGCCTTTCGGAATCTTCACCTCGTCGCCGATTCTGAGAGGCCGCCCCGTGATGACGGGCATCTGCGACCGGTGCCCCCAGTCGACCTTGCAGCCGAGCGCGGCCGACTCGTGGCAGACGCTGAAGAGGGGCATCACGTTGTCAAAGCCGATCTCGGTGAAGCCGGCCGCCGCAAGCCGGACCATTTTCCCCGCGTCGAGGTGAACGTCGGGAAAAAACGCGCCCGCCTTTTCCATGAGGTCCACGGTAACGATCGACGTCGCGCTGCCAGTCGAGGGGCGCGGGGTGGGTTTTCTGTGAAGGGCTCTAAGGAAGATCTCTCTTGGCTTCACGGTTTGCCGCCGTCAGTCGTCGGCCTTTCCGCGCGGCGCGGCGAAGCCGCTCGGCCGCGAAGCTTTCCGGAAGGTGCGAGCGGCGCTCCCGTCATTTGCCGCCGGTGAGTTTCAGCCAGTCCTTCTCCACGCCGAACTCGAGGTACTCGACCGCCTCGTTAAACCCCGCGACGAGCAGTTCGTTGGCCTTCAGTTCCTTGAGTTCCCCGAGCCGCTTTCTCAAGAGCGCCAGGGCCTGTCCCCGGTACTCGTCGATTCCGTCCTGCGCGTACCGGCCGCACTCCTCGGCCGCCTTTTTCTTCGCGTCGTCGGTGGCCTGTCTGTAACCGCGTTTCGCCGCAACGAGGATCAGTTCAACCAGCTGGCCTTCGGTAAACTCGAGCATCTCGGCATTCCTCTAACGTCGCCTGCCCTCCCACCTGCGCGCCCCCGGAACGTCCGCCCGAAGCGCGCGCCAAAATCTCGCCGTTTACCGAATCGCCCCTGTTATCAGCCGATCTTCTTCTGCAGTTCGCGCAGTTTCAGAAGGGCCTCGACCGGCGTCAGGCGGTCAATCTCCACCCCCTTCAGCTCGTCTATTATCTTCTCGAAATGCGGCGCGAAAAGCCCTAATTGCGCTTCTCCGCCGCTTTTTTCGCGCGGCACGAACGCCGGCTGCTCCGAGGCGTCCACCGAATGCGCCTCCAGGTTCGACAGTATCGCCTTCGCCCGCTCGACGACGCCCCCGGGCACTCCCGCGAGTTTCGCCACGTATATCCCGTACGACTTGTCCGTCCCGCCCGGCACTATCTCGTGGTGAAACGTCACTTGCCCCTGCCACTCCGATACCCGGACGTTGAAGTTCTTCACGTTCGGCAGCACCAGCGCCAGTTCCGTCAACTCGTGGTAGTGCGTCGCGAAAAGCGTCCTCGCCCTGACGCGCGCCGCGAGATCCTCGCTTGCCGCCCATGCAAGCGAAAGGCCGTCGAACGTGCTCGTCCCGCGGCCGACCTCGTCAAGGACCACCAGCGACCGCTCGGTCGCGTTATTGAGGATGTTGGCCGTCTCCGTCATCTCGACCATGAAAGTGCTCTGGCCGCGCGCGAGCTCGTCCGCCGCGCCGACGCGCGCGAAAATCCTGTCCGCGACGCCGATTGCCGCGCGCCGCGCGGGCACGAAGCTTCCCATCTGCGCCATTATGACGATGAGCGCCGCCTGCCTTATGTACGTCGACTTGCCCGCCATGTTGGGGCCGGTGATTATCGCAAGGTCCGCGTCCGCCGTCCCGATGTCAAGGTCGTTCGGGACGAACTCGTTCTCGAGGGCCACGTCGAGCACCGGGTGGCGGCCCGCCTCTATGTGTATCTCCCGCGAGGAATCGACCTCCGGCCGGACGTAGCCGTTCTCCTCGGCCGCTTCCGCCAGCGCCGCGAACACGTCCGCCTCCGCAAGCGCCCTCGCCGTCGCCTGGAGCCTCGATGCCTGCGCCGCCAGCGTCCGCCTCAGGTCGGTGAATATCTGAAACTCGAGCTCGCAGCCCCTCTCCTGCGCCGAGAGCACCTGCGACTCGTATTCCCTCAGTTCCGGCGTCACGTACCGCTCGGCGTTCTTCAACGTCTGCTTCCGCACGTAGTTGGACGGAACCTTCGAGGCGTTGGCGTTTGTGATGTGGATGTAGTAGCCGAAGACGCGGTTGTACTCCACGCGCAGGTTCTCTATCCCCGTGCGCTGCCTCTCGCGCGCCTGGTAGTCGGCGA
>Ga0315277_10004305_pt1 | contig 19097 bp, 2 predicted proteins | sample YL17G05_15_MG_FD_203695 | JGI IMG/M metagenome (GOLD analysis project Ga0315277, IMG submission 203695) | Sediment microbial communities from Yellowstone Lake, YNP, Wyoming, USA - YL17G05_15 | ecosystem: Environmental > Aquatic > Freshwater > Lake > Sediment | place: USA: Wyoming | collected...
TTTCTCCCCTTTTTTTTAAAGTCCTGTTTGTTTCTTTTAGTATTCTATTCTATTTATATTACTAAAGAATGGAAGTATTTTAGTTAACTTTAACATGGTTCTTTCATCATCATACATTTCTTTACCATTCTCATCTTCTACACCAGCTAAATGATATCCTACAGCTTTACCAGCATCTCCAAAGTTTGCTAATGTTCTTGCTATAGGAAATATATTTCTTTGTAATTCAGCAGCTGAGTTAGGACTAAAATAATATGTAAGATCTCTATTAAGATCATGTAGTTGTCTTAATACAAGTAGATTATAAATCTTTTTGTCTTTGTCATCATCTGGAGCTGCAGCTTTAAGAAGAGCATATGCAATCCAAAGACCCACTATAATTTGCATTTCCTTTGCCATCTTTTTAAAGTTAGCTAATTGCATCTCATCTGCTATATCAGGACTCTGCCCCATTAAAGTTTGCACTAACATAGGTAACACTTTAAGTTTCTTCTCTACTACCATTCTACCAAAGGTTCTGTAATATCCTTCTTCTTCTCTTTGCATAAGAGCATCAGTGTGACGAGGATCAAAACGAACACCTAATGTTTCAGGAAGCCATGATTTAAATAGTATAAGCATTCTTCCTATAGCATTGCTCTTAACTTTAAGGACAACATCTTTACCTGTAGCACCATGAAGTTTATTAGCAAGCTGTTTGTATTTAAGAAGTTTGTCTATATAAAAATCTTCAAAAGATTTATTTCCATTAGCTTTAGCATCCCATGGTCCAAATTCTTTTTCATCATATTCTCTATCTTCTGTAAGAGTGTCATAAAAAGAAATATCACCTTTAGCTGTTTTTACAACATCATGCTTCATACAAGATAACACCATCTCAGCTTTAAAGTGATAGTCACCAGAAGCTAACCAAGTGTAAGCTTTAGGAATCATTTCTCTAAACTTATCTATGCCTGTTTTTTTATTCACCATTGCTTTCAAATACATACCATCTTCTCCTTCAGCAAGTCCTGCATCACTAAGTACACCAAATATAATTTTAGTATTTTTAGTTTGAAACTTTCCACCAGAGAAATATTTACCTGAAGCTTCTATTATTGTTTTATTAGCCCACACTAAATCTTTTTTATTAAAATCACGACCACCAAAAGAATGAACTCTATTATTTATTTTACCAACTAATAAGTTTCTTACAGCTGAAAAAGGAGAGAATCCTAAGCTTATCAAACGAGTGTTTGCAATAGCACTGTCAATTGTTTTTGTAAGAGAGAAGTTTCTTCCACCTAATTTATAATAATCTTCTTCTTTCTTTTTAACTTCCTCTTCAAGTGCAGTTCTTTCATCATCTGTTAAAGCTTCAGTGTCTAATCGATTGTTTAAAGATTTAATGTCATCAGCTAATTGTTTTCCTATTTTAGCATCTTTACTACTCCATGCACCAAGTGATGCTAGTTCTTTCCAATCATACCAAAGTCTATCTGATTTCCAAAGCTCATCTTCTTGTTTCAAGCCATAGAAACTCTTTATAACAGTGTGTTCTACAAGTGATTTTATACGACTGGCATCTTTATCAGTAGCCTCAAGTTTACCAAGCTTTTTATTTTTTATAAATGAACCTTCTGTTCCTTGTATAATATCCACCATAGTATCCACCTCAGATCTTACAGTGTTCTTATGTTTATATACAAGAGCCATGTCACTAAACATTTTTGCCATAAGCACCATGTCTTTTGATCTTTCTTCAGCTGGAACATTTTCATCTATAAACTTAGCATCAAAACTAAGTCTTTCTTTCTTTGTAAAAGGATTTATAATTTTTCTTCTTTCAAAGTTAGAAATTGTAAATGCATTAACAAACCAATCACCTAATCCAGCAACTGATTCTTTCAATGTACTTAAGCCATATTCTTTTACAGTGCGATCAGCAAGTACAGGAAGAAAGTCTTCACCAAGATCTTCTATTTCTTCTTGAGGAAACCACTGAGTGCTTTGTTTAATAAACTTTGTCCACCAATTGTAAAACTCTAATAACTTTGGATCGTTAGATATTCTTGTAAAGTTTTCATCATAGTAGTTAGTAGGCACACCTTTAATAGACTTGGCTGCTATCAGATAAGAATACTTAGCTCCTCCATATGCTGTAATTCTTTCAGCACCAAAGAACTTTTGATCCATATACTTAAGAGGATTATTCATATCATCAAATTCATCAACTTTCATATTTACAAATTCATCAAAGCTCATTGCTTGAGGAACTATTGCAGGATTAGTAACAGCTTGATTCTCTATATCATAACGATATTCATCTTTTGCCACTTCAAACTTCTCATACATTTTTTGTGATTCTGCTATGATAGCATCTATTTCAATTTTACTAAAACCCAATCCTCTCATTTTAGTAATTTCATTTATTCTTAACTGTTCATCGTATTTTGCAGGCTCTAAAAAAACTAGAGAATTAAATCCAATTGTATTACTTTGATTCCATGCATTAAATCTTTGCCATGCTTTTTTGATTAATTCTTGGTCTCCATCTGCTCTTTCTATATCTCTACGAAGCATTGTATTATTTGCTCTACGTGCAGCAGAGAACTCAGGAGAATATCTAGTAACAAGAGCTAAGTTTTTATTACCATCTTTGTCTTCATCCATTCTAAAAAATATATCAAAACCATTATTTTTTATTTCAGAAATATCTTTAATCTTATCAAAAGCATCGTCAATGATTGTTTCATTGGCATTATGCTCCATATTGATTTTAGTATTCACTTTCTTTATAATAAACGATAGTTTATTTGGAAGAGCAATACCAGTGGTAGTAAGTTCACGAGCCCACTCTGTAAAGAAAGATGTATCCACCATCTTAGTTATATCAGGCTCACTTAATCCTGTAGACTCTTTTACAAGTTCTATAGCAATTCTACGTGACTTTTTACTAAGATCAGAATATCTTCCATCTACTTCCTGCATTAGTTTACGAATTTCATCGTTCTTTATATCAGCAGAGCTTTCAATACCCAACACTTTATAAATACTAGACCAAGTTTCTACAATGTTATTTGCAAACTGAAGATCATTAAATGTAATCTCATCGTTTGAATACATTGCTTCTACAAGATTAGCATCAATCATTGCTTGATTAAGAATAAAATTTACTTGTTTATCTATATCAGCTTCATTAAGATCATTAATAGTTTTTGAGATGTCTCTCATTATCTTTTTATACGCAGCCTTCTTAGCATACTTATCAGCTTTAGTTAAACTAGCATCATTGTTAATAGCCTGAAGCATGTTATTAGCATCCTTATATCTTTGCTTAAGCATAATATTTGTATCAGATAGTAAGTCTGACATTTTCTTTTTCTTAGTAGTGGCCACTGATTTATAAATGTTATTCAATCCACCAACTTCACTAAAGCGATCTTCAGCCAATTGCTTGACTAAGTCTTCTTTACTAAATTGTCTACCTTTGTATGTATACTGACAAGCCATATTAACAGTTAGTTTTTATGTTTAGGAATTTAATTATATCGTTAAAGTTATCACTAATATTTGTTTCTCTTGCATCTTTTGCTAGAATTGATTTTTGTATGCTATTTGCATCAGATACATTTCTAGATTGAATAAGACCAATGATGTTTGTTATTCCCTCTTTAAGTACAGAATCATCTTTTACATTGATTCCTAAAACCTTAAGTAAATTGTTAATCAAATCTACAAATTTATCAAAGAAGCTTTTCTGTCCATCAAATGTAGTGTTATTCATGAAGTCTTGGAATCCTTGATCTGTCATCAACATACTTACAAAGTCATGAACATTTGTTAATCCATAGTACAAACTTTTATCTGAAGCTGAAAGGAATCCATTATTATTCACTTGATCCATTGCTTTTTGTAGAGCATCTTTGTGATTAGGATCATTTAACATTCTTTGTTGTACAGTGTCAAATAAATTGGTTAGTGACTCCACCCATTTTCTTTGTTCAGCACTTAATGTTTCAGGCTTAGCATTCAAAAAATCTGCAGTCATGTGGTGCATTATTTCATGCATTATAACTTCATGAATCTTTTGTTTTATACCATCAAGATCTGTAGTGTCTCCAATAGCAAGCTTAGGATTGATAGTGAGTGTTTTTGTAAAGTTATCATATTGCCCTGGATCTTTAAGTTTGTTGTCTATTACTATTTTAAATGGTGTTACAATTCCTGATTTAACTATAGCTCCAATTACAGATTTATTAAAAGCAGTTGTCTCTTTATAAAACCTATCAATAAAAGCTTTAAAGTTAGTGACAGTTGTCTCACCTTTAAATAGAGGATTAATAAAGTTATCTATATATTCATCAGTACTGTTTTGTAATAAGAGTTCTAAAGGATCAAATGTTTCATTACTACCATATTCACTAACATCATCATTAATGCTAGTCACAGGTTCAAAACTTGCAGGCTTTATACTGCTTACAGGTTTAACAGTAGTTTTACCATCATCTGTAATAGCTCCTTGATACACTTCTTCATTATGGATTATATTAGCTCCTTGTGGTTTAATAATAGTTAGTGTACCACTAGTTCTTGTAAGAGCTACATACATTGAACTAAATATATCATCTTGATTTATTTTAGGATTAGCTCTGTTTTGTTTGATGTTAGCATCACCTACAATTACATTTCTAATACTATTTCCTTGTGCTGTATGTGATGATCCTATATAAGATGGAACAAATGGCATTTGTGTAGTGTCGTTAAGACCTTTTAAACTATCTTGCACAGTTTTAAATGCACCATAGAACATATCAAACTTAGCAAGAACTTCTCCAGTCTGTTTATCTTTAATAGTAATACCTTCTTGTTGTCTTGATCTACTATTATATTTACCAAGATCTACATTAAGACCTAAGATTTTACTATATCCTCTAAGTTTATTTTGTCTGTTGTACAACAACACATTTTCAACATCAACTGAAATGTTTGGAACTACACCAGATAATGAAGGAGCAACGTTATGTAAACTTTGTACATCTTTTACTATATCCATTACTTTGTAACGTGACCTTGGTTTAATCATACCTCCAACAATAGCATACTCACCATCAACATTATCTATTTTTCTATCATCTAATAATTTTTTAACTTCTGGTGTACTTGGCGTATACATGAAACGACTACCTGCCATTTCTAAAGTATTTGTAAACTCTATATAATCTTGATTTGAAAACTTACGATGAGCAGATGAATCAATATTTCTTCCAATCTTTTGGAAATAAGATTTACGAATCTTATCTGCAAGAGTCATTGTATTTGCGTTTTCCACCTGATTATAATGCACCCAGAACATACCATAAGGATTATTATTACTCTTCAAGAAATCTGTATAATCATCAATTACACCTACAACATTATCTACAACAAGAATGTTTTCACTTGATTTATTTGTAAGTCTATCATAAGCATCAAATGAAAGTTGTTTAGGTTGTTGACCATTCTTTGTACGATTGATATTATCTATAATCTCATTACCAATAGCATCATACATTTTATGTAAGTTCTCATTATCAGAACGCATAACTTGAGTGAGCTCTTTAGTTTTTTCTTTATTTAAAAGAAGAGTGGATGATATAATACCTTTGTTTACATCTTTGTTTTGCATTTCACCAAAAGGTCCCAGCTGACGATAATCACCCATGAATATAAATATAGGCATCTTAGCTGTCTTGCCTATCTCTAAATCAGTTTTGGTACGTACAAGCATGTCTTTAATAGCTTCTGTAGTCACCATAGAACTTTCATCTACAATAATAATATCTGGAGCACTAAAAGCAGGTTTAAACTTAAGACCATTTATGTATTCTTCTTCAGACATTAATTCAAGATTTCCTGTACTTTTATTTATTTGATTTCTACGAACAGATGATTGTATTGTATTTACAGTGCCATCATTTGCTTTTTCAGAATCAAGACCAAGAGACTCTTGAAGTACAGTGGCAGCAGTGTGACTAGGAGCTAAGTACATTACACTTGTTGATCTATATTTATTACCACTGTCAAGACTATTCATAATAGCTCTTATAACTGTTGTTTTACCAACACCTCCTCTACCAGCTAATCCAATCATGTTATCCCACATAGCTTTAGGAATAACACCACTAAACTTTTCTGTAAGAGGATCGTTAAAAGAAACTGTTTTTTCTAAATCTTCAGGGCGTATTGACTTTCTTTCTTTAAGAAGTCTTTCAACATTTCCTTTTATAAAGTCATAAGCTTCTTGCTGACCATCGTTCATTAAGAACTTAGCTTTATCAGTTTCAAATATAACCATGTTAGTAGCCTTAGATCCTCCCATTGGAATCACTAACATTTTACCTGTTCTTTCATCAATGTTTTGATCAGTGGCAGGAGTTATTTCAACAACATCAGTTTCAACTTCTACTTGTTGTGCTAAAGCTTTATTAACTCTTCTTACAACATCATCACCTGTTATTTGTTTACCAAAGGTGCTGTCTTGTAATGAAAGTATTTCACCTGTTAAATCAACATAGTATCTTGGGCTATTAGGCATATCAGTAAGTGTCACTACATTTTCTGGATATATCTCTGCATCATGAGTGAGTGCCACTTTATTTGCAAGATTAGGATCATTAACAAGCTTACCTTTAGAACCTTTTTCTTGATACCAAATAATGTAACCATCTTGAGGAGATCCTTCGAGAATAAATGTTTGAGCTCCATAAGCCACTCTCATAGGTTCTTTATCTTCTAGTTCTTCTAGTTCTTCTATACTAACATTTGATTGTTTAGATAAGTTAAATATACCATATCCATTATATCCTTCTGTAGTATTTTCTTTTATATCTCCTTGAATACCAAGTTTATTTTTTAATTCATTATTCAACCATTCTGCAAATCTTAGTGGTAATGCTGATTTACCTGTTGCTATTCCTGCTTCTGCTACAACTAAAGGTTTATTATAAGCAATAGCTTCATTTATAGCTTCAGAGTTATACTTTTTAAATAATTCAAAATCTGAATCTGTATCTTTAAATTGACCTTCTTCAGCTACAAAAGAATCAGAATTGTCATTTTGCTGATATTTCTTACTAATAATAGCAAATGCATTTTCATTTGGTCTTCCATTATTTCTATCAAATCTTATTCCAGCTTGATTATTAACTGCAGTTACATCTAATTTAATATTTTTGTTTTGTCTTGGTAATTCAGTAACTTCTTTAATTCTATTTCTAGTTGCTAAATATGCTTGTAAGTTTTCAGTAAAAAAGAATCCTTTTGATTTATCATTAGGTGTTTCTTTTGTATAATTAATTTTAGATATTTCTACACTTGGAATTACCACTTCTGGTTCAACACTAGTAGATGATTGAGTAGTAGGTGCAACAGTTTGATATGCTTGTTTTAAAGCATTCATAAACATATTCTTAGGGTTATTACTACTCCATCTACCATTACCCATTGTGTGAGTAGATTTATTTAAAAATTCTATTCCCCCACTAGCGTTTATTTGTTGTACAAGATTTGGATATTGATTAAGTTTATCTGTGATTAACCCTACCATAAGTTTCATGTCATAAGCATCTCCTTCAACACCTTCTGGCACACCTTTAGTTTGAGCATTATTTGACTGATACCATGCTTCTACAGAGTTACCCCAAGTTTCTAATGCAGATTTCCCTTTTAAACCCCTTCCTGTTATAGGATTAGATAATGTTTTATCTGTAGGAATTATATCAAAAGTAGATTTACCATTTTTTGCATAATGTACATTTGTAAGACTATTTCCAAGACCTGTTTCCTTAGAGTTAATTTCTATACCAGTTTTAACACTAGTAGATGATTGAGTAGTTGCAAATAATTCATTAAATTCTTTTTCTGAATACCCTATACTATCTTCTTGAAATCCATTAGAAAAATTCATATCAAACCTAATAAAATCTGAACTTTCAATATATGAAACAGTAAGAGTACCTATTACAGAAGGATCATTTTTAGATGTAACATTTATTACGTCACCTGCTTTTAAATCTGAATATTTTACTTTAGGAGCATTAGATAATTGAGCAGGTTGTTCTTCTGTAGATGTTGATTGTATAGGTACCATTCCTTCAGGAGTCATTTGACCTACTATTTTGCCATCTTCTGTTAAATAGTTTGTACCATTTTTATAAACTATACCTTCTTTAGAAGTTTGTTCTTCTGTAAATGGTGAGAAGTCTTCAAACTCTTCGTTGCCAAATGTCATACCAAATGCACTATCTTCTCCCTCTGAAACATAATCACCTTCCATTGGTTCACTAAACTCTTCTCCTCCAGCAAACTCTTCACTACTAACATCTGTTTGGTTTTCTTTAATAGCAGACTTTAATGAAGCATTACCAAACTCATACTCTTTAATATTTTTGTATCCAAGAATATTTATTCTTTCATATGTTGCTGTACCTTCATTATTAATAGCATCACTAGTTCTTTTGTATAAAAAATTTACAGAAGAATCTTTAACATCACCAAACTCACTTATCACTTTATCATTTAGTAATAAATAAGCTGGATATTTAAACTCCATGCTAAACTTATTATCACTAGCATATCTTCTTTCAGCATCTGTTAACTTACTAATTGTAAGAGATTTAATAATACCTGCTGCTTTAGGATCACTTTCAAAATCACCAAGTTTAATAGTGAAGGTTTTAACATTTTCTAAACTGCCACTATTAATAATTTTTCTAAAGTTTCTTTTGAATATATTATCATTTGATCCTTGATCAGTTTGTGCAGTGAGGAAAGTAAACTTCTTAGCGTATGCTTCAGCATTGTTTTGAACAATTTGATCTTTGATTATACGAATGCCTTCCACTCCCATATTCTGAGAATATATATCATTCATACTACTCATAGCATTTTTAAAGTCAGTGTCTTTCATATAGTAGTCTATAGGAATAAATCTACCTATGTTACCTGCATCACCTGTTGCAAAAGGATATAATGCAAGCTCTCTTGCTATCTCACGAACAGTTTCATTTTCAGAAACAGCTAGCTCATAAAATCCTGATAGAATTGCTTTCTCATCTAAGTCTGTACCAAATGGTGCTTTGAAACTAATTGTAAAAGCATCACCATTATATTGTTCACTAATTTCTATATTCTTTAGAAAACCATTTTTAGCAAACTGAGGTATTTGTTGTAAATCAAGAATACTTTTACCAAGAGAACTGTCTCCATTGATTAGTCTTTTTCTAACAGATTGTAATGATTCACCAAATAATTCTAAATCAGGAATAGTAAACATATAAGACTTGATGCCATTAAATACATCATTATAAATGTTGTAATACGATTGTTTACCTATATCATCTTTTGTAAGACCACGATCTGCCAACATAGTATCCACTATATTCTCAAGATGTTTACCTGTGCTAATAGGAAATAAGTTTTGATAAATCTCTTGTGCTTTGATTAAAGAGTATTTAATGTTGTTTCCAATTTCACCTTCTGGATCTATACTAAGAATACCATTATCATTTTTAGAAACATCACCAGCAATTTTATCAATTCCTAAGAATACAGTTGAGTTTGATAATTTATTAAGTTGATTGAGTTTTTGTTTTGTAGTGAATACATCTTGACCTATGCCTTTAGTATATGGATACACTGCACCAATGATAGTCATTAGCTCAGTGCCTATTCCATCAAGTTTAGAAAACAATTCTAAAGAATCATATTGAGTGGTGTAGTAATCAAGAAGAAGATCATTTACATTTTTGTATCCTAAATCTTTAGATAGTTTTAAAAGTTTTTCATCTTGAACACCTTCAAGATTTTCTCCTTTAGCTTCAGCATCTTCTCTAATCTTAGCACCAAAAATCACACCTTCTTCTTTAAGCATTTTACCAACAAGCCACATGTTAGAAAGTTTTTCTGCACTTAAAGGATTGTTCTTCTTTCTATTTCCATCTGTAAGATGTTCAATGGCTGTTTTACCACCTTTTAAATATTCACCTGTATCAATCTTTGCAATGTAATCAGTTGTTAATTTAATAACACCATTTGATAAAGCATTAGGATCAAAATCACCAAATGAATCTTGACTCTGATCTATAAGATCGAACAATGTGTATATAGAATCTTGAGACATTAAGTCCATTGCAAAGTTAATAGGAATACCTTCTTTCTTAGCTGTTGTTAGCATAGAAAGTATACCTACACTAGACATTGCTTTCTTGTCCCAATTGAACTCACGTAAGTATTGATTCTTTGCATTATCCACAGATTCAGTGAATGGAATATTTAAGTTATCAGAAACACTTCTTTTAGGAACTTTTCCTGGCTCATATAAAAATGATTCAGACTCACCTGTTTGTCCAACAAACTCAAAACTTTTTACTTCATTTCCTATCTTTATATAAATAGGATCTGGTGTGTCTTCACCTTCCACTTCTTTACCTAGCTGTAATACTTTATCTTGAAAATCAGCTTGAGCTGAAATCAAACTAGCAAAGATAGAAACTCCATCTTTACCTGATCTATTATCATTAAATCTGTTTATAGATGTATTGAAATCAAGAGGCATGTTGATAGTAGGATCTCCCTGCACTTTATATTTTTCAAGTTGCTTTTCACGCAACGCCACCTTAGCTTTAGTCTCGTCCATATCCACAGACTTAGTAATCTTATCGAACGTATCTGGATTAGTAAGTACTGCCCAATGAATATCTTTATAAAACTCTTTAAGTTGTTCTTCAGATAGGTTATCTATATCTGATACAGAGTTTACAGAATACTTAGTTGGTTTATAACCTATTATATTTCCTTCATCATCTGTAACTGCTTCTGTCTTAGACTTGTATGCATAAAGTTTATCAACGTCAAAGTCAGATCCCATCTGTCCAGTGATACCATCTGGTACAATGATTGTATCTTCCATGTAGCTTGGTAAGAAACCTACCACCTCTATAGGAAGCATTGATACGTGAGACTGATTTGGAATACGAGATGCAACCAATTGAAGCAACGATGGATCCATTTTAGATGTGTCTAAGATTTTAACTCCATTTTCTTCAATAATAAAATCATTTAAATCTATAAGCTTACCATTACTATCTTTTAGGTATTGAGAAACTACAACCTGAGCAGGGGCCACTTTACCATTTTTCTTACTTATGTAGTTTAGTTTAGCAGGACCATTTTTAAATGTAGCAGCAAATGAATCAGTCCAAATGATACCAGATTTTACACCAGAGCTTAAAGAACTAAAACTATACTTAGATCCTACAGCACTCACCTGTACAAAACTAGACCCATTCATTTTAAGCATTACATTCTTACTAATCATTGAGTTGATTAGCCCTTGAATCTTTTTGATTTTAAAGTTAGCTTCTAAAGGAAACATAAACTTACCTGTAACAGGATCAAGTTCAATAGCTCTTAAATCATTCTCTCCATAACTACCACTAGTATCTTCAAGAATAACTTTCTTAAGCATATTATAAAGACCTCTATGTGAAAGATTTAAATCACCAAGCTCTTCATCTAATTCAGCAGATTTCATTTCGAATAGTCTAGAACGAACTTTTTCTTTAATAGATTTAAGTTCTCCACCTTTTACTTTACCAAGTCCTGGTACATCAAAAGTAGATTGTAATAAACCATCAAACAATGTACGATTCATCTGACTCACTGTAGCAATCTCATCTTTTTGATGAGGAATTTCTTGCTGTGTACGCAAACCATCTCTACTAAGAACCTGAATACCTTTGTTTAAAAGTTCTTCTGTAGGTTCTACAAAGTTTTGGTTATCATCAAAGAGTGCAAGCACTTCACTAGGTCTTCCTAGCTTTTTACCAGAAGCAAAGTTTACAGATTGAATGTCATTCTTTTCCATCCATTGTCTAAGCTTATCTCTCTCAGTACCTGCTTCATGTTCTGGTATAAGAGGATAGCGAGAAGACTTAACATAATCAATACGATTTAACCCTGTATTCTCACCTTCATTAACATCATTTACATGTACAGGTTTAAGAGGAGTGAATACAGATTTCATCTCTTCTCCACTAAGTTTATAAAAGCCACCTTTACCTGCTTTCTTAATCTTTTCGTTAATAGATTCCCATATCTTTAAATCTAACTTGCCTTCACTCATTAGATAATCAATATGCTCTTGCATTGTTGTAAACTCTTCAGCATCAGCTATATCACTTTTAGTTCCATTAATTTTTACACTAACATCAGCAACAGTTACAGTTCTATAATCTTTACTAAAATACTTTTCACCAGTACTTGTTTCCCAAGACCAACTACCTTGTCCTCCTGGTGCAATAAGAGCAGCAGCACGTTTAGAAAATTCATCCCAAGTTGTTCCTACTATCTTAAGTTTTTCATTAGCTGTGTATAAACTAAATGCTTTCTTGTCAATACCTTTAGGCATTTTAAAAGCAACCATTGGATCAAATCTTAAAAACTGCAAAGTCTTAACCTGAGCATTCATGTAATTAAGTTTCATATCCATCACCATTAGTTTGGCTAGGTTACGACCTTTAGCTCCAGTTTGTCTAAATCTATTTACATAGTCTGTTGCTTTGTATCCATTTTTAAAAGAAGGGAATGTATAAACACCATTGTTATTTTTTATTATTCCTTTTTGAAGATAATCATTAATCTGTTGTTCAGTTGACAACATGAACTCATTAAGTACTACAGCTCCCACTGCCTTTGCATGGTTTTTAGAAAGTTCTTCCAGTGATAAACTATTGCTGTATAAGTCTCTTCTAAATCCATCTAACAAAGAGTTAGCATTAAGCATAGGAAGTATGTAAAACAACTGTGATGATATATCAAAGTTTTCAACGTTTACATCTTTGCTGTGTTTCATAGCAGCTAATATTCTACTAACCTCAGGCTCAACAAATGTATTGTACACTTTTTCTTTTAATGAATCTGTATATTCTATATCACCTTTCTCATCAAGAATAAAGTCTGTTCCTTTACCTACAGGAATCTTAGCGTCATCTACAAAGAACTCTTTACTTTGTTTCACTTCTATTGAACCTGTTTTATCAGATAGTGTGAATACAACGTATGTACCAGTGTTCATGTTTTCTTGATGCTTCATGAACATAGCTCTTGTTTGTTCATTAGCTGTAAGATTTTTTCTCACTTTACCATCTACACCAGATTCTTGCTCACGCATACCATTAAAGTAATCAAGAGAAAATGTCTTTAAGTTATTCTTTACATCAGTCCAGAATTCTTTATTAGGTTGAGCTAATGCACTATTCATAACAATACTTGAATCACCAAGTTTCCACTGACGTTTCTTTATCTCAACAAAGTTTGTTTGTATATTTGAGAACTTAGATTTACCTGCAGCATCTTTACCAGAGGGTACATTTATAAGTCCAGGATTAACTTGATAATATAATTTAGCAAGTTTACCTACAGAACTTTTTTCATTTTGCAAACCATATTGACCTAAGAAAGCATTTTCTAAATTATTTCTATAACCCATGTATATGTTATACAACATTCCATTTTTAATAAACAAACCATCAAAGTTTTTTGTTTTCTTTAATTCACCTGGAAGTCTTGGTGCAATGAAAGCCATCTGAGTATCTGTTAAATTAATACCCATCACTTTAAAAAACTCCTGAAACTTTTTTATTTTATCAGCTCCTTGTAATGTTTTACCATCTTCAATTATTTGTTCTAACTGATCTACTTTCTCAGGATTAGGAAATCTATCTCCTGTAGCACTTTTTATAAAGAAGTCAGAATTCATTTGTTGAGCATACCATGCTTTAGACACTTGTTCCTCAACACTTTCTCTATTAATAGAAACAGTTTTGATTTCAGTGATACCAGTTATCTCAGTGCCACTCTTTTGTGTTTTGTATAACAGAAGAGTTTCATTTGCAAATGCTTTACTTGCAAAAGTTAACACTTGATTTACAGTATCCCACTTTCCAGCTTTCTTAAAGTTTTCTAATTTATTAATCACCTCAGCAAGATAGGGGCGTGCCTCTACATTCTTTTGTAAACTAGCAACAAATGCTTCATACTTTCCTGCATCTTCAGTGTATCCACTTAATTGCATGTCTACACCTGCATTAAGCAAGTCAGCAAATACATCACTAGGATCTGCATACAAAGGAATACCTAATTCAAACTGACCAGGTATTTGTATATTATTTACAAGAGCCTTCACTTTAATACTTGCTGTATCACGAGGATTAACTTCATTAATACCTTTATCAAAACGTTCACCAATTTCTTCTTGAGCAATTAAGTTATCTTCAGTGTTATCTTGTTCTTGATTAGTTACATCTTCAGATTGTACTTCTGCAATCTTACCTTTCACTTCTCTAATACCTTTACGAGTTAATTCAGCTCTTACAAACTCTTTATATCTATCAAAGTTGTTAACTATTGATTCGTATTGTTCAATTGCTTTAACTACTTCTTCATAAGATCTTGCACCTTGAAGATTAAATCTATTAATTAAACCTTCAAGTTTAACAGCATCTTTTTCTTTCAGTGCATTAAATATTTCAGGAGACTTAACTAATTGAATAAAATCATTTGCATTTCTCAAAGACGTTTCAAACTTTCCTTTAGCTGTTTGAAATGCAGAGTCCATACTTGTTTTAAGTACTTTGTTAGGACTAATTTCACCTATAGCATCAAGTGTTAATGATTGAATATAGTTAGTGTATTTGATATCGTTCTGTGTACGAATTAAACTCTTATCAATAGTTTCTGCAATCTCTTCTGTAGATTTAGTACGAATTGATTTTAACACTTGCTGACCACTCTGAGGAGATGCTAATATTGTATCATCTTCTTCGAATGAAATAAATGAAACATCCCTGCTATCTGTATCTTGTGTTGATAATGTTTCTAAAAAAGCATCACGTGATTTTGTATACTCTTCACTTTGTAAATATTCATTATACTCATATTCACTTTCTATAGCTTGTGTTGCTAATGCAAAAGCATCATCATACAAAGTTGTACCTCTTTTGATTTTAAACAATCCAAGAATATAATCTAAAAGTTCTTCCCATGCATTAACATAATTCTTTCCAGTGGCAGGTAAAGCTTGAAGCTTTTTAACAAACTCTGCATTTGTAAAAATACCTGTTAAGAATTCATCTATATTAGTTAATTCATAAAGATCTTCTTTGATATTTTCTTTAACATATTGAAACAGTCTTTGAAATTCTGTATCAGTGGTGCCACTTAAGTTTGTTGTTAAAGCATGTAGCACTTCATGTAGTATTGTATTCTCACTACCTAGTCCTCTGAATGAAGCATCTTTACTAATTTGAATTTTATTCTTTCCAGTATAATATGTACCAGCAGCCCATTTAGTTTCTAACTCACCATCTACTAATTCTATATCAACATCGTTCTTTTCAACATACTTTAATAACTGTTTTGCTAATTTAGATAGAGGATGATTACTCTCAGCAATCTTTTTAACTACAACACTAGACTTCTGAACATTTGTAGGAAAGTATTTTTCTTGTATTCTTTTATCTTGTCCTCCTCTTTTTTGATCATCTTTATCAGCAAATAGTCTAGGTTGTCCTGGTGTAATCTCTACCACCTTTGTTGTAGGATTTTTTGTATCTTTTATTTTAAAAATACTAGGATATTTTGCAACCAATCTTTGTACAAACGCATAGTTTTTTTCAAATCTATTTTGAGTTTGTTCATAATTTAATATACTAGACTGTGATGTTACATAACCTTTAGTTACATATATAGTACCTTCACTATCATTTATAATACCTTTTAAGAAAAACTTTATTGCATCTTCAGACAAAGAAGGATTGAGTGTAAGAGCATTTGTAATAATACGCATAGTAGAAATTTTACTACCCTCTAACTCTTTTTTTAGTTCAGTTAGTGTTGGAATATAAAAAGTCTTTTCCCCTTCATTTAATGAATATTCTTTAATTAAAATTTTAGCTAAGTCTTCTCCAAATAATTTAGATAATTTAGAGATGTTCTTTTTCTCAAGTGTCTTTCTAACAAATGGGGGGCGTACTTCACCATACTTAAAAAAACTTCTCCAAGCTTCTTTTTCACCCACTTGCTGAACTAAATCTTTCCATTCTTGACTTGATGTATTAGGACAATGCATAGTTATACTTATTTAATCTTTTTATTTAGGGATACATTTGTTTTTTTCTTCTTGAATTTGTTCTTCAGTCATTTCATTAGCTATTGCTGTTCGCTCTAATGTAGCAAAAATATCATCAAGATCTGTTTTGACAGGAGCTTCTTGTTTAGTTTTTAGATTCAAATTTTCATCATATTTATCTATCAAAGTTAACTCTTCTTCTGTTAAATCAAAAAGTAATTTCTTACCACTATTTAGATCTTCATAGATTTTTGCCACTTTTTGTTTTTCAGTTGCTATTGTTTGCAAGTTATTCATATTAGTAACAAGAGGTGAACGAGATTTTGATTTTACAAGAACAGGAAAATCAAAAACAGCTGTCATAGCACCACCAGTACTTGACCAACTTATATTAGCATTTGTAATACCAAACTCTTTTAATCTTTCTGTAAGTATAGCTTTTACTTTTTCAAAGTCTTTTTTATTTGTAAGAGCCACACTATCAAAGTTATCTGCTTCTGGAATAGTTACACCTAGATCATTAACTTTACTTTCACCATTTATAGCAATTCTTGTGGTTACTATTTTTCCATTTTTATCTTTTAATACTTCGTATCCTTGAGTAAGCTGGTTAGCAAAAAACTTAATACCATCTGTAGATACACTAATGTCTTCAGAAAACTCATGTCCAGCAGGAAGCATTTTTTGTAGCTCTGTCATCATGGTTCTTGTAGCTCCTGGTTTATCAGTTCTTCTTTCTAATTTGCTAGTAAATCTATTTGTTGGTTTACCATTTTCATAAACACGTATGTAACCAATAAAATCACTATCACTAAATGCTGATAGATATATATCTACAGTGCCTGTATCAGGATTAGTGTATTCAGCAAAACCAATACCATCTTTCTCAAATATTCTTGTTCTATTAGCTTCTTTACTTAATTTACCAAATGTTTCTGACTGAGGAAATAAATCAAAAATTGCATCACTTACATTAGCTTCTGTACCAGGAACAATAACTGGTGGTTCTTCAAATGTATCACCCACTTCAGTTTCTACTAAAGGAGGAATCACAATGTTCTCTGTATTAGAAGACATCTTAATTACAGGATTGGCAAAATAAACCCAGTCACCATTTTTATTTTTAGAATTAATCCCTTCTTCTATATATGTAGATGCTCTCTCCATGATGTATTGATTATACGTCATAGGAGTGATTTTCATTTTACCATTCTCCATTGTAACAAATGGAACTTTAACAGTGCTGTTTATACCTGCAAGCTTTTTGTTTTTAGCATTTGTAAACTTAACTGTTGTAAGCAAGTTTTGCAAATGAGACATTATATCAGATGGCAATTGATTCTCAGTGATAATAGGTTTACCTCCATTATCAAACCACTGATCTCCTAGTTTAGACTGAATATATAAGTGACCATCATTATTGATATTCAATCTTGCTACATTACTACTAACATCAGCACCTGTACCTATACTAGATAGAGGTGTTTTATCAAGAATAGTTATATAATGATCTATGTAGTTTTGCAATACACCAATATCAGGTTTACCTGCAGAAACTGAAACACCCACTGCATCATACACAGCTTTTACTAATTCAGGATTTTGTGCTTGATTGGTGAATGCTTTCCAAGCTTCTATAATAAAAGCAGCTTGTCCTTCATTTACATTTGGTAATTTAATATAAGCAGGAAAAAATGTACCTTTTGGTGTAGGAACTAATATTACAGGAACACCTGATTGATTATCAATATTTTCTGTAAATGATTTAGTGTCTTCAACACTATTTATTGTAATGTTTCTACTCACTTGTAACTCACCATTACGAACAATAGCAAACATACCATGTCTATTGTCTGTACCACCTTCACCTATTTTTGGATTAAGTCTTTCTTTTAATGTACCTGGTTGAGCCAATGTTCTAAGTACACCAATTGATTTACTTTCTACTATTCCATTCATTTCAAACTTAGGATCTAAGTTATGATTGTCAAGAATAAATGAACGCAATTTCATATTTAACACTAATTCTTTCTTTACAGTGTTAGGCATTGGTTGATCTAATTCATCTTCTGGAACTACCATATTAATAAACTGACTACCCACTTTATATGAAATCCATTGAGGCTCATGCACTGTACCAATTAGTTTTTCTTTACCTTCTATTACAGCATACACTCCTATAGGAGCATAGTCATACATGTCTTGTCTAACTTTACCATTCTCATCAAATATTCTAGACTTGTTGTATGTTTCACCAGTGAGTCGATTCTCGACATCTGGAAAATCAGATGTCATCACTCTATATTTTATAGAAGAACCTTTAGGGAAAGTTCCTGTGGCAATATCAAACACATAGTTGTTATTAACGCCAAGTCTTACAAATCTCACCTGAGTACCTGCCACTTCAAACTTAACAAGGTCTGTTGTATTAGCTAATGAATTATGAGGTGACTTTTGTTTTCTACCTTCTTGGAAAGAAATATTAGCTGTGTTATTATCTATTGTAGTATTGTTTAAACCTGATTTATCAAATCTACTATTTTGTACAAAGTCTTTTACGTTATCACTATCGTCATCTTCTTCTACAAAAGCAGTTTGTTGTAGAGTGAGTGTACCATCTTCTAGCTTCTTAGTAAAACTATCAATTGGTTCTTTCTCTACAGAGGCTGTGCCATCAGGTAGTGTCTTAATGTAACTCACTGTTCTACCAGGAATAATTGATGCTATCTTATAAGTGTTGTTTGCAGAGTCAACAAACTCATTATTTACTTTAATTTGATCAGCATAGTTAGTTTCTTCTTTTTCAGGTTTTTCTAAAGCAGCTAATTCTGCATCATATTTAGCATTGATTTTATTATCTACTAAATCTAATCCATGTCTTATTGCTTTTAATTTAGCTTCTTCTCCTTTTCCAAATTTTTCAAATTTATCTTCATATCTATATTCA
>Ga0315277_10004306_pt1 | contig 19096 bp, 13 predicted proteins | sample YL17G05_15_MG_FD_203695 | JGI IMG/M metagenome (GOLD analysis project Ga0315277, IMG submission 203695) | Sediment microbial communities from Yellowstone Lake, YNP, Wyoming, USA - YL17G05_15 | ecosystem: Environmental > Aquatic > Freshwater > Lake > Sediment | place: USA: Wyoming | collected...
GACGAGTTTTCACTCACGTTGCCGCGCGTCGGCAGGATCCTCGACATGGCAGGCGAGTACCGGATTCCCGTCATATTTCACTCGATAGGCGCGGTCGACGCGCTCACGGCCCTCGCCGACAAGCACAGGAAGACGCCGATAGTCTTCGCGCACATGGGGGGACTCTGGAACTGGCCCGACATGCGCAAGTGCGTCGAGTCGGCGCGCACGCGCGAGAACGTGTACCTGGGCACGGAGGCCTGCCTCGTCATGCGCTGCATCAAGGAGGCCATCGAGGCCGTGCCGGACAAGGTCATCTTCGGCTCGGACGCCCCTGCCCTGCACCCGGGGCCTGAGATGGCGAAGATCACGCTACTTAGGGTGGAGGAGGCCCTTAAGCGGAAGGCATTGGGCGAGAACGCCGCATCTCTGCTCGGGCTGAGCCAATAGAGCAATACCTCGGATAGCGTGCGGCGCCCGGGGACGAAACGTCAATATCCTCTCCGAGGACGGGGCAAGTGAAAACGGTATTGCTTACCACGTGCCGTGACTTTGTAAGAACCATAAAAGCCCCTGAAGCGAAACTCCCCCCCGTCGTCCGTCTTCCCGGATACGGATGTTTTCCAGGTTTTGTTGATCAGCCTGTCAAGAACGAGATACGAGGGCTTTAGCGACAGGTCCGTTCGCATAAGTCCCGGTTTCCTTTCAGGAACCCAAGACGGCTCGTCCAAGGTGTCCCAAATCGTAATAGCGGTGATAGCGGGTATCGAGAAGCAGCGCCGGTAGAACATCTCACAGGCAGCGGCTTGGTACGATTCCGACCAGGTCGGTCTTGGAGGCAGCGGCTCTTCAAGCTGCCTGGCGCGTTCAAGGGCCACCAGGTAGTCATCGCTGTCGACGGGGCTTCCGTCTGAGGGATAATTGAACTCGGTAATGTGTATTTCAGCCGAACGGCGTGACATTATGAGGGCGGCGGCGGATTCCAATTGACTCACACTGTACTCCATCGGGTAGGAATGAGCCTGAAGCCCGACAACCTTTCTGGGATCGGAGATGACGTCGAGAATGGGGAGAAAAGCGGGGAGAGAAAGAGAAGCCGCTCGGCCGACGGTGCTGTTCGTATACTGATTGACGAAGGAAGAACTGATCAGGTCATACTCGTTGATAACCAGGGTAACATTCTCTCCCGCCAGTTGTCTGGTCCACGCGAAGATACGATCGCAGCAATCGCTGGTGAGGCCAAAGGACGCTTCCGGATGGGCAGGCTCGTTGAGAACGTCAATCGCATAGACAAGGGGCTCTCCTCCACTCAACCGCAGCTCTTTGTACCTCTCAACGACTGTTTGGATGTGCGTTTTGAGAGTTTTCTCAAGAACACTGCCTGAGTAACGGCTAAGCCAGGGTGGACGGCCCTGGGTGGGGTCCTGCCATACCAGTGCATGGATTTTCATTCTTTTAGCGTGGTCAAGGCACCACTTTGCGGCATCGTCAGAAGCCCGGAAGTCATATTGGCCCTCCGAAGGCTGCAGCGTGCACATCTTGAACGCGTTCTGGGGTGTGGCGGCGTTAAACAGCCTGTCCCAGCACCGGTATATTCTCCGGATCTGCTCGGGGGAGTATTCCTTCGATAATTCATGAAGATCCGGCAAGCCGAACCCGAAGATAAAATCGTGCGATACCTGTTGGACCTCGACCCTCACGCCCTTGATTGGCCTGCCGACCGGGTCCAAGACCCGAACGACCGCATCTCCCTTCCGGCATGCGTCGATGCGTCTCTCCAAACATTGTTCTGTCGGCTGCTCAGGGGAGGGGCTTGCTTGCTGGCTTGCTTGCTGGCCGGCTGGCTTCGCGGCTATCGGCTCGCTACTGCCTACCTCTGCCAGGGCTAATACCTCAAATTCCACTTTCCCGACAGGCGAGGTCGGGAAGAACAGACCAAGCGAGGCAGCCAGGTATGCTCCGGCCATGGCCGCGCACAACGCGGCACCAAGAACGATAAGTTTCTTCTTTGGAAGCATCTGCACCTTGGCCGGAAATGGCAGCACGCTAATGCCGCGAATCCTACACCGCGGTGATTACCTTTTCAAGCGAGTTGCGCGGATTGCTGCCTGTGCAGCATTGTCGACGGTGCGACACCACCGTCGCGGGACCCTCCGCTCCACCAAACGGGTGGCGCAAAGAAGTGGCGCAACGCACTGCCAGCCCGGGCTAATTCGCTTCGTCGATGCGGACGCCTTGGGAGGGGCGCAGGGTGAGGAACCGCGCGGCGCCTGCGGCTTTGAGGGCGGGCATCTGGTTTTCGGGATCGTGGGTGAGAAGGATGATGGTCCCGCCGCCGCCCGCGCCGGCGAGTTTCGCGGCGAGGGCGCCGTTTTCAAGCGCGGCGTTAATCATGGCGAGGTTCCTGTCGCCGACGTGGCTTATCCCGTGCTGGATGCGGTGGTTTTCGTTCATGAAGCGCGCAAGGGCCGGCCAGTCCTCCTCGACGAGGGCGCGCTTCGCGCGGCGGCAGATGCCCGCGATATTCTCGTAGCCCTCGACGACGAGCCTCTCCCCTTCAAGCCACCTCTCGCGTATGGGAAGATGTACGGCGCCCGAGACGTGCTTCAGTCCTGAATGCGCAAGGAGAAACGGCAGGCTTTTCACGTGGCGGTCGAGGGGCTCGATCGTCGCGTAGATTTCGTCGGCCAGGCGCCGGTAGTTCTCCTTCTCGCGGAAGTCCATGAAGTTTATCCCGCCGAAGACGGTCATGTAGTGGTCCTGGTAGCCGCAGTGGACCTTGAGGTAGTTGAGTTCGATGATGCGGAGCGTCTCGGCGAGGTAATAGCGCGAGGCATCCCTGCCCCACGATTTGAGGAGCGCGAGGACGAGCGACGCGAGGATGGCGGTCGAGCCGGAAAGGCCGCCCTGGATGGGGACGTCGGTCGTGACCTTGACGGACATTTTGAGGTCGGTGCGGCCGAAGAACTGCATGACGGCGCGGACGACGTCGAAGCGGTCGCTCTTGAGGAGATAATCCTTCGGCGTCTTGAAGACGGTCGAGAGTTCGCCGACCTGGACGCGGAACTCGTCGGCATCCTCGAGGACGACCGTCGCGCGCTCGGCGAGAGTCGAGGAGAGGACGCTTCCGCCGTAACCGTCGGTCGGGTTTCCCACAATCCCGGCGCGCCCGGGGGCGCTTGCCACTATCCGCATCGCGCCCCCCTACTCGGCCTGGAGGTTACGGATTATGTGCTGGCGGACCATGTAGCCGTACTTCTCGTCGTCCATCGCGAAGTCGACGAAGGCCTTGAAGTAGGATTCGAAGTTGCCGATGTCGTAGCGGCGCTGGTCGCGCGCAAGGCGGATGCAGTAGACCGGCTTGCCGGCGTTTATCATGATGCCGATGGAATCGGTGAGCTGGAGTTCGCCGCCCTTCTGTGGAACGGTGCGGTCGATGGCATCGAAGACCGCGGGGTCAAGGACGTAGCGCGCGGCGATAGCGAGGCGGCTTTTCGCCTCCTCGGGCGCGGGTTTTTCGACGACGCCGTCGACCTGGAAGACTTCGCCCGGCTCGGCCTTGCCCTTGGGGGAGACGATCCCGTAGTGGTGGACCATGTCGGCTTCGACCTCCTCGACGGCAATAACCGCGGCGGCCTTCTTCTCGGTGAAGACCCGCACCATGTCGTTCATCAGCGACCCTTTGCCGAAGTTCTTGATGATGCTGTCGCCGAGGGCGACCGCGAAGGGCTCATCGCCGACGAAGTCCCGGCCGGCGGCGACGGCGTCGGCGAGGCCTTTCAACTCGCGCTGTCGCACGAAGAAGAACGCCGCGCCGGTGGTTTCGTAGTCGAGGGCCGAGAGAAGCTCCTTTCGGCCGGTCTCGGAGAGTTTGCGGACGAGCTCCGGGTCGTGGTCGAAGTGATCTTCGATGGAGGTCTTCTGGCGGCCGGTGACGAAGAGGATTTGCTTAAGGCCCGCGGCCTCCATCTCCTCGACGACGTACTGGACGACGGGCTTGCGGCCGACGGGGAGCATTTCCTTGGGCTGGCTTTTCGTCACGGGCAACAGCCGCGTGCCGGCGCCCGCGACGGGGATCATCACTTTCCTTACGACGCCACTTTGCCTTGAGGCCATCACTTTCCCCCTTGTGTCATCGCTTCGAGACTTCGGTACATTTCCTTCGCGCTTGCGTTATCGGGATCGAGCTTGAGCGCCTCCTCGAGCTCGCGGCGCGTGCGCTCGACGTCGTTCAAGGCGGCGTAGGCGCACGCGAGGTTCACGTGCGCCGGCACCAGCGCCGGCTTTAAGGCGACGGCCGCCTCGAGAAGCGGCACGGCCCCGGGGGTATTGCCGAGGGCAAGGTAGAGCACAGCAAGGTTCACCATCGCCTCGGCATAAGCCGGGTCCGCATCGAGCGCCTCCTTATAATACCCCAATGCGGCCGGGATGTCCCGCTTTTGCTCGGCGACGAGGCCCAGGTTATAGTAGCCGCGCGCGAATTTCGGGTCCTTCGCCACGGCCTGGCGGTACAGACGCTCGGCCTTCGCGAGATCGCCGAGGCGCTGCGAGAGGCGCCCGTAATTATTGTAGGCCTCCGGGCGCGCGGGGTCGGCCAAAATCGCCTTTTCGAGGGAGGCCGCCGCGGCATCGAGCCGGCCGGATGCTTCAGACGCGGCCGCTTCGGCGATGTACGTTTCGTACACGTCCGCGACGCCGGCCAGACCCAGGCGCCGCGCCTCGGCGAATTCCGCTTCGGCCTCGGCGGTTTTTCCCATTCGCGAGAGGATCTTGCCGCGCCACAGGTGCGGCTCGCCCGAAAGAGGCACGATGGTCGCGGCGCGCGCTATCTCGTCGAGGGCGCGCGCCAGGTCCGGCGGCTCGGCGTCGCCGTAGGCGGACGCGAGAAGAAGCCGCGCCTGGGCGCTTTGGGGGGATTCCTTCACGACGCTCTCCCAGAGGGACCTGCTGTCGTGCCAGACGTCGTTGCGCAAAAACGTCCGCGCGCCGTAACCGATGACAATGCCGGCGCAGATAAGTGCGGCCGCGAGCTTGCGCGCGCCCGGATACGCGGGCGGCGGCACAGTCGCCCGCCGCGCGGGCGCTCCCGACGGCGCGGCTTCGGTCCAGAGCAGCCAGAAAACGGCCGCCTGCGCCAGCGTAAATCCCGCCGACGGCAGATAAAGGTACCTGTCGGCAACGAGGACATTAATAGATACGAGATTCATCACGGGAAGAAGAGTCAAAAAGAACCACCCGATGCCAAGTCCCGCAAGTTTCACCCAGGGGGAAGCGGCGCTTTTCGAACGCGCCCGCGCGCTGTACACAAGCCAGGCCGCCGCAGCCAGGACCACTACGAGCGCGACGGGTGAAAGGTAGACGACCGTGGGGTTCACGCCGAAGTCCGGCGTATCGCCGTACGGGTAGCGCGCCGAAAGCGCATGCGGGAGGATCATCGTCTTGATGTAAAAAAGCGCAACCCAAGTCATGAACACGGCCGTCCGGGCCGCGCCGCCGAAGTGCCAGGGCCTTATCGCGCCCGCGGAGGCGGCGAAATACATCGCTATGCCGGTGACGGCGCCCGCGGCTGCGAAGTACGCGGCCCACACGGGCAGGCGCTTACGCCAGCGGCCGCCGCCGAGCCCCTCGCCGTAGAGAAAATCCGTCAGGATGACAAGAAGCGGCAGCGTGACGACCATCGCCTTTGCGAGGCCGGAGAGGACGAACGAAACGAGGCTCGCGGCAATGAGCAACCACTTTCTCCGGCCGGCCGAGTACGACCAGAGAAAGCAAAGGTACGCAAGAAGGAAAAGCGCGGTCGAGAGAACGTCCTTGCGGCCGGAGGCCCACGCGACGGCTTCGGTGTGGACGGGGTGCACGGCGAAGAGGAGCCCCGCAAAGGCCGCCGCGGCGAGCGACCCCGTAAGGCGCTTAGCGACGGCAAATACGAGGAGCGAAACAATCGCGTTTATCAGGACGTTGGTGAGGTGGTAGCCGACCGGCTTCAGGCCCCAGAAATGATAGTCCAGCGCATAGGAGGTCGCCCTCAGGGGGAGGTACGTCTCCTGGATGGGTTTCGTCCAGATGTATTTCAGGTTCTCGGAGGTGAGGCCGCGGATGTAGGGGTTGTCGACAATGAGTTTATTGTCGTCCCAGTTGACGAACTGGGCGGAGAGAGTGTTGTAGTAGGAGCCGACGGCGACGAGGACTACCAGGAGGGCGAAGACGAGGACGGTGAGCCTCGTGGAGGTGTTGGTGGTTTCAGGCAAGATTCTTTCGCGCTCCTCGGGCATAGGCCGAAAGTCTAATCGCCCCGGCAAGTTGTGTCAACAACGCGCGGACGGTCGCCGTGCGGAGAGCCACCGTCGCCGGCGCGGTCGCGGCTAAGGGCGCTCCCCGCCGCAGAGCGGCCCATACGTCGCGGGCCGCCTCTGCTTCCACACCGCGTTTTTCCAGTCGCCCAACCAGTCGACGGGGAACCGCTCGTCGAGGTCGATCTCGTACCAGGCAACGCCCGTGCCGCGGTCCTTCCAGGTGCCGGCGACGACCTTGCCGGCGGGGTCGACGACCATGCTCGGCACGTCGAAGCCGGCGGTGACCCACCAGCAGGCATTCTCGAACGCGCGCGTGCGCATCGTCTCGACCTCGCCGCCCCAGATGGGCACGAAGACGATCTCGGCGCCCTTCACGCCCAAGATCCTCGGCAGTTCGGGAAACGTCGTGTCGTGACAGATGAGGATGCCGGCGCGCCCGAAGTCGAGGTCGAAGACGGGCACGCTGCCGCCGGGCCTTCGCTCGAGCGACTCCTCGGCCGTGAGCTGCACTTTCCGGTAAATGCCCGCGAGGCCGCCCTTGCGGTCGACGATGACGGCGGCGTTGCTGATATACGGCTTCTCGCGGACGAAATCGCCGTAGATGATGTAAGTGTTGTAGCGTTTCGCCTTCTCGGACATCGCGGCAAAGAGCGGGCCGCCGGGGACTTCCTCGGCGAAAAGCGCCGTGTCGGTCCCGGCGCCGACGGTCTTGAAGTGCTCCGAGAGGAGGATAACGTCAGAACCTTTCGCGCCGGCCTCGTCGACGAGCGCCATGAAGGCCGCGAGGTTCTTCTCGACCGACGTCTCGCCCTTGTTGCGCCAGTATATCGTCGCGACGCGGACCTTCCGGTGAGGCTTTTCGGCCCCCCGCGTAAGAGACATTTCCTCCCACGTAATCGTCGCGCGCGGCGCCCAGCGCAGGTGCAGCTCAACGCGCGCGCCGGCTGCGCCTTTCGGGGCCGCAAACTGCCCGGTAATCTCCCAAGTTCCGCCGGCGGCCTCCCGGAAGCCGGTAGCGTAGACCGGAACGACGTCCGGTCCGAAGTCGCCGAGCCAGACGAGACGCGGCATCACGCTTTCAAGGACGTCGACGCCGACGGAGACGCGCGCGACCACGCGCAAGTCGAGTACGTCGCCGGGCCGGATGCCCCCCACCTCGCGCCGCCACGCGCCGGAGCAATAATCAAGGCCCCTGCCGCGCGTGACGAGCGTCTTGCCCTCGGCTTTCATCTCGGGGGAGATCTCCTGCCTCGGCGCCCAGGTCGTCCAGCCGCCGTCGCGGGATGAGGGGTCCCACTCGAGAAGGTTCGCCCCTTTCCCGGCGGCGTTGGCGAGAGGCGCGATTGAGACGAGGACGAAAGAGATCACGACAAGTGAGAGCATCGGAGCCTTCCTTCCTCATGCGGCGCAGCCGGCAAACAGTCGAGGGTGCCCGGCGGCGCGGGGAATGATGGCCGCCCGGCGGCATCATTCCCCGGGGCCATTATGCCCCGGAGAGCACTATGCCCCGGCGACTATGCCCCGCAGTCACGGGCGCGGTCAGTCTTCCACGATCTTCTGGTACGCGTCGGTGCGGCGATGCTTGAAGACGGCGTTGCGCCAGTCGCCGATATAGGGGCGCCGGAATTTCTTCGTGAGGTCGAGGGCGTAGAAGGCCACGCCGTCGCCGATCTCTTTCCAGGTCATGGCGTTGACTTCGCCGGTGGGGTCGATGACGGCGCTGGCGACGTCGTAGCCGCTGGTGACGAGCCAGATGCCGTTGTCCATGGCGCGGGCCTTGAGTTGAACGAGGTCGCCGCCCCAAATGGGCACGAAGATGATCTCCGCGCCGTCGAGGGCCTCGACGCGCGCGGGCTCGTCAAAGGCGGTGTCGTAGCAGATGAGTATGCCGATTTTGCCGAAGTCGAGCTGGAAGGTCTTGAAGAACTCGCCCGGCGCGATGCCGGACTCGGCCTCGTTGTACGGCAGCTGGACCTTGCGGTACTTGCCGACGAGTTCGCCGTCGCGCGAGACGATGAAGGCGGCGTTATAGAGGACGCCTTTCTCCTTTTCGTAGCAGCCGTAAATGACGTAGCAGTGGTGCGCCTTGGCCTTGGCCGCGAAGGCGGTAAACGCCGGGCCGGGGACGTCTTGCGCCGCCTGGTCGACCGAGAGGCCGGTGCCGACCATGGTGACGGCTTCCGGCAGGAGGACCACGTCGGGGTATTTCGCGGCGGCCTTGTCAATCAGCGCCGCGAAGGCCTCGACGTTCTTTTCGGCGGTGGAGCGCTCCTCGGGCCTCCAGTAGATCGTCGCAACGCGCACCATGCGCGGCGGGGCTGCGCGGGCGGTTTCGAAACGGATGTTCTTGAAGGTCACGTCGGCCGACGGCGCCCACTGGATGAGAAGGGAAATCTCAGCGCCCTCGGCGCCCTCCGGCGCGGTGAAGGTCTCGTCAAAGGTCACGGTGTAGCCCTGGCCCTGCCGGAAGTTGTTGACGTACTCGGGGGTGATCTCGACGCCGAGGTCCCTGCCGGTCCATCGCACCTGGAGGATGATGTTGCGCCGGATGCTCGCGACGCCTTTAGTTTCCGCCAGCGCCGTGAAACGGTAGCCCCGTCCCGGCTCGATGCTGGCGGCCGAGTACTTCCAGCCGCCGAAAACGTCGGCCTTGCCGCCGGCTACGAGCCTCAGGCCCGGCACGCCCCTCGACGACGCCTGCCGGTCGACGACGAATGACGGCGCGACCTCGGGGCGCGGGGACCAGCGCGTCCAGCCGCCGTCGGATTTCGCGTTGTTCCATTCGATGAGGCTAACGTCCAAGGCAAGGCTCCTTTCCTTGCGGGCCTCGGTCCGCTGGCCCGGGGTTTCGGCCTCGGCCGCCCAAAGTGAAGCCGCCGCAACGAGCATCGCCGGGAATATCGCAAGCCATTTCATAACGCCCTCCCTCGTGTCACTGGAACGCGCCGCGCGCGGAAATCGGCCACTCGCATTCGACGCGACGGCCATCGTGCCCCGCGCGCCGGACGCCGTAGAGCCTGTCGTGGAGGTTAAACGTCGTGCAGCCGTGCGACGGGACGACGAGAAGCCTGTCGCCGGGGACGAGCCTCTCGGCGGCGCCCGTCAGCGCAAATTGCGCGTGCTCTTCGGACAGGCGCACAACCGAGGCGCCCCGGGCCGCGGCCTCCGGCATACCGAACTCGGTCGTGAGCGCCTTCATGCCGGCGTCTCCGATGGCGACGCCTCTTCGCGGCCTCGAGACAATCGTCACGAGGCAGAAAAGCGCCTGGCCGAACTCCGGCGTCACCCTGGAGTACCGGGCGTCCATGGTGGCGTAGGAACCGGCCTGGATCTCGGTCATGGCGGGATGCGCGCCGGTGACCCTGTAAGTGCCGGTGCCGCCGCCGGAGACCTCGCGGCACTCTATTCCCGCGGCGTCGAGGGCGCGCTTCGTCTTCACGAGTCCGCCGAGCGCGGCGAGCGTCGCCGCATCCTTCTTCGGACCGGGCTCGAGGAGCACAAGGTGCCCCTCGTACCCCTGCAGGCCGACGAAATCAAGATTCGGTTTCGAGCGCACGAGCTTCGCGAGGTCGACCGCGGGCCTTCCCGGCCTGACGCCGCAGCGGCCCATGCCTATGTCGACCTCGACGAGCACGCCGAGCCTGCCGCCCGCGGCCGCGGCCGCGGCAGAGAGGTCCTTTACGTTACGAGGGTCGTCAACAGCGACGGTAATGCGGCTGTGGCGGATAAGTCCCATGAGGCGGCGGATCTTCGTCTCGCCGACGACCTGGTTGGCGATGAGGACGTCGCCGACGCCGGCAGCGACAAGGACCTCGGCCTCGCCGACCTTGGCGCAGGTCATGCCCCTGGCTCCCGCGGCCAACTGCTTGTGCGCTATCGCGGGGCACTTGTGGGTCTTGAAATGGGGGCGGAGGGCGGCGCCCCTCCCCTCGAAAAACAACTGCATTGCGCGGATGTTCTTCTCCAACTGGTCCAAATCAATGACAAGCGCGGGGGTGTCGATTTCGGGAAAAAGCGGCTGACGTGGCGCCATTAGCGTGCCTTTTTGCCGGCTGCGGCCTTGCACTCCGACGCGCGGAAAACACGGCGGCTCAAAATGCCGGATGCCATTATAGGGCGCGCTCTTTGGGGCGTCAAGCGAGGCGAGTTGAGGCACCGCCAAGGCTCGGCCGGGACGGCACACGAGACGCTTTGTCGGCGCTACTCGTGGCGGAGGGCCTCGATCGGGTCCATGTACGCGGCCTTCCACGCGGGGTACAGGCCGAAGATGATGCCCACGGCGCCGGAGATGCCGACCGCCAGTATCACCGAGGAGTACGTGACTATCGTGTCGTAGCCGGCGATGTAAGTGACGATCTTGGCGCCGAGCGCGCCGATAAGTATCCCGGTGAGGCCCCCGGTCGACGCGAGGACGATCGTCTCGACGAGGAACTGGTTAATGATGTCGCGGCGCGTCGCGCCGAGGGCGCGGCGGATGCCGATTTCGCGCGTGCGCTCGGTGACGCTTGCGAGCATGATGTTCATGATGCCGATGCCGCCCACGAGAAGCGACACGCCGGCGATCGAGCCCATGACGATTTTCCAGATGCGCTCGGTGGCCTCTTTTTCGAGCAAGAGGTCGAGGGGCACCTTCGCGACGTAGTCTTCCTTCTCGTGGTTTTTCTGAAACACAGAGCGGATGACCTTTGCGACCTCGGGGACGTAGTCCGCGGACTCGGTCTGGACGATCAACTCGTCGAGGTCCAGGCGGCTGATTTCCTCGCTGCCCTGCTGAAGCCTGAGGGAAAGCGTCCCGAAGTTGTCGAGCGCGGTCGAAAGCGGTATGTAGATGTCGCGGTCGAGGTCGGTGGGGCTGAAGCCGCCGCCTCCCTCGCCTCGCGGCTCCATGATGCCCACAATCTTGAAGACCGAGTACCCGACCCTCAGCCACTGGCCGAGCGGGTCCTCCAGCGGGAAGAGCTCGCGGCGGACGCCCTGGGTTACGACGGCGACGTTGGTGTGGCCGTCGATGTCCTCCGGCAGCAGAAACCGCCCCTGAACGGGGTGGAAGTTGAGGACGTCCGCGTACTCGGCCTGGGTGCCGAGGACGCGCGTCGTCATGACGCGGCGGCCGAACCATGCGTCCTGACGGACGTCGCGGCCGACGACAATCTGGGTAACGTGCGGCACGACCTCCTTGACGAGGTCGACGTCCTTGAAGGTGATGCCGTAGGCGATTATCCAGGACTGGGTGCGCTGGGCGGTGGCCTGGGTCTGCTGGGGGGGCTTGCGGCTCCAGACGGCGATGTTTCTTATGCCGAGTTTTTCTATCTGGGCGAGGGCCTGGCGGCGCGAGCCTTCGCCGATGGCGAGCATCGATATGACGGCCGCCACGCCGAACACCATGCCGAGCATCGTGAGGGCGGAGCGCAGCTTGTAGCGGCCGAGGTCCCGCGCCCCGAGGTACATCATTTCGACGAAGTTGATCCTGAACATCGGTCAGTTTCCCGAATTATCCGTGCCGTCGTTGTCGAGGAGGCCGTCCTTGAGACGCACGATCCGCTGGGCGTAATGCGCGAGCTTCTCGTCGTGCGTCACCATGAGGATCGTGCTGCCGGAGGCGTGGAGTTCCTGAAACGTCTTCATGATTTCCTCGCCGGTTTTGGAGTCGAGGTTGCCGGTCGGCTCGTCGGCCAGAATTATGAGGGGGTCGTTGACGAGCGCCCTCGCGATGGCGACGCGCTGGGACTCGCCGCCGGAGAGCTCGCTCGGAAGGTGATTGAGGCGCGGGGCCAGGCCCACCCGGTCGATGAGGACGAGGCTCTTGTCGCGGCGCTGCCGCGGCGACATGCCCATGTAAAAGAGCGGCACTTCCACGTTTTCGAGGACAGTCAGCTGCTGGATGAGGTTGAAAGACTGGAAAACGAAGCCGACCTGGCGGTTGCGGACGTGGCTTAACTCGTCGTCGGAAGCGGTGCTGACGTCCTGGCCGGCAAGAGCATACCTGCCGGACGAAGGCCGGTCGAGGCAGCCGAGGATGGCCAAAAGCGTACTTTTGCCGGAGCCCGAGGGACCCATGATGGAGACCCACTCCCCCTGGCTGAACTGGAGGCTCACGCCGTCGAGGGCGCGGACCTGGACGCCCTTCATCTGGTAGACTTTTTTCACGTCGTCAAGCTCGACTAACGCCATCGCTACTTTTCGCCTTTCGTGGCTGCGGCCTTTTTCGCTTCCGGGCCGGGCGTCGTCTCGGCGAGGACCACCTTGTCGCCCGGGGAAACGCCCGAGAGTATCTCGACGTACTTCTCGCTGGCGCGGCCCGTCTTCACCTCGACGGGGGTGACCTTCGCGCCGGAGACGAGGTAGCAGACCTTCCGGTCTTCCTTGCTGAACACCGCGGAGACCGGGACGTACACGGCGTCGGGGATCTTCTCGAGCATGAGCTCGACGTTGCAAGACGTCCCGGGCTTCAGGCGGCTGTCGGTGCTGCCGAGGCCTATCTCCAGTCCGAACCCCTTCACGTCGCGGCCGAAGAAGCCGGACCACTGGCTCGACGAGGCGTACTGGTCGATCTTGGTGACCTTTCCGTCGATGGTGAGGTTCTGGACGGCCTCGAAGGTCATCCTCGCGAGGCTGCCTATCTTCACCCTGTCGCTGTCCATTTCGAGTATCCGTCCGGTGGCGATGAGCCGGGACATGTCGGGGATGGTGAAAAGGCACATGCCCCACCAGACCTCGTTGCCGACGGCGATCTGCTCCCCCATCCACCAGTGCCGCGGCTCGCCGTATATCAAGGTTCCGTCGACGGGGGCGATGATGGTGCGTCTGGCCTTTTCGGTGTGGAGCTTGTCGACGTACGTCTGCGACCGGCGCAGGCCGATCTCGGCGTTGGCGAGGCGGGTTTTGGCCTGGCTCAAGTCGACTTGGGCCTTGAGCTGGGCCTTCTCGTAGTCGTTGGCGGCGGCGGTCACGGCCTGTTCCCTCGCCGCGATGGTCTGCGGGTAGGTGTAGTCCCTGAGGAGAGCGTGGGCGAGCCACGCGGAGTCGACGGCCCGCCTTGCTTCCAGAAGAGCCTGCTCTTTGTTGAGGAAGTCAGAGCGGGTGACGAAACCCTTTTCGAGGAGTTTGTCCATGCCCCTGAAATCGTTCTGCGCGCGCTCGAGGCTGTTATCGGCGCGCTTGATGGCGAGCTCGGCTTCGCGGAACGCCTGGTAGGCGTCGCCCATGGCGGGCGCGTCCGGGGCGAGGTAGGCGGCCTCGTCCAGATGCCCGTCATCGCGTAAGACGCAGACGCCGTACTGGTCGCGATCCATGGTTGCCAGCTGCAATTTCAGAAGCGCCCTCGCGAGGTCGTTGGCCACGGCGTTCTCGGTGATCTTCAGCTGCTCCTTGGCCTGGGAGAGCTCGTTTTTCCTGTCCTCCAGCTGCATTTCGACGCGGGTTATCTCATCGTCCTGTTCGGGGTTGGAGAGTTCGCAGATGAGCTCGCCTTTTTTCACCTCCGAGCCGTCGGGCTTGGGAAGCTTGGCGATCTTGGCGCCCCAGGAAAGCTCGGGTTTGATTTTCACGGAGTCGGCGGTCTCGATCTGGCCCTTGGCCTCAATTGTGATATTGAGCTCGCCGCGCATGACCGTGGCGGTCTCCTTCGGGGCGTCCTTATCGGCGCCGCGCGGGAGCGCAACCCAGCCGACGCCGGCGAGCGCCAGGAGCAGGACAACCGCGGCTGCGATAATAATTTTCGCGCGTCTCGTCTTAAGCCTTGCTAACATGAAAGCGTTCCGGATTCCCCGTTTCACTTGCCGCCGGCGGCCTTCGCCTCAGAAGCGGTGCTCGCGGTTTTCCCGGCGGGAGCGCCCGCCGTTTTAGAGTCGGTGCTCGCGACCGCCGACGCGGTGCTGCCCACGGCGACCTTCGAGTCGGTGCTTGCCGCGCCTGCCGGCGCGCCCTTGCCGGCCGCCTTCGCTTTGCCGGCCTCGCCGGGCTTCTTGGCGCCCGGTTTGCCGGCCTCGCCCTGCCCGGATATGCTGTAAAGGAGGACCTGCTGGCCCTCCTTGAGGCCTTCCTTCACCTCGGTGTAGAGGTCGTTACGCTCGCCGACGACGACCTTGGTCGGCGTGACCTTCGCGCCTGAAACGACGTAGCACGCGTCTTCGCTGTCCTCGTGGAAGACGGCGTTGGCGGGCACGTAGAGAACGCCCGTAAGCGTGCCGACGATGACCTCGACGTCGCACGACATGCCGGGTTTCATGCGCGCATCCGATTGATCGAGCGCAACCTCGACGTCGAAGGTCTTGACGTCGCTGGGCATCCAGGACCGGCGACTGCTCGAGGAGACGCTGGAAATCTTGGAAACCTTGCCGGAGAGGCTCGTGCCGGGAAGCGCGGGCAGTTCAACGACGGCGGGCAGGCCGACCTTGACCTTGTACACGTCGCGCTCCATAACCTTGGTCGCGGCGAGCATTTTGGAGACCTTTGGCAGGGTGAAGAGGGCGCGCCCCTCGTAGGCCTTGCCGCCGACCTTCACCTCGCTCTTGTCGTACCAGCCGCGGTCGTCCCCGTAGAGCACGAGGCCGTCCTCGGGGGCAAGGACGGTCATCTTCTTGAGGCGGTCTCTCAGCTCGTCGAGGTCCTTTTTCTGCATTTTGTAGACGGCCTCGGCCTGCCTGATTGCGGCGTCGCGCTGGGCCATCTGGGAGCGCGCGGAGATATCGGCCTGTTTGGCGCCATTGAGTGCCTGCCTGAGGTCGGCCTGCTTCTGGGCGAGCGTCTTGGGATAGGTGTAATTGAGCAGAAGCGCGTGCTTGAGCCTGTCGGACTCGAGTTTCCGCTGGCCCTCGTCGAGGGCGAGCTTCTTGTTAAGGAAGTCGTTCTGGGTGACGAAGCCCTTCTCCAGGAGTTTGTCCATGTCCTTGAAATCGAGCTGTGCCCTCTCGAGGTCCGTCATGGAACGCCTTATGGCAAGCTCCGCGTCGCGGAACCCCTGGTATGCCTCACACCTTTCGTAAAGCGCCTGCTTGTCCAGCACGAGGGCGTTTGACGAGACTTCTTCGGGCAGAATCGCCGCGGGCGGCAGAGCCAAAAGCGACTCGGTGGAACTCAGCGCGGCGACAAGGTCGGCGCTCGTGGAGCCCACGTCCGCGGCAAGTGTCGCGTTCTCCGAGCCGAGGCCGGCGGCCACGACGGCGCCGCTGGAACCGACGGCCGCCGGAACGGACGCTCGAGCGGCGGAAGCCGCCGAATCAGTCGAGGCGACCGCAGACGGGCCGGACGGCTTTGCGACGGCCACCCTGGAGTCAGTTGAGGAAACGGACGCCGCCCGGGGAGTCTTCGGCGCCGCAACCTTCGAATCGGTCGACGAAGCCGCGACCGGGGCCGGGTCTTTCGACGCCGCGAAAGCCGACGCGCGGGCGTTCGGCGCGGCCGCGGCCGAGGCGGTCGACGAGACGGCGGCCGCGACGGATGCATTAGGGGCGGCAGCCTTCACGGAGGCGGGCGCCGCCGCCGAAGTCTTGAGCGAGGAAACCCTTACGGGGGACGCCCCGGAGTCGGTCGAAGCAACGGAGGAAGCGCCGGAGTTCTTTGCGGAGGCAAGCGCCGACGCGGTCGAGCCGAGGCTTGTGGCGGACGCGGGGTCGCCGCCCGATGCCGCGGCCAGTTCCACGCTCTCCGACTGGCCGTAGACGTCCAGGTCGAGAAATCCGTCATCCCTGAGGGCGACGATGCCGTACTTGGCAAGGTCCATGCGGGCGTTCTGTACGGAGAGCTTGGCCTGGGCGATGCTCGTGTCGTTGGTGAGCACCTGCATCTTCTTTTCTTCCTGGGCGCGAGTCACGTTCGCCAAAGCGTTCTGGACCTGGATGTCCTGCTCGGTCTCGCGCTTTTCCATCTCGGCGGCGTCGAGCTTGGCCATGACGTCGCCCTTCTTGATGTAGGTTCCCTCGTCGACGAGCTGGATGATCGTGGCCTGGCCTTTGATCTCGGGTATCACCCTGATAGACTCCGATGCCTGGAGCTCGCCGGTCTGGCGGACGGTTATCGGGAGGTCGCCGCGCTTCACGACGTAGGTCGCGCGCTGGGAGGCGGTCTTGTCGCGCCCGAGCAAGGACCTTACGACGAGCCCCAGCACCAGCGCCGCGAGCACCGACGCGCCGACGATGTAGAGAACCTTCCGGGAAATGCCCTGGGGCTTTGTTTTCGCGTCACTATCCATTTGAAGACCTCAGTGCCAATTGCCTTTTTCGTCGACTCTCAGGGTCCCTATGTCCCTGCGCAGCTGTATGGCGGCGATGAAGTACGTCACCTGCGCCTGGACGTAGGAGTCCTGGGCGTTCTGGAGCGCGGTCTGCGCGTCGACCACGTCGCGGTTGGCGATCTCGCCCTTTTCGAACCTGATCTGGGCGTACTCCCTGTACTGCTGGCTCAGAGCCACGTTCTGCGCCTGGATGGCCAGAGTGAACTCCGCCTGGCGGAGGTTGCGGACGGTCTCGCGCACCTGAAGCTTGACGTTGTCCTGGGTGAGATCGAAGCCCCTGCGGGCGCGCGCGAGGCCGATGATGGCGGACTTGTAGGAATTGCGCGGGCCCGTCTGGTCCAGCGGCAGCTGGAGGTTCAACCCGACGCTCGCGGAGCCGGTGTCCAGGGCGTAGTCGAGGAGGTTCTGCCCGGGCTGGCTCGCGACGTTGGCATTAGCGAAGAAGTTCAAGTGCGGCAGAAGGGCGTTCCGGGCGATGAGGACCGCGCGCTCGGAGTCCTCCAGCTGCTGCTTGGCGGTAAGGAAATCGAGGCGGTAAGCAAGGGCGGTCTTCACCGCCTGCTCGAGGTCGACGCTTATTATCTCGGGGAGAATGTCCTGGTCGGCTATGTCGATATTCTTGTCGGTCGGGAAGCCGAGCTGAATCTTGAACTGGTCGAGCGCGAGGTTATACGCCTCGCGGTCGTCGTTATAGCCGTTCTCGGCCTGGAGCTTCTGCTGCTCGGCGCGGAAGGCATCGAGCCTGGTGGTGAGCCCCTTGTCGAAGAGGGCCTTCGATTTTTCGTAGAGGAACTGGTACTGGTCGATGCTGGCCTTGGCATTGGCGAGCTTGCGCTTCTGCGCCAGAAGGTTGTAGTAACTCGATATCGTGCGGATGGCCAGGTCCTGCCGGAAGAGCTCGTACGAGCGCGCCTCGTAGAGGAGGCCCCGCTGGGCCTCTACGAAGGCCTCGCGCGCGGCGATGCCGCTTCCCGCGAGGAGAGGCTGCGAGAAACTCACCCCCAGGCTGCTCGAATTCGATTCCCCTTCGCCGCCTGCGAGGACCGAGCTTTCGGAGGCCGAGCCGCTGATGGAGAAGGAGCCTCCGGTGAGGAGGTTTTTGGCGAGAGCGAGCGTGGCGCTGGCCTGGGCGGAAACGACGGCCTGCGCGTCGCCCTGTCCGGCGATGGCGGCACTCGAGTTCACCGAGCCGGACGGTATCCACTCGAACTGGTGCATCGTCTGCCTGAAGGAGAGCGCGCTGAGGTAGAGGGCCTCTTTCTGGAACTGGAAGTCGCGGCTGGTCGAGAAGGCGAGCACAAGGGTCCTGGAAAGGGTTATTGTCTCCGCCTCGCCGGCGGCTTTCGCGACGGTCGATATGGCGGCCTGAGGTCCTCCCGGCTTGGGGGTGATAAGGCCCTTGGGCACCTCTTTGGGGCGCTCCGGCTCCGTCATCGTCTCCAGTTTCTTGACGATAGGCTCCGCCTCGAGATCCGCCGAGCGCTCGTAATACCCCGCGCACCCGGCGACAACAAGCGCCACCGCCATGACCGCCGCCAAACCCCTCATGTCCGATTCCTCGTACTGTCGAATCACCGAGCAGGCGCCCAAGCGCCTTCACCACCCGAACGACGTCCCGCGCCGGAAAGAAAAGGGCACAGGACGAACCTCGAACAACTCACCTCGCGCCAAAGCATGGGGCGGTGAGCACATGGAAATGTAACACTAATGTTACCGCCACGTTACTTTCCGCACACCAAGAGACAAACGAGGCCAGGATTTGTCTAAGAAACCTGCAGGTCCCCCGTTTGCAGGCGCCCAGCACCGGCGCGACGCATACCCCTTGGAGGCGGGCAGACTTCGTAGGACGGCCTTGCCCAGCCGCTCTTGCGACATATAATCTATGTACGCCGCGGGCAGGGAAATGTTCAAAAAATGCCTCCACAAATCGTAAATCGCAAGGCTCGTTTCGACTACGAGATACTCGAAACCGTGGAAGCGGGCATCGAGCTCCAGGGAACGGAGGTCAAGTCCATCCGGGCCGGGAAGGTAAGCCTGCGCGATTCGTTCGCCCGCATCACAAGGGGCGAAATCTTCCTCTACGGCGCCGACATCAGCCTTTACGAGAACGCCGGCTACGCCCGCCACGACCCGACGCGGCCCCGCAAGCTGCTTCTCCATGCGCGCGAGATAGCACGGCTCGCCGGCAAGACATCCGAGAAGGGCCTGACCCTCGTGCCCGTGAAAATCTACTTCAAACGCGGCTGGGCCAAGGTCCAGCTTGCCCTCGCGCGCGGCAAACAGAAGTACGATAAGCGCGAGGCCATCAGGAAACGCGAAACCAAGCGCGACATCGCGAGGACGCTCGCGGGGCGGTCTCATGCCGCCAGCAGGCGTTCGTAATCGAATTGTCATGGAGTCCGTGCGCCGCCACTCGGCGCAGCCCTGCGATTATACTACCCGCCCTCCCCTTGTCCATATCCGCGCGCGCGACGTAACTGTCCCACGGATTGTGGGGGTTTTTGAAAAAGGCGGTTTGCGCCGCCTCTGGTCAGATTATCTTCCGCAGGTCCGCGACTTTGTCCTGGCCCCTGAGGAACTGCGACAGGTAGGG
>Ga0315277_10004307_pt1 | contig 19090 bp, 14 predicted proteins | sample YL17G05_15_MG_FD_203695 | JGI IMG/M metagenome (GOLD analysis project Ga0315277, IMG submission 203695) | Sediment microbial communities from Yellowstone Lake, YNP, Wyoming, USA - YL17G05_15 | ecosystem: Environmental > Aquatic > Freshwater > Lake > Sediment | place: USA: Wyoming | collected...
GGGCCGGTTATCAGAGTAACATCATGTCCGCGCTCGGCCAGCAGCCTGCAGGTTATCAGAGTATTCTCCTGCGCCCCGCCGACGATCAGCCGTGTTATAATGTGAACGATCTTCATGTTTTAGAAGACAGGAGACAGAATGCCGCGCCCCCAGACTGCCATGAACAACGAACGCCAACTACCGAGACTCGATAAGACGACATTTCATACCTCCCCGCCGGTTCTTATGGCCTCAGAGTAACTGTAAAGTAGCTTACTTACTTCTGTAAGCTGCGAATCTAATTTTTCGGTACTGCCATATCCCAAATCCTTTACGAGTATAAGGTAATAACGACATTCCTCAAGTGAGGCCTGCGCAATATTCATGAATCGCAGCTTATCGGGATTTGTTTGCTTTATAAAACCCTCGGCAATATTAGCCGGCACCGAAACGGCAGCCCTCCTAATCTGAGATGTCAGTCCGTAAATCTCTGTTTTTGGAAACTTGCTGCTCAATCGGTAAACACCCAGCACAAACTGATGAGCCTTCTGCCACACTATTAAATCAGTGAACCTCTTCGCTGGCTTCTTGTCCATATCGCAGTCCTCAATTCTGTCTCCTGTATTCTGTCTCCTGTCTTCTAATACTTCACCCACATCAGGCATAAGCCTTCCGGTGGGGCGAGTCGGCCTGCTGCCGTTCGGTCCTTTGCCTCTATGATTTCGGTTATTTTCTCCGGCGGCCATCGGTCTATCCCGACCTCGACGAGCGTGCCTACGATATTGCGGACCATATTGTACAGGAATCCGTCGCCTTCGACGTCCACGTATATCCACTTATCCTCTGCCGTTACTTCGCATCTGAAGATGGTTCGCACCGTCGCCTCGCGTTTGTCTTTGCCCGAGGCGAAGGACTTGAAGTCCTTTCGCCCGACGAAGAGGCCGGCTGCCTGCCGCATTGCCTGGATGTCTAATTTCATCGGCAGATGCCAGCAGCGATTCAATTCGAGGACAGGCCTGCGCCGAGCGGTGTAAATGGTGTAGCGGTAGAGCTTGCTCGTGGGGCCGCTGATTAGATCGAATCCGCGCGGCGCCTCGGTTGCTTCGGTTACTACGATATTTTTCGGCAGGCGGTCGTTGATTGCCTCGGCGAAGTTCTCCGTGGGGATGGGGCTATCTATCTCAAAAAGGGCCACCTGGCCCAGCGCGCTGACGCCCGCATCGGTCCTGCTTGCCCCGTGGACGAAGGTCCGCCGGCCGGTAAGATTAGAGACGGCCTCGACCAGCTCGCCCTGGATGGTTCGCTTGCCGGGCTGGACCTGCCAGCCGCTGTATGCGCTGCCGTCGTATTGGACGATGAGCTTTATCTTACGAACCGCCATAGCGGCTATTAGAGCAGTTTCTCTGCGATTTGAACAGCATTGAGGGCGGCGCCTTTGCGAAGCTGGTCGCCGGCTACCCAGATATTGATGCCTCGGTTCTCCGGGAGCGACTCATCCTGTCGAATCCGCCCGACGAAAATATCGTCCTTGCCGGTCGCGTCAATCGGCATCGGGAACCGGTTGTGCTTGCGGTCGTCGAGCACGGTCACGCCCGGCGCCGTACTGAGCAAATCCCGAACCTCGTCCGGTGTAATCGAGTTGGTGAACTCCAGGTTGATGCTCTCGCAGTGCGCCCTCATCACCGCAATCCTGATGCAGGTGCACGTTATCGCAATCTCGGGGCAGTCGAATATCTTGCGCGTCTCCTTGACCATCTTGGTCTCTTCGAGGTTGTAGCCGTTCGGCCCAAGCGCTGAATTGTGGCTGAAGCAGTTGAACGCAATCTGATACGGAAACGCCTTTATCGTCGGCTTCTTGCCGTCGAGAATCTCCCGGCTCTGATTTTCCAATTCGAGCATCGCCGACATCCCCGCACCGCTGGCCGCCTGGTACGTGCTCATCACCATTCGCCTGACGGGGTTGGCCTTGTGCAAAGGCCAGACCGGAACGATGCCGATTATCGTCGAGCAGTTCGGGTTCGCAATAATTCCCTTATGCTCGGCGATCTTCTGCGGGTTTATCTCCGGAATCACCAACGGCGCACTCGGGTCCATCCGGAACGCCGAGGAATTGTCAACAACGACCGCGCCCGATTCCACCGCCGCTGGCGCAAACTCCTTGCTCCGCTCGGCGCCAGCGCTGAATAACGCGATATCAATACCCTGGAAGCTCTTTTTCGTCAGCTCTTCAACGATATAAGTCTTGCCCTTGAATTCGATTCTCTTGCCGGCGGACCTGCTGCTCGCAAGCACCTTCAGCGAAGAAAACGGAAAATCGCGCTCTTCAATAATCCGCAAAAACTCCTGACCAACCGCTCCCGTTACACCTGCGATAGCCAGATTACACCCCATTTCGAAATCTCCTAATCCACATGCTCAATTGTTTTCGTGTCTTTGTGTCTTCGTGGTAAATAGTCCAAATAAAGCGAATGGGCAGCCTAATCCCAATCAGGGCTGCCTACACAAAGGCCGACAATACAGAGATTGAATTATAGGCCCATCATCGCCGGGATGCAAGCCCCCGCTGCTTATATTTACTCTTTATTCGGCTTCTACAGGGTATCTCTGCCACACCGCCGCCATCACCGACCCCGTTATTATGCAGACAAACACAAATATCGCCGCCGGCATCGCCGCCTTCTCTCCGAAGTGCTCCAGGGCGAGCACCGTCCCCAGGCCGGCGTTTTGCATCCCGCCCTCAATTGATAGCGTCCGTCTCTGCCGCTCGTCCATCCGAAAGGCCGCCGCCACCCAGTACCCGCCCAACATCCCAAAAATGTTCATTATCACCCCCACCACCAGAACCATCCCCGTCACCTCGGCTAAGCGCTGCCTGTTAAGCGCGATCACCAGCGAGCAGATAAATATGATAAACGTCACTGATATCGCCGGAAATATCGACGCAATCTTCTCGACCTTCTCCTTGAAATAATGCCTCACGGCGAATCCGACAAGCAGCGGCGTCACCACCATATACATCACATCCAATGCCATTGCCCAGAAAGGCACTTCCAGCCGGGAATGCGCCAGAAGATACGTAAGGCCCGGCGTCATAACCGGGCACAGCAGCGTCGATACCGTCGTCAGCGATACCGAGTACGCTATATCCGCCTTCGCCACGTAGCTAATCACGTTGCTCGCCATCGCGCCCGGCGCCGCTGCCGTCAGTATCAGGCCAACAGTAATCTCCGGCCCCAGCCGGAATAGCCTCGCCAATGCAAACGCCGCAAACGGCATAATGGTGAACTGCACGACAGTGCCTATCAGAACGATAACCGGTCTTTGAACGATCCGCCTGAAATCCTCCGCCTCCAATACCGCCCCGATGCCGAACATCGTCAGTGAGAAGAACAGCTTATTGTAAGGCGCCAGCGCAGCAAACGGCCCAGGCCGTAGATACGCTATCGCCCCGCACAGCACGACCCATACGGCAAAGTAGCGAGTGTAAAAGGACAAGATTCTCTTCAACATGGCAGACAGTATAAGTCTCTGCTTTCAAAGTGACAATGCGAAACTCCCCTGATGCCGGAACCAGTGATTGTTTAGACCTTAAGAAGCTGATATACTTGAACTATCTTCCTTATGCTCATCGATGAAAACGGAATGCTTTAAGAGGCAATCTTGATAATGAGAAGAAAGCACATGAAAGTCTGTTTGTCGGTCTGTATCCTGTTGCTTTTTCAGCAGTGGGCTTGTGCAGATTGGCCGGAATTCCGCGGGCCGGGGGGAATGGGTCTGGCCTCGTCGCCCGGTGACGCGAACAAGGTCGGCATTGCCCTGCGTTGGAGCGAGACTGAGAACGTCACGTGGAAGACCGCCATTCCGCATCGCGGGTGGTCAACGCCGGTCGTGATGGAGGGCAAGGTCTGGCTGACGACGGCGACGCCGGAGGGGCATGATTTCTTCGTAATTTGCATCGATGCCGACACGGGGCAAATCCTTTTGAGTAAGAAGCTGTTCGGTTGCGAGAACCCCGAGCCGCTCGGCAATGACGTCAACTGTTATGCCTCGCCATCGCCGACAATCGAGCCGGGGCGGGTTTATATCCATTTCGGCAGCTACGGGACGGCCTGTCTGGATACGTCCGACGGCAAGGTCGTCTGGCAGCGCGCCGACCTGCCCTGCCGCCATTATCGCGGTCCGGGCTCCTCGCCAATCCTGTTCAAGGACCTGCTCATCCTTACGATGGACGGCGTCGATGTTCAATATATGACTGCCCTTGATAAAAAGACCGGGCAAACCGTCTGGAAGACCGACCGCACGGCCGACTGGGACGACCTTGATTCCGACGGCAAGCCGAGGAGCGAAGGCGATCTGCGCAAGGCCTACTCGACGCCGCTGATAGTCGAAGCCGGCGGTCGGATACAGATGCTCACAGCCGGAGCCAAGGCCGCATACAGTTACGACCCGCTGACGGGCGAGGAGCTTTGGAAAGTCCACCATAGGGCCTATTCCGGGGCTTCGCGTCCGGTCTTCGGCCATGGGCTTGCATACATCAATACCGGTTTTCCAAGCCCCGAACTGTGGGCGGTTCGCGTTGACGGCAAGGGGAATGTAACCGATACTCACGTTGTCTGGAAGACCAGGCAGGCCGTGCCTCAGATACCTTCCCCCCTGCTCATCGACGATATGCTCTTTATGGTCAGCGATACCGGCGCCGTAACGTGCTTGGATGCCCTGACGGGCGGCGAGATTTGGAGAGAACACCTCGCCGGGCGCTTCACGGCGTCGCCGCTTTACGCCGATGAGCGGATATATTGCTTCAGTCAGGATGGTCAAACGATAGTGCTAAAAGCCGGCCAGCAATATGAGCTGCTGGCTACTAACACCCTCGAATCCGGTTTTATGGCCTCGCCGGCGGTATCCGGAAAAGCCCTCCTTCTCAGAACAAAAACCCACCTCTACAGAATCGAAGATCGCTGAGCCGGGTGTTGTCTGCGGCTGACCAAAGTCTCGCATTAAGCGCCGAGCAGCTTTGCGGCAGTCTTCGCGGCGTAGGTTATTATGATGTCGGCCCCGGCGCGCTTGATGCAGGTCAATGCCTCCATCATTGCGGTATCCCGCTCAAGAAGACCGGCCTTGGCGGCCGCATTTATCATCATGTACTCGCCGCTGACGAAATAGGCCGCTATGGGGCAGTCGAAGCGCGCCCTGGCGCGCTGTATGACGTCCAAGAAGCACAGGGCGGGCTTCACCATTACGATATCGGCGCCTTCCTCGATATCGAGGGCGATTTCCTGCATCGCTTGGCCGGAGCTTGCCGGGTCCATCTGATATGTCTTGCGGTCTCCGAATTGCGGCGCCGAATGGACGGCGTCCCGGAAGGGACCGTAAAACGCCGACGCATATTTCGCCGCGTAAGACATAATGGCCGTATCGTGAAAGCCGTTCTGTTCGAGGCACTGGCGGATGTAACCGACCCGGCCATCCATCATATCGGAAGGCGCGATGATATCCGCGCCGGCCTGGGCGTGGGAGAGGGCGGTCTTGGCCAGCAGCTCGCAGGTTGCGTCATTATCAATCCGGCCATTTTTGATTACGCCGCAGTGCCCGGTGGTCGTGTATGCACAGAGGCAGACATCGGTGATTACCAGTAAATCAGGAACGGCGTCTTTGATTCGCCTGACCGACTGCTGGATGGCGCCGTCCTCGGCCCAGGCCTCCGAGCCGGACTCATCCTTCTTCTCCGGCAGCCCGAAGAGCAGGACGGCGGGTATGCCCATAGAGGCGACCTCGGCGGCCTCGGCGGCAATCAGGTCCGGCGAAAGGTGGAAACAGCCGTCCATAGACTTGATCGGCTCTTTGATCCCTTCGCCGACGCAGGCGAACAGCGGATAGACCAAATCATCAATGCTCAACCTGCTCCGGCGGACCAGCCTCCGCATTGCATCGCTGCTGCGCAGCCGGCGCATCCTGTTCTCAGGGAAACCCATTGTCTGCCACCTTTCTGCAAACAGAACCTGTGCATCTACTCTGTTTCAAACTGGACTATAGTACCCGAATTGGTGAGGCCGTTCCACCCCATTTGGCCAAGTTGTTCAATAATTGCCGCAGAGGATGGCGATTGTGTGACTCAGACAAGATTACTGCGATTTCATCTCTTGCACAGATTCTTCATTAGTGCGAGATTCCTCAGTAGGGCCAATCCGCCCAAGCCGAGCAGCACCACTGTTGCAGGTTCCGGGACGGGGGTCAAAGTGTAATAACACACATCCCAGATGCCATACTCAGGATGAGGATCCAAGTGAGCATCTATCTGGACCGTGAATGTCTCCCCGTCCAAGACACGGTCAGGCTCAGTAGATTCAAACCAGTTGATATTCTGAGAGACTATCGTTTGCAGCTTTGTTAGCCCGGTTAACTCCATCCAGCTAAGTGAACCTGACCTCCCATGACCGGCGTACATAAAGTCAAGACCTGACCAGGCAATACCTGTGTTGTTAGTGATGATTCTCTTGATACTCAATGTAGACTCGTCGGAATCGGTAAACCCCGTGATTTCAATATAATTAGAGGACAAGGCTTCCGGGTTAAAGAGCCTCTCGATGACAGTCAATTGCTGGAGTTCGTAGTCAAAACTCCATGTGTACTGTGTCGTATAAGCGAAACTAAAGTCAAGGTCAATGCTCACAAGGGCTGAATGGCCCGTGCTTCCCAAAACCCCAATCACTACGACCAAGGCAATATAGAATTTGCACCAGTTCATGGTCTATTCCTCCAGCCAACTCTTTTATGAGCATATAGGTACATCATACACAAAATGCGTTTGCAAGTCAAGACTATGGCACCTCAGGCGAGGAATTTTAGGATGATGTCTCTGTAGTATTTGACGGCCCTTTCGACGTCGGCGATTTCGATGTATTCATCGGGTTTATGGCATATATCGGGCTTGCCCGGGCCGAATATCACCACCGGCGTGCCGAGCCGGGCGAAATGCGGGCCATCGGTCGTGAAACCGACTGCCTTCGTTTCGCCGGTCCCCACTGCTGCACAGAAATCTCGAACAAAGGCGCTGTCGGGGTCGGTCTCCATCGGCTCGACCCGGCGGACTATCGAAATCTCGGCTTCAAAACGCGGATCGGCGGATTTCAGCTTTGAAAAGGTCTCCCGCAGATCGCGCAGGATGTCTGCATGGTTCTGGCCGGGAAGTGTCCGGAAGTCTATGCCGATAGTGCACTTATCCGGAACGACGTTGAGAGCTTTGCCGCCTGCAATGGTGTTGATGCTCATCGAGCAGCCGCCGAGCAGTTTGTGGGGTTCCGCGCGGGGCTGGTACTTTTCCAGCGAGTTAAGCAGGAGTCTGGCCGAGCCTATGGCATTGATGCCGAGGTGAGGGGTAGAGCCGTGGGCGGCCTTGCCCTTTGTGCTGATTTCAATCCAGAGCATCCCCCGATGGGCGGTTACTATCTCGAAATCGGTCGGCTCGGGAATGACCACCCCGGCAAATTCGGGCAGCTCGCAGCGGCCGGCAAGGAATCTGTCTGCCCCGGAGCTATCCGTCTCTTCGCCGGCGGTAGCCGCAAATACGATATCGCCCGCCAGCGACGTCCCGGAATCCACAATTTGCCTGATAGCGGCGACGGCGGCGGCGATCCCGCCTTTCATATCCGTTGCCCCTCTGCCATAGACCCTGCCGTCGCTTTGAAGCCCGCTGAATGGCGGATGCTTCCAGGGCGCGTCGCCGGGGCCTACAACGTCAAGATGGCAGGCAAATAATAACGCCGGTTTGCGGCCTTGCGACCCGACCCGGGCCCAGATATTGGCCCTTGCCTGGCCCCAGGTGTCTATTTGCGCCTTGACGCCGGATAGGGCAAACTCATCGGAAATGACCTTCGCGGCGGCCAGCTCGCCCGTTTGCGTCGTCGTCTCGGCTTGCACAAGTTTGCTGAGGAAATCTATCATAACAGGGCGATTATACAGCCCGCCTTCCATTAAAGAAAGACCGGGACTGCAGATTATGGCCGGACTCTGCGGATTTCTGAGCGTCTGGAGGGAAAGACACAGCTTATCCGAGAACCCCATGAATCAGTGCAGAATCAGCAGAGAATTTGTTTGCAGTGTGCCGCCTCCATTAGTAAACTACAGGGTTCAGTAGTTTTATGATTGGGTCTAAGGAGCACAAATGGGACCTGTATTGAACGGGCTTTCAAAACTGCAAAGTGTAGAGAATCGTTTACGTGCCGCCAAGGCAAAACTGACAAGATGCAGAAGAAACGTTGTGATACAGGAGAACCAGGTTAGAAGCCTTCAAAACGCGCTCGCCGCCAAGAAAGAGGAGATTCAGCTTACGCAAGTTCAGTATGACCGGCTGGAGCTGGAGCTTAGATCCCGCGATGAAGATATTGCCAGGCTGCGTGCGGCTCTCAATACCGCCAAGACGAATAAGGAATATGCCGCCGTTCTGACTCAGTTGAATACGACCAAGGCGGACAACTCGAAGAACGAAAGTCAGATCCTGGACTTGCTCAAGGATATCGAGGCCGACCAGGCCGAGTGCAAGGAAATCCAGAAGCAGATAGAAGAGCAAAAGCAGCTTCTGGAAAAGACGCGCGGCGAATCGACCTTGCTCGCGGGCAAATATGAGGCTGAGATACAGCACATCCAGCAGGAGTGGAACGCCGCCGCGAAAGATATACCGGCTGAGCATTTGGAGATATTCAGGCGCGTCGCCGAAACTTACGACGGGCAGGCAGTTGCAGAGATTGTAACGCCGGACGACAAGAAGAAGGCTCATAGCTGCGGCGGATGTTTTATGATGATCACCTTCGAATCGGTCAATCTGCTTATGAGCAGAGACGAAATCATCCGCTGCCCCAACTGCACAAGAATACTCGTGCTTGCCGATTCCCAGGGTTGATCGATTCCGAGGATGAGCCCGCGCTTTCGAGGAGCTAATACCTTGCCTGAGAAAATTATCGCTTATACGGATGGCGGCAGCAGAGGCAATCCGGGGCCCGCCGCCGCCGCCTTCGTCTTGAGCGATGCTCAGGGCACGCCTCTGGAAAGCAAGGCCTTCTTTCTCGGAGAGGCGACGAACAACGTGGCCGAATACACAGCTATTATAAAAGCGACCGAGGCTGCGCTGCGCCACGGCGCCGAAGAGTTGACGATCTTCAGCGACAGCGAGCTGCTTGTGCGGCAGCTCAACGGCCGCTACAAAATCAAAAGCGAGAATATCATCCCCCTCTATCGACAAGCAGCCGATTTGCTCGGTCGGTTCAGGAGCTGGAGTGTTTGCCATGTTACGAGAGAGAAAAATGGGCGAGCGGACGGCCTCGTAAACCTGTCGCTTGATAGAAGAGCCGACGTGGAAAACCAGCCTTTCTCAGCAGGAGCAAACAAGAAGGCGGTCCGGCTGGGGGTCTTGATCAGCGGCGGCGGCACTACCCTGATGAACATACTGGACTGCGTTAAGCGAGGAGAATTGAACGCTCAAGTATCGGCTGTGATCAGCTCCCGCTCGGCTGTTGCCGGTGTTGAAAGAGCGAAAAATGCCGGGCTCAATGTGAAGGTCGTTCGTCAAAAAGACTACAACAATATCGATGATTTCAGCAAGGGAATCGAAAAAGAGCTCCTTGCCGGGCAGGTTGACCTGGTTGTTCAGGGTGGGTGGCTTTGTCTGTGGAAGATACCTGAGCGCTATGAGAATCGCGTGATGAATATTCACCCCGCGCTTTTGCCCAGCTTTGGAGGCCGGGGCATGTGGGGCCATCACGTCCACGAGGCCGTGCTTGAAGCCGGCTGCAAAATCAGCGGATGCACGGTGCATTTCTGCACCAACGAGTACGACAAAGGGCCGATTATCGTCCAGCGAGCCTGCGAAGTAAAGGATACCGACAGCCACGCCACGCTGGCAGCCAGGGTCTTCGAGCAGGAGTGCATTGCCTATCCGCAGGCCATAAGGCTCTTCGCCGATGGCAGATTGGTCATCGAGGGCCGCAAGGTCAAGATTAGACTATAAGATGGCTAGGCCATGTCCCCCCGGACGGCTTAACCGGCTTAACCATGCTTGATACGCGCCGCCTTTGGCGCTGCGAAATGGAAACAACCAATGAAGGTGTTTTATAGCCCATCCTAAAGGACGGCGAAACGGCGCCGGTTATGGAAGGTTACTAACAGCGGTGAACAAAAGGCAAAAAGCCATATTGATTGAGGTTGCCACCGTACTCGTCATCACGCTGATTGCGGTAGTGGCAATGATAAACTTCAAGGACTACATTAACCGCCGCGAAGCTATCACTGCGATGCGGCAGCTTGGAAAAATCGTTCTCGAATACCGCCGCCAGAACGCCAGAGTGCCTTCCGAATCCGTTTTCCTGAGCGAGAAGGACAATGTTAAAGGCTCGGCGCGGCTGTCGAATTTGGTTTACAGGGGCCTGTGGATCGACTTCGAGGCAGAACCCAATGACATCCTCGCTTATGCCGAGAAGAATTACCCTTCCTCACTGCTTGACGACGGCTACGTCGTGCTCATGTTCGACGCAAATACCGTGTGGATGGACAAAGCCGAATTTGAGAGACTGCTCAAACAGCAGCAAAGCGAAGTGGAAATCGAAATGACCCGCCCGTAAAAACCCGTCGACAACCATGCTCAGCCGCCGTGAAGAAACAAAGGCGGACAAGTCGCATTAGACGAAACAGCCTTTCATCTGCGGCTATTGCTGCGATTGCGTTGCGCTGACTTCAGACGATTCGGCCACTCCGGTTTCTTCTGCCTTGAAGCCTTTCAACTTCAAGTGCTCATCGTCCTGGACTTCGACTTTTATGACGTCCTTGTCCTTGAACTTACCGGCCAGGACGCCTTCGGAAAGCGGGTCCTCGATATAGTGTTCGATGGCCCTCCTAAGCGGTCTCGCGCCGAATTCGGGATTGTAGCCCTTGTCGATAAGGAATTCCTTCGCCTGCTCGGTCAATTCCAGCTTTAGCCCGTGCTCGAACAGCCGCTTGAAAACCTTTGCCAGCTCGTACTCTACTATCGTTTCAAGGTTCTCTCTTGAGAGCGCCTTGAACACTATCGTCGCATCCACGCGGTTGAGGAACTCGGGCCTGAAATGACGCTCGACCTCCTTCTGCAGCACCTCTTTCATCTTCTCATAGTTCGATTCGGCCGTCTTCTTGCCGAAACCAAACCCGGATTGGTTCTTAATCAGGTCCGCGCCGATGTTGCTGGTCATAATAAGGATTACGTTCTTGAAGTCGATGCGCCTTCCGAAGCTGTCCGTCAGACGGCCTTCGTCCATAATCTGCAGCAGTATATTGTAAACATCCGGATGGGCCTTCTCGATCTCGTCGAGCAGCAGCACCGAATAGGGCCTGCGGCGTATCCTCTCGGTCAACTGCCCGCCCTCTTCATAGCCGACATATCCCGGAGGCGCGCCGACCAGCCTGCTGACGTTATGCTTCTCCATAAACTCGCTCATATCTATGCGAATCAATGAATTCCTGTCGCTGAACATAAACTCAGCCAGGGCCTGGGCCAGCAAGGTCTTTCCCACGCCGCTGGGCCCGAGGAATATGAAGCAGCCCATCGGCCGATTCGGATCCTTCATTCCGCTTCGACTGCGCCTGACGGCCTTGGCCACCGTGTTGATCGCCTCATCCTGCGAGACGACGATCTTGTGCAGCTCCGCCTCCAGCTCCAGCAGCCTCTGCGTCTCCTTCTTCTCGAGCCTGGTCAGCGGCACACCCGTCATATTGCTGACTACCTCCGCGATGATCTCGTTATCAACTACGCCGGTCGTCTCCTTGTTCTCCTCATACCATTCCTTTTGCAGTTTTGTCTTCTCGTCGAGAAGATGCTGCGCCTCGTCCCTCAGCGACGCGGCACGCTCATAGTCGGCGTTCTTGACGGCTTCATCCTTCTCCGTTTGAACCTTCTCTATATCTTCCTCTATCTTGGTCAGATCGGGCGGCGGCGTCATATTCTTCAGCCGAACCCGCGCGCCCGCCTCATCGACAACGTCTATCGCTTTGTCCGGCAGACACCTGCCCGTGATATACCTTGTTGACATCTCCACCGCCTGGAAAAGCGCCTCGTCGGTGAAGCGCACCCTGTGGTGGGTTTCGTACCGATCCTGAAGGCCCCTGAGAATATCCAGGGTCTCGTCCTTCGACGGAGGCTCGACAATTATCGTCTGGAATCGCCTCTCAAGGGCGCCGTCTTTTTCGATGTGCTTCCTGTATTCATCCAGCGTAGTAGCCCCTATGCACTGCACTTCTCCCCGGGCAAGGGCGGGCTTGAGAACGTTCGAGGCGTCTATCGCGCCCTCCGCCCCGCCGGCTCCCACGAGAGTATGAAGCTCGTCGATGAACACGATTACGTTCTTGGCCCTTTTCACCTCGTTTATGACCGCTTTGATCCGCTCCTCGAACTGCCCGCGATACTTCGTCCCCGCCACCATCATCGCCAGGTCCAGAACGACGATTCGCTTGTCCTTTAGAAGCTCGGGTATCTGCTTGTTTATTATCTGCTGACTTAAGCCCTCCACAATGGCGGTCTTTCCTACGCCCGCCTCGCCCAGCAAAACGGGGTTGTTCTTCGTCCGCCTGCACAGTATCTGTATCAGCCGCTCGATTTCTCTTTTCCTGCCGATAACCGGATCAAGCTCCCCGTCCGTGGCCAATTGCGTGAGGTCCCTTCCAAAACTATCCAAAGCAGGGGTCTTGCTCTTGTTCTTTCGTCCGACGGCAGGCCCCATCTTCATTCCGAGAGCCGCCGGCCCGTCGTCAACCCCGGCGCCAAGCAGATTCAGAACCTCCTGACGCACGTCTTCCAGCTTCAGCCCCAGGTTCATCAGAACCTGCGCGGCTATGCCTTCGCTCTCGCGCAACAAACCAAGCAGGATATGCTCGGTTCCGACGTAATTGTGATTGAGCGCCCTGGCCTCCTCAATCGCGTATTCGATCACCTTTTTGGCCCGCGGAGTCTGAGGCAGCTTTCCCATAGTGACCATGTCCGGCCCGCTCTTGACCAGCTTCTCCACCTCCAGACGCAGCTTCTTTATATCTACGTCCAGATTCTTCAGGACCGTAGCGCCGACCCCGCTGCCCTCCTTTACAAGCCCCAGCAGAATATGCTCTGTTCCAATGTATTCGTGATTGAATCGCTGGGCCTCCTGGTTGGCCAAGGCCATCACTTTTCGTGCTCGATCTGTAAAACGTTCAAACATCTCTTGCCCTCAGTTCTTTTCATATAGGGCCGCCTCGAAGCTATCGACGCCCTGCTTGACACCGATTTTCATCATCGCCTTTAGATATCTTGACGCCTTCCCGTCTGGTGATACCCACCGGACCGGCTACATTATATCACGCCCTGGCCTTTTGTCAACCGGGCTGCCCGGCTCTAAATACACCCGACCCGAGCCGGCACACACTTCCTATATCCCGGCGGGCCGGCTGCGGTTCGGTTACCGGACGCACTTTCTGTCTTTTTCGGTGTCAATTCTATCGACAGAATGCAATATAGACTTTTCCCTATCCAAGCACAAAAATACGCAGTTTGAGCGCAGAATAGGCACATTTGGCCGCCCGATGACTGCGCCCGGAGAGCACAACGCATCGTCAAGAAGCGTAATTTCGCCTGTTTTAGACCAACAAACGGCCCTGCATTTTTTTGTGTTCTTTCTTTGTGAATTTCTTGGCGGCCCCGCGTTCTTTAGAGTATAACATTGATCACAAACTGATTTTATTTACATTAAATTTAAGGAGACGTCATAATGTCGGACTCAAAACACACAGTTAAAGCAATCGCCGCAGGCGCGCTAATCATTGCCCTGGCCATAGGATTATCGTGCCGCAAGTCGCCGGAGAGCAAACCTTCAACGCCGGCGGAGAGCAAATCCTCAACGCCGCCGCCGGCATCCGTTGAGACCCTTTTTGCAGTCCAGGTGGACAACTTTGACTTCACGCTCAGTCAGATGGACCAGTTCCTTGTCGGCGTTTCCCCTATTCCTATGGGTCTGCAAATGCTGGTTCGGATGCAACTGGCCGGCGTTTTAGGCAGCCCGGAGCTGGCGGGGTTGAACATGGGCGGTAAGTTCAGGGTGTTCGGCGTGCTCCTTCCCGACGACTCCGGCAGCGCCGAGCCGGCAGCGCGGACGTTAATCGCCGGGCTGCTGCCCTTCTCCGATTACACAAAGCTGGTCGCCGAAAATCCCAAATTCTCCAAGCCGGACAACAACGGCATTTCGCAGCTTATCGTCAGCTTCGGTATGCCGGGCATGCCTGCTGACCCCAACGCTCCGCCCTCCGGCCCAACAATCCTGATTACCAAGCTCGATAACGCCTATGCCTTGATCACTCCCAAGAGCCAGTACGACAAGGTCGTGCTTTACAAGAAACTCCTCGCAGCCTCGAAGGCCACGGGCGATGCGCGATATCCTGGCGCCGTTACAGAAGCCGGCTATCCGATCTCGATTTATGGCGACGTTCAGAGCGCCGCGAAGGCGTTCGGACCGCTGGTAACACAGAAGATCAATGAAATCAAGGGTATGGTTGAACAACAAGCCGGCGCAGCTGCTCAAACGCCCGGACAAGGCGCGATGATGGACCAGAAGATGGTCAGCGGCGCGATGAATATGTACGCCGAACTGCTCGATACAATTATGAAAGAGGTCAAGTCCTTCACCCTCGCCGTCAAGCCCAGCCCCGACGTTCTATTCATCAAGGAGACCGTCTCAGCCGTGCCGGGCACCGAGACCGCCCAGATGCTCGTCGCCGACGCCGCAGCAAGCAAAGAGAACGAGCTTATGGGATACCTCAAAGACGGCTCCGCGATGAACTTCGCTGCCAAAATGAATAAACCTCTTTGGGAGAAGCTCACTATCAAAGGTCTGGACCTTCTGGGTACAATGGCCGGCCAAAGCATCTCGACCGACGATATCGCCAAAATGAAGAAACTGATGGCCGATGCAATGGATTCAATGGGCGGGCCCTTCGCCGGGGCCTTCTCCGTTGGCGGTGAAGGCAAATCGTTCTTCGCTATGGACTATGTTATCGCCGTCAAAGACGCCGCCAAGTTCAATAAGATGCTCGACGAATCCGTTGATCTCTTCAAGACCACAGGTATTCTGGACCTGTACAAAGGTTTGGGAATCGAGATGGACTATACGATGACGCGAAACACCGAGAATTACAAGGGCGTTTCTATCGACTCGGCTAAGCTCGTTATGAAATCGACTGAGCCCAACTCGCCGATCGGCCAGATGATAGATACGATGTACGGTGGCGGATTCGACTACAGATGGGGAATGACCGACGGGCTATGCGCCATCGCCATCGGCAATAACGTGGATGCGGGCGTGCACGCGTTGATCGATGTGGTCAAGGCGGGCGGGCCTAAGGAAATATGCGCCGAGGTCAAGGACGCCCTCAAGATGCTGCCCGATGCCGGCAAGGCCGACTTCTTCGTGACGTATAACTACGTCCGGCTGTTGAACATGATCGGAAAGATTATGCCGGCGATGGCAATGGGCGGCACCGGCATGACGATGCCTCAGATTAACGTCCCCAGCAAGAGCAACATAAATATCGCAGGCAAGATCGGCAACGGCAACCTAGTCGTCGATATCGCCGTCCCCAAGCAGCATTTGAGCGAGCTGGTCACGGCCTTTATGATGCTCCAGCAGCAAATGCAGAAACAGCAAACCACTCCCCCTTTCCGCCTGCCTCCGGACCCTCGATCCCCAGGCAACCAGCAGCAAATGCAGAAACAGCAAACCGCTCCCCCGGCAAAAGAATGAGTGATTCGTATGCCCCAAGCGCTATAGCGTCAGCCCTTCAAAAGCCCAAGTTTCTACCTTTGTGGATTGCCAGGCCTATCTGCTCGGCATTTTGTCTTCGTCCGTTGTACCAGAGCAGCCAGCGGTCGTTCGGCTGGTCATAAATGGCGAACGGCTTGTAGCAGGAGTCGGCGTCCCAGGCGTCCCGGCCGGGGAAGATAATCGGGTTGGCGGGGTGGCGGCGCCAGTCGGCTATGCCGTCGGGCGAACGGGCCAGACCTATCTGGGCATAGTGCTCATCCCGGAAGCCGATGTAGAACATCAGATACTCACCGTTCTGAGGGATAACCTGGCAGGCCGTTACCTTGTGCTGCTCCCATTGGTTGTCCGGTTCGGCGCCGAATATGGGATTGCCCGGCAGTTTCTTCCAGTGCAGACCGTCGCGGCTTGTCGCGTAACCGACGGCGTTCGGCTCGTACTGCTGGCCCGCCGAGTACCACATCCTGAACAAGCCTTCCTCTTCATCCCAGAGCACGTGCGGGCACATTACCGCTACGCCTTCCCACGCCTGCTCCGACGAGAGGATGGGTTTATCCGAGGCCCTTTTCCATGTAAGCCCGTCGGGACTGGCGGCATATCCGATCCAGGAATGGCCCTTTGCCTGGCCTGTGTACCATAAATGATATCCGCCTTCTCGCTTAACAACGGCGGGTCGGTTTATCTCGTCTTCCCAGCCTGAACCGGGATTTGGCCCCAATGCTATTTTTGGCTTGCTCCAGTTGATGCCGTCGGCGCTCTCTACCAGCGCGATTGATTTCTTTGGCCGCCAGGAGAACCACATACGGTACGTATCCGGCTCTTTCAGCAGCGCCACATCGAAGCAGGTGCCGAGGTCGCCGCCGAGGACGGGGTTGTTTTCATACTTTTGCCACCCAGCGGAAGTCCCGCTTGCTCGGCTGCCTGCTTTGGGAGGCAGCTTGCCTGTCACCCGGCTGAGGACCGCGGCTGAGGCGATTTTTTCACCGTCTGCAAAAACGTGCAAGCCTCGGCCCTTGTTGTACTTCCTGCCGGTCTTGTCCCAGAGAATCGTGATTATTCGCCCGTGGTATAAAACGTTGTCGAGGCAGAACCAGTCCCAGGTATCGGCAGGAAGCAGGGGATTGACCTCGACAATGTCGTCTGCCCTGGGACGCAGGCCGACGAGGCCGGTGATGATAAGGTCGCAATAGGATGAATGGTTGTAGTCCTTGCCCCGCTCTTTGCCGCCCTTGCTGTCGCTCCACGTGCCGTCTTTCCAACTCTTGAGGCAAGTGCGCGCGATCCAATCGCCGGTGAAGGGGTTTAGATTCTCGTCGATCCAGGGTACAACCCGACCGTCTTCGCGTTTGAGGCTGTGGGACTTCGTGTAGATTCTCAGCATCTCAAAGTAATCGGCCTTTGTAATCGCATCCTGCTTATAGTTGTTCAGGACGTTGGCCAGGGCCGTTAATGTCACCGAGGTCGAGAGCGGCCAGCTCGGCCCGTTCCACTGGCATTGGTGGCCCTCGTACGAAACGGCGAAGCGCGGATGTCGCTGCTCTGCGGTTGTCGGGCCGAACGGTGCATAGAAGCCGTTGGGGTCCGTCAACTGCCTCCACGCGACCTCGCAGCCGGCCCCGGCATCGGGCAGATTGAAGTACCAGGGCGTATAGCCATGCAGCTCCCGGACATCGACGAGCGTCTGCCCATCGCGCGGAAGGGTCTTGAAGAACTTGGCCTGCTCGTCCCAGAGTTTCTCCATAACAAGCCCTTTGAGCTTCTTGGCCTTGTCGGCAAACCGCTCGGCGATATCTTTCCTGCCGGCCAGAATCGCGATCTTGGCGATGGCTTCGGCGTCGCCGTACATATAGGAGTTAATCGTCGCGCGTTTGCCGCTTCCGCCGATAGAGACCTCCATCCCGTCGCGGTCGTCTATCTGCCAGAATAAGCCGTCGGGTTCGAGCCTCGATTTCTCCCATTCCTCGTAGTTCTCGACCAAATTGTCGAGCAGGCCCGTGATCAATTCCTCGTTCGGCCGGACCATGTTTCGGGCATAGAGCGCATCAGCCGCCCAGAAGCTGTAGCGCCGCGGCTCTCCGCCCTTGCGAAACCAGAATACGGCGTACGCATCGAGGAATCGCCCGTCGTGTATCCATCGGCCTTCGTAGAAATGATGGCCCGCCGGGCAGTTGATTGTGTTGTGCTTGCCGGACCAGTCAACCTTGGGAAGGAACTCGGTTATTACAAAGCCGTCCGGCGTCTCCTTGATGTGCTTGCGATAGGTCCACCAGCGGAAATAGTACGTCCGCTCGAAATCCTTATCGGGGCATTCAAAAAGGGGAACATTTGTCCGTAGGAAGGTCCACGCCTTGTCATTGGGGATGTATTGGATGTACAGCTCCTCGTCGTCCTCGCCGAATCGGTCGATATAATGCTTGAACGAATCGGCCTGCAGCACGTAAGGCCCCGCCGACGCAGCTTCTTCCGCCGAGCCGAACGCCGCATCTCCATCGCATATTAGATTCAACACAGTACAAGAAATGCTCAAGAGAATTACGAATCCAGCAGTCCGTCCCTTCAAGTCCATACACGTCCCCTTTCAACTTGATCGATGCGCTTTCTGAGAGCAGAGGCAAAATTTTACAGGACTTGGGAAGGTTTGTCAATGATTGCAGGGTCGAGCAAGGCTCGAGTTTGGGGTTGGAATTGGGTTTGTTTGGCTTTGTTTTTTCGAGGGAGAGGGAGCGGAGAATTGTCGTAAGTCTTTTCCTGGCAGGTGGTTGCGCCATTTCTTGAATTTTGGGAATTGGGTTTGTTTTGCATAATTGACTGATAGCCACGAAGACACAAAGGCACGAAAAAGATGGAATACAGAAGATGGCGGACTGGAGACGAGAACATAAGCGGTAAAATGGGCGGGATGGGCATTTTGGGCAGAAGACAGAATACGGGAGACAGACGACAGACGACGGATGTCGATGCTGGATGCTCGATCTTGGACGATCGGGCGTCTGGGCTGGGTATGAATCTTCTGGGCGTCATAATCGGTTATGTGCCTTTGGGGGGATACGAGTGCATTATACCAGTTTGGTGCGTATTATACTATATCAGGAGTTGGATGTCAAGTGAATTCTGATCGCGGATTGCGCTGATTGACGCGGATTAACACGAAAGGGACAGGAGACAGACGCAGGACGATAGACGAAAGAGAGAAAAGGCGGGGAGAAAAGATTCACCACGAAGCGGCTGTGTTTGAATTCAAGGGTTTTTTAAGATTTGTTCGGGCTGCCATAGGGTTTTATTCCGGATCATAGTGTTGAGGATTGTGAGCAATT
>Ga0315277_10004308_pt1 | contig 19082 bp, 16 predicted proteins | sample YL17G05_15_MG_FD_203695 | JGI IMG/M metagenome (GOLD analysis project Ga0315277, IMG submission 203695) | Sediment microbial communities from Yellowstone Lake, YNP, Wyoming, USA - YL17G05_15 | ecosystem: Environmental > Aquatic > Freshwater > Lake > Sediment | place: USA: Wyoming | collected...
CAGGGGTACCACGTCAGCCACCGTCCCGATAGCCACCAGTTTCAGGAAGGACTCGGTCATCCTGCGCAGCTTGTCCGGAGGCCAGTCCAGCGTCCCCAGCAAGGCCTGAACCAGCTTGAAGGCCACGCCCGCCCCGCACAGGTTCTTCTCCGGGTAAGGACAACCCGGCTGTTTTGGATTCAGGACGGCCAGGGCCGGGGGCAGTTGGGCGTCCGGCAGGTGATGATCGGTGACGATCACGTCGATGCCCAGTTCGCCGGCGTGGCGCACCACGCCGGCCGCCCGGATCCCGGTGTCCAGGCTGATCAGGAGGGTGACTCCCTGGGCGGCGGCCTGCTCGACGATTTCCGGCCGCATGCCGTACCCATGCCGGATGCGATGCGGCACGTGAAAATCGGCCTGCCCGCCCGCCAGTTGGATGGCCTTCTTGACGATGACGACGGAAGTGGCGCCATCCACGTCGTAGTCACCGTAGAGCAGGATCTTCTCTTGGCGGGCGATGGCGCGCTGCAATCGCTCCAGGGCCGCCGGCAGGCCCAGCAGCAGGAAGGGGTCGTGCAGATCCTCGAGCGCGGGCTTCAGGAACCGGCGGGCAGCCACGGGATCGTGGTAGCCGCGGCTGAGTAGCACGCGGGCGGCGGGCCGGGAAACGCCCAGGGCTGAAACGAGGGACTCCGCCTGGTGGGCGTCAGTCTGGGGAATCAGCCAGCGGGCCTGTTTCACGGTTCGCAGGCGTCAGTTCCTCGAAAAGTAGCCGCCCATCGAGTCGCCCTCTTCCTCGTCTTCGGGCAGGAAGGCGTCGAGCTCTTCCAGCAGGTCCAGGAAGTCTTCGTACCACTCCGCGCGAAGGTTGAGCAGGTAGACCCGCCCCTGGCAATCGAAGGACAGCTCCAGGGCGCAGGTGAAGCCCTCGAAGGCGCGCAATTCGCGCAGGCGCCGCTCCAGGGTGCGCCGTTCTTCGGCGGCCAGGTCGCAGGCTTCGAGGCGCTCGGCGGCATCTTCCAGATGTCCGGCGGCAAACTGCCGGTCGTTGAAGACGATCATCTTGATCCCGGCCTGCTGGGCGGCCTTCAGAAACTGGCGATAGTCGGGATAGCGATCGCTGTCCCAGGCGACGAAGGAATCGGTCTCGGCCAGCCGGGAATAGCCGTGAAAAATCACGAAACCCTCGTTTCCGAGGCACTCCAGAATCTCGCTCTTCAAGGTGTCCAGGTTCAGGTTCATTTAGCGCTGCGCTACTACCAGGATGTCGTACTGATTGGCCAGTTCGCGCGCGGCCGGCGTGACGATGGTCTTAGGCCCGATGTAGATTTTCCGGGATTGCCGGATGGCCGCCCGGACGTCCGCCTCGCAAACGAAGTCCACCAGGGTGACCTCCGGCTTGGGCGGCTGAACCGGCGGCGGCGCGGGAGCGCTCTCCCGCAAAGGACACACCGGAGGCGGCGCCGTGCCTCGCGAACTCAGAAAGCGATCCACCACCTCGGCAGCCAGTGGGGCAGGTCCCTGACCTGCCATCTTGATTCCGCGTTCCGCCAGGTATTTCTCGACCGCCGCGGCGATGGCCTGCCGGTCAACCTTGGTCTCCGCCTGGGCGGCCTGCGCGGCGGCCGGCACCTTCAGAACCTCATCCGCTTTCCGGACCCCATAGGCCAGCCGCTTGATGTTGATCAGATGCTGCGGCCCCACGTTGTCCCCCGTGACGTTGCCCGCCATGGCCCCGCAGCCCAGGGTCATGGAGGGTTGCAGGTTGGTGGTGACCCCGGTCGAGCCCTGCGGCGCGGCGGTATTGACCAGCACGCGCATGGCCGGCATGCGCAGAGCGAACTCGCGAATGCGGGCCTCGTCCTTCGAGAAGATCACGCAGGTGTGGCCCAGCCCGCCGAAGCGCAGGATGGCCTCGCAGGTGTCCAGGGCGGCCGCGAAATCCTTCACAAAGCACAGCGCCAGCACGGGCGACAGCTTCTCGACCGAGAGCGGGTGCTGCTTGCCCACGCCCTCCAGCTCGACCAGCAGAATCGAGGTGTCGCGCGGAATTTCGAAACCCGCCATCTGCGCCAGCCGGGTGGGCGACTGCCCCACGCAGTCGGGGTTGATCCGGAAATTCTCTTTCAGCAGGATTCCGGCCAGCGCGTTCTTCTGCGTCTGGTCGCAGAGGAAGGCCTTGCGCGCCTTGAACTCGGCCAGGACCGTCTCCCTCAGCGACTGCTCGGCGATCAGCGACTGCTCACTCGAGCACACCGTGCCGTAGTCGAACGATTTCCCCTCCACCACCAGCGCGATGGCCTCGGGGATGCCGGCGCTGGCGTCCAGCAGTACTGGAACGTTGCCCGGGCCCACGCCGAAGGCCGGCTTTCCGCTGGAGTAGGCGGCCTTGACCATGCCATGGCCGCCGGTGGCCAGAATCACCGCCGTGCGCTCATGACGCATCAGCGCGTGGATGGCCTCGGTGGTGGGCTTTTCGAGGCACTGGATGATGTCCTCGGGCGCGCCGGCTTCCCGGGCTGCGCGGTACATCAGGTCCGCGGTTTCGAGCGTCGAGCGCACCGCGCGGGGATGCGGGCTGAGCACGATCGAGTTGCCCGCCTTCAGCGCGATGATGCACTTGAAGATCACCGTCGAGGTCGGGTTGGTGGTCGGCACCAGCGCAGCTACCACACCCATCGGCACGCCGATCTCGACGATCTTCTGTTCGGGGATCTCCCGCAGCACGCCCACGGTTTTCATGCCGCGGATGAACCGCGGGAGCAGGTCGGCGTTCAGCAGGTTCTTGCCAATCTTGTCCCGGACGTTGCCGTACTTGGTCTCTTCCACGGCCAGTTCGGCCAGCCGCTGCGCATGGGCCCGTCCGGCCGCGCCCATGGCCTCGACCACCGCGTCGATCTGCGCCTGGGTAGAGAGGCTGAATTTCTGGAAGGCTGCATAGGCCAGGTCGACCTTCCTGCGGACCTCCTGCACGGAAACCAGATCGGGATCTTGCAGCATGGCTGGAACCGGGGAACAACCCGGGGACTACTGTGCCTTTTTCGCCCCGGGCAGAATCTTCTCGACCTCTTCGTGGGGGCGCGGAATCACGTGCACCGAGACCAGCTCTCCCACCCGCCGGGCGGCGGCCGCACCGGCGTCGGTGGCGGCCTTGACGGCGCCGACGTCGCCGCGCACCGTCACGGTCACATACCCTGCGCCGATGTATTCCTTCCCGATCAGCACCACGTTGGCGGCCTTCACCATCGCGTCAGCCGCTTCAATGGCCCCGACCAGACCCTTGGTTTCAATCAATCCGAGTGCTTCCATAACCGCTCCTGCACGGACAGCATTTGTGACCCTTCAGAGTAGCACAGCGCGGCAGGGCGCAAAGACGGAAAATCAAGAGGCAAAAATCAAAAGGCAAAAGGCAAAAATGTCTGGACCGGGCCGCGGGCCGGATTGGGGTGGAATCTTCAGGGGCTGGCCGCCATCAAAACAATCGTCAATGACTCAATCGTCAATGAGTCAATTCTTGAGCGGCGCCGGAAACTGGCCACCTCGCGGAATCTTCGCGGCGCGCAAAGAGATCAACCTTTAGTAGTACAGCGCGGCAGGGCGCAAAAGGTCTGAACATCCGACGTGGCGCGGGCCTTCAGCCGGCCATGGCGGCATTCCTGCCGCCATCGGGTTCGACGCCGGCAGGGACGCCGGCGTTGCCGGCCAGAGGCCTGCGCCACAGCGACGGCGTCTTTTGCAGCAAACTGGGCAAGGCGCCGTTCATATTGGCTATTATGATGTCGTGGAAGCCCACCGGCAGGGGCGCAAGCTGCGGTGGGACACGGCGCTATGACGGCGGACCAACTGATCCAGCGGGCAGCCATTCAGATCCCCGAGGAGGACCTGCGAGACATTGTGCGCCGGATCGTGGAGGTGGCGGATCCGGAGAAGATCATTCTGTTCGGGTCGGCGGCGCGTGGGACCATGGGGCCGAACAGCGACCTCGATCTGCTGGTCATCAAGCGCGGCGATTACCATCACGTCACGGCAGAACAGGAACTGTATCGGGCTCTCAGGGGCATCGGATACGCCAAGGACATCATCCTGGTGACACCGGAAGAAGTGGCAGAGTACGGGGATTGCTTCGCCCTCGTTGTCTACCCGGCGCTACGGGAGGGAAAGGTGATCTATGAGCGTCCAGCGGCATAAGCCCTCTGACCCGCGAGAGTGGTTGAACCGCGCCCGAAGTAACCTCGAAAGGTCTGCTGTCCGGACGCCGCACTGCTACCTCGAAGATCTGTGCTTCGACGCCCAGCAGGCGGCCGAGAAAGCCGTCAAGGCCGTGCTGCTTGCGAACAGCATCAAGTTCCCCTACGTTCACGATTTGGACGAGCTGCTCGGGCTGGTGCGGAAAAAGGGCATCGAGATCCCCAGTGCGGTGGGAGAGGCTGGATTACTCAGCCGGTACGCTTTCTCGACACGCTACCCGGGCACTGCCAGAGCGGTCACTGACGAGCAGCATCGGGAAGCTCTTGACATCGCCGAAGCGGTCCTGCGGTGGGCCGAGGAGAGCATCCTCGGGGAAGGCGGAAAGCGGGCATGATTCCGATGCTGCGGCGTAATTTTCTCATTGGAGGGGCCTTGAACCGAGACCGGCTGGACGCGGCGGTGGGGCTGATCGAGCAGGCCGTCTCGAAGGGCGACGTGTCGGCGGCGAGTCTGCACGTTCATCAGGGCAGGTTCACGTTGAGCCGGGGGTTCGGGCGGGCCACCAGCCCGGAGGCCGTTTTTCTGCTGGCCTCGATCACCAAGCCCATGACCGTGACGGGGGTCATGATGCTGGCTGATCGGGGCGCGCTGGCGCTTTCCGATCCGGTGCACAAGTTCATTCCCGAGTTCACGGGGGGCGACCGGGAGATGGTGACGGTGCGCCAGCTTCTGACGCACACTTCAGGTCTGCCCGACATGCTGCCGGAAAATGCCGAACTGCGGAAGCGGCACGCCCCGCTCAAGGACTTCGTCGCCGGCACCTGCAAAACCCCGCTGCTGTTCAAGCCGGGGACCGAGGTGCGCTACCAGAGCATGGGGATCCTGCTGGCTGCGGAAATCACGGAGCGGGTCACGCGGACGCCGCTGCGGGCCTTTCTGCGAAAGGAGCTGTTCGAGCCGCTGGGGATGCGGCGCAGCTCGCTGGGGCTGGGCGGGCGCCAGATTGCCGAGACGCAGCTGTGCCAGGTCAGCGGCAACGACGACTGGAACTGGAACAGCCCGTACTGGCGGGACCTGGGCGTGCCGTGGGGCGGGGCGCACTCGACCGCTCCGGAAGTGGCGAGATTCCTGGAACTGTTCCAGAAGCCGGATGGGCGCATTCTGAAACCGGAGACCGCCGCTCGGATGATCACCAACCAGACACCGGGGCTCAACCAGCCCTGGGGCCTGGGGTGGATGGTGAAGCCCGGCACTTTCGGAAAGAACTGTTCGGCGCGCACTTACGGGCACTACGGCTCGACCGGAACGGTGGGGTGGGCGGACCCGGAACGCCAGCTCACTTGTGTGCTGTTGACCACCAAGCCCGCGGCGCAATCCCGCGACGGATTGCTGGGGCCGGTGTCAGATCTGGCGTCCGAAGCGGCGTAGGGTGTTCTGGTTCAGGGTGATGCCCAGGCCGGGGCGCTGGGAGAGCTCCAGGTAGCCGTTGGTGAGTTGCTCGGGCGGGTCGATCAGTTCGGCGCGCCAGGGGACTTCGCCGTAGGAGAACTCGAGGATCAGAAAGTTCGCCAGCGTGGCCGAGACGTGTGCGGCGGCGATGTTGCCGACCGGGCTGGCCGGCCCGTGTGGCGAGACGGGCATTCCGGCAGCCTCGGCCAGGGCGGCGATCTTCTTCAGCTCGAGCATTCCTCCGCAGTACTTGACATCCGGCATCAGGATGTCGACCGCCTGAGCGGCGATGTAAGGGAAGAAGCCTTTCACCCCGTAGATGGACTCCCCGCCTGCCGTGGGCATGCGAGCGGCGCGGTTGATGGCGGCCAGGTCTTCGAGGGGCTGGGCGGGCGTCACCTCCTCGAGCCAGAACAGGTTGAGGGGCTCGAAACGCCGGGCCAGATCGAGGCCGCGCTCGAGATTGAAGTTGCTGTGGGCATCGATGAGCAAGTCGCGCTTCGGCCCGATCACCTGGCGCACCGCGCGGGCGCACTCGATGCCCAGGCGGGTGAAGTCTTCGGCCTTCGAGCGGTCCCGCGGCATGCCGTCGAAGGGCGCCAGCTTGACGGCGTCGAAGCCGGCCTGAACAGCGCGTTCGGCCATTTTGGCGAAGCCGGAGGGAGAGCGGTCCTCGGTCGAGCGGTTGATGTTGGCGTAGTTGCGAATGCGGGTGTGCAGCGGGCCGCCGAACAGGTCGTAGCACGGCACGCCGAAGAGCTTGCCCTGGATGTCCCAGAGGCATTGCTCGAGGACGCTCAGAGCAGTCGCGGCAGGCCTGTTTTGAGGCTTGGCGGCGCCGCGCAGCCATTCGATGTCAAAGATGCCGCGGCCTTTGAGCAGCTCGAAGAACTGGCCGAGGCGCTTGGCGGTCTCCTCATCGCGCCCGCTCTGCGAGGCCTCCCCGATGCCGGTGATTCCGGCGCTGGTTGAGAGGCGGGCCAGCAGCCAGTCCCCGCGGCGGTTGACCTTCACGCGGAAAAGCTCCAGCGCGGTGACGGTGACTTTGGCGGCCTCTCGAACGGGGCTGGCCAGCGGAGCTACACTGAGGGACTGCAATAAGCGGCGTCGCGTCATGCGGAGCATTCTACTAGAAAGGGGGACAGATGAAACGGCGTGAATTTATGGTGGTGATGGGAAGTGGTGCGGCGGCAGCCGGGGGTGAGGTCACAATCGAGCGGCGGGCTGCGGGCAAACCGCACGCCGGCAAGGTGCTGGCGGCCATCCAGCCGCACGCGGATGACATCCCGCTGTTCGCTGCGGGTACGGTCGCCAAGCTGATCGAGGAGGGCTACACCGGCCACCTCATCCGGATGTCGAACGATGACATGGCGGGGCCGGGGAGCGTCGGGGAGACCGTGCTGGCCAACGAGCGGGACAACCAGGCAGTGGCCCGCGTGCTGGGGCTCAAGCGGGTCTTTGACCTGAACTACAGCAACCACCAGATGGACAACGAGTCGCGGCTGGAGATCCGGGCACGGCTGATTTTCCTGATCCGGCTGCTTAAGATCGACACCATCATCTGCTACGATCCCTGGGGCCACTACGAAGAGAATCCCGACCATTACGTGACCGCCCAGTGCGTCGAGGCGGCCTGCTGGATGGCGGGCATGGGGAAGGACTATCCGGAGCACTTCGCAGCCGGGCTCCAGCCGCACGGCGTGCGCGAGAAGTACTACCATGCGCGCGGCCCGCAACTGGTCAACCGGGTGGTGGACATCACCGCGTTCATCGACCAGAAAGTGGCCGTGAACCGGGTTAACACGGCGCAGGGCCCGGCGGGGGCCAGCGGGGCGCGGCTGCGCGCGGAACTGGCGCGGCGGAAACTGCGGCTGCCGCTGCTGGGCGATGACGACGAGACCGCCAACCGCGAGTACATCAAAGAGTTCATCCTGCGGCCGAACCGGGAGGTGGGGCGCCAGTACGGCCTGGAGTACGCCGAACAGTTCCACTACATCGGCCCGGAACCCTCCCCGGTTGAGGAATACATCCAGCAGCACGCGAGGCCGCTATGACCGGGAACTGGAGCCGGCGGAGCTTTCTGTCGTTGGCCGCAGCGGCCTGGGCCGAGGCCAAGCCCATGCGCGGGGCCTTCATCATCATGGCCACGCCGTTCACCCAGGGCAAGGCGCTGGACTACGAGGACCTGGCGAAGGAGGTCGATTTCCTGGAGCGCTGCGAAGTGCACGGGATGGTGTGGCCGCAGATGGCCAGCGAGTACGCCCAACTGAGCAAGCCGGAACGGCTGCGGGGCATGGAGGTTCTGGCGAAAGCCGCGCGCGGGAGGAAGCCCGCGCTGGTGCTGGGGATCCAGGGCGCCGGAGTGGGCGAAGCGCTCGAGTACGCGCGGCGTGCCGAAGAACTGGGACCCGACGGCGTGATCGCGATGCCGCCCAAAGAGGCGAAGTCACTGGACGACTACCGCGAATACTACCGGGGCCTGGCCGGCCTGATCCGGCGCCCTTTTTTCATTCAGACGACCGGGGGGGCCAAAGGTGTCGTGCCCAGCGTCGACTTCCTGGTGGAGCTGGCGAAGGAGTTCCCGCACCTGGGCTACGTGAAAGAGGAGACCAGCCCGGTGATCGAGCGCATGCAGGCGCTGGCGCGGCGCAGGCCCGCCATCAAAGCGGTCTTCAGCGGCAGCGCGGGCCGGGGAATGCTGTATGAAATGCGGCTGGGCCTGGACGGCACCATGCCGGGTGCGCCGTATGCCGAGATGTACGCCCAGATCTGGGACCTCTACCAGGCCGGGAAGCGCGAGCAGGCCCGCGAACTGTTCAGCAAGCTGCTGCTGATGATCAACCTGGAGGAGCAGATTCCGGGGACGCGGCGGTACGTCTTGAAGAAGCGCGGGGTGTTCAAGACCACCGTGTCGCGGGAGCGGGAGGTCAGCTACACGGCGGAGGCGGCGCGGGAGATTGAATTCAACTTCGAGGCGCTGCGGCCGTATTTGCGGGCGTGATAGATTGCTTCACCGCGGGCCTCTGAGTCCGATCCTCTATCATCCAGCCGCTGCCAGATGAGGGGCGCCGATCTGACACGCGATTGCAGAAATCACGAACTGGCCGGCACCGAGGTGCTGCTTCGCCAAATTGACCAAATGCTGGTGATGTGTGAACAAGAGCACCTGGGTGTGCTTCGCCAATTCCGCCAAGGCGCGAATAGCTGCCGTGGCTCGGGGGTCGTCGAAATTGACCAGAATGTCATCGGCGATGAAGGGGATCGGTTCATGATCTCTGGTGTAGAGTTCCATGCTGGCGAGGCGAAGGGCGAGGTAGAGCTGGTCCCGTGTTCCGTCGCTCATGCCGTCGAGTGAGACGTGTCCGCCAACGTGGGAGCGCACCCCCACCAACGCTGCCTTCCCGGCTTCATCCCAGTCGAGCTTGAGGCCTGAGAAAGACGCGTCTGTGAGGAGAGAGAAGAGTTCGCTGGAGCGCTTGAGCATATCGCCCTGGGTCTTCTCGCGATACTGATCCACTGCGCCTTGCAGCACGATGCGCGCTAGTTGCAGGCGGATGTAATCCTCTGCTGCTTCGAGAGCCCCGGCCTTGTGGGCTTCGATGTCCGCCGACGCGGCGCAGGTGTCCGAGGCGTCCTCCATGCGCTTCAGCTCGTTCTCCAGGGTGATGCGTTTTTCTTCCGCCGATTTCTGCCGCGACCTGCACTGTTCCAGGTCGCGCTCGATGGACTCGATTTCCCCGGGAATCTGGTCGAGTTCTGCTCCGCACGCTTCCGCTTCCAGTTCGGCGATGGATCGGCCACCAGAGATGGCCCCCAGTTGCTCTTCAGTCTCGTGCAGCCTCTCTTCCAGATCCTTTCGCGTAGCGGACTTCTCGATCCGCTCGGGCAGGTCCTCGGGATGGTCGCATTTCGCTTCGGCTGCCAGCGCACCGAGGCGGCTCTCGGCCAGCTTCCGCTCCCGTTCGGCCTTTTCGAGCGCCTTTTGCTCTCGCTCCAGATCCTTCGCCTTTGTGTCGCGAAGGTCCCGCTGCCGCTTGGCCTGACTCAGACGCTGGTGCAGTTTAGCGACGGCCTCCAACTCCGGCGTAGATACGAGATCCGGCGCCACGGATTCGAGCAGCCGGTGCAGTTGTGCCCGGAACCGCTTCTCGTCGCGATCGATGCCTGCGATCCTGGTGTTGCGGTCCGTGGATATGCGGGACTGAGCCTGCAAATCCTCTCGAACGCGGATGATCTCCTGCGCGGCCGAGGGCTCGGTGCCAGCGGCAAGAGCCAGACCGGCCATAACGGCGCCCCACTTCCGCCTCCAGTCATCCAGATTGGTGCTGGCCATTTTGACGCGGGTTTCGGCGGCGGCAAGCGCGGTCTCTGTCTCCGCGATTTGATCAGTGAGCTTTTGGCGCTGCCTGCTCAGGCCCTCCTGGCTGTCGATGACTTGCTCGGCGAGGGAGCGCCAGCCCGCCAGTGAATCGCAAGCCGGCGCTGCGGCCTCTCCCATATCGATCAGGCATTGTTGAAGCTGACGCTTGCCTGTTTCGGTCTCCGCCAGCAGGTCCGCTACCTGTGCATTCTTCTCCTGAACAGCACGGAGACGGGAGAGAATGGAGGTTCTCCGCTGGAGCCAGACCGCCATCTGTCGCGGCGCGCCGGCAGACACCTGGAAGGGCGTCCAAAGCTGCTCCCACTGCCCCAGGAGTTCTCGGCGTTTAGCCTGGGCAGCCTCCAGTTCGGATTCACGCGCGGCCAGTTCCTTACTTGCACCCTCGATAACGGCGCGCGTCTGCTCCAGCTTGGCGACCTGATCTGCCTCCACCCGCAGCCGGTCAGCGGTGTCGTCCGCCTTGGCAACGCTGTCTTGGTATGCGTTGGCCAGGGAGAGGCTGTCCGCGGGCTGTGGCAAGAAATCCTGGGCCTCCGCGCTGTCGTTGTCAGACTCCAGCCAGGCGCTGCGCACGGCCTTCCACCCAAGGTCGCGATGCTGCCGGTCCTGGGTGAGTTGCGCCAACACCGGCACGGAACGGCCAGCCTGGAAGATTGCCAGATCGTTCACGAGTCTGGATACCTCGCCTTGCGCAGCACGGAGCCGTTCCTGCGCTTGCTCCACAGCCTGTTCCGCTTTGTCGAGCCGGGTGGTCCACTCGGCCACCAACTGGTCGGCGGGAAGGGCGCTGTTGGCCAGGGCTTCCAAGGTGGAGGGCCAGGGTAAAGCCCTCGTATCTTCGCCGATCCCCCGGCTTTCGTCGGCCACGCTCTTCTGAAGATTGTGGGCCTTGGTCTCCGAGGCCGCCGCCAGCAGGGCGTGCTGCACGGCGGCGCGCAGCGAGATGACCGGCTTTGCCGCCGGAAGACCACCGAGCTGCTGCTGCGCGGATTCCAATTTCTGCTTCTCTCTGGCGAGCGACTCCTCCCCGTTGCGAGCTTCGGTGTCCAGGCTTGCGCGCAGAGCGGACAGATCCTGAACCTGCCGCTTGTCCGCGGCGCGCACCACGAGGTTAGGAACCCTTTCGAGGTCGGGCGGCTCGCCGAGGCTGAGAAGGAGCTGGGCCATCTCGAATTCCGCCTGGCGCAGTTCCGTTTCAAGACGATGGCGGTCCGTGGCATCCTTCCTCTGTCTCCCAATTTCGCCATGGAAGTCCAGGATCTCCTGTTCGCGAGTGAGGAGATCTTCGGGCAGCACGAGGGCCACGAGCTCTTTGCTGAGATCCTCGACGCGCCGCACGGATTCCCGGACTTCGCCGGTTTTGATGGTGAGTTCGGATGCGGCCTTTTGACAGTCGGCTGCGAAACCATCGCGGAGAATCCGGGCGTCTTCGACGGCGCGAAAACGTTCCAGAATTTCGATGCGTCTGCGCAGCAGGCCGGCGGACATCTGAATTCGCTTATACCGTTCCGCCTGGCTCCGCTTTTCAAGAATCTCGGACTCCAGCCGGGTGCTTTCGTCCCGGGCATTCTGGTGCTCTTCCTGAAGCTTGTTCCAATCGGTGAGTGAAACCTGTGCCTCGCGCAATCGGTCCTTGCTTTCCTTCAGGCGGTCCAGGATCCTCGCGATGGCCGTCGTGGTGGCCCTGGGCTTGAATAGTCTCTCCGCCTGCTCGTTGAGATCCTTCAGAACGCCGTGAAGCCCCTCGATGCCGGCCGCTGCCGAGAACAGGAGTTGCCCGAACTCGCTCTGGCCTTTGAGCAGTTCCTCGCCGCCTTGCCGCAGGCGCACGGCGTTGAGTCCGAACATCGTCTGAAAGATATCGAGGTTATCGATGGGGACGAAAGAGCGGAAGAGTTCTTCGGGAACCGGTTCTTCGTCGTCGGCGAAGCGGAGGGACTTCGTGTTGGCCTTTCGCCGCACGCATTCGAGGCGCTCGCCGCCGCGTTCGATGGACGCCCGAATCCGCAGGCTGGCATAAGGATGCAGGAAATCGTCGCGCGTCTGTCCAGGGATGCCAAACAGGAAATCGGAAATCGCGCGCAAGAGCGAACTCTTGCCGGCTTCATTGGGTCCATAGACCACTTCAAGCCTGCCCTGGCCTTCGCTCAGATCGAGGGAGGCCCCGGTAAATGGGCCGTACGCAGGAAGATGAATGGCGTTGAGTCTCATTCGAGACCTCCCCGGCTGTGGAGGCGCTCCATCAGCAGAGACTCGGTGTCTGCCAACAACCCGCGAAAACGCTGGCCTCCGGGTTCCAGCCAGGTCTTTACCTCCTGCTTCAGGTCCTCGGGGAGTTTCGCGAGCAGCGGCGCGACCGAATCTGCGACGGAGGTCATCTCGCCGGAGTAGTCCCTGAGGGACTGCACATAGCGGTGGACTTCGGCAAGCGGACCGGCGAGAGGCGCGGACCGTGCGGGAGAGGAGGTCCGAAGAACAATCTTTTCGATCCAGACTGACTCCGAACCGATGTCGGCGGCGAGCGCGCGCAAGTCGTCCCGCCATTGGCTTTCGGCGACAAGACGATCATGTAACGGTGTTGCCCCCTCCAATTCGATTCGCACGACCAGAGAGAGGTCCCCGGCGTCTTCCCGCAGCGTGCGGATAGCGTCCGCGGTCCGCTCCTGTAACTCATCGATGGCCTCGGCCCCGGCCAGGTCCACGGTCGGGCGTTCCCAGCGAATAAGGTCCAGATGGACGCACTCGCAGTCCAGAATCTCGTTCCCGTCACCGACGGTGACCAGCGCACAACCCTTGGGTCCAGTCTCGCGGATGCTACGCCCTTGGATGTTCCCAGGGAACAGAATACGCGGGTACCTGCAAAGTTCCTGCCGCATATGCACGTGGCCCAATGCCCAATAGTCGTACTCCTTGAGGCGGAGATCGTCGAGAGTGCAGGGTGCGTAAGGTTCGTGCCCCTCGTAGCCGGAAACCGAGGTATGGAGGAGGCCGACGTTGAAACAGCCTGGGACTCTGATGGGGTAGTGCGTGACCAGGTTTTCGAAGATGCTCTGTTTTGCGAAGCTCTGACCATGAATCGCCACATCGCCTTCGGTGAGGAACCTGGTTTCCGGGTGTCTTGCGGAAAAGGTGAACACGTTTTCGGGCAGCCGCAGGGACTTGGTCATGCGATTCGCCGCATCGTGATTGCCGGCAATGAGGTAAACCGGAATGCGCTGTTCCCTGAGCTTGGCCATTCTGGAGACGAAAAACATCCCCGTGCCAGTGTCCTTCCAGTCCGCGTCATAGAGATCCCCTGCGAGCAACACGAAGCGGACTTTCTCGTCCATCGCGAGCTGCACCAGATGGTCGAAGGCTCGGCGGGCGGCGAGGCGGATGTCATCGACCGGCATCCCTTCGTAGCGGGCGATGCCTCGTAGCGGACTATCCAGGTGAATGTCGGCAGCATGCAGGAACTTGAACATGAGATTTCCTTCTCAGCTAAACCGCTCTCAGAATACTACTTCCGCCGCGTGCAGCCAATGGCTAAACCGATGGGGCCTATCCAGGCCACTCCGGCTGGGGCGAGCAACAACGGCCTTGGCAGAACGGGCTGCGCCAGCAACAAGGCGCAGGGCCCGGCCGACGACAGCGGGGCGCGGCTGCGCGCGGAACTGGCCCGGCGGTGGGGCGCCGGTACGGCCTGGAGTACGCCGAACAGTTCCACTACATCGGCCCGGAACCCTCCCCGGTTGAGGAATACATCCAGCAGCACGCGAGGCCGCTATGACCGGGAACTCGAGCCGGTGGAGCTTTCTGCCGTTGGCGGCGGCGGCCTGGGCCGAGGCCAAGACTCTGGACTACGAGGACCTGGCGAAGGAGGTCGATTTCCTGGAGCGCTGCGGGGTACACGGGATGGTCTGGCCGCAGATGGCCAGCGAGTACGCGCACCTGAGCAAGCCGGAGCGGCTGCGGGGCATGGAGGTTCTGGCGAAAGCCGCGCGCGGCAGGAAGCCCGCGCTGGTGCTGGGGATCCAGGGCGCCGGTACCGGAGGTGCGCTCGACTATGCGCGGCGTGCCGAGGAACTGGGCCCCGACGCGGTGATCGCGATGCCGCCCAAAGAGGCGAAGTCACTGGACGACTACCGCGAATACTACCGGGCCCTGGCCGGCCTGATCCGGCGCCCTTTTTTCATTCAGACGACCGGGGGGGCCAAAGGTGTCGTGCCCAGCGTGGAGTTCCTGGTGGAACTGGCGGGAGAGTTCCCGCACCTGGGGTACGTGAAAGAGGAGACCAGCCCGGTGATCGAGCGCATGCAGGCGCTGGCGCGGCGGCGGCCTGCCATCAAGGCGGTCTTCAGCGGGAACGCGGGGCGGGGGATGCTGCATGAAATGCGGCTGGGGCTGGACGGGACCATGCCGGGTGCGCCGTATGCCGAGATGTACGCCCAGATCTGGGACCTCTACCAGGCGGGGAAGCGCGAGCAGGCCCGTGAACTGTTCAGCAAGCTGCTGCTCGTGATCAACCTGGAGGAGCAGATTCCGGGGACGCGGCGGTACGTGTTGAAGAAGCGCGGGGTGTTCAAGACCACCGTGTCGCGGCAGCAGGAGGTGAGCTACAGCGCGGAAGCGGCGCGGCAGATCGACTTCAACTTCGAGGGGCTGCGGCCGTATTTGCGCGCGTGATGGCTTGAAAGCGGAGGAAAGGCGGAGCGGTCGGAGGCGGCGGTCCTGAAAACCGCTGCCGGCCATTTGCGAAGCCGAAGAGAATTCGGGAACTCGGGGATTTCGGCGGGAACCTGGGGAGACGCCGGAAGTGGCTAGAATGCCTCTTTTCGTCACAAAACGACCCGTCAACTCGAAAGCAATCAGGCCGCTTCCGTTTTCTGTCCCCAGTGACCGGGAGTCGCCATCCGGGCGAGGGGCTCGCGAGGTTATGATGAGGGAGTTGGGAGTCCGCGCGGTGGGGCAACACCGTGTTGCTGGATTTGCTGCGCCGCCAATGTCATGGAACAGATCTAACAGCGTCCCTGCCTCACGGTCCCGCCTGTCGCCGCAGAATGTCCAGCTTCTCCAGCTTCTTAATATCCTTAACGTTCTTGACATACCCGAGGACAGCGTTCCAGAAGCCTGAGCCGCCACTGGCCAAAAGTCCAAGGGCGAGGAGACCCCACCCGGTGGTCCAGGCTTCCGGCACCACACCTCGAATTGCCGGGCCAGCCAAGTACGCAGTGAGAACCCCACATCCGCCAGCCAGCAACTGAAGCGCAATCTTCCGCCAACGCTCCTTTTTTGGGTCTGCGTTTTCCTGGTTCAAGCAAGGGAACACGCCTTTGATGATCTCCGCCAGTCGCTCCGAGGCCACGCTGAGAGCCACTAAGAGCGCGAGTACCGTCGTCAGTCCATTGGTGTCCATTAGCATTCCTCCTCGTACCGAGATTGGCTACCTCAAGACACGCGGCAGGCGACGCATCTCACCCCGCCGCCGTGTCTTGTTCTTACCCTGGCAGCGATTTTACCTCTACGACCACGAGAAGGGAAGGGCTTTGGCGCCGGACTCTTTGGCCGGCCCTTCTTGAACCATCGCCCTGCCTGCCAGTGCACTTTGCGGCTAGCACGCAAGGCCGAGAGCGCAGATGTGGACGCAACGCTGGTCGAGCGTCCGAAGATTCAGCAGATCCCCCTGCCAGGCAACGGCTTAGCCAGAGTCTGAGCTTCACTCGATTTCAAGCACTTTGACTCGAATTCGACGGGCTACAGTGACCACAGAGTGGCAGTTGGGCGCTTTCGCGCATGCCCCAGTCTGACTGTCACTATCAGCTCTGGCAATTGGCTGGTTTTCCTCGCCCGAACGTGATTTCGTGCGGCGGGAAGCCCGAGGGGTGACTTGGCTCCTTTCTTTCAAGGGCCTGCCACCGGGTAGAAGGTCGGAGCGGCGAGGCCGGCTGGAGTCAAAGTCGCGAACTCCCTGGGTCGCACATCATGACAACAGTTTCTCCCGGCAGTCGCTCCAGTTGTCGAGGCGTGCTGTAAATTCGCGAGGAATTTGGTGATTAAAGGTCAGATTATCTTGAACCAGGCGTTGCGGCAGCGTTGTTTTCCCAGCGGAATACAAAGGTACTTATCGACGCATCGCCAGGGAGGGCAGACAGGCTCGCCAGGAGGCCAGCGCAGACTTGCGGAATATGCTACAGTGTCAACGACTATGGCCGTCTCGTGTAAGTTGTTCTTGCTTCTGGGCGCGTCGGCCGTCCTGGCCGGGCTGTCCGGGCCTCGTCAGGTGGTGCTGGACAACACCAACGGCAGCACTGAAAGTGGACTTCTGGTGTGGGGTGACTTTCAACCAGCGGTGTCCCAGTTGCCGGTTTCGTTCACGGGCATCTACAACGGAAAGATCAGCGTGGGCAAGGTGAGCGAGCTGCCGAATGGCCCTAACCAGGCGGTTGCGTTCACAGTCGGCCGGCCTCCCGCCATCGGTTCCCGGGTCACTTGGAACAGCAGCCCTTCGGTCCACATCAAATACCCCGATGTATACGAATTGGCGGTGAAGATCTGGGTGCTTCACACCCCCACGAATTGCGACTTGGCGTGCATGCAGACGTCTCTGGGCGGCTTCCTGATCTGGGCTAACGGGGTGCTGGAGCGCGAGCGCGCCGGTCTCCGTCTGATTCCCTCCTCCGGCGACTGGATCTCCAATGAGACGCAGAACAAAGCCGCCCCGGTCAAGCGCTATCGAACCTTTACGTCCGACCAGCCGGATGATTGCGACGGGCAGGCCCTTGCGGACCTTGCCGCGCAACTCAAGGAGAACCAGGCGATCAACCTCTACGTGGTCAAAACCGTCGACGGCAAGACAACGCGCGGCTACAAATGTTACGAAGCGCCGGATCTTGCCTTCGCGGGGTCGCGCGCGAGCTGGGGCACGATGCTTCATGAGATCGGCCACGCCTTCGACCTGTCGCACATCGACGGCAACCCCGCCTTCAACGAGGAAAACGTGATGCACTCGGCAAGCGACGTGCGCGGCTATTTCAGCGAAGGCCAGGTCTTTCGGATGCACTTTTCCGAGGACTCGATTCTGAACGTGACGTTTCAGAAGCGGAAAGCGGAGCAGCGGTGGTGCATCGGATCCGGGGTCAAGAAGGACCTGCCGTGCCCGCCGCTGGAGACAAGGCTGTGGCCCGAAAAGTGACAAGGTGCGAAAAGATGCGCGCACAGACTCCAATCCGTGCCGCGGCTGCACGGTTGGCGAGAGCGGCGGCGGCAGTTCTTGCTCTGGCGGTTCTGACAGGCTGCGTCCCGCGCGAGCTATCTCCGGAGGCTCGCGCTGTGCTGACGCGCTGGCTGGCCCAGGATTGCGACACAGGCGAGCGCGGTCGCTTGCGGCTACAGCTCTGCAAGTTCGGGACGGACCTGGAAGAGCCGCTGATGAGGGCCTTCGAGAACGGTCCGCCCCCCGAGCAGATCGACCGCGCCGTGAATGCCGCCCGCGAGCAGTTCGCCTACATCCGGCGGGCAATCGACGCCCAGCAGTTCAGCGGACTCGACCCGAAGCAGATCGAGGCCATTCGATCTGTGCCACTCGCCGAGCACCTGAAGCGAGTTCGCGAGAATACTGTTGACGGCTACCGTTCGGGCGCCCTGGCTGGTCTTGCAGCGATCGGCAGCCGGAAGGGCCGGCAACTGCTCGAGAAGCTTGCTCGAGACCCGCAGTCGCCGTACCAGGACATGGCCCGGTCGGCGCTCGGCCAAGAGGTGGAGCTCAAATCAGAAAGGTGAGCGCCTAAGGCCCCTTTTTGGCTGGCTTCTTGGTCTGTTTCTTGGTCTGTTTCTTCCCCTTGGTTCCGCCTCCCCCTCCCGGGTCGTCGATGATGATATCCGGATCGTCGGTAATCAGTTTGCATGTGGCCGCATCGAGAAGCGCGACACAGTACTTGAAGGCTTCCTTTCCTGCCTCCTGCTTCTCGGCCGCAGTCAGCTTCCGGACCGTGAGGAATTTGGTCCCTTTCGACTTGGGACCCGCCAACACCGTGGTCTTGGAGCTGAACGGCGAGCGGTCTTCGCAGAGGAAGATTGCGAAGTCCGCGTCGTTGCAGGTCCAACGAAGCCGGTTGCCAGGCTTGATCTTGAAGTGGGCGCTGCTGTAAGTCAGCGCTACCCCGTTCCAGGAAATGGTGATTGTCTTATCTGCCATCTTGTTCTCCTTAGTTGCCTTTGCGTTTCACAGCTTGAGCTATCAGTTGTTGGTAACGCGGGTCCTCCCGCAGCGGCGCCAACTCAGGCGCCTTCTGCACCTCTTCGACCGGAAACTTCCGGTCGAGCGCGGCTGCCAGTTCCCGCAAAGCGGGATCGTTTTTGCCGAGCAGGGCATAGGCCAGCCCGGCCTGATACCGCACCGCTCCGTTGTCTGGCGCCTGGCGCCGGGCCGCTTCAAGGCGCTGGAGCGCTCCGGGCGCGTCGCCGAGTTTGGCCTGGTACTTGGCCAGGTAGCTGAGGATGATGGTGTCGGCCGGAGCCCGGGCGGCTTCTTCCTGCGCGATCTGAGCGGCCTTTCGCCAGGCCTCGCGCGCCTTTGCCGGGTCCGCCCGGGCGAGCCAGTAGGCATCGCCCAGATTTCCCCAGATCAGGTATGCCTTTGGTATTTGGGCAGCCAGCGCGGCCGCCTGCTCGGCCATCGGAACCGCATCTTTGTAGCGGCCTTGCACCATGTAGAGCGTCGCGAGATTGGAATAGCCCGTGGCGATCGGATTGAGAGCCTGGGCTTTCAGCATCATCGCCTCGGCTTCCCGCTCGCGGCCGAGTTTGGCCAGCAGCCCTCCCAGGTTTCGGTAGGCGTCGGGGTTGTCCGGCGTGAGCTCGATGGCCTTCCGGAAGTAGCGTTCCGCCTCCTGGTAGTGCTGCCAGGTGACATAGAAGCGGGCGGCGAAGCTGTAGGTCATCCAATCCCCCGGACGGGCGGCGATGGCCTTCTGGTACAGTTGCTCGGCATCGCGGTAGCGCGCGAGCGACCAGTACAAACGGGCGAGTTCCCGGTAGGCCGCCGGCTCGCGGGGATCCAGTTGGATGGCCGCTTCCAGTTCCCGCACCGCCTCCTGTTGCTGGC
>Ga0315277_10004309_pt1 | contig 19080 bp, 16 predicted proteins | sample YL17G05_15_MG_FD_203695 | JGI IMG/M metagenome (GOLD analysis project Ga0315277, IMG submission 203695) | Sediment microbial communities from Yellowstone Lake, YNP, Wyoming, USA - YL17G05_15 | ecosystem: Environmental > Aquatic > Freshwater > Lake > Sediment | place: USA: Wyoming | collected...
TGAATCACCCCGCCGCTCACGACGTCGGCTCCGGGAAGCGGTAGCCGGCGCCCCACACGGTCTGGAGGTAGCGCGGCTTCGAAGGGTCTGCCTCCAGCTTGTGGCGCACGCGGCTCACCAGGCTGTCGATCGAGCGGTCGTCCACCACGCGGTCGCTGCCCCAGACGTGATCCATGAGCGCCTCGCGGCTGAACACGCGGCCGGGACGCGAGGCGAGGAAGTAGAGCAGGTCGAACTCGAGCGTGGTCAAGGGCACGGGCTGGCCGTCACGCTCCACCGTGCGGCGCCCCGGGTCGATGCGCAATCCCTCCAGCTCGAGCACGCGCTCGGTCACCGCGCCACTCGAGCGCCGCAGCAGCGCCCGCACGCGCGCCACCAGCTCGGCCATGCTGAAGGGCTTGGTGACGTAGTCGTCGGCGCCGATCTCGAGGCCCAGCAGCTTGTCGCTCTCGCTGGTGCGCGCGGTCACGATCAGGATCGGCACGTCGCTCTCGCGGCGGACGCGGCGCATGAACTCGAGCCCGTCGAGGCCGGGAAGGCCGAGATCCAGCACGACCAGCGTTGGCTTGAGGCGCGCGAAGTCCGCGAGCGCCCGGCCGCCGTCGGGGGACTGGTGGCACTCGAAGCCCACGGCTTCGAGATTCTTGGCGATCACGTCGGCGATGCGCGCGTCGTCTTCGACGACGAGGATCCTCTGTCCCACCGTTGACTCCTGGCTCGGCGCGGTGCCCGTCCGGCTCCACGTCACCATCCTACTGTATCCGCGGGATGTGGCAGAGATGTGGCGCAGACGTGGCCCTTGGTGGCTGCTGCGCGTCTGAATTTGCCAGCCTGGCGCCATACCGCTGCCACACGCGCCGCGTATGTTCCGGGTGGAGCGAGGGCGGCAGGCGGAGCCGAAGACGAGCCTCGCGAAGACGAGGTTCCCGCCGCCCCCGCCGATCCTGTCACCAGGGGAGGTCCAGGATGGTTCGTCGAGTAGCGGTCGGTCTCGCGGTGAGCGCGAGCATGGTGGTTGTGGGACACGCCGTCCCCGCGCGGGCGCAGGATGCGGCGCAGACGAAGGAGGTCGCGCAGACGCAGGCGGCGAAGCAGATGTCCGACCTGACCGGGAACTGGCGCTTCGAGCCCAAGCGCAGCGACACGATGCAACCGGGCGGTGGTGGCGCCGAGTGGCGCGGGCCGCGAGGCGGCATGGGCGGTGAACGCGGCGGGCCGCGCGGCGGCTTCGGTGGTGGCCGTGGTCGTCCCGGTGGCGGCATGGGCGGCGGCCTGGGCAGAGGCCCCGGCGGTCCTGATCGTGCTGGTGGTCCGGGAGGGCCCGGTGGTGACGCCGAGCAGGGTCCGCCCTCCGAGGGGGCCGGGCGGCCTCTGATGCGGCTGCCGGATCTGATGCACGTCACTCAGACCGGAACCGTGGTGAGCTTCGAGGATTCGAGCGGCGCGGTGCTGCGGGAGATCACCACGCTGGGCGGCGCGCAGGACACGCTCGTGCACGCACCCAGGGCGCAGGTGCTGAGCGGGCAGTGGAAGGGGAAGAACCTGGTGGTCGAGCGCACGAGTCCGCGTGCTGGGAAGATCACGGAGACCATCACGCTCGAGGACGAGGGGAGCCTGCTGGTCATCCGGACGAAGCTGGCAGGGTCGGGCGACATGCCGTCACGCGAGTTCAAGCGCGTCTACAAGAGGGTGAGCGACTGATGCGGGGAGCGGAGAGCTCACGCGCCGGGGCTGGCTCGCCGGCGCCCGTGCTCCGGGTGGGGGGACTGAGCCGGGAGTACGTCATGGGCAGCGAGACCGTGCGCGCGCTGCGGGACGTGGACCTCGCCGTCGCGCGCAACGAGTACGTCGCCATCATGGGGCCTTCGGGCTCGGGCAAGTCCACGCTCATGAACATCCTCGGCTGCCTGGAATCGCCGACGCGCGGCGACTATTGGCTCAACGGCGAGCTCGTCTCGGGCCTGACCGATGCCGAGCTCGCGCACGTCCGCAACCGCGAGATCGGATTCGTGTTCCAGACTTTCAACCTGCTTGCACGCGCGACCGCCCTGCGGAACGTCGAGTTGCCGCTGGTCTACGCCGGGGTCCGCGCGGAGGAGCGGCGTCGGCGCGCGACAGCGACGCTCGCCCGCGTGGGGCTCGGCGACCGCATGCACCACCGCCCGAACGAGCTGTCGGGCGGCCAGCGTCAGCGGGTGGCGATCGCGCGTGCGCTCGTCACCGGCCCGGCGCTGTTGCTGGCCGACGAGCCGACCGGTAACCTCGACAGCCGCACGGGCGAGGAGGTTCTGACGCTCTTCGGACAGCTCCATGCCGAGGGACAGACCATCGTCGTCGTCACCCACGACCCGGACGTGGCTGCGCACGCTCAGCGCCGGATTGTGCTGCGCGACGGCGCGGTCGAATCGGACGACGCGGGGCGCCGCGCCACGACCGCCGCGCCGCGGGCGGGCGGCCCGTGCGGCTCCCAACCGGAGGAGATGAGAACGTGATCTGGATCGGTCTGCTGCTCGTGACGGCGGCGGTCTCGGCGTCGGCCCCGGCCGACACGGTTCCGCGCCCCATCTCGCTCGAGGAGGCATTGGCGCTCGCGCAGCGTAACGCCCCGGCGGTCATCCAGGCGGAGGGCCAGAAACGCACGAGCGACGCGGGCGTGCGCGCGGCGTATGCCGCGTTCCTGCCCTCGCTGAGCGTCTCGGCCGGCGCCTCGCGGCAGATCCCGACGCGGGCCGGGCAGACGCGCGTCGAGAACGGCCAAGTGCTCACGCTGTCGCCCGAACCGTGGTCGTTCAGCGCCGGGCTCGGCGCGAGCGTGGACCTGTTCACCGGGGGCGGGCGCTTCTTCGATCTCCGCCAGGCGCGCGTCCAGGCGGCCGGTGCGGCGGCGAACCTGGTGATCCAGCGTTTCAGCACCACGCTCGCCGTGAAGCAGCAGTTCTTCGGGGTGCTCGCCGCGCGCGAATCCGAAGCCGCGGCGCGCGCCCAGCTCGACCAGGCCGCGCAGCAGCTCAAGACCTCGATCCTGCGGCTCAAACAGCGCGTGGTGACGCGCTCGGACTCGCTGCGCTCGGAGATCCAGGTGCACAACGCCCGGCTTGCGGTGCTCCAGGCGCGCACCGCGCTCGATGTCGCCGATGCCTCCCTCACCCGCGCAGTGGGCGCGCCGTACCTCGTGACCGCCGCGGCCGACGAGTCACTCGACCGGCCGGGGCTCCCGCTGGACGACGAGACACTCCGCCGCCTCGCGCTGGACGGCCCCGCGGTGCAGTCGGCGTCCTCGTCGCTCCAGGAGGCGCAGGCCGCGTTGCGCGGCGCCTGGACCAGCTACCTGCCGACGGTGACCGCCAGCTACTCGCGCAGCGGGAACGGCACCGGAGCGGACTTCACGCTCTCGACCCAGGACTACTCCTACTCGGGGTCGCTGCGTCTCTCGCTCTCGCTGCCGATCTTCCAGCGCCTCCAGCGCGTCCAGCAGGTGACGCAGGCGCAGGTCGCGCTGCAGAACGCGGAGGCGGCCCTGCGCGACGCGCGCCTCGCGGCGCTGCAGGGCCTCACCCAGTCGCTGGGCTCGTTCCACGCCGCCGAGGAGCGGGTCGCCACCCAGACGGCGACGCTCGGCGCGGCGGAAGAGGACCTGCGCGAGCAGCAGGAGAAGTACCAAATCGGCGCCGCCACGCTCCTCGACGTGCTGACCTCGCAGACTACGCTGGACCAGGCGCGGCACGACCTCATCCAGGCGCGCTACGACCAGCGCGTGGCGAGGGCGCAGCTCGAAGCGCTCGTGGCAAGGAGCCTGTGACATGCATGTGAACCACGTTCGGCGCCGCGTCCCAGCCGCCGGAGGGAGAACACCGTGACCCAACGCTCGCTTCGTTCTCGAATCATGCGCCCCGCGCTGATTGCGGGGCTGCTTCTGGCGGTCGTGGCCGCGTTCCTCGTGGCGCGGGCCATCCGAGGGCGCCGCGCCGCCCTGACCGCGGTCCAGACCGAGGCGGTCGCCCGCCGGGACATCTCCCAGACCGTCGAGGCGACCGGTACGGTCGAGCCGGTCGAGATCGTGGAGATCAAGTCGAAGGCCTCGGGCCAGATCCTGAAGATGCCGGTCGAGGTCGGATCGGTGGTGAAGGCCGGCGACCTGCTCGCGCAGATCGACGCCGTGAACGTGCAGAATCAGTACGATGAGGCGCTCGCGGCGCAGAAGGCGGCCCAGGCGAGTCTGACGATCACCGGGGCCCAGGCGAAACGGGCCGACGAGCTGTTCACCCGCGAGGTGATCACCACCGACCAGCACGAGAGCGCCACGCTCGCCTACGCGAACGCGCAGTCGGGTCTGGCCCGGGCGCACTCCGCGCTGGAGATCGCGCGGCAGGCGCTGAAAGACGCGACGGTGCGTGCCCCCTCGGCCGGGACCGTCATCGAGCAGACCGTCACGAAGGGACAGGTCATCGCCTCGGCGACCTCGTCGGCGAGCGGCGGCACGACCCTGCTCAAGATGGCGGACCTGAGTCGCGTGCAAATGCAGGCGCTGGTGGGCGAGACCGACATCGGCAACGTGCAGCCGGGCATGCCCGCGACGGTCACGGTGGACGCGTTCCCTAATCGGCCCTTTCAGGGCACGGTCCTGAAGATCGAGCCGCAGGCCGTGGTGCAGCAGTCCGTGACCATGTTCCCGGTGCTGGTCTCGATCGCGAATGAGAACGGGCTGCTGCTGCCCGGGATGAATGGCGAGGTCACGATCTCCATCTCGCGCCGCACCGGCGTGCTGGCGGTGCCGCTCGACGCGGTGCGGAGCGCGCGCGAGATGCCCGCCGTGGCCTTGACCCTCGGCTTGGAGGCGGATTCGCTCCAGGCGCAGGTACAGCGGCAGGTCGCCGCGAACGCGGGTGCGCGCAGCGGCTTCCGCGCCGACTCGGCGCGCATGGGTGCGCGCAGCGGCTTCCGCGCCGACCCGGCGCGCATGGGCGCGCGCACCGGCTTCCGTTCCGACTCGGCGCGCGCACGGCGAGCGCGGATGCCGGGCGGCGGCACCGCTGGCAGCACCCGCGCGGACCGGGCGCAGGTCGTGCTCGTGAAGACGGTGCGCGGGTTCGAGCCGCGGGTGGTGCGGCTCGGCATCAGCGACTTCGACTACTTTGAGGTGCTCGACGGCCTGAAGGAGGGCGACGAGGTGGCGCTGCTCAGCGTGGCCGAGGCGCAGGCGAAGCGGCAGAGCGATCAGGCGCAACTGAGGCAGCGCATGGGCAGCGGCATGCCCGGCGTGGGGAACGCGCCGTCCGGGGGCGGCCGCGCGCCGTCCGGAGGGCGCTAGCATGATGTTCGGTGAGACCATCAGCGTGGCCCTGGAGGCGCTCAGGGCCAACAAGCTGCGCTCGTTCCTCACCATGCTGGGCATCGTGATCGGCGTCGCCGCCGTGATTGCCATGGTCGCCCTCGGGCGCGGCGCGCAGCAGTCGGTGAACGACCGCATCGCCGCGCTGGGTACCACGCTGCTGACCGTGATGCCCGGCCAGGCGCGCGTCCCCGGCGGCATCGCCTCGTCGTCGGACCGCGCCCCACTCACGCTGGCCGACGCGCAGGCGATCGAGGACCGCGCGACCCACGTCGCGGCCGTGCAGCCGGAGATGTCGCGGCAGCTGCAGGTGCAGTACCGGGACAAGAACACGAACACGACCGTGACGGGCACCACGGCGAACTACCCCGAGGTGCGCAAGTTCACGCTTGCCGCGGGGCGGATGTTCTCGTCCGCCGAGGACGCCGGCAAGCGGCCCGTGGCCGTGCTCGGCTCGCAGGTGGTCGCGGACCTCGGCGTGACGCCGCCGCAGGCGCTCATCGGAGCCGACATCCGGATCAACAAGGTACAATTCTCCGTCGTCGGCGTGCTTGCCTCGAAGGGGCAGGGCGGGGGGTTCTCGAACCCCGATGACCAGGTGCTGGTGCCCATCCAGACCGGCCGCTACCGGCTGCTGGGCGGCAACCGCATCCGCACCATCAACGTGCTGGCCCCGACGGAGAAGGACATCCCCGTCACCATGGCGGAGGTGCAGAAGATCCTGCGCCGCCAGCACCGGCTGCGCTCCGGACAGTCGGACGACTTCAACATCCGCAACCAGGCAGATTTCCTCAGCACACTGGGCGAGACCACCAAGGTGTTCACGCTGCTGCTCGCCGGCATCGCCGCAGTGAGCCTGCTGGTGGGCGGCATCGGCATCATGAACATCATGCTGGTGTCGGTGACCGAGCGGACGCGCGAGATCGGCGTACGCAAGGCGCTCGGTGCCACGCAGACGAACATCCTGCTCCAGTTCCTGATCGAGGCCATCGTGCTCTGCCTGCTGGGCGGCATCGTCGGCATCGCCCTCGGCGGGGGTGGAGCGATCCTGCTGCGCAAGGTGTTCCACTGGAACACCGCCGTGGGCCCGTCCTCCGTGCTGATCGCCTTCGTGTTCTCGGCGGCGGTGGGCATCCTCTTCGGCGTGTGGCCCGCGCGGCGCGCGGCGGCGCTCGATCCGATCGAGTCGCTGCGCTACGAGTAGTCGGGGTCGGACGCGGAGGTCACGGCGGCGTGCCGACGGGGACCAGGAGTGCGTTCAACGGCACCATGCGCTCGCCCTCCGATCCCCGTCGGCACGCCATCCGCCGCCCCCGCTTGCCCATCCGCCCGGGGCGTCCTACGGTGTCCCGCGGCCGAGCCGCGCATCCCCGCGCACCTTACGGAGGACTTCGCCATGGAACACTCGCTCGCCAGCTACTTTCGCTGCTGGTTCCAGTACGAGAAAGAAAGCCACACGAAGGTCCTGGCCGCGCTCGGTGCCGTGCCCGAGTCCCTGCGGTCGAGCCCGGAGTACCGCCAGGCCGTGGCGCTCATGGGGCACATCCTGGCGGCGCGGACGCTGTGGCTCTTCCGGCTGGGCGCGATTGCCGAAGGGCCGCGCGACCTGGCCCCCCGGGAAGCGTCCTTGGCCGAGGTCGTGGATCAGCTCGATGCGGTCGAGGCGGCCTGGACCGGCTACTTCGAGGGCCTCGACGATTCTCAGCTCCTGCACCCGGTCCGCTACCGGAGCACCGAGGGGCCGTGGTTCAAGAGCACGGTCGTGGACATCCTGACCCAGCTCTTCGGACACTCGTCGTACCACCGCGGGCAGGTCGCCCTGCTGCTGCGCTCGATCGGCGCCGAGCCCGCGACCACGGACTTCATCTTCTGGACCCGGCAGAGCATCGCCCCGCCCGAGCCGGCACCCGGCCCCGCGCGGCCGGCGTGAGCGCGGAGAAGTACACGCGCGTGGGCACCTCGGTCTGACGGCGGTTCAGGGCTTGGAGCCTGGCGGAGCGGATGTGCGGGCGGAGGGTTCCAGGTGGCTTCCCTTGGCGGGCTAGTGCGATAAGCTGGCGCATCCATGCGTGCTCCTGCGCGTCATCCCAAGCCGGCACTGCCTCCGGCCCGCGTCCCGGCAGCCTGGTCGGCGGCGGTGGGCGCGGTCTTCGGCGCCCTCTACCTCGTGCTCGCGCCCCCGGTCACCGGCCCCAAGGACTGCAGCGAGTTCACGCTGGTGCTGGCCTTCGGAGGCGCCGCGCACCCCACCGGCTATCCGCTCTTCGTCATCCTCGGGCGCGTCTTCGTGACGGCGCTGCACGCGCTGGGGGCGACGTGGGCCTACGCCGCCAACGCCTGGAGCGCCGTCGGCGGCGGGGTGGCGATGGGGCTCTACCACGCCCTCGCCGCCCGGCTGGTGCCGCCAGGCGCGCGTCCCGGCCGCTTCGGGCGCTTCGCCCTCGCCCTCGTGCCGGCCGCGCTCTTCGGCATCAATCCGGTCTGGACGCTCGATGCCATCCTGGTCGAGGTCTACACCTGGCACCTGGCGTGGGTCTGCGGCACGTGTCTGTTCGCGGTGGCCACCGTGCGCGCGTTCGCCGCGCGTGGCAGCCCCTGGGACGCGCGCCGGTTGGCCGCGACGGCGGTCGGCTGGGGTCTCCTGTGCGGACTCGGGATGGCACACCACGCCACGGCCGCGCTCGTGATCCTGGCGCTTACGGTGACGCTGGCGATCGCTGGCGCGCGCGCTGGAGTTACCCGACCCTGGGTTCTCGCTCTTGCAGTCGGCGCTGCGCTGGTGCCGCTCACGAGCTATGCCTTTGTCGCCTGGCGTGCGTTTCATCCGGCGCTTTTCCAGTGGCCGACGCTCGAACCGTCGTGGCGCTCGGTGGTCGTGCACCTGCTGGGCGAGTCGTATCGCGATCTCCTCGGCCACTTCGCGCCCACTGCGGTCCAGGCCGCGCTGCTGCGAGCGTGGGCCTACCCGGTCCTGTTCCCGGCTCTGCTGGCCTTGATCGTGGCCGTGGCGCGCGCGCGCGGCACCGAGCGGACGATCCTCGGCGGCGTGCTGGCGGCGGCGGCACTGCAGACGCTCTACGCCTTCAACTACGGCGTACTCGACCCCTCGTCGTACTTCCAGCCGGCGATGGCGGCCGGGTTGCTGGCGATCCCGGCGTTCGGCGCGCGCATCGCCGCCAGCCGCCGCGCGGCCCCGATCGCGGCGCTGATCGCGGGGGTGATCGTCGCGGTGCTGGGTGCGCAGGAACTCCGCGTCACGGACGGCACCCGCATCGGCACGCTCATCGTCGACCGCCGGGCGCGGGCGCTGTGGGCCTCGCTGCCGCGCGGGCCCTGTGTGGTGTTCTGGCGGCACGACCTGGCGATGAAGTTGCGGACCTACCAACTGCTCGAGGGCAGCCGCCCCGACGTCTACGTGCAGAACCCCGACGCGCTGACCTGGCGCCTGCCCCGCCGTGAATTCGAGCAACGCTTCGGCTTCGACCCGCTCGGGGGGTTGGCTCCACTGACAGCCGCCAAGGTCGCCACCATCCCCGCGAACGTGAACCGGCAGACACGCTTGCCGGTTGTCGTCTTCGACCTGGAGGGGAGTACCCTGCACTTGCTGGAGAAGGTCGGATCGCCCTGACCGGCTCGCGGGCCGGCAGCGGATGCACGCGGAAGGAGGGCCTGAACGTGGGAGCGGAATCCAGCAGCGGGGTGCGCGGCAAAGTCATCGTCATCACCGGCGCCAGCGGAGGCATCGGCGCGGCGCTGGCGCGGCTTGCCGGCCGCCGCGGCGCACGGCTCGTGCTGGGCGCGCGCCGCGAGCGCGAGCTGCGCGTGGTGGCGGCCGAGTCGGGACCCGATGCGCTGGCGGTGACGGCCGACGTCACCCGCCGCGAGGAGGTCGAGCGCATCCTGGCCGCCGCGCTCGAGCGCTTCGATCACGTGGACGTCTGGGTCAACAACGCCGGGCGCGGCATCACGCGGCCGGTCTCCCAGCTCACGGACGAGGACTTCGACGAGATGATGCGCGTGAACGTCAAGTCCGCGCTCTACGGGATGCAGGCGGTGCTGCCCCACTTCCTGGCGCGCGGGCGCGGACACATCATCAACGTCTCCTCGATGCTCGGGCGGGTGCCCTACGTCCCGGTGCGCTCGGCCTACAACGCCGCCAAGGGCGCGCTCAACGCCCTGACCGCGAACCTGAGGATGGAGCTGCGCGAGAGCTGCCCCGAGATCCACGTCTCGACCGTCTCGCCCGGCGTGGTGGCCACCGAGTTCGGCGTGCACGCCCTCGGCGGTGGTCCCGACTCCCGGCAGATGCCGAACGCGCAGCCGGTGGAAGAGGTGGCCGAGGTGATCGTGGACCTGATCGAACATCCGCGCGCCGACGTCTACACGCGGCCGGGCATGCGCGACTGGGTGGTGAGCTACTTCGCGGCCGAGGACATGGCCGCGGCCGAGTCGCAGCGGCCGGGGGCGAGGCGGGCGCCGCAGCAGTAGAGGCCCGGGCCGCGCCTCCTGCCGCCCCCGACTGCGGGCGCTCGCAGCGGAGACTCTCTTCGTGCCAACGGGGCGAGCCGGATGTAGCATGGCGGGCACGCCGCGCGAAGCCCGCGCGCGACCGGAGGCCGCTCGATGCGCCACCCGATTCTCCGTTCCGCCGCTCGATGCTTCCTCGCGTGGGTCGTCATCGGCCTGCTGGTCGCCGGTTGCGAGCGGACGCCCTCGGTCCTGCACACTGCGGTGCCCAGGGATCTGCACGTCGAAGCCAGGATCGACGGCCTGTTCCCCGTCCCCCTCTGGACTTCGGTCGAGATCTTTGGCGACGGGCGCGGTCACTGGGAATTCGGTCATAGCTCGCCACGTGGCTTCCTGATCGATACCCTGTCCTTCCGTGTCGACAGCACTCACCTGGCCCGAGTATGGCGGGCCATCGAGGAGAATCGGTTCCGCTCGCTGGCGCCACGCTACACGAACTCCCACGTCTTCGACGGAGAAGCAACGACGGTTCGCGTGAGCGCGGGCGGCGACACGCAACAGGTCGAAGTCGTGAACGCCTATTTCCCTCCCTTCGAGAACGCCATCACAGCCGTGGGTGAGGCGGTTCCCGGTGGTCCGCCATGCTGGTATCGCCGGGCCTCGGACGTTCGGTATCGGCATTGGTACCCGATCCTGCGGCAGCGAATCGCGGCGCTCGCAGAACTCCCCGGTCATGCGGCGTGGCAGTGGAGCCGGCTGATGGTCGCGGCCAGACGGGCCGCTGGCCTGCTGCGCCCGTCCGGCATCCGGGAAGTCCGCCGGGGCGACATGTCCTACCGGGCGGATTCGATGATCGTGTCCGAGCGCCTCGTCGATGCGAACCGAGATGGGATCGCCGAGGGGCTCGAGGTGGACGCCGCGCTCCCGCTCGAGTTCTGGCGCTACGACGTGTTCGGCGGACTCACGGAGGCCCGACCGTGGGATCCGACCCACCGTGACGTCTTCGAGGAGGAAAGGAGCACTCCTGGCGAGGGCCGCCGCGTGACGGGACGCATGGAGGGCCGCGCGGTCGTGCGCTGGTGGTTCCCCCGCGACGTATTCCGCGGGGCGCTGTCGGCCTCGCGCTTGAGGTTCCAGGCCGAGGCAGTGCCGCTGGCCCAACGCGACACGACCGGCCCCTACTATCCGGAACTGGCGTGGTCGACCGTCCTTGCCATGCCCGCGCCCGAGCGCCTCGGCCTGCCGGCGCGGCCCGACTCGGCGACAGGCCCGCACCCGACGCCCTGAGCCTCCCGCCACGGCGTGGATGACGTGGCGGGCGGGCGCGCGCGTGCACGCGCTGACGAGGCCGACCCGCGCCCCGCCCTCAGGCTCGCTTCTCCTTCTGCATGGCCAGCAGGATGCTCTCGATCTTCGCCGACTGGCTCTCGAGGTGCAGCAGGATGGCCTCGATCTCCCGCTCGGCCTTGACGTTCACCTCGTAGTCCGATTCGGCGCGCGCCTCCGTGTGCCGGCCCTGCAGGTTCTGCCCGATCATGATCAGGGGCATGAGCAGGATCTGGATCATGTTCGAGATGAAGAGCCACAACACGAAGGCCGGGAAGGGATCGAAGCGCATGGATCTCGGAGCGAGTCCGTTCCACGAGAGCCAGAGAGCGGTCCAGCCGAGAATGATCAGGAAGAAGCCCATCGACCCGACGTGCTCGGTGACCCGGGATGCGAATCGCTCCAGGGGGCTCAGGCTCTCGTCGTGTTCCTGATTGACGTTCCGCACTGGAGGGCGGAGAGCCTTCAGTTGACCGACGGTCGGGGGGTGCGTTGTGGCGTTCACGCTTGGCTCCTTTCGTTCTGGCCGCGGCGCGCACGCGCTGCGACCGGACGCAGCGGGAGGGCGCGGCATGCTCTCGGCATCGAGCCGGCGGGGTGGACCCGGCGGGTCACGACATCTTACCCGGGCGGCGGCCGATGCGGGAGACGCCGCGCGGGGGGGGCGCCAGTTCCCGTCGGTAGCACGGCGAGCATCGCAGGCCTTGGAGGCGGATGGTCCGCGCGCACCCTGAGCGCGCTCAAGCCGGGCGCTACCGTCTCTTTCGGCGTGGCCCACCGGCCGGTGGGCCACATGTTTCGGGGCGCTTCTACAGGCACGCGCCGACCGCGGCCATCGTCCCGGTTCCGTGCGGGGACGGCTGGGATGCGCAGCGCCACAGGGTCGGCCCATGAACTACAATGGAGCCTCCACCGAGGCCCCTGACCTTGGAGGCCGTCATGCACAGAGCTAGAGCGTTCTTCTTCGTCTGCGCGGGGCTCATGTGTTTCGCGGGCGCGCTGCGACCCGCAGTGGCCAACGCGCAACCGCCCTCCTACCTCACCCAGTGGGGTACGTACGGCACGGGCCCCGGCCAGTTCCGCAATCCGTGCAGTATCGCGTTGAGCGGGGACCGAGTCTACGTGGCGGACGCAGGGAATCACCGCATTCAGGTGTTCACCAGTTCTGGCGTGTACCTAAGCCAGTGGGGCTCACTCGGGGAAGGGCCGGGAATGTTCGACCTTCCTATGGGCGTGGCAGTAGGCGGGGGCGGTGACGTCTACGTGGCGGACTCCTACAACAACCGCGTTCAGGTGTTTAGCAACATCGGGACGTACGTGACGCAGTGGGGCACGCAGGGCAGCGGGCCCGGACAGTTCCGCACCCCATACGATCTAGCAGTGGACGGCAGCGGCCTCGTCTTCGTGACGGACTACTACAACAACCGCGTTCAGGTGTTCAGCACGAGCGGCACCTACCTGATCCAATGGGGCTCATTCGGTACCGGGGACGGGCAGTTCCGCTACCCAGAAGGGGTGGCGACGAGCAGCGACGGCAGGGTGTATGTGGCGGACTCGAACAACAACCGCATTCAGGTGTTCAGCACAAGCGGCACCTACCTGGCGCAGTGGGGCGCCGACGGCAACAGGAACGGACAGTTCTCGTGGGCCTACGGCGTGGCGGTGGACGGCAGCGGGGACGTCTACGTGGCGGACCACGGCAACAACCGCATTCAAGTGTTCACGAGCGACGGTGCCTACCTCAGGCAGTGGGGCTCATATGGCAGCGGCCCCGGGCAGTTCTACGCTCCGTGGGGCGTGGCGGTGGACGGTAACGGTACCGTCTTCGTCGCGGAGAACGCTAACCACCGGATTCAAGTGTTCGGTTCGGCCCCGTCGCCCACGACAGCCACCAGTTGGGGCCGCATCAAGGCGCTGTACCGGTAACGGAGGCCGTCATGCACAGGGCTAGAGCGTTCTTCTTCGTCTGCGCGGGGTTCCTCTGCCTCGCACTCGCCTCTCGCCTCGGAGTACGGAGTGCCGGGGCGAAGCCGGCGTCCTCCCAGCAGTCAACCGACTACTCATCGACACAGCGTGTTGGCCACCCACAGGTGCTCATACCCGGTGCGACGCGGGATGCAGTCGCAGATGCGATTGCGAATCGGTTATCCGCAAACGGCTGGACTGTCACCAAGGCGACTGACTATGGCCTTGAACTGGAGCAGCCCGCCAAGAGCGCGGCCGGGTTCTTCAGGTCGATTCTCAGTGTAAAGGAATCCTCTCCGCACGCCTGATGTGACGGTCTGCGGTCCTGATGCCACAGGGGGTTGCGGAGCCACTGTCGGCGACCGTTTCGGGACGGATGCCGGTCTCGTTCTTGTGGCCCACCCCACTGTGAGCCACAAACGCTCCCGCACCTCCGGTGTCTCGCCCGCGTGGGTGCCGCTTCGGCTACGCCCCCGGCACGAGCAGCACCTTCCCCGTGGTCGCGCGCGCCTGGAGCTGGCGGTGCGCCTCGGCGGCCTGCGAGAGCGGGAACTCGCGCCCGATGTGGAGCCTGAGCTTCCCGTCGCGCACCCAGCCCAGCACTTCGTTGGCCCGCTCGAGCAGCTCGGCGCGCGTCGCCACGTAGTGCGGCAGGCTCGGGCGCGTGAGGAAGAGCGAGCCGCGCTGGTTGAGCGTCTGAAGCTCGAAGGGCGGGACGGGCCCGCTAGCCTGGCCGAAGAGTACCATCATGCCGCGTGGGGCGAGGCAGCGCAGGCTCTGGTCGAAGGTCGTGCGCCCGACCGAGTCGTAGACGACCTGGACACCCTGGCCGCCGGTGAGGCGCTTCACCTCGGCCTCGAAGTCCTGCTCGGTGTAGAGGATCACTTCGCCCGCCCCCGCCGCGCGTGCGCGGGCCGCCTTCTCGGCCGTCGAGACCGTGCCGATCACGCGCGCGCCCCGCAGCTTCGCGATCTGGCAGAGCAGGAGCCCCACGCCGCCCGCGGCCGCGTGGACCAGGCAGGCGTCTCCCGGCTGCAGCGGATAGGTCGAGCAGGCCAGGTAGTGCGCGGTCATGCCCTGGAGCATCGCGGCCGCGCCCTGCTTCGCGCTCACGCCCTCGGGAAAACGCACCAGCCGCTCGGCCGGCACGACAGCCTGCTCGGCGTAGGCGCCGAGCGCGCCTTGGTAGGCGACCTTGTCGCCCACGCGGAGGTCGGTCACGCCGCTGCCGAGCGCGGCGACGGTTCCCCCGGCCTCCGATCCCGGCGTGGCCGGCAGCGCGATCGGGTAGAGGCCCGTGCGCTGGTAGACGTCAATGAAGTTCACTCCCGCGGCCTCGATCCGCACCAGCACCTGGCCGGGGCCGGGCGTGGGGTCGGGCACTTCCTCGTATCGGTAGGCTTCGGGTCCGCCGAAGGCGTGGAGCTGGATCGCTTTCATCGTTTCCTCCAGGTCGCGAGGCCGGCCCGGCTGCCTCGGGCAGCGAGACGGCGGCCTCTCTCGACCCGAGCTTAGGCCAGCGCGCCCGCCCGCTCCACCGTGACGGTGACCGCGTCCAGTGCCTCGTCCACGCGGCCCTCGACGCGCACGACCTGCGCGCGCACGGCCGAGGCGCACCTTCGATAGGCATCGGGGAAGAGCACGCACTCGGCGAGACCGCTCTGGTCGGCGAGCGTCAGGAACAGCATCGAGCCGCCCTGCTTCGTCTCCACGCGACGGTACGCGCAAGGCAGTCCGGCGATGGCGATGCGCCGTCCCGCGCGGGCGGGTACGTCCGCCGCGGGAATGGTCCCCCGCAGAGCCTCGGGGTCCAGAAAGACGTCGAGCGGGTGGGCGCTGAACCAGAGTCCCGTGGACTGGCACTCGCCGCGCACGCGCTCGGCAAGATCGAACTCGGGGAGGTCGGGGACGGCGACGGGCGGGACGGGCTCGGGCGCGAGGAGCGTGCCGTCGGGCGCGACAAGGACGGGCGCACGGTTCGGCGAGGCCGGATGCCGCCGGGGCGACGCGCCCACGCGCGCCTCGAGCAATAGCGAGGGGCGTGTGCGCCCGGCGAAGTCGAGCGCGCCGGCGAGGATCAGCGACTCGAGCTCGGGCAGCGTGGGGCGCACGCGGTCCATGAAGTCGGCGAGCGTGCGGAAGGGCCGTTCGCGGCGCTCGGCGACGATGCGCTCGCCGGTCGCGCTGGCGAGCCCGAAGACGCGGCCGAGCCCCACGCGGACGGCGGCCGTGCCCGGCGTCAGCGCCGGGGGATCCTCCTCCAGCGTTGTGTCCAATTCGGACCGGTTCACGCATGGCGGCAGAAACGTCACACCCCGGCGCCGCAGGTCCTCGACGTGCACCCAGGTGGCGTACATGCCAGCGTGATGGTTGAGGATCCCGACCGCCCACTCGACCGGGAAGTGCGTCTTGAGATAGGCGCTCTGCCAGCCGAGGGCGCCGTAGCCCGCGGCGTGCGCCTTGCAGAAGGCGTAGGCCGCGAAGCGTGAGAGGTCGCGCCACACCGCGCGCGCGGTCTCGGCCTCCACGCCCCGCCGCGCCGCGTGCGCCACGAAGCCGCGCTCGAGCGCGCGGAACTCCTCTTCGCTTCGCGCGGCGCCGATCGCGCGCCGGAGGTCGTCCCCCTCGGCGAGCGAGAGCCCGGTGAGCGCCGCGGCGACGCGCATCACGTCCTCCTCGTAGAGCATGACGCCGTGCGTGGCGCCGAGCACGGGGACAAGGCTTTCGTGGTGGAAGGCGTCGGGCTCCAGGCCGCGGCGGCGGCGGCAGAAGGCGGCCTTCATTCCCGACTCCGCGGGTCCCGGCCGCACCAGCGCCACCGCCGCGATGGTCTCCTCGAGCGTGCGCGCGCCCAGCATGCGCAGCAGGTGCCGCATCGCCGGCGATTCGAGCTGGAAGCAGTTGAGCGTGTCGCCGGCCGCGACCCGCGCCGCGGTGGCAGGCTCGTCCTCGGGGATGCGGTCCACGTCAATTGCGGGGCCGGTCCCCGCGCTGTTGCCGTCCCCGCGCCGCCCCACCAGTTCCACGCACTCGCCGATGGTGCTCAGCGCGCGGTTGCCGAGCAGGTCCATCTTGACGAGCCCGATCTGCTCGATGGCGCGCATCTCGAACTGGGTGACGACCACGTCCTTGGCCGCGCGCTCGAGCGGCACGTAGTAGGTGAGCGGCCGGTCAGCGATGACGATCCCGCCACAGTGCACCGAGAGGTGCCGCGGCGCGCCGTCCAGACGCTCCGCCAGCTCGAGCGCCCGCTTGAGCGGCGCCTCGCGCCAGTCGATGGCGCGCGCGTCGGGCAGCGTAAGCAGCCGGTCGAGGTAGGGCGCCTCCAGCTCGCGCGGGATGCGCTTCGCCAGCGCGTTCACGCGCGCGTTCGAGACGCCCAGAGCCTTCGCGGTCTCGCGGAAGGCCGAGCGCGCCCCGAGCGTGGCGTGGGTGGCGATCATCGCCACGCGCTCACTGCCGTAGGTCCGGTAGACGTGCGCGATCACCTCGTCGCGCCGCTGCCAGCACAGGTCGATGTCGAGGTCGGGGCAGTCGCGCCGCCGCGGGTGAAGGAAGCGCTCGAAGCACAGGCCGTGGCGCAGCGGGTCCACGTTGGTGATGCCGAGCGCGTAGGCCACGATGGACGAGGCTCCGGAGCCGCGCCCCACCGTGGGGATGCCGCGCGCGCGGGCGAAGGCGACGATCTCGGCGACCAGCAGGAAGTAGTCGGTGAAGCCGAGGCGCTCGATGATGCCCAGCTCCTCGCCCAGTCGTGCCTGCGCCGCGCGCAGCCGGGCGGCGTCACGGTCGTAGCGGCGCGCGAGCCCCGCCTCGGCCTGGCGCCGCAGCCAGCCGGGGCCGGACTCGCCTTCGGGCAGCGGCGCCCGCGGAAAGATCGGCACGCCCAGCTCGAGGTCGAGCCGGCAGCGCGACGCCAGGATGTCGTTGTTGGCGAGCGCCTCGTCCGCGGCCTCGGGCACGCCCGCCCCGGCGCAGGTCGCGCGCACGCGCCGCGTCCACTCCTCGGGGCCGGCGAGCCACGCCTCGCGTGCCGCGAAGGCGGAAGCCGGCATGCGCTCGAGCAGCTCGCCCGCCGCCGCGGTCACCGCGACGCGGTGCGTATCCCAGTCGTCGGGGTCGAGCAGTACAACGTCGCCGGTTGCGACCAGCGGCACGCGCAGGTGGTGCGCGGCGGCCGCGCGCTCGCGCAGGGGGCATCCGCTTGCGGCTCCGCGTTCCGAGGGAAGCCCGCGCACGCCCAGCCACAGTCCTCCCGCGCGTGCGCTCGGCCGTGCGCCGTCGCGCGCCGTGCCCTGTGCCGCCGGCACGCCGGCCGCGAGCAGCGTCGCCGCGAGCCCGGGCGACTCGACCACGACGTGAAGCCCGGCGTGGGCCTCGGCCAGCGTCCGCACCAGATCGAACGCGGGCTCGAGATGCCGCGCGCTGAGGACGGCGCACAGGTTGGCGTAGCCGCGGCGGTCGAGGGCGATGAGCAACGCGCCCGCGCCCGGCTGGCGGCCCGGCGTCGGCGCGTGCGCGGCTGGCGTGGGGCCCGTGCCGGGCGTCACCTCCGCGCCGAGGACGGGTGTGAGGCCCTCGGCGCGCGCGGCGCGATAGAAGGACACGGCGAGGTAGAGGTTGTTGCGGTCGGTGAGGGCGAGTCTTCCGTAGTCGCGCTCGAGCGCGCGCTGGATCAGCGCGGCGGGGGAGGGGGTCCCGTAGAGGAGCGAGCCGTGGGAGCGGACGCGCAGCGGCACGAAAGTCACGGGTCATCCCCGCGCAATTGACCAGGGCTGGTCATGGACGAGTCCGCCGCCGCGCCCGGCTCCCGGCCGTGCACGTGGTCCGCCACTGCCGCCCGACTCCCGGCCGCGCACAGGGTTGGCCTCACTGCGCGCCGAACTCTGCGGTAGTTCCAAGGCCGAGTTCGCTGGTTGCACCTCATGCCGCGCCGGAGCAACTAAAAGCTGGACCTGGGGGCGAGGCTGAGTGGTACACGTCCAATACCCCCCCCGCCCTTCTTCTCCCCATCTCCTCCACCAGGCCGTGAGGGAGTTCATTCCATGAAGCGAACCTGGTTCGCTGTCGCTGTTCTCGCCGTGCTCGCCATCTGGGCCGCCATCGCGCTGGCGCGCGCCAACGGCGCACCCGCCTCGCGGACCGGCGCGCCTGTCGTCGGCACCGCGCCCGCCGAGGGGCTCTGCACCGGCTGCCACAGCGGCAACGCCGTCAACACGAACGGGTCCGTCACCGTGCTCGGCGTGCCCCCGCTCTTTCGCGCGGGGACCACGTACCGGCTGACGGTGCGCCTCGCCTCGACGCAGCAGAACGGCAACGCGTCGCGGACCTGGGGCTTCCAGGTGACCGCCGTGGACACCGCCAACGGCCAGGGCGCGGGGACGTTCGCGCTCGTCAACGCCTCGCAGACCTCGCTCGTCAGCGGGAGCGGCTCCTTCGCCACGCGCCAGTACGTGAACCAGAACTCGGGCGGAACGAAAGGCGGCGCGGCCTCGCCAGCCGACTGGCAGGTGGACTGGACGGCGCCGGCCACGGGCTCGACCCGCGTCAAGTTCTTCGTGGCGGGCCTGGCGGGCGATGGCAGCGGCACGGGCGGCGACTGGGTGTACACGGGCACGGTGGCCTCGACCGACACGCTCACTGCCGCGCTTCCCGCCACTTGGGGCCAGGTCAAAGCCCAGTACCTCAAGTAGGCGGGGGAACGGATCGGGCGGCGGATTCCGGCGTGGCGCTGCGGGGCGTCGCGCCGGGCGCGGACGGCGCCGGCGCGGAGGCCCGGGCGGCCGCGCGGAAGCGGCGTGTTCACGGAGCAACGCGACGCGTGACCCGCCGTCGGCGGGTGCCCAGCGCAACCCCCGGGCCGGAGCCGGGCGCAGCCGCGTTCGCCATCGTTGCCTGCCTGCCCGCGCGGTCGTCATCATGGCTGCCTCTACTTCGTGAGCGACGGCGTCCTCAGCACGAAGCCGTGCTCGTCCTCCTCGAGCCGACCCTTG
>Ga0315277_10004310_pt1 | contig 19079 bp, 19 predicted proteins | sample YL17G05_15_MG_FD_203695 | JGI IMG/M metagenome (GOLD analysis project Ga0315277, IMG submission 203695) | Sediment microbial communities from Yellowstone Lake, YNP, Wyoming, USA - YL17G05_15 | ecosystem: Environmental > Aquatic > Freshwater > Lake > Sediment | place: USA: Wyoming | collected...
AAGCCAATCCATCGCCGTTCGGCTGCCCGCCCGCCCTCGGTCCAGAGCAGCTCTTCGTCTGGGACCAAGACAACATCGTCTCCTGTTTCGACAAGCAGGGGAAACCGGGCTGGAAAACCAAAGTCCCCGACAAGATCTCCAGCCCGATCTCCCTGGACAGGGAGAGGGTTTACATGGGCACCGAGGCGGGCGATCTTCTCGCTTTGAACATGGCCACGGGGGAACCAGTCTGGCGCTTTCGGACTAAGGGAGCCATCGTGGCCGCGGTCGTTTTCTATGGGGAATTGATCATCCTGAGCAGCGTCGACGGGATGGTCTATCTACTCAACCCGAAGGGAATCCGGCGCGGCGCCATCGCTCTCGGTAGCCCCATCTTGGTCGCTCCGCTCGTAGACGGACACCGTCTATATGTCGGGACAGAGGATTTGGGTTTTCACTGCTATGACCTGAAGAGCCTGAAAAGAAAATGGAAGATCAAGGCAGCAGGAAAGATTCTCGCCTCCCCCAGCGTGGACGAGAAGAGGGTCTATCTCCAGGCCTCGAACAGCGTTCTCTATGCCCTGGATAAGAGCGGCGGAGATATCCTTTGGTGGTGGATTGCGCCGTCGCGGAGCTCTTATGATCTCGGGTTTGATGGACAACGGGTCCTGGTCACATCGCGTTCCCCCCTTCTTTTCTCGCTAGACAGGAAATCGGGGAAGGTTGTCGGGAAATTCGAGGCTAAGACCGAGATCAGGTCCAATCCCGTCTGGTCGGAGCCGAACCTCATCTTTGCGGCTTTCGATACTCCGGCCGACCGGGGAATCGTCAACTTTCTCCGGAAGGAAGTGAAGGTCGAGATCTCCCCTTCACTGTCCTCACCGCGGCCTGTCGGGACGGAGGTAAGCTTTACGACTTCAGCCACGGGCTTTTATCAGCCCCGGTATGAGTTCTATCTGCGCCGGGGGGAAGAGAGATCTGTTGTCCAGAAGGCGGCTCAGAAGAACTCCTGGGTATGGTTCACCGAGAAGGAGGGAACCTACTCTGTCGGCGTGAAGGTCAGTGACCAGAGACAAACCAAAGAGGCAGAGATCCCGTTTGAGGTCTCCAAGAAAGAACAATAGACTGAGGGGCATGGACGTCCCGAAAGGAGCCGAAGGATGAATCGAGAAGAGGCACTTGACCTGCTTAGGAAGCACCTCCAGAACAAGAATTTGGTCAAACACTGTTTGTCGGTCGAGGCATGCATGAAGGCCGTGGCGGCGAGACTCGGCCAGGACCCGGAGCCGTGGGGGCTGGCGGGGATCCTTCACGACCTCGATTATGAGCTGACTGAGAAGAGCCCGGAGCTTCACACCACCGAAACGGTCAAACTGCTCGAAGCGACGGGCATTTCTCCCCAAGTCATTCACGCCGTTAAAGCCCATGCCGCCAAAGTGCCCTGCGAGAGCGCCATGGATTGGGCGATCTACTCCATCGACCCGCTGACCGGGCTGATTATCGCTGCAACGCTGATGCATCCGACGAAGAAAATCAAGGCGATCGACCTCGATTTCGTCAAGAGGCGATACAAGGAGAAGAGCTTCGCCCGCGGAGCCAGGAGAGAAGAGATCGAGGAATGCCGGAACCTCGGCCTGGAACTGGATGAGTTCATCTCCATCTGCATAGCGGCGATGCAGGGGATCGACGCCGACCTGGGCCTCTGATTCCTGGAAAAGCAGTCCTGAGTTCGTGTATAATATTCTCTTATCATAGAAGTCTGGCACCTCCGTGAGGGCCAGAGAAATCATGGCGTTTTGTCCGAGGAGGAGGAATTTATGATCAACGCCATCGCCAAAATACCGACACCTGTTAATGAACCCGTTTTCGGCTATGCCCCGGGGACGCCGGAGCGCAAAGCTCTGAAGGACCAGCTGGCCAAACTGCTTGGCCAGGAGATTGAGATCCCTCTCCTCATCGGCGGGAAGGAGGTCCGGACCGGCGACCTGGGCGACTGCCGCTGTCCCCATGATCACCGGCACCTCTTGGGCCGCTACCATAAAGCCGGGGCTGCTGAGGTTGAGAAGGCTGTCTCCGCCGCTAAAGCCGCCTGGAAAGACTGGTCGGAGATGGACTGGATGTCCCGCGCCGCCATTTTCCTCCGCGCGGCCGAGCTCCTGGCCACCAAGTACCGCTATCTTCTCAACGCCGCGACAATGCTCGGACAGTCCAAGACCTGCCACCAGGCGGAGGTCGACTCCGCCTGTGAAGTCATTGATTTCTACCGTTTCAACCCTTACTTTATGAGTCAGATTTACAGGCAGCAGTCTGAATCGGCGCCGGGAATCTGGGACTACATGGAATACCGCGCCCTGGAGGGCTTTGTCTTTGCCGTCACCCCGTTCAATTTTACGGCTATCGCCGCCAACATTCCGACGGCGCCGGCGATGATGGGCGACACGGTCCTCTGGAAACCCGCCTCTTCGGCTGTTTTTTCGGCCTACTACCTGACCCGGCTCTGGAAAGAGGCCGGGCTGCCGGACGGAGTCATCAATTTCATCCCAGGATCGGGCCGCTATGTCGGTGATCCCGTCCTGGAAAAGCCCGACCTGGCTGGCGTCCATTTCACCGGCAGCACCTCGGTCTTTCAGGGCATGTGGAAGACGATCGGCGCTAATATCACGAAGTACAGGACCTATCCGCGCATCGTCGGCGAGACCGGCGGCAAGGACTTCGTCTTCGTCCACGCTTCGGCCGACGCCGATGTTGTGGTCACAGCCTTGATCCGGGGGGCCTTCGAATACCAGGGACAGAAGTGCTCGGCCGCCAGCCGCGCTTATATCCCCGACAACCTCTGGCCGGCCGTGAAGGAGAGAATGGTCGCGGAAATCGAGACCATCAAGATCGGCGATGTCACCGATTTTTCGAACTTCATGTGTGCGATCATCGATGCCGCGGCCTTTGACGGCATCGTTGAGTACATCGAGTATGCCAAGAAGTCGAGCGAGGCCCAAATTATTGTCGGCGGCGGGTACGACAAGTCCAAGGGTTATTTCATCGAACCGACGGTCATCCTGACGCAGAATCCTAAGTTCAAGCTGATGGAGGAGGAGATCTTCGGACCCGTCCTGACTGTTTATGTCTATCCGGCGGCCGATTTCTCAAAGACTCTGGAGATTTGCGACCGCACCTCGACCTACGCCCTGACCGGGAGCATTATCTCTACCGAGAGAAAGCCCATTGTCGAGGCTTTTATCGCGCTGCGTCATGCCGCCGGGAACTTCTACATCAATGACAAGCCGACCGGGGCGGTCGTCAGTCAGCAGCCTTTCGGAGGCGCCCGCGCTTCGGGAACAAACGACAAGGCCGGCTCCTATCTCAACCTGCTGCGCTGGACGAGCGCCCGGGCGGTCAAGGAGAACCTGAACCCGCCGACGAACTACCGGTACCCCTTCCTGGCAGAGAAATAGGAGTCCTTTTTTCTGGCATAAGCCGATGAAGGCGATTTCTTTCGTAGGGAATTCCGGCAGCGGGAAAACCCGCTTGATCGCCCGGCTCATCCCGGAGCTGAAGAAGCGCGGCCATGCCGTGGCTGTCATCAAGCACTGTCCTCATGGGTTTTCAATGGACCCCAGGAGAAAAGACTCCCGGAGGTTCTTCGAGGCCGGGGCGGACGGCGTCGCTCTGGTTTCTTCTGAAGCGACGGCCGTTTTTAAAAGAGACGGTCAACCGGCCGATTTCTCCTCCCTGGCTCGGAGTTATTTCGAGGATATCGACATTCTCCTTGTAGAAGGAGGACGCGCCAAGGGAGATTTCAAGAAGATCGAAGTTCTGGGGAAAGATGACCGGTATCGGCCGAAGACTCCGTCCGGAGAGCTCATCGCGGTCGTTTCCGAGCATGGAGAGGAAGGCGATCGACCCGTTTTTCGCCATTCGCAGGTCAAAGAGATCGCCGGATTTCTGGAAAACCAGCCGGAATGGTCGGCTGAACACCATCCCCGCGGTGGCACGAGGAGGAAAAGACGATGAAAGGATTGAGAACCTGGGCCTGGATCCTGTTCTTCGGCTCTCTCTGGGGGATCAATGAACTCGTCAGCGGCGAGATCCTGTTCCGGAATCAAGTGCTTTCAGCCTCTGTCTGGCTGTCGGCCTGGGCCTTTTTCATCCTGGCCGTGGCCAGGGGAATTATCAACAAACCCGGGACGTCGGCCCTTATCGCCGGGATCGCGGCGGTTTTTAAGATGGTCAATGCCCCGCCGTTTTTCTGCCATCTCCTTGCCATATTCCTTCTGGGCGTTGGATTCGACGTGGCGGCGAGCCTTTTGATCAAGGAGGGGCGAAAGACTGCCCTCCGGCAAGGTCTTTCGGGCGTCCTGGGCGCTTACGGAGGCTATGCCCTGTTTGCCTTGCTAATCACCTACATTATACGCTATCAATATTGGGTCAACGGCGGCGCAGCCAAAGTCCTGAATCACATCTTCGTCGCCGGCAGCCTGGCGGCCGCTGTTTCGGCTTTTCTCGTTCCTCTGGGCTACATGGTGGGCTCTTTGGGCTGGCCCGTCTTGGAGAGACACCCGCGCTGGTCTTCCATCGGGGCAGCCGCTGGCTTGGTCATTCTCTGGACCCTGGGCCGGATGACGGGCTGAGGAGGAAATCATGAGGATCAAAGTCAACAGAGACAAGTGCACGGGATGCCGCCTCTGTCTCCAAATCTGCACGATCGAGCATTTCCGCGAAATCAACCCCAAGAAGGCGGCCCTCCGTGTCGAGGCCAAGTTCCCGGATCCCGGAAAGTACCGTCCCTATGTTTGTACACAGTGCGGGAAATGTGAGGACGTCTGCCCCGAGGGGGCGATCAGCCGCGTCGCTTCCGGCGCTTATATCGTAGACAAGGACAAGTGCACCAACTGCGGCGAGTGCGTTTCTGCCTGTCCTGTCGGGGTCGTTTTCCAGCATCCTGATCATGATTTCGTCATCATCTGCGACTTCTGCATGCTGTGCACGGAGCTCTGTAATACCGGAGCCCTCGTGAAGTGGGAAAAAGCGGCTTCCCTGGAAGCCAAGGAGGCTTGAGATGGCCAACGGCCTGGCTGGAACCACTCTGCGGATTAACTTGACCACGGGCGATATCCGGCGCCTCCCCACCGACGAGGCGCTCTACCGCCGCTGGCACGGCGGGAGGGGGATCACCGCAAAGATCCTCTATGATGAAGTGCCTCGGGACGCCGACCCCCTCGGCCCGAAAAACATCTTTATCCTCAATGCCGGCATCATGAGCGGCTGCTATATCCCGGCCGGTTCCAAGGTGGAGTTCGGCGCCGTCTCGCCCTTGACCAACGGCCCCGGGGACTCCAATATGGGAGGACATCTGGGCCCCACCCTTAAGTTTGCCGGCTATGATATGATCGTTTTCGAAGGCCTATCTCCCAAGCCTGTGTACCTCTTTATAGACAACGAGACCGTCGAGCTGCGGGATGCCTCCGGCTACTGGGGGATGAAATCCCTCGATTGTGAGAAGAAATTCAAGGAGGACCTCGGCGAGGACTTCGAGATCGCCACAATCGGGCCTGCCGGCGAAAACGGTATACTCTTTTCTTGTATCACCCACGACTTCGGCCGCCAGGCCGGCCGGACCGGCCAGGGCGCGGTCATGGGCTCCAAGAAGTTGAAGGCGATCGCCGTGCGCGGCAACAAGTCCCTTCAGGTCAAGGATCTGGATTCCCTGAAAAAGCAGGTAACGGGAATCATCCTGCGGACCCAGAAACACCCCAACATGGTCCCCTGGCAGAAATACGGCACGGCCTTCTTCATCCAGTGGTCGAACTCGAACGCCGTCATTCCGGCCTACAATTTCCAGACGACCTTTTACGAGGACATCGATAAGATCGACGGGGACAAGCTTGTGGAGAAGTGCCTGATCACGGATAAGGCCTGCTTCGGCTGCTGGATGAATTGCGGCAAGTACACCAAGGCGGTGATCCCCGGGAAGCCGGAGGTCCACCTGGAAGGACCCGAGTACGAGACCGGCTCTCTCTGCGGCTCCAACCTGGGCATGAAGGATATCAACCATGTGGCCTACATCAATTGGCTCCTCGACAACCTGGGCATGGACTCCATGTCGGGGGGAGGCGTCATCGCCTTTGCCATGGAGTGTTTCCAGCGGGTTTTGATCAAGGAGGAGGACCTCGAAGGCCATACCCTGAAATGGGGATCGGTGGATGACGTCGAACACTTCCTCGATATGGTGGCCCACAGGCGGGGCATCGGGGACTGGTTTGCCGGGGGAACGAAACGGGCAGCGGCCAAGATCGGCCAAGGCTCGGAAAAGTTTGCCATGCAGGTTAAGGGTCAGGAGATGTCCGGCTATGATGGCCGCTGGGCGCCGGGAATGCTCCTTTCCTACATGACGGCCGACATCGGGGCCCATCATAACCGCTCCTGGACGATTACGGTTGACATGGCCGAAGGAAGAGAACAGGTCGAGGGCCGGGCCAAGATCGTCGTCTATCTCCAGCACATCCGGCCCCTCTTCGATACCTGGTGCATCTGCCGTCTCTTCTGGGGAGAGCTCGATATAACCCCCGAGGAAATCGTCGAATCCCTCAACCACATCACCGGGTGGGGAATCAGCGTCGACCAGGCGCTACGGACATCCGAGATGATCTGGAACCTCAACCGCTGTCATTATATTGAGCGCAACCGTGACATTGGCCGCGCTTTTGATTATCCGCCCGCCCGCGCCTGGGAAGATAAGATCCCCAGCGGGCCGGGAAAGGGCAAGGGTCTCAGCCTGGCGCAGATCGAAAAGATGCTGGACGAGTACTACTCTGCCCGGGGCTGGGACAAAAAAGGAAACCCGACACGGGAGCTCCTCCGAGACCTGGGGATTGACTATGCCGCTGATAACCTGGAGAACCTCGGGTTCCTGGGAGAACCGATTCCGGGAGGAATACCCTCCGTGCGGGGAGAGAAATACAAGCCCAAGGCTTTTTAGCCGCGGGCCAGGGAGAGGATAGCGAAATGGTCATTTATCTCAAGGCTGGAGGTGAATTGCGATCTAAGCTCCAGCCGGATGTCGATCATTACACCCGGCGCGTCGAGGCGGAAGCGGGCAAAACCTTGAGCGACATCCTGATAGGAATCGGCGTCAGCCCGGCGTTTGTCGCCTTCGCTTTCAAGGACGGCCAGTTGAAGAGGCTCGACTACCTCCCTTCGGACGGTGACATTATAACACTCCAGCCCCCCGTTTCTGGAGGCTGAAGGACCGGAAATGCTGTCGAAAGAGGAGAAAGAGCGCTACAGCCGACAGGTACTCGTCTCCGGCTGGAACCAGGAGAAGCTCAAGCAGGCGAACGTGATCGTCGTCGGCCTGGGAGGTCTCGGTTCCGCCTCGGCACTCTACCTGGCCGCAGCCGGAATCGGCCGCCTTCACATCTGCGACGGGGACAGGGTCGAGCGGTCCGACCTCAACCGGCAGGTCCTGTACTCCGAATCCTCCCTCGGACTCCCCAAGGTTGAGGAAGCGAGCCGGCGGATCGCCGCCTTAAACCCGTCCGTTGACGTCATCGGCCACAACGCTTATGTGGATTCCCAGAATGCTCCGGAGATCATCGCGGGATGTCAAATCATCGTGGACGGGTTGGACAGTCTGGACCCCCGGTTCATCCTCAATCAGGAGTCCGTCCGCCGGGGAATCCCCTATGTCTATGGCGCCGTTCACGGCTGGCAGGGGTATGCCGGTTTCTTCCATCCCCCTCAAACCGCGTGTTTGGCCTGCCTGATGCGTCCTGACGTGTTCAGGCCAGACAGGGTTCCTGTATGGGGTGTGACGCCCGGGGCCATCGGGCTGATTCAGGCCGGCGAAGTTGTCAAGTGGGCCCTCGGCCTGACTCCTTCACTTCTCGGCCGGCTCTTGATCTATGACGGCTCCAGCCTTTCTTTCGAGATCATCAGCGTGGAAAAGGACCCAGCCTGTCCCGTCTGCTCCCGGAGCTGACGGCCAATCGACCGGGCCGTGCTTGAACTCGGCTTTCATTGTGTGCTATAAAAGCCTGAAGAAAGCTCCTCTCCCTCTGGAGGAGCTGAACAATTTCCTGGCAAAGGCGTAAAATATATTAGGAGGAAGGTCATGGAAAAAAGACTTTTCCGCTCTCAAGCCCGGAAGATGCTCGGCGGTATCTGCGGGGGCCTTGGGGAATATTTCGAGATCGATGTGACGCTCATCCGGCTGGTCTTTGTCGCCCTCTCCCTGGTTACGGCGATCATCCCGATGGTGATCTTTTACTTGATCGCCTGGATCATCATCCCGATCGAAGAGCCGAAGAAGGCGGGGTGATTGACGCAACCGCCGTAATCAGATATGAATTAGCCTGCCCGTTGGATTCCGGCCTCAAATAATGACCAAGCCCGATCTTCCCTTCCAGCACATCGCGATAGAAGGCGTGCCGAAGTCTCAGAAAACCAAGCTGACCCAGGTCCTGGCTTCGCTTATCGGCGGCCGGGTTGTCCTCGACCGGACCGAAAACCCGTATCTTAAGGATTTCTATGACGAAAAGGAGGGGGCCTCTTTCCTGACCCAGCTTGTCTTCCTGGTCAACCGCTACCACCAGCAGCTCCGGCTCTCCCAGCGGGACCTGTTCGAAGAGAGGGTTATTTGCGATTATCTCTTCGAGAAAGACAAGGTTTTTGCCTATCAAACTCTGAGCGACGACGAGCTCGTCGTCTATGACCGCATCTTTGGAATCCTGGCGGAGAGGCTCCCCCGGCCCGACTTGGTGGTCTATCTGCAGATTTCCTTGCCCACTCTGCTCAAGAGGATCGCCAAAGACGGGAACCCCATGGAAAAGAGTATCTCGGAAAAGTACTTGGGTGACCTGGTGGAAGCGTTCGACTATTTTTTCTTCAATTATCAGGCCGCGCCGTTGCTTGTCGTCAAGGCGGACGAGCTCGACCTGACGCGGGAAGAGGAGATCGCGGACATCATCGCCAAGGCGGGCCAGGTAAAAAAGGGGCCACTGTACTACGTGCCGGAGAGCTATGCCCATAGGGATTCCCGGAAAAAATAGATATAATAGTAGACGTGAAAGAATGACTTTACCTCAAACCCGCGGCTGAGGCGGGATGGGGAGAAAGGAACGAACATGTCTGAGCCAGCCGACGGAGCGGTGACCATACCGCATCTTCTGAAGAAAAAAGCGCGGGGGGAAAAGATCGTCGCCTTGACAGCCTACGATTTTCCTACCGCCCTGATCCTGGATGAGGCCGGCGTCGATATTGTTTTGGTGGGCGATTCCTTGGGCATGGTCGTGCTGGGCTACAAGAACACCATTCCCGTGACCATGGACGAGATGATCCATCACACCAAGGCCGTCACCCGGGGGGTGCGCCGGGCCCTGGTCATCGGCGATATGCCCTATTTCTCCTTCCACCAGACCGAGGAGCTGACTATCGCCAATGCCTCCCGGTTCCTCAAGGAGGCCGGCGCCAAAGGGATCAAGATTGAAGGCGCCTCCAAGAAGAGGCTGAACCTCGTCGAGGCCATGGTTGAAGCCGAGATCCCCGTCATGGGGCATGTCGGGTTAACGCCGCAGTCCATCCATCACCTCGGCCAGTTCAGGGTCAGAGGAAAGGAAACAGAAGAAGCCCGGAAAATCTGTGCACAGGCTCAGAACCTGGAGCGGGCGGGCGTCTTCGCCGTCATCCTGGAGTGCATCCCCCAGGACCTGGCCGCGAGGGTCACCGCGAAGCTAAAAGTCCCGACCATCGGGATCGGCGCCGGGCCCCATTGCGACGGCCAAATCCTCGTTTTTCACGACCTGGTGGGATATTCGACAGGGTACAACCCGAAGTTCGTCAAAAGATACGCGGACCTGCAAACGGTCATCGACCAGGCCGTCAGGAAATACGCCGAAGAGGTCAAGACAGGGCTTTTTCCGGACGAGACGCATTCCTATCACAGGAAAAGGCGAATCGAACGATGAAGACCGTGACCATGATCGCCGGGATGAAGGCCGCTGTCATCGAGGCGAGGGCAAAGGATCAGACCATCGGCTTTGTCCCCACAATGGGGTACCTGCACGAAGGTCACCTGAGCCTGGTACGGGAGTGTCGGAAGACCGCGGACGTGACCGTGGTCAGTGTATATGTCAATCCTTTGCAGTTCGGTCCCCAGGAGGATTTCCGGCAATACCCCAGGGACCCGGAGCGGGATGCGGCGCTGCTGGAAAAGGAAGGCGTCGATATCCTCTTCCTCCCCGAGAACCGGGAGATTTATCCGGAAGGATATAGGACCTCGGTCGAAGTCGCGGGGCTCCAGGATAAGCTCTGCGGCCGATCGCGGCCGGGACATTTCAAGGGGGTCGCGACGGTCGTACTCAAGCTTTTTAATATCGTCCGGCCTGATTGTGCCTTCTTCGGACAGAAAGACACTCAGCAGGTAGTCATCCTGCGGAGAATGGTGGAGGATCTAAACGTGGATGTAGAAATCAGGGTTAGTCCGATCATCAGGGAGCCGGATGGACTGGCGATGAGCTCCCGGAACGCCTACCTCAGCGCCGAGGAGCGCAGGGCCGCTCTCGTGCTGTCCAAGAGCCTCGAGGAAGCCCGCCGGATGTTTGAGAAAGGGGAGCGTGCGGCCGGTCCGATCCGAGAACAGATGTGTAGAACCATCGCCGCTGAACCTCTGGCCAGAATCGACTATGTAGAGATCGTCGACCCCAGCTCTCTTGAGCCGGTCCAGCAGATCGACGGCGAGGCGAGTGTCGTTCTGGCGGTTTATATCGAGAGGACGAGGTTGATCGATAATACGATCCTTGGAACGACGAGGGACAAGGAATGAATAGAATCCTCCTTAAGGCCAAAATCCACCATGCCCGGGTGACTGAAACCAACCTCGATTACGATGGGAGCCTGGCGCTCGACGAGGATCTGATGAGGGCGGCCGACATGCTGCCCTATGAAAAAGTCCATATATACAACGTCTCGAACGGAGAGCGGTTCTCGACCTACCTCATCAAAGCAGAAAAAGGCTCGGGGAAAGTCGGCGTTTTCGGGGCGGCGGCTCATCGGGCCCGGGTCGGCGACACGTTGATCGTCGTTTCCTACGTGATCCTGGATGAGGAAGAGACCGACTTCTTCATGCCCAAGATCCTGCTTCTGGGTGCCGACAATAAGATCGCCCAAATAAAATAGGGGGCAGACGGAAGACCTCGGGCGGGCCAGAGGTCTGGAGGTTGAGGCGAAGCTTCCGGGTATGATCCCATAAAGAGAGAAGGACCGATGGCCAGAAAGACACAGTCCAAAAGAACTCGACAGGAAAAGGATTTCCTGGGAAAAGTGAAGGTCCCGGGCGGAGCTTATTACGGGATCCAGACCTTCCGGGCGGTGCGAAATTTCCCGATCAGCGGGCTGAGGGCGCATCCGGAAATGGTCCGGGCGATGGTCATGATCAAGAGAGCCGCGGCTCTGGCCAACGCTGAGTTCGGCCGCCTGGAGAAGAGAAGGGCATCCGCGATAGTCCGGGCCTGCGATGAGATTATCGGCGGAAAATTCGCCGACCAGTTCATCGTGGACGTCTTCCAGATGGGAGCGGGCACGTCCTTTCATATGAACGTCAACGAAGTCATCGCCAACCGGGCAGGGGAGATCATGGGCGGAAAAAGGGGAGAGTACCGTTTCGTCCATCCCAACGACCACGTCAACACGGGCCAGAGCACCAATGACGTCTATCCGACGGCCATGCGCCTGGCAGCTGCTGTCCTGTTGCGGGATCATCTTCTGCCGAACTTGATAAAGCTGGAGGAGAGCTTTCGGGCCAGAGCCAGGGAATTTGATCCCATCGTGAAATCGGGGAGGACCCACCTCCAGGATGCCGCGCCGGTCCGGTTGGGTCGGGAGTTCTTGGCCTATTCCAAGGCGCTGGCCAGATGTGGGAAATTCATTGCTAGAGCGGGCCTGTCGCTTCTCGAACTGGGGATCGGGGGCAGCGCCGTGGGGACTGGGCTCAACACAGCACCTGGCTATCGGGATCAAGTTGTCCACCATCTCGCCCGGATGACTGGGCTGAGGTTTAGGCCCGCCGACGACCTTATGGAGGCGATGCAGAGCATGCGGCCATTTGTCGAGGTCTCGGCGGCGCTGCGCGGGCTGGCCGTTGAACTCAACCGCATCGCCAATGATCTTCGTCTTCTTGCCTCGGGCCCGCGCACAGGCTTGGGAGAGATCACAGTTCCGGCGGTCGCGCCCGGCTCGTCTATCATGCCCGGCAAGGTCAATCCGTCGATGCTCGAGATGCTGAATATGGTCAGTTTCCAAGTGATGGGCTGTGACCTGGCCGTCTGCGCCGCTTCTCAGGCCGGCCAGCTCGAGCTCAATGTCATGATGCCGGTAATTGGCTTCAACCTGCACCTGATGATCGAGATCATGGGCAACGCGATCGAGCAGGTTAGGACAAAGTGCATCGAGGGAATCAGAGCGAACAAGGAGCGGTGCCTGGAATATGCCGAAAGGAGCCTCGGCCTGGCCACGGCGCTCTCTCCGGAGCTCGGCTACGCCCAGACCGCCGAGATCGTCCGGGAAGCCCTGAAAAGGGGCAAGACTGTCCGGGATATCGCGGTGGAGAAAGGAATTCTGACTCTGACGGCGGCCCAGCAGCTGTTGGACCTAAAAAAGCTAACCGAGCCCCCTGGCCGGGCCGCAATGCCTGGCAAGAGAAAAAGACGATAGTTTTCTTCTTTTCCTTCGGCCGGGCACCAGAGGAAATCTGCGTCCTCGAGTTCGGCCACGAGTTCGTTCCTGAAGCGGGGGCCTCGCCGCCGTCGATAACCCGGTGGTCAAAGTACAGGCATAGGGGGAGAGCCTTGACGGAGATGACTTGAAGGGGGGAGTTATGGATGATACCCTGCCATTGAATCGTATAAACAGCCGTAAAGAAGAACACCAGGACATCGGAAATAAAATGCAGGAACCAGGACGTCACCATCCCCTTTGTTTCGAGCATGCTCTTCCCGAACAGATAACCTAGGAATCCTGCCAGAAACACCCAGGACAACCCGGAAGGGAAGGTTCCGGAATAATGGGCCAGACCAAAGAAGAGACTCGTCATCCATAGCGCCGGGGATGGATGGATACCCATCTGAAGCGGAGCGAGCAGCGCAGAACGAAACATGACCTCCTCACTTAATCCATTGGTAGCGGAGATCAGGATAACGAAGGGAAGAATTGGCAATGCTTGACGATCATAGCACCGGTGGGATGGTTGGTAAGCCACAGGAAAGCGATCCCAGAGAAGAATGCTGCCAGAGCGATGATCGTCCCGAATTTCTTCCAGGGGATCGGATTCCGCATCCCCAGCCATCTTACCGGGGCTGCATTTGTATTGAAATCTCCCCGGCAAAAATAAAATTTAGTCCTGATTTGAAAGATGATGAAAAGTCGGGGATCGAAAAAGCTTCTAGAAGGAGGTCCGGCAGCGCAGAGGAGAGCAGTGTAGCTAACCAGGAAATGATCAAAAGAATCTTGTCCGTGGGGTTTTGACTATTCATGGTATTTCCCTCACTGGATTCTAATTGCGGCTTTGAATTCACCCCGGTCGCATGTCCGCTTCAGAGCAATCTACAATCTGAGTTTTGCCAGAAGCACGTTGAATCGGGGATCTTCACGCAGGGGATCGAACATGCGCAGCACTTTTAGGTATTCGATCCAGTGATCTCTGATTTCATAGGCTTTTTCTAAATATTCGAAAGCCCTAACTTTATCGCCCAGGCGCGCGTGGATCACGGCTACAGCCACTGGAGAGAGATATGTCTTTTTCGATATTTCCCCTAATTCACCAAGCACCCTTTTGGCCTCTCCGGCTTTCCCGGCCATCGCATAGGCATATCCCAGGGAAGCTCTGGCAATACTTGCTCCGCGCGTGAGCTCGATCGCTTTTTGAGCTTCGATTAAGGCTTCCTCGAATCTTCCCATTTCGGGGTAGGTCCACCAACCCAGAAAAAAGTGAGGTGGGAAGAATGTGGGATCGTTCTTGATTATATTATTGAATTCCCGAACCGCTTGATCATAAAGGCGCGTTTGATAAAGCGTCACCCCGAAAACAAGGTGGAATTGGCTGGAAAGAGGCTCAAGGTCTATGGCTTTCTTGGCCTCGGCCATTGATTCCACCCAGCGGTCCATGGCGCCCAGATAAAGGGCATACCAATGATGCGCATTGGCATACTCGGGGTTGAGTTCAATAGCCCGTTTAAACTCTTGCTCCGCTCCTTCCCAGTCCCACTCATATTTGTCTTTAATGAAGGCTCTGGAAGTATGAGCCTCGGCCAAGCTGTCATCCAGATCGATTGCCGTCTGGGCTGCTGCCAAAGCTTTAGGAAATGCTTCCTGGGGAGCGAGGAAATAGAACCCCAGGTTGCCGTAGCAGTCAGCGATGCCCGAATACGCCAGAGCGTAGTTCGGGTCTTTTTCGATCGCCTTCTGGAAGCATTCCATACCCTTCTGAATTCCATCGAAGGTCCGCTTGAACCAAAAGTGCCGTCCCTGCAGGTAGAGATTAAATGCCTCGGCATCCTGAGTGTGGTGCTTGATCAGAAGTTTTTTCTCTTCACCAATGAGGTTGATCTTCAGGCTGTTGACGATGGCCAGGGTGATTTCGTCCTGAATGGCAAAAATGTCTTCAATGTTCCGATCGTATCGGTCTGACCAGAGGTGATAGCCATCAGAGACATCGACGAGCTGGGCGGTGATCCGGATTCTGTTGGCGGCCTTGCGGACGCTTCCCTCGAGCACTGTCGCCACACCCAGTTGTCTTCCGATTTCTCGGACATCGATATCTTTGCCTTTGAAAGAAAACACTGAGGTCCGGGCCACGACTTTCAGGTCTTTGATTTTGGTAAGGGCGTTGATGATTTCGTCGGCGAGTCCGTCGCAGAAATATTCCTGGTCTCGCTGTGGACTCACGTCGGCAAATGGAAGAACAGCGATGCAGTTCCTTTTTCCCGTCGTGGTTTTTTCGGGCTGGGGCCTTGGGGAGCCGAGCGCAGGCCCGGTTGCGGTGATGGTTAGGTCAATATCGGCCAATTCCTGCTTGAGCTCGTCTGTAGTCTGATACCTCTTTGCTGGTTCCTTTTCCAGGCACTTAAGAATTACTCGGCTCAGGCTCTGAGGCACTTGAGCATTAAGCTCCCCGGGATCCTTCGGCCTTTCCGCCTTGTGCTTCATGACAATGCTAAGGGGTGTTTCTCCCTCGAAGGGGACACGGCCCGTGACCATCTCGTAAAGAATCACCCCCAGTGAGTAAATATCTGACCGCCCATCCACATCCTTCGCTTCGGCTTGCTCCGGAGACATGTAATCAGGGGTTCCTATGATTGTTCCAGTGCCTGTGATCCCTTTTGTTTGAAGCGAGCAGGCAATCCCGAAATCCACAATTCGGGCATTCCCATCCTTATCAATCATTATGTTGCTGGGTTTTAAATCACGATGGACAATCCCTATTTTATGAGCTTCTGCCAGACCTTCGCAGATCTGCTTGGCAATGTGAATGCTAGTTCCCATCGCCAATTGTCTTGACATTCTGATCATGCTCCTCAGGTCTTCGCCCGGAACATACTCCATCGTAACGTAATAGGCGCCTTTCTCCTCACTGAGGTGGTACATGCGGCCAACGTTCTTATGGACAATCTTGCGGGCAATCTTGAGCTCGTTGCTGAATCGCTCCAAGGTCTTTTTATCCGAGGCGATATCCAGTCTGATGAACTTCAGGGCCACATCTTCGTTGAGTTTCTTGTCCAGCACTCTATAGACCTTTCCCATTCCACCTTTGCCAAGCTCCTCGATGATTTCATATCTTCTGGCAAAGGTTGTTCCCCGCGTAAATTCCTCGGTGGGTGTCTCTAATGTTACGGTACGGGAAGGAATCTTTTCAGATGGTATAAGCTGGGTTCCGCAATCAGAACAAAAGCGGGAAGTATCAGGATTCGTCAGATGGCATTTGGGGCATTGAACTGCCACTCTCTTCCCCTATAATAGCTTGATGAAAGATAACACCAATAGAATGACAAGTCAAATTGGCACGCAGACGTCAATTTACTGTCGTTCGAAATGGGCGGTGACCCGTGTTTCGCCGTTGACGTGGATGCGTATCGTTTTGTCCTTTTCCTTGACCGGGCCTTCCCAGCCGATAAACTTGTAAGGCTTGCCCGCATAAACCTTGCCCCGCTCCGAAGGGTCCATGAACTTGCCCAGCCGGCTTGGGTCACATCCCTGCGTCTCTAGGCCTGTCTTGGCATCCCCTTTCGCCATGAGCCACCGTCTTCTATCATCGGAGGGCGGTAAAATCGCTACGCAACTCGGTCAGCACACGCACGACGCCAACAAGACTCATGATCCAGCCAACAGGGTAGGGTAGAGCCGTGAGCAACCACAAATGCGAATGCCCGGTATTACCACCTACGCCTCCAAACATACTCACTACAAAGAACGCGGCCACACCGATCACTGTCAGCCCAAAAGCCCAGTACACGAATGTGCGGTGGCGGCTTTGGCCGAGAAAAGCGCTGAGTGCCACCAGTCCGCTTCCCGGCAGAATGATTAACGAGCCCTCCAGCGGGTCCAAAGCTCCGATTATCATCGCAAGAAGTCCGATTATGCACAGGGTACGTGACCAAAGTTTGCGCTTGTTCATCGAATCACCTCCCTTAACAAAACAATTTTATTAACGACAAAGGGATATTGTCAATCGCGTTTTATGAGCTTCAAAGAGCTTGAAATATTCGGCTGTGGTAGCTGAGTGAGGGTCTTTGTATAGATCACGGCTCAATAAGATGTCAAAGACAGTCGGGAGTTGCCGGAGGCGAGCCAGAAGCCTCAGCGCGGGTTGCCGCAGTCGAGGCGTCGTGATGGCCTTTTAACAGGCACTGGAACTATTTTTTGCCCTCAGCCACACACTTTAGGAATTCGGCGCGGCCCTTGGCCAAGGCTGGAAATTTCCCGGCGAGGGCCGCCCCTCGACTTGATATCCGCACGGAAATCGTCTACTTTAGTTATTTCACATGAGCGACAGCAGGGTCGTCGTGACGGGAATGGGGACTGTGACGTCCGTGGGGATCGGTCTGGGCGATTTCTGGATAGGATTGACCACCGGAAAAAACGGTATCTCGCGGGTCACCCGTTTCGACGTCGCCGGTTTTCCCTCGACCATGGCCTCCGAGGCCAGAGATTTCGACCCGGAACTCTGGATGGATAAGAAGTCAGCCGCGCGGATGGACCGGTTCAGCCAATTCGCCGTGGCCTCCGCCGAGATGGCTGTGGCTGACAGCGGCATTTTGAGTTCTCCTTTTCGACAGGAGAGGGCCGGCGTCATCATCGGCTCCGGGATCGGCGGGTCGGAAACGATCGAAAGAGGCCAGGCCATGCTGGCCGCGAAGGGCCCGCGGGCTCTAGACGCCTTTTTCGTCTCCAAGCTCCTTATCAACATGGCCGCGTGCATGGTCTCTATCCGCTTCGGCTTCAAAGGGCCTTTGGCGGCGCCGTCGGTTGCCTGTTCCACAGGGGCAAACGCGATTGGCGACGCCTTCCGGATCATCCAACGGGGTGACGCGGACATCATGCTGGCCGGCGGTTCCGAGGCCTGCCTCACGGCCCTCGCCTACGGGGGTTTCTGCGCCAACCGCTCGATGTCGCGGCGGAACAACGACGTCGCCAGAGCCTCGCGGCCGTTCGACAAGGGCCGGGACGGCTTTGTCATGGGCGAGGGAGCGGCGGTCGTCGTCCTGGAGAGCCTGGAGCGCGCCCGCAACCGCGGGGCCCGCGTCTATGCCGAACTGGCCGGGTACGGGAACGCGGCCGATGCCTACCACATCACCGCTCCCGATCCCGGGGGCGACGGCATGGTCCGGGCGATGAATTTGGCGCTGAACGATGCGGGGTTGAAAGGCGAGGAGGTCGGCTACATCAACGCCCATGGAACGTCCACCGTCCTCAACGATAAACTCGAAAGCGGCGCCATCATGACGGTCTTCGGCCCGCACTCCCGCGCCCTCAAGGTCAGCTCGATCAAGTCCATGATCGGCCATCTTCTGGCCGCGGCCGGCGCCGTCGAATTCGTCGCCACGGTCATGAGCGTCCACACCGGAATCTTGCCGCCGACGATCAATTACGAGGAGCCTGACCCCGACTGTCCTCTGGATTACGTGACGGGCGGCGCGGAAAAGCTCGACCTTAGGGCGGCCCTCAGCAACTCCTTCGGCTTCGGCGGCGGAAATGCCTGCCTGGCGGTCAAGAGATACGGGAGCGAGCAGTGAAGATCCCCCCGCTTCGAATCGGCGACGTGACGGTGCCGCTCCCCATCATCCAGGGCGGCATGGGAGTGAGGGTTTCGCTCGCCCGCCTGGTCGCCGCCGTAGCCAACGAAGGCGGGATCGGGACCATCGCCGCCGTCGGCCTTGGAGATATCGAAACATCCAAGCTCGATTTCGAACGCGCCTGCCGCGAGGCCCTCAGCTACGAGATTCGCAGGGCCAAAGGCCTGACAAAGGGTCCGATCGCCGTCAATATTCTGGGCGTGCTGAGCAACGCCCGGGACCTGATCGAGACAGCCGTCCGGGAAGGGATTAAGTTCATCGTCTCTGGAGCTTCACTGCCCCTCAGGCTCCCGGAAATGATCGAGGACCCGTCCGTCAACCTGGTCCCTATCATCAGTTCCGGAAGAGCCGCTGATATCGTCCTCCGCACTTGGGATAAGCGCTACCGGAGGACGGCCGACGCGGTCATTCTCGAGGGACCTCTAGCCGGAGGGCATCTCGGTTTCTCCATCGAACAGCTTCAGGAGCCCGAAAGGTACGCGCTCTCCATTCTGCTTCCCGAAGTCCTCGCGGCCGCGAAGCCTTTCGAGGACAAGTACGGCCGGAAAATTCCGGTCATCGCTGCGGGAGGAATCTACACCGGGACGGATATCGCCCGGATGTTGGAGGCGGGAGCCTCGGGAGTCCAGATGGCCACCCGGTTCGTCTGCACTCCCGAATGCGAGGTTGCCCCGGAGTTTAAAAACGCCTACCTCGAAGTCAGGGAGGAAGACATCGTCATCATCAAGAGCCCGGTCGGGCTCCCGGGACGGGCCATCCGGAATC
>Ga0315277_10004311_pt1 | contig 19078 bp, 13 predicted proteins | sample YL17G05_15_MG_FD_203695 | JGI IMG/M metagenome (GOLD analysis project Ga0315277, IMG submission 203695) | Sediment microbial communities from Yellowstone Lake, YNP, Wyoming, USA - YL17G05_15 | ecosystem: Environmental > Aquatic > Freshwater > Lake > Sediment | place: USA: Wyoming | collected...
CCCCGTCACCTGGCTGACCGAGGAAAAGTGGGAGATGCAGTCGGGCAGCTTCAGCCCGGACGGACGCTGGCTCACCTACGAGGCCAACGTGGACGGCAACGGGGAGCTCTACTCGTGCAACCCGGCGACCAAGAAGCTCACGCGCCTGCCCGTGGGGAGCGGCTTCAACTCCTTCGCGGGCAATCCCTCGACCTACTCCCCCGACGGCACGCGCCTGCTCGCGCGCCGCAGCGCCGCCGACTCGCCCGGCGACCTGCTCGTCTACCACCTCGACGCCGCCACGACGAAACCCCTCACCCACGCCTTCGTGGGCGGCGTCAAGGGCGCGGACATGGTGGAGCCCTACCTCATCCACTACCCCTCGCGCGACGGCTTCCTGATCTCCGCTCTCCTCTACGTGCCCTGGAACCTGAAGCAGGACGGCGCGAACCCCGCCATCGTCTGGGTGCACGGCGGGCCGACCTCGCAGTCGGTGAACAGCTTCAACCGGCAGGTCCAGTACTTCGCCAACCACGGCTACGTCGTGCTCGCGCCCAACTATCGGGGCTCGACCGGCTACGGCATGAAGTTCCAGGCCGCGAACCGCTGGGACATGGGCGGCGGCGACCTGGCCGACGTGGTGGCGGGCGCGAAGCTGCTCGAGCGCACCGGCTACGTGGACCCCGGGAAGATCGCCATCGGCGGCGGCTCCTACGGCGGCTACCTGACGATGATGGCGCTCACCAAGACGCCCGAGGTCTGGGCCGCCGGCGCGGCGCTGTTCCCGTTCGTGAACTGGTTCACCGAGATCGAGCACGAGGACCCGGCGCTGCGCCAGTACGACCTCGCCACCATGGGCGACCCGCAGAAGGACGCGGAGCGGCTCCGCGACCGCTCGCCCATCAACTTCCTCGACCGGATCCGCGCCCCGCTCCTGCTCGCGGCCGGCGGGAACGACCCGCGCTGCCCGCCGAGCGAGAGCCAGCAGGTGGTGGACGCGCTCAAGCAGCAGGGCCGTACCTGCGAGTTCCTGCTCTACGCGGACGAGGGCCACGGCTTCGCGAAGCTCGAGAACCTGTTCGACGCCTACCGCAAGATCGTGACGTTCCTGAACCGGGAGCTGAAGGGGACGAGGTAGGGGCTGCACGAGGGGGCTTGCCGGTGCTGCGGAGTTCCGGCTCGACAAGGTTCGAGGCGCCCCCGATGCCGTTCCCCCGCATTCCAGGGCCGCTCCGCGCGTAAAGCGCGCGTGGCCCCAATTCAATCCCCGACTCTCCCCCGCCGATAACCCATACAGTCCGGAACTTGCCGCCCCGGGTGGCCGACGCGTCGGGGTGGACAGGAGGCCGGTGGCGGCCCCGGTGACTTGCCCGCGTCCAGGGAGGACTGGCGATGGATTGGAACAACCCACTGGCTGTGGCCGGGTCCGTGGCGCTGATCGTGGTCGTGATTATTCTCAAGCCACTCGTCACGGCGTGCCTGAAGAACTGGATCGAGGACCAGCAGCTCCTGCGGGCGACGTCGAAGGAGACCCAGGACAAGCGCATCGCGTCCGACCGGGCGACCTACAACAAGCGCCTCTGCTGTCTGATCCTCTGCAACCTCGCCACGTACGTCCGGTACGGCAAATGGCTCACGGACGAGGAGGATCTCCAGAGGCTCCTGGTCGGCCTCGAGAACGGCGGCTGGGAGCCCTTTCTCGACGAGGACGTGAATCAGCGGTGGCAGGACCTCATCGAGACGACGGTCACGCTGGCGAAGAAGCGCTTCACGGGCGCGATCAGCGAGCAGGACATCCAGGCTTACAACGAGGTCCGCAGGCAATGGGACGACGCGGCCAAGCGGTCGTTCGGTCCGCTTCCGGAGACCCTCGACTTCCCCCGGCCGCGCCATGACCCGAGCGCAGTCACTCCCGGGCGGCAGGCGGCCTGAGTCAACCCGGGAGAACTACGCCCCTCCCGCACTTGCTCCTCAACACACCCGCCAGCCCGCGGCAGGCGGGAGCGGCCGCGCGGCCGCAGCTCACCGCCACGGCCGCGGCGACCCAGAACGCTCCGTCGGGGCTGGTCTCACGCTCCTTCTACAACATCTCCTTCAACCGGACGCTGATCTTCCTCGCCTTGCCGTCGCGCAGGATCGCCAGCGTGTGCGTGCCGAGCGGGCCCTCGTCCAGCACCGCGGCGACCCGATCGGGCGTGAGCGTCAGGATGGGCTTCCCGTCGAGCGCGGTGACCACGTCGCCGGCCTTGAGCCCCGCCTGCTCGGCGGGCGAGCCCTCGAGCACCGCCATCACCTTGACCGTGTCCGCGAACTTCCCGAGCTGCAGTCCGGCGCGCGTGAACGGGTCGCGCCGCGGATAGAGCCGCCCGGGCTCGAGCCAGAGCTGGCGGCGATCGTAGTCGAGCGTCACTTTGAAGCGTTCGAGCAGGCGGTTGCCGATGTTGCCGGCGTAGTCCTCGCTGGTGAAGGCCCCGGCGGTGGCCTGGGAGAGCGAGACCAGCGGCTCGCGCCACGAGTAGGGCCCGATCTCCAGTTTCTTCATGCGCACCATGCGATTCGTGAACGTACCGCCGAATCCGCCGCCCATGACTTCGACCGACTTTCCGGCCTTCTCGGCCAGCCCGTACTGCTTCACGAAGGGCGCGTGCAGGTCCACGGTCGAGCCGCTGCCCACGTCCACCCGGAAGTCGCCCTCGTAAGTGTCGTCGAGCTTCATCTTCACCACCGGCGTGTGGCCCGCGAGCGTCATCGGGATGGCGGTGCCTTTGCCCGCGTACTGGAACGCCTTCGGGTCGTGGAAGGTGAGCAGGCGCGCGTCGTAGTCGATTTCGTCCACGAAGCGGTTGACGACGTCGAAGCCGACGATGCCGGCGCAGTCCCGCCAGAAGTAGGGGGCGAGGAATCCGTTGACGTTCAGCACGGCCACCTTGACGTCCTGCATCTCGATGCCGTCGCCGTCCTCGCCCGCCACGCGCAGCGACTGGAGCGCGGCGAACGAGGCGCTGCCCACGGCGCCGGCGCCCTGCCCCTGCTGCCGGCCCTCGGTCGGGAGCGCGATCCTGGCCGCGTAGGCGCTGTCGATCACCGTGATGCTCGCCCCGGTGTCGAAGATGAAGTCCGCGGGCGGGCCGCCGTTCACCGCCGCCTTGACCCACACGTGCCGCTCCCGGTACTCGAAGGGCACCCGCGCCACGCCCGGGGTCTTGAGGTACTTGAGCGCCCCGCCCTGCTCGGCGGGCAGGGCGAAGAGGGCCGGCGCCAGCTCCTGGTTCACCCACACCGAGTCGAGCGTCACGACGATCGTGTTCAGCGGCTGGCCGACGATCTCCGTGGTCGAGCGGTAGGAGATCAGGCGCCCCGCCACGCTGCGGTAGTCGCCGAGCCGGGTCACCATGGTCTGCTGATCCCGCTTCGCGATCTCCTTCACGAGCAGATCCGTCCCGGTGTCGAAGTAGGCGCGGCGCGAGCGGCCCGCGGGCGGCACCAGATCGAGCACCGCGTAGCGGCCGGCAGAGTCGGACTCCTCGCCCACCCAGTCCACGCGGCCGCCGCCCTGGTCGGGCAGGAGGAACGCGCCCGCATCGTACCAGACGCTCCCCTTCGCGTCGTCGAGGTCCTTCCCGTCCAGCTTCAGGACCTTGCCGTTCGGGTCGGTGCGCCAGCCGACGCCGCCGTCGTAGCCCGTCCGCAGCTTGAGCGGGCCGATCTCGAAGCGGGCGGCGCTGCGGTCGGGGCGCACCGTCCACGACTCCGACACACCCTTCATGCCGAACGCCTGGAGCGTGCTGATCGTGTGGAGCGTGCGCTCCGCCAGGAAGGCCCGGCCTCCCATGGCCTGGACGTAGCGGTCGAGCACGGCCTTCGCCTGGGGCGCGACGTCGGCGCGGGCGGCGGGCGCGGCGAGGAGCAGCAGGGCGAGCAGCGCGAACGGCAGGGCGCGCGACGCGGAGCGGAGCGGGGTAGGGGTCATGGGATCCTCCTGAGGCATTCGGGGGAAGCGCGACGTGGCGCAGCATAGCGCGCGGCGCGCGCGGTCACGAACCGCGCTGACGCGCGTGGCAATTGCCGCCCCCAGCGTCGCGGCCGCCGACCCCGGAAGGTTCGAGTGCGCCACACAGGCCCGAGCCCGGAGAGGCTCGGAGCCAGGAGGTTCGAGTCTACGGAGGCCCGAGCCCGCTGTTGCGGCCGCACCGCCGCTTTCCCTATGCTCCGGGCGGTCGCTCCCTTTGCCCCCCACCTTCATGGAGGAACGTGATGCTCAGGAAGCTGCTGCTGGTTGGTGTCATCGTCCTGCTCCCCGGCGCCGCACGGGCCGCCTCTCCCGTCACCAGCGGCGGACCCCGCGTCGGCGTCAGCATCACCCCGGACCAGTTCGTGTTCGGCGGCCAGTTGACACTACGGGAGTTCGCTCCCGATTGGTCGTTCGCCCCGAACCTCGAGCTGGGCGTCGGGGACCACGCGACCGTCATCGCCCCCAACTTCGACGTGTTGTACCGCTTGCGCCTGTCGGGCTCGGACTGGCGGCCCTACGTGGGGGGAGGTCTCGGCCTCGCCTTCGTGAGCGTGGACCTGCCCTACCCCTACCGCGACCACAGTGACACCGAGGTCGGCCTGAACGTCGTGCTCGGGTTCACCGTCCCGACGAACGGCGGGAATCTCTGGTTCACGGAGATGCGCCTCGGGATCGCCGACCTGCCGGATCTGAAGATCGTGGGCGGGTTCAACTTCAAGATGTAGCGACGGCGGGCGACGGTGCGGTGGTGCGCAGTCGGCGCGCCCGGCTTGCGAACTTGGCGGGCCTCGCGCCGTGGCGTGCACACTGACCCTTCGCCCTCGCGGCGGAGCAGCCTACTCCACCGCCCGGCCTCCGCGCACCGCGAACTCCATGCGCTCGAGGAACGGCCCGGGCGGCAGGAAGCCGATCACCCGGGCCGCGCGCACCTCGCTCCCGCCCGGCGCGAGGAACAGGACGGACGGCACGCCGGTCACGCCGAAGCGAGCCCGCAGCGCCTTCGACCCGGGCGAGTCGTAGCGCGTGAGGTCCACCTTGAACGCCGCGAAGTCGCGGGCGCGCTCGATCACGCGCCGGTCGGTAAAGGTGTAGCGGTCCAGCTCGTGGCAGGGAGCGCACCAGACGGCCGAGAAGTCGAGCATCACGGGCTTGCCGCTGGCGAGCGCGGCCTGGACCGCCTGCTCGTCGTAGGGCTGGAAGCGGACCCCCTCCACGCGCAGGGCCATCCCCGCGAGGATGCCCCCGGCCACTGCCGCGATCCCCACCGCCCACTTGAGGCGGCGGAATCCCGGCTTCGCCGCGCCGCGCCGGCTCACGAAGCCGAGGAAGAGCCCGCCCGCAATCAGCGCCACGGGCAGCACCCACGCGGCGAACTGCGGCACGAGACCCACGAGCACGTAGTTGAGGCCGATCCCGGCGAGCAGCACGCCGAACACCTGCTTCACCCACAGCATCCAGTCGCCGGAGCGCGGCAGGCTCTGGAGCAGGTTGGAGAACAGCGCCAGGAACAGGTACGGGAGGCCGAGCCCCAGCGACATCACGAACATGGTCTGGAAGCCGAACAGCGCATCGCCGCGCTGGGCGAGGAGCGCGAGCACCGCGACCACGAAGGGGCCCACGCACGGCGCGGCGATGATCCCGACGGCGAGCCCCGAGAGGAAGATGCCCAGGAGCGAGGTCGCATCCGCGCCGCCCAGGCGCTGGAGCAGCCACGGCGGCGGCTGCATCTCGTAGAGGCCGAACATGGAGAGCGAGAGCACGACGAACAGCACGCCGAGCCCGATGCTCACCCACGGGCTCTGCAGCGCGGCGCCGAAGAGTCCTCCGGTGAGCGCCGCAACCACGCCGAGCACCGAGTAGGTGATCGCGATGCCGAGCACGTAAGCGAACGCGTGCGTGATCACCTTGGCCGGCCGCTCGCGGCGCCGCGCGCCGAACACCGACACGGTCACGCCAAGCATGGGGAACACGCAGGGCGTGAGGTTGAGCGCCAGGCCGCCCACGAACAGCGCGAGGAACCACACGAGCCCGCCGTGCGCCAGCGCGCCGAGCAACCGGCGGCCCACGTCGCCCTGGCCCATGCCGCCCGCGTCCGGCACCTGCGCGCCGCCCAGGTGCGAGGGGCCGGGTGGCTGCGTTTCGCCCGGCTCGATCGTTGCTGGCGCGCCGGGTGCGCCCTCCGGGAGCGCGGCTCCCGAGGCCGGAGTCTCACCCTCCGGCGGGCCGCGCAAGGACTCTGGCGCCGCGCCGGACTCGGGCGTCGCAGCGCTCGCACTCACGCCGCCGGTCACCGTGACCTCGAGTGTGAAGGACACGCTCGCCGGGGCGAGGCAGACCTGGTCGTTGCACGCCTGGAACCGGACCTTGCCCTGGAGCGCGTGCTTCCCGTTCACGGCCCTCTTGGCCGCGGCCAGCGCCACCTTGACCGTGACCTCTCCGCTGTACACGGAGAGCGGGTTCTCGTCGAACGCGAGCTTCATGGGCTGCCCGGCGGGATAGCTCACCTTGCCCGGCGCGACGCCACCCGCGACCGCCAGGGTCAGCGTGGTGGGGATCATGTAGTCGGGCGAGGGCGGGTTGGCGTTGATGTGCCAGCCGGAGGCGATCTGGATCTTGATCAGAACCTCGGCCCGACCGCCCGCGGTGATGCTCGTCGAAGTCGCACTGGCCTTGACGAGCGTCTCCGCCTTGGGCGGGGGCGCGCTGGCCCCGCCCCCACTCATCTGGGCCCCCACGGACGCTGCCCACGCGAGTGTGAACGCGAGCGTCAGCCACGCTGTCCAACGGCCCCGCCTGTTGCCCGTCATCGTTCCTCCGGTTGCCTGTGCTCCAACTCGTCGAGCAGCGCCGCGAACTCGCGCGCATCCGTCACCGGCAGGCGGCACGCGTAGTGCACGCACACGTACCCCGTGGCGCGGCCCCCCACCGGAGTGAGAGACGCGGCGAAGGGCACGAGATTCGCGAGCCGCCGGCTCCGCTCCCCACCGTCCACTACCAGCAACAGGTCGCGCGGGAGGAAGCGGCGCTCGAACTCGCGCACCAACGCCCGGGTGTCTTCGGCCCCCGGCTCCCCCGCCACCACGACGTGCCGGGGCGGCTCGGCCGCCAGGTCCATGGCCACCAGCATCCGCGGCATCGCCACGGCATTCCCCGCAAGCCGGGAACCATAGTACCCGAACGTGCGCTGCGCGTTCTCGACCCAGTCGCGGCGGCCGAGCAGCGAGCCCAGCGACTGCACCACGTACGCCGCGACCGAGTTCCCCGCGATCTCGGCGCCGTCGAACCCATCCTTCATCCGCACCTTGATCGAAGGGTCGCCCGCGGGGCTCTCGTAGAAGCCGCCGTGCTCGGCGTCGAAGAAGCGCTCGACCATGGCATCGGTCACCTGAACCGCCCGCTCGAGCCAAAGCGGATCGTGCGTGGCCTGGTAGAGGTCCACCAGACCGAGGGCGTAACCGGCGTAGTCGGCGAGTTGCCCGGCGCCCGCCGCCTCGCCCCCGCGCCAGCGGCGGGCGAGCGCGACCGGACCGGCGCCATTCAAGCCGCGGCTCGGTGAACCGGCCGGGCGTGCGCCATCGCGCAGCTCCGCCCAGATGAACTCGGCGGCGCCGGCCGCGCGTGCGGCCAGCGCGGGCTCGTCGAGCACGCGCGCCCCGCGCGCCAGCGCCGAGATCATGAGCCCGTTCCAGGCGGTGATCACCTTGTCGTCGCGTTGCGGGCGCACGCGCCGGCCGCGCGTCTCGAGCAGCCGTGCGCGCGCCGCCGCAAGCCGCCGCTCGACCTCCGTCTCGGCGAGGCCGAAGCGCCGCGCGGCCTCCGCGCTGGTGTGCGCCAGGCTCAGGATGGTCGCGTCGCGCTCGAAGTTCCCGCGCGGCGTCACGCCGTAGACGAAGTCGAAGAGGCGCGCGTCTTCGGCATCCAGCAGCGCCGCGGTCTCGGCCGGAGTCCAGACGTAGAACCTGCCTTCCTCGCCTTCGCTGTCGGCGTCCTCGGCCGAGCAGAACGCGCCCGAGCCCTCCAGCCCCCGGCCGGCGGGGAGCCCCGCCGTCAGGTCGCGCATGACGTAGCCGAGAATGCCGCGCGCGATCTCCGCGTACTCCGGCCGCTGCGTGATCTGAAAGGCGTCGAGGTAGATCCAGGCGAGCTGCGCCTGGTCGTAGAGCATCTTCTCGAAGTGGGGCACCAGCCAGTGTGCATCGGTCGAGTAGCGGTGGAAGCCACCGCCCAGGTGGTCGTGGATCCCACCAGCGCGCATCGCGTCGAGCTGGCGCAGGACCACCTCGAGCGCGGCGCGATGGCGCTCCGGGTCGCGCGACCAGTAGCGCAGCAGGAAGTCGAGATTCGCGACCGACGGGAACTTGGGCGCCGAGCCGAAGCCGCCTTCCCGAGCGTCGTGAGTCTGCTCGAGATGGCGGAGAGCTTCCTCGAACAACTCCTCGCGCGCGACGTCGGCAGAGGTGCCCGCGCCCAGGCTTTCCGCACGCGCCGCGGCGGCCGCAGCCGCAAGGGAGCGGCCCGCGCGCGGCCCGGCCTCGGGCGCGTCGAGGCTCGCGAGCGCCGCGAGCACCTGGCGGCCGCCCTCTTCGATGCGGTCGCGCTGCTCGGTCCAGGCCTGGTGGACACTCTCCAGGACCTGCTTGAAGCTCGGCCGCCCGTCGCGCGGCTCGGGCGGAAAGTACGTGCCCGCGTAGAAGGGCTCGAGTCCCGGCGTGAGGAACAGGTTGAGCGGCCAGCCGCCGCCCAGGCCCATGACCTGCGCCGCCAGCATGTAAAGGCGGTCCACGTCGGGCCGCTCCTCGCGGTCCACCTTGATGGCGACGAAGCGCCGGTTGAGCAGCTCGGCCACCGAGTCGTCCTCGAACGACTCGCGCTCCATCACGTGGCACCAGTGGCAGGTCGAGTAGCCGATCGAGAGCAGGATGGGCTTGCCCTCGGCGCGCGCCCGGGCGAACGCCTCCTCGCCCCACGGGAACCAGTCCACGGGATTGTGCGCGTGCTGGAGCAGGTACGGGCTCTTCTCGCGGATCAGGCGGTTGGGCGCGCGGGCGGACGAGGGTGGGGTGTGCGGGTCGCGCTCGGTCATGGAGCGCCGAGCCTAACAGACTCCCGGCGGGTCTCTGTCAGCCGCGTGTCAGACGTGCCGCGACCCTGCGAACCCCGTCAATCACGACCGCGCCGCCCGCATGGATTGCGGGTCCCCGCTCCAGTGGTAGACCGCGAGCCCAGCCCACCAGGCGAGCGGGAGCATCGCGAACATCACGCCCGAGAGCACGAGCGGATTCGCGAACATCGAGAGGTCGAGCGCGAGGCGGGGTTCTGCCAGCCTCCGCACGAAGGCCGCGACCGCCGGGTCGCCCAGGGCCTGAAGCGCCGAGGCCGAGAAGCGCGAGAGCGCCGCCCGCTGCCAGAGCACGAGGGCCGCGAGCGCCAGCGCGATGGCCGCCGCGGGCTCCGCAGCGGCCCGCACCCACCAGGGCATCGCGTCGGACTCGGCCAGCACGGCGAGGCGCGCCTCCCGCGCGCGCGCCACGCGCTCCATCACCTGTTCGGCGAAGCCCGCGGGCGCCACGGCGCAGGCGCGCGCGAGCGCCGCGTCCAGCTCCCGTGCGGCCGCCAGGGCAGCACCGCAGCGCGCGCACGAGGCGGCGTGCGCCAGGGCGTCGGCTGGAACGACCGCCATGCGGCCCGGCCCTGCCGAAGTGCTCTCCGGCATCCCCTCGTCGAGCCAGCACTCGAAGCGCTCGCAGTCCGTCACGCCTGCTCCCGCAGCCACGCCTTGCGCAGCGCTGCCCGCGCGCGGGCGAGATGCGTCTTCACCGTGTTCCCGGGCATTCCCAGCAGCGCCGCCACCTGCTCCACCGACTTCCCTTCGTAATAGTACAACGTCACCGCCGCCCGCTGCGCCGCGGGCAGCTCGAATACAAGCCGTTCGAGCCGCCGGGCCCGCACCATCTCCTCGAAGCCGCCGGGCCCGGCGCCCGCCTGCACACCCGGGGGCCGCACATCCGGCGCCCGCAGGAGCGCGGCCTCCTCGACCCCCACCTCGTGTCCGCGCCGCGCCTTGAGTTCCCTCAACCGGTCGAGCGCGCGCCGCGCCACGATGCGGTGCACCCAGGTCGCGAAGCTCGACTCGCCGCGGAAGCGCGGCAGCGCGAGCCACGCCCGGACGAAGCCGTCCTGTGCCACCTCCTCCGCGTCGGCCGGCGAGCGGGTGATGCGCAGGGCCAACCCGTAGGCCCGATCCTGATGGAGCACCACCAACTCGCGGAACGCATTCTGATCGCCGCCCCGCGCGCGCTCGACCAGCGCCCGCACGCGGGCCTCGGCCTCGCTCCGCCCCACCGGGGCGGGAGCCTCCCGCCGGGCGGGGCTCGTCACTCCCTTGGACCGGCCTTCACTCCCCTCCGGTTTCAAGGTTCCCGCGGCCCTCCGCTGACTTTCCTGAAACCCGCCGGGCAGCATGCCCGGTCCAAGCCAGTGAATCGAGACCACCGAGCCGGGCAGCAGCCGGCTCCTGACCATCTTAGACCAGAAGGGAGGCCCGCACGCCATGCTCGCGTTCCTGGGCGACTTCGGAATCGGACCGGACGTCATCGCACCGGTGCTCGTGTTCTCCATCCCCATCCTGGCCATCGTGGGTGGGATCACCGCCGGGATCGTCAAGACCGTCAGCCGCCACCGGCTCATCGAGTTGGCCCAGCGCGAGAGGATCGCGATGATCGAGCGCGGCCTGGACCCCTCGAAACTCCCGCCGCTGCCGATCGACGAAGATCTCGCCCCCGCCACGCACTGGACGCGGACCGACTACGCGCGGCGCCGCGCGCAGGGGCTCATGATCGGCGGGTTCGTCACGCTTGCCGTGGGCATCTCGCTGGGCGTGATGCTCTACTACGTGGCCGACGAGCCCGGGGTCTGGGCCGTCGGCGCCATTCCGGGCGCCGTCGGCCTCGCGCTCCTGGTCAGCGGATTCCTGGTGCGACCAAAGGGCGGCGACGCGGGGACCGGCACGCCCCCGCACGCGGGGTGAGGCCATGTTCCTGTTTCGCGACGAGGTCATCGCGCCCGTGATGGTGTTCGCCATCCCGATCGTCGCGATCGTGGGCGGGATCATCGCGGGCATCGTGAAGACGTTGAGCCGGCATCGCCTGATGGAAGTGGCCCTGCGCGAGCGCATGGCGCTGATGGCGCGGGGCGTGGATCCGGCGAAGTTTGCTGCGGCGGCTGGAGTAGGTCTCACGATCCCGGCGCTGCTCTCGCCCGACGACTACTCGCGCTTCCGCGCCCAGGGTCTTCTCGTCGGTGGCTTCGTGACCCTGGTGGCTGGGGTCGCCTTCAGCCTCGTCGTCGGAGCCCTCGATTCATGGGACGCGGGCGACTGGGGCTTGGGTATCGTCGCCGCCTCGATCGGCCTCGCGCTCATCTGCAGCGGCCTGGTCGTGTGGCCGCGGGGCCACGGGAGAGTCCCAAACGCCCCGGGGCAGCCGGGCTGAGCGGAACGCGGGGTCAGGAGCCGCCGGCGCCGGCTATCAATGGTAGTACTGCCCCGGGTGGAGCAGGTCCACGACCAGGCTGAAGAGCGGGCGCACCAGGAAGGGGAACACGTTCCAGGCCACGATCAGCCCGACGAGGGAGAACCCCGGCGTCCGGGCGAGATTGCGCAGGGACCGCGCCGCGTTCTCCGGCAGCACGAGCCCCGCGACCGCGGCGCCGTCCAGCGGCGGCAGCGGCACCAGGTTGAACGCGCCGAGAATGACGTTGAGCATGAGCAGCACCGACAGCGCCATGCCCGCGAAGCCGGCCCAGCCCGCGGGCGTGCCGGTCGCCGCCGACACCACGAGCTGGTCGAAGTGGACGCGCTGGGGGGCCATGAACCAGCCGAGCGCGAGGCCTCCCTTGAGGAGCAGGAAGGCGCCGAGCGCGAGGCAGAAGTTCCCGGCCGGGCCGGCGGCGGCCATCCACGCGGCGCGGCGGGGATAGCGCTCCGCCCAGCCTGGGTCGTAGGGCGCGCTGGCCCAGCCCATCGCCCAGCCCTGGGTCAGGCTCGTGACGAGCGGCACCAGCAGCATCCCGATCGGTTCGCGCTTGATGTGCGGCAGCGGCGAGAGCGATACCTGCCCGCCCAGGTACGCGGTGCGGTCGCCGCCACGCAGCGCCACCCAGGCGTGGGCGGCCTCGTGGACCGTGGTGGAGAAGAGGAAGGCCGGAAACCAGAGCACGAGCGCGAGCAGGTTCTCGGAGTTCATGCGATGTCTCGGCCCGCCGCCTGCTCCTACTTCGCCCTCACCGCCGAGACGATCTCCAGCCACTGGACGCCCGTGGACCACACGTCGGGATCGAGGCTCGACAAGTGCTCATGGCGGTGCCGGTGGCAGGTCATGACGATCACTTGGTGCTCGCGCGCGAAGGTCTCGATCAGCACGCGCATGCCGGCGCGCGCGCGCTCGTCGTCGCTGCTCGCGAACACGTCGTCGAGCAGCAGCGGCAGCGGATTGCCGGGGCGCGACAGGAACTCGCTGATGGCGAGGCGCACCGCCAGGTGGAGCTGGTCGCGCGCGCCGGCCGAGAGCTGGAGCAGGGCCTTGCCGCGCGCGAGCTGCTGGCCGTCGCGCAGCTTGACCGAGAAGTCGAGGTCCTCGCCGAAGCGCACCTGCTCGGCCTCGGCGCCCACGGCGCCCAGCAGCTCGCCCACGCGCCGGCCGAGGAAGTCGCCCCAGCGCCGGTGGGTCTCGACCGCCACGTCCTGGAGCGTGCTCGCGGCCAGCTCGACGGAGCGCTTGAAGCGCCGCGCCCGCTCCAGCGCCTGCTCGATCCGCGCCTGCTCGGCGAGCAGCTCGGGCTCGCGCTGGGCCGTGCGCCGCACCACCTCGTCCACCTGCTGGCGCAGATCGCCGCGCTTGCGCTGCACCAGCTCGATGATCTCGCGCTGACGCTTGACCTCGCGGTCGAGATCGACCATCGGCCGCGGCGGGGGCGGTGCGCCGGCGCCGGCGCCGGACTCGCGCTCCGCGTCCGCCGCGCCGCCCGCGGGCTCGCCGCCCGCCTCGGCTTCGAGCGCCGCGAGCTGGGCTTCGAGGTCGGCGATCTCCGCCGCCGGGGCCAGGCGCTGCTCGGCCTGGGGGATCAGCTCACCGGTGAGGAGCTGAAGGCGGCCGCGCAGGCGCGCGCGCCCGGCCAGCTCCTTCACGTGGTCCCGCCACGAGACCGCGGGGTCGTAGGTCAGCCCCGCGAGCTGCAGGATCCTCACCGCGCGCTCGAGCAGCCCCGCCACGGTGGCCTCGAGCACGCGCTTCTCCTCGTCCACCCACGACCAGCTCTTCTCCAGCTCGCCGAGCTGCTGGCGCACCGCGATCATGTGGCGGACGCCGGCCGCCACGGCCTCGAGGTGCGCGGGATCGGGGGGGCCGCCGCCCGCGCGGTCGAGCCGCTCGCGCACCTCGGCCAGCGCGGCGTGGCGGCGTGGCTCGAGCGCATCGAGCTGGTCCTGCGCGCGCTGGACGGGGTTCGATTCCTCCTGCAGGCGCTGGTATTCGTTCCAGTCCCGCATCAGCTCGACCGCGTCGCGCTGACCAAGCGCGCGCGCCAGATCCTCGAGGGCGATCTCGCCGTCGGCGCGCTGGCTGCGGAGCTGGTTGAGCCGCCCCTGCGCCTCGGTGAGGTGCCGCAGCGCCTGCTCGCGCTCCGCTCTCCGGGCGCCGGAGCCGACGGCGGCCAGCAGCAGGCCGAGCAACCCCAGCCCGGCGCCGCCCCCCAGCAGGCTCATGCCGATGTTCCACTCGCCGCGGATGGCGAGCACCACGCCGCCGGCCACCGCCGCCCCCACGCCCAGCGCCGCGAGGAACCAGCCCGGCAGCTTGCGCCGCCCGCGCGCGCCGTCGATCTGGCGCAGGGTCTCGGTGTTCTCGGTGCGCGCCTGCTCGAGCGTGGCCACCTCGGTCTGGAAGGCGAGCGCCAGCGCCGACTGGCCGGCGAGCAGCTTCTGCTGCTCCTCACCCAGCGCGCCGAAGCGCCCGGTCATCGCCTCGACGCGCGAGGGCTCGTAGCCCTTGCCGCTCAGGCCGTCGCGCAGGCCCGTGACCTGCTCGCGCAGCCGTCCTTCGTCCTCGGCCAGCCGGCGCAGCTCGGCGGCGAGCGCCACGAGCCGGTCGGCATCCTCGACCCCGCAGGCCTCGAAGGCCTTGAGCGTGGCGAGGGTCGCCTCCAGCTCTCCCCGGCGCCGCGCCTGTTCCTCCTGGCGCCGCGATTCGCGATCGGCCAGGTTCTTCTGCGCCGCCTCGTGCTCGACGATGGTTTCGCGCAACTCGGTCTCGGCGGTCTCGGGCAGGTGGGCGTAGGGCGCGAGCGCGGCGGCTTCCGCCTGGAGCTGCTCGACCACGGCGCGGCGCTCCCCATGCTCGCGCAGCCGCCGCGTCAGGTCGGCGCCCACGCTGGCGCGGCGCTCGGCCTCGAGCCGCGCCACGGCCGCGCGGGCCGCCTGCTCCTCGGCCCCGAGGTGCGCCAGCTCCTCGAGCGGGGTCGCCACCTGCAGGCGGTCGTGCTCGAGGGTCTTGAGCTCCGAGGCCAGCGTCTCGTACTTCAGCTCGAGGCGCGAGGTCGCGTTCTCCACCGTGCCGGCGAAGTCCACCTCGAGCGCCGCGTACTTGCGCAGCGCCCCCTGCAGCACCTGGAGCGCCTCAGCCGCGCTGGTGTCGCCGCCGCGCGTGTCGGCCGCCCCCTCGAGGCGGGCCTGGAGCGTGCCGTTGCGCCGCGCCTTCTCGTCGGCGGGCACCACCTGGTCCAGCTCGCCCTGGCGGACGAGCGCGCACTTCTCGAACTCGTCGGCGTCGAGGCCGAGGAGCTTCTTCCCCACCGGGAAGTCCTCCTTGCCCTCGCGGAACGAGGCCGTGACCTCGAGCCCGCGGTCGTTCCACACCTCGACTGTGCCGCGCTCGAAGTCGCGCTTCACCGTGTAGGCCTCGCCTTCGCACTCCAGGTCCAGCTCGACCCGGTAGGAGCCGCCGTCCCAGGGACGCCAGCGCTCGACCGGGGTGAGCACCTTGTGGCTGCGGCGATCGTTCACGAGCCCGTAAAGCGCCGCCGAGAGGGCCGCGAGCAGGCTCGACTTGCCGGTCTCGTTCCGGTCCACGACCAGCGTGAGCCGCGCGGGATCGAAGCGGTACTCGCCCCTGAGGGGGCCGAAGCCGTCCGCCTTGAGCCGGAGGATCTTCACGCGCCGAGTTCCTCGTAGGCGGGCACGACCTCGTGCAGGCGGAACGCGTCGAGCCCGTAGTAGAGCGCGCTCTCCAGGTCGGCGCGGCGCGCGGGGTCCGTCTCGGCATCGAGCTGGTCGAGCAGGGCGCGCGCGAAGCGCTCCTCGGTGGTGACCGGCTCGCAGGCGCGCAGCGCCGCGAGGTCGTAGTCGGGACGCAGGGCGCGCGGGTCGAGACGCACGTGGAAGGCGCGCGGCCTCACCTCCGGTCCCGGCGCCGCGTAGCGCACTCCCCGCATGAGCCGCCCGGAGAGCCGCACCACCACCAGGTCCGCGTCGCCCGCCCCGGCCTGATCGAGCGCGCGCAGCACCCGGCGGTCCACCTGCTCGGCCGAGGTCGCGCCCGTCACGTCCACGGCCAGATCGTAGACGCGGCGCTTGTCCAGCTCGATGAACTCGAGCGCGGCGCGGGCTGGACCGCCGTCGCTCTCGATGCGCACCTCGTACGCCCCGTGCCGGCCCAGCTCGCTCACGTCGAGCGAGATCGCCGCGCCCGCGTAGGCGAGCCGCACCCATGGCCCAGCTCCGGAGGTCGCGCCTTCGGGCGCGCCGGCTTCCAGGCTCTGCGGCGTGTGGATGTGGCCCACCGCGAGGTAGTCGAAGGGCGAGGCCAGCGCCTCGAGATCGGTGAATGGCGCGACCACCTTCTGGCCCGGGGGCAGGAAGCCCTCGCGCGAGCCGTGGAAGACGGCGACGTTCACACCCTCGCCCCGGCGTGCATCCACCCCGGCCAGCGCCTCGGGAGCCAGCGGCCGCGCCGCCGACTCCACCGCCTGGATCGAGCAGCGTCCCCAGATGCGCACCTCTTCCATGCCCGGGAGCGGCTTGGCCGTCCAGCCGGGAGAGTCGAAGACGTGCACGTGCGCGGGCCAGGAGGCGCCGCGCGCCCGCAGCAGCGCGGGATTCCAGTAGGGGCTCGTGGAGGAGCAGGGGTCGTGGTTGCCGGGGGCGATGAAGACCGGCGGGCAGCCGGTGACGTCGAAGGCGTGCACCGCGAAGGCCAGCGTGTCGGCGTCGACGTAGTCGAGATCGAAGAGGTCGCCCGGCAGGAGGATCGCGTGCACGCCGCGCTCGATCGCCAGGCGCACGGACAGCTCGAGCGCGCGGCGCTGGTCGTGGCGGCGATCGCTGCGACGCTCGGGCGGCAGCCAGCCGAAGGGCCGGCCGAGATGGAAGTCGGAGACCTGAACGAAGCGGACGACGGCCATGCGCAAGCGACTCCTTTGCGCGGCGTGCCGAGGATCTCGCCGGGCCGTGCCTGAGAAGCCGCGCCCGCTCCGCGGGTGCCCCGTCCTCGTCTTCCCAGACACGGCGACGGGAGCTGCGCCCGGCGCCGGATACGCTGCAAGTTAGCAGGAAGGATGCGGCCGGGCAATGAGTTGGGTGGAGGTTGGACGGGGAAGCCAGGGGACGGGCTGGCTGGGCAGAGCCCCGGGTTGATGGGACCGCACGCACGCGCGCACCCCCCCTGGCACGCCCCGCGGGCCGCGCGCTACCATCCCCCGCGACCGCCATGACCCAGCCCGTGCTTCCCCCCGTCCCCGTCGTCGAGATCGAGCGCCGCCTCAAGTGGCGGGTGCTCGCCATCGGGAGCTTCCTCGCGATCATGGCGACGTTCGCGGTGATGGCCGCACTCTCGCTCCTCGTGCCACCAAGGATGCTCACCGGTCTGCCCGATGACCCGGAGTTGGCCGCGGCGCGCGCGGCCCTCCACGGCCGCCTGCCCGTGCGCGCGGGCGCGCTGCGTTTCCGCTCGACCCTGACCGGCGAGGCTCCACTGGACGCGGCCTTCGGCGCCGAACAGGCCGTGCTGGTCGAGAGCGCGATCCAGTCGATCGAGCGTGCCCGCGCCCGGCACCGCGGTGACCCCCGGCTCGCGCTGGCGCTCGCCCACCTCAACCTGGCGCTGGCCGCCGCGCACGTGCCCGACGCGAGCACCGCCGTGCCGCCCGAGCAGTTCGCGGCGTGGTTGCGGAACGTCACGCGCGCCGAGCGGCGCTACCGGGCGGTGACCGACCGGGGCGTGGACTCGCCCGAGGCCCGGCTGGGACTGGGATTCGCTCTCGCGCTCGAGGCCATGGCCGAGCGCGACCCGCTGCGTGAGCGCGCGCTGAAGCTCGAGGCCATCGCCCAGTGGGCCGCCGTGGACCCGCGCGACGCTGCCGCCCTGCCCGCGCTCTACGACCGGGCGTTGCTCCTCGCCGAGGTGGAGCGGCGCGAGGAGGCGATTCGTGTGGCGCGCGAGTACCTGGCCCTGGACGGAACGAGCCCTTGGGCTCAGCGGCTGCGCAAGGCGCTCGCGGTCGCTGGACCCTGACAGCGCGCCGCTGAAGACGAAGCGGCTCAGATCACCGAGGCCGCAGTGCCCTGGGTTGTGGGCTCATTCCGCGCGTCGCTTCGTCCCCGCGCTTCGCGGCTGCGGGCAGACCGCGTCTACTTCGCGCCCTCCGCTTTCGCGCGCCGGAGCTGCTCGACCTGCCGCAGCGACGCCTGCACCTCCGCGTCGTCCGGCTCGCGGCGCAGGAACGCCACGAGCACCGCGTGCGCCTCGTCCAGGTCGCCGAGCTGGATGCAGGTCGTGAACAGGCCCTTCCAGGCCCAGCTGCTCGTGGAGTCCTTCGCGACCGCGCGCCGGAAAGCCTCGCGCGCGGGGCTCGGATTGCCGCCCCTCAACTCGGCAAGGCCCCACTGCGTGAGCACGCGCGGGCTGGGCTGCGTCTCGGCGGCGCGCGCGAACGTCCGCGCCGACGCCTCCCAGCGCTCGAGGCGGAAGTTGCGGATGCCAAGGTAGTCCCAGGTCTTGCCGCGCTCGTGCGGATCGCGCGCCGGGGGCTCGGTCAGGAAGGCGGTGACGCGCGCCAGCCCGCGGTCCACGTCGGTCTGATGCGCGAGCCACTGGACGCTGGGGGCCGCCACGGCCAGCGCCACGGCCACGCCGATCCAGGCGCAGGACGGCGCGCGGCGCAGGGTCTCGCCCACGAGCCACGCGGCCAGCAGCGCAAGCACGATGCCCGCTTCCGAGAGGGTGTCGTAGTCGCGGAACGCGCCCTGACCGGGATGAACGAAGAGCAGGAGCCCGATGAAGGGGACGGCGAGCGTCACGAGCAGGGCGGCCGCGCGCCCCAGCGGGAGCCGCCGGCCCCAGGCAAGCGCGACCACCGGCAGCACGGGCGCGAGCGGGGCGAGCAGCACGACCACGTTCGGCAGGTCCACGGCGCGCGCCCCGGCGAACATCGAGGTGAGGAGCCCGCCGTGCGCCTTCACCTCGAAGGAGGCGAGGTGCGCGGCGGAATCGATGCGCGTGAGCGTGGTCACGATGCGCGGCAAGGTGAGGGCGAAGGCCGCCACCGGAAGCGCCGCGGCCGCCCACGTCGAGGGCTCGCGGAGCGCCGCGGGTCGCGCGCGCAGCGCCAGCGCGAACGCCAGTGCCACCGCGGGCACGAAGCCCAGGACCGAGCGGTGGAGAAACGCGCCGAGCGCGAGCACGAGCCCCAGCGCGAGCAGGCCGCGGCCCTCCCGCACCGCGCACAGGCCCAACACGGCGACCGCCGCCGCCGTCAGCATGAGTTCGCCGTTGGCCTTGTTGTAGCCGGTGAAAAGCCCGAGGTAGCCGCCGCAGAGGACGGCCGCCGCCGCGACCAGTGCGGCCGTCCCGCGCAGCGCGAGGGCGCGGGCGAAGGCGAGCGCCAGCAGCGCGAGCAGCCCGACCTCGAGGGCGCCGAGGAGCCGCCCGGCGCCATTCGCGCTCACCAGCCCCGTGCCCGCCAACCAGCCCGGCAGGTCCACGTGGAGGAGCACGTCGAGGGGCAGCGCCTGCGGGAAGAGCGTGGCTGGAAGTCCCT
>Ga0315277_10004312_pt1 | contig 19075 bp, 16 predicted proteins | sample YL17G05_15_MG_FD_203695 | JGI IMG/M metagenome (GOLD analysis project Ga0315277, IMG submission 203695) | Sediment microbial communities from Yellowstone Lake, YNP, Wyoming, USA - YL17G05_15 | ecosystem: Environmental > Aquatic > Freshwater > Lake > Sediment | place: USA: Wyoming | collected...
CATCGGCATCTGCGGGACTTGCTACTGGTGCCGATCGGGCAACCTCAACAACTGCCCGGAGGCGTTCAAGAACTCAACCGGATACGGCAAGCCGGGCGCCTTCGCGGAATACGTAAAGATCGAGAACGCACTCCCCGGTCTCACCTTTCATCCCATCCCCGATGCGATGAGCGACGATGAGGCGGCGACCCTGGAACCGGTGAGCGTGGCCGCCTTCACCGCGGAGATGACCGGCGCCGCAGAGGGAGATAAGGTAGCAATACTGGGGGCAGGCCTCATCGGCAACGCGATGATGCAGGCGATGAAAGCGATTCCGGTCGAGAGGGTGGTGGTCTCGGAAGTGTCTCCCTTGAGACTGCGCATGGCGCGGGAGTTGGGGGCCGACGCAGGAGTGGACGCCGCCGATGAAGACGTGCTGGAGCGCATGAAGGAGGAACTGGGCGTCGGCCCCTACCATTTCGGTGAAGGGGCTATGGCCGACATCGTGGTGGATGCTGCGGGTGGGCGGGATACCTTTGCGCAGGCGTTGGAGATCGTGCGCTCGGCCGGTACCGTCGCGTTGGTGGGCCTGCCGGAGGGCGACCAGGTGGTCAACACCACCAAGATAGTGCATAAATCACCCCGCATCATCGGCTGCCTGGGAGCCATCTATCCCAAGGCGATTGAGCTCATCAGCGAGGGGAAGGTGAAGACCCAACCCCTTATAACCCATACCTTCCCGCTGGAGGAGATAAACGAAGCATTCCAGGTCCAGATGGATGCCAACGAATCGATAAAGGTCCTTATAAAGCCGGAGTGAGAGGTGGGGGTGAAGGGAAATGCGCTTGCAGGATGAGGTCGCGGTGATCACCGGTGGAGGCAGCGGCATAGGCAGAGCGGCCTCGCTTCTCTTCGCCGCTGAGGGAGCCAAAGTGGTTGTGGCCGATTACCAGGGTGTCTATGGCCGACCGGTGGGGCAGGAGGTAGCCGACGAGATAAAGGCCCAGGGCGGTGAGGCCATCTACTCAGAGACCGACCTCAGCGTAGACGAGCAGGTGGCAGCCATGGCCCGCAGGGCGGTGGAGGAATACGGCAAGATAAACGTCCTCTTCAACAACGCCAGCCACGGCTACTCCTCACCGCTGACCATGACCACCCTGTTGGACACCCCCGAGCAGGACTGGAACGAGGTGATCAAGAACAACCTCAACAGCTTGTTCCTGTGCACCAAATATTGCCATCCGGAGATAGCAAAAGCTGGCGGGGGTTCCATCATCAATACCGGCTCGTCCAACGCCCTGGTGGCCGTACCCGGGGCCGACGCCTACACTGCCGCCAAGGGCGGGGTGGTCGCCCTCACCCGCATCATGGCTATAACCTACGCGCCCGACATCCGGGTGAACTGCATCTGCCCGGGGGCGGTGAGGACTCCCATGATCACTACCATGCTGGAGCTGCTGGAGGATTACCTGACCCAGAACATCCCGCTGAAGCGGGTGGCGGAGCCGGAGGAGATCGCCCGCGTGGCGCTCTTCCTAGCCTCCGGTGAGTCGTCCTACATCACCGGGGCCATCATCCCGGTGGATGGAGGGTGGACGACGCTTTGACATATATAGATGGAGGGAAAGCCCCTTTTCGTCATTGCGAGGGGCCGAAGGCGACGCGGCAATCTCAAGCGGAAGATAATCGTAGAAAGGACGAGAGGGCTTCGTTCTGATGTTGAGATATCACGGGAGGAAACGGAGGGAACAATAAGGAAACGATCGGGCTTGGTTGTATAGGCGGGAGCAAGGGAGGAGATGAGCCATGGCTGAGGTGGTTAGCAGGGATATCGATCCCGCGCAGTACGACAAGGATTTCCTGTTGGGGCTCTACCGGGAGATGGTCAGGCAGCGGACTTTCGACCTCAACCTCATCCGGCTGCTGCACGAGGGCAAAGTCTCCGGGTTCTACCACTCCGGGGTGGGGCAGGAGGCCACTGGCGCCGGCACCTGCGCCTCGCTGCGCGACGACGACTATATCCTCTACGACCACCGTGGCTGCAACCAGATGATCGCCAAAGGGGTGCCCCTGGACAAGATCTACGGCGACTTCATGGGTAGATTATGCGGCACCACCTGCGGCCTGGGTGCGGGCATCGTGCACGTCGCCTACCCCGAGAAGGGGGTGCTGGGCCAGAGCGGCACCCTGGGTGCCTGCTTCGTCATCGCCGCCGGGGTGGGCTATGCCGTTAAGGTGAAGAAGACCGACCAGGTGTGCGTATGCTACTTCGGCGACGGCACCGCCGCGCGCGAGACCTTCCATGGTGGTATGAACTGGGCCGGCCTGTACAACCTGCCCATCGTCTTCTACTGCGAGAACAACGAGTATGGCATCTCCACCCATTACACCAAGGCCCATGCCCTCAAAAACAACATCGCCGACCGTGCCGACGGTTATGGCATCCCCGGCTACGTCATCGACGGCAACGACGTACTCCTGGTCTACGAGGTGGCCAGGGAGGCCATCGAGCGCGCCCGTTCCGGAGGCGGCCCCTCCTTCATCGAGGGCAAGACCTTCCGCCACCGCGGCCACTTCGAGGGCGACCCCGCCACCTACCGGGACGAGGCGGTAGTGGAGGAGTGGAAAAAGAAGCGCGATCCCATCAACAGCTACAAGGCTAAGCTGATAGGCGCGGGCGCAGCCGCGGAGGACGACTTCACGCACATCGACAGCGAGGTGGAACAGGAGATCCTCGCTGCCATCGCGGCGGCCGATGCCTCTCCCATGCCGGAGTGCACCCGCATCTACGAAGGCCTCTTCGCCGAGGGGGTGGTCTAGATGAAGACCTTGACCATGATGCAGGCCATCAACGAAGCCCTCCTGGAGGAGATGGAAAGGGACCCTAACACGGTATATTTTGGCGAGGACGTTGCGGCAATGTCAGGGACTTTTGGTGCCACCGCCGGATTACTGGACAAGTTCGGCCCCGACCGGGTATTCGATACGCCCATCGCGGAGGCGACCATCGCCGGCGCGGCCCTGGGTATGGCCCTGGCGGGGCTCACCCCCATCACCGAGTTCAGTTTCGCCGACTTCGTGGGCATCGCCTTCGACGAGATCTACAACAAGCTGGGCAAGTGGAACTGGATGCACGGCGGTTGCTTCAAGATACCGGTGACCATCCGCCTGCCGGTGGGGGTGCTGGCGGGAGCGGGACCCGAGCACTCCCAGAGCCCGCAGGCCCTCTTCATCCATTCCCAGGGCTTGATCGTCGCTGTCCCCTCGACCGCATACGATGCCAAGGGGCTCCTGAAGACGGCCATCCGCGACCCCAACCCGGTGCTCTACTTCGAGCATAAGCTGCTATATGGCATGCCCGGCGAGGTCCCGGAGGAGGAATACACCATCCCCTTCGGGGTGGCCGACATAAAACGCGAGGGCTCCGACGTCACCATCATCGCCACCTCGCTGCAGGTACTCACGGCGCTTAATGCGGCCAACATGCTCGCCGGGGAGGGCATCGAGGCGGAGGTCGTCGATCCCCGCACCCTGGTCCCGCTGGACAAGGAGGCCATATTGGCCTCGGTGCGCAAGACGGGGAGGGTGGTCATCGTGCACGAAGAGCCCAAGACGGGAGGTACGGGAGCGGAGCTGGCGGCGATCATCGCCGAAGAGGCCTTCTTCGACCTGGCCGCTCCCATAAAGAGGGTGGGAAGCGCGGACACCCCCATCCCCCAGAGCATCTTCCTGGAGCAGGAGTACAAGCCCAACGAGGAGAGGTTAATAGCGGCGGTGCGCGAGGTGATGCAGTACTGAGCGTGACAAGAGGAGTACAGCCATGGACGTAGTGACCCTGCCGCGGTTGGGGGTGACCATGACCTCCGCCACCATAGTCTCCTGGGAGAAACAGGAAGGAGACTACGTGGAAAGGGGAGAGCTGCTGGTGGTGATCGAGTCGGAGAAAGCCACCATCGAGCTCGAGTCTTCCTATGAGGGCGTGCTGCGCAAGATACTGGTGGAGGAGGAATCCGAAGCCCAGGTGGGCGACCCTCTGGCGGTCATCACCGCGGCAGACGAAAAGTTCGACCTCGATGCATTCCTGCGGGGATGGGAAGTGGAACGAGCGGGAAAGATGGCCGGCGCGGTGCATGGTCCGCCTGCGGCCCCGGTCTCCCCTGGCGCGCCGCCTCCGCAGAAGACGGCCGGCCCGCTTGCTGTCCGGGTCTCACCCCGGGTGAAGAGGCTGGCGGGGGAACTGGGCGTGGACCTGGCCGGGGTGATGGGAACGGGACCCGACGGGGTCATCACCGAGAAGGACGTAAAGGCTGCATCTTCGGGCCCGAAGATAAAGGCTAAGGTCAGGCTCAACCAGGTGCGCAAGGCGATGGCCAACCGCATGCTCTCCAGCTGGCAGAACATCCCGCAGTTCACCCAGATGGCCACCGTCAACGCGGAAAACCTCCTAAAGACGAAACAGGAGATGGAAGGCGTCTCCATCAACGATCTGGCGGTAAAAGCGGTAGCCGATGCGGTGGCAGACAACCCGGAGGTGAACAGCAGCTTCCAGGACGACATGGTGATCATCTACGAAGACATCAATATATCCGTAGCTATGGCCACCGAGCAAGGCCTCGTGGTCCCCGTGGTGAGGAACGCCGACCGCAAGACGGTCCAGGAGATCGCCAGGGAGATAAGGGAGCTCCAGGAGAGGGCCGCCTCCGACCGGCTCACCGGCGAGGACCTTTCCGGAGGGACCATCACCGTCTCCAACCTTGGTTTCTACGGTGTGGAGACAGGCACACCCATCATCAACCCGCCCCAGAGCTGCATGGTCTTCGTCGGCTCCATCAGGAAGGTAGCTATGGTAGGGGAGGGGGACGAGATAAAGGTTGCGCCCGTGCTGGAGCTCTCCATCGCCTACGACCACCGCTTCATCGACGGCATGACCGCCTCCCGCTTCACCACCGGCCTCAAGGAGGAACTCGAGAATATCGGCCCGGAAAGAGCATCGGTATAAAGTGACGGCGCTGTTTGCTACCATGTGAATAATGAATAGCAGATCGATTCCTCGATAGCTTGAATAGAGGGGGTGCCTGCATTGAAGGTTGATCGTATCAGGCTGTTCTTCGTGTTCTTGTTGGTCGTTGCCATCGCTACGCTCGCGCTGGCGGGCGGTTTGGGTGGTTGTGAGAAAGGGAAGGGGCCGCTGGGAGAGGAACAGGAGAACGGGAACGGGGACGGTAATGGGGGTGACGATGGCACGCAAGCGGGGGGCTTCAACGGTGTAGCCTTCGTCAGGGACGACTATATCTACCTGGCGGAATACCTGGAAGAAGAAGAGGAGATCGACGAAAGCAGCCTGACCTCCGCTGCTTCCGGCTATGGCGACCTCGCTTTCTCTCCCTCCGGGACCAAGCTGGCTGCCACCAAGGTAGAGGGGGACGCCTTGCCCCAATTGGTGATCATCGATATCGAGAGCGAAAAGATGACCGAGGTCTCCTGGACCAACGAGGATTATTCCGGGGCCTGGACAAAAGCGGATCTGGGTCCCTGGTTCGGCAGCATAACCTGGGCGGATGAGGAAGTGCTCTATTGCACCGCGCAGAGGAGCGTCGAAGGCGAGTTCCGCTATTTCGTGGTGAAGTACGATCTATCCATCCCCTATGTCGAGATCGTCGCGGCGGATGCCTGCAACCCCGCCCTGGATCCCGACGGCGAGAAGCTCGCCTATATCCGCATGCCTGCCGATTGGGCGGAGATCGGGATCGCGCCCTGGGGAACTATCGATCCCGGGGAGCTGGTCGTCATGGACCTGGCGAGCGGCGATACCAAGAGGATAAGTGTGAACAGAGACGGCGTGGACAGGGGCTATATCTACGATGTGGCCTTCTCCCCGGACGGTGAGCACATGGCAGTGGATTGTTCCGATGAGCCCGATACGGAGCTCTTCTATACCGGCCTGAATGGGAATATCCTTTACGTCCTCGACATGGTAGGGCCCGCCGGCCGCACCGGGCACCCTTCCTTCTCCCCCGACGGCGGCTATGTTATATACCACATCGCATACCGTGATGCGCCCGAAGCGCCCTACGATTACACCATGTTCATCACGCCCACCGGCGCGGCCAACCCGGAGGTGGTGGATCTGGGCGAGGGCAGAGACCCGGCCTGGAGCCCAGTGGAATAAAGGACACGCGCGCAAAGATAAGGGATCGTTCTTACCGATCGTCGCGGGTGTCCCCGTCCCCTTATTCATCCATGAAGAGGGTGTGCCGGGCCAGCTCGATGGTCTCCATGTTGCCGGTATATTTGCCGGAGGCGTCGGATATCTTGATGGCGTCGACCCAGCGGCCTGAGCCCTTGAAGGGCTGGCACTCCACCATCTTGATGACCATGTTCAAGGGCTTTACCCCGACGTCGTTGGTGAGAAAGGTGCCGATGCCGTAGAGGTCCTTCACCTTCCCCACGCATTTTTCGTGGATGGCCTTGGACAGCTCGAGGTCCAGCGAGTCCGAGAAGACGAAGGTCTTGCTCGCTGGATCGATGTTCAAGCTCTCGTAATGCGCCAGGGCACTCTTCAGGAACTCGAAGGGGTCGCCGGAATCCTGCCTGATGCCGTCGAATACCTTCGCGAAGTAGGCATCGAAGGCATGGAAGAAGTTCTCGGTTCCGAAGGTGTCGGTGAGGGCGATGCCCAGGTCTCCCTTGTAAACATCTATCCACCTCTGCAGGGCCATCTGGTTGGCCATGCGAAAACCGTACTTTGCGGAATGGAACTGGAACCATTCGTGCGCCTGGGTCCCGATGGGGGGCAGGTCGTGGAGGTGGGCGAGGTGGACGTTGCTGGTCCCCAGGAGGTATTCGCCCGCCTGCTTAAGGTCGGGGATCAGCCTGGCGTGGTTTTCGTAGGAGAAGCGCCTCCTGGTGCCGAAGTCGATGAAGCGGATGCCGTTGTCCTTGAAGAAGCGCGCCTTCTCCAGGTTTAGCTCGTGGATCTTTTCCTCGGGATAGGCCTTGTCCTTCTCCCCGGTCATCTCGAAATAGAGTTCGCTGATGAGGGCCATGAGAGGGACTTCCCACAGGATACTGGTGTACCAGTAGCCCTCGATGGAGATGGTAAGCTCGCCGTCTCTTTGCTCGATCCGCACCTCGTCGGGGTCGAAGCGGTATCCCGCTAGATAATCCAGGTAGACGGGGTGGAAGTAGCCGCACTTATCGGCGAGCCACGTTTTTTCCTTTTTGGTCAGGCGCAGTTTCTTCATCTCCTTCACCAGCGCCGAGAGCTCTGTATCAAATCCCTGCGGGAAAGGTGTCTCTCCCCGGTTGATGAAGCTGTACCTGGCCTTAGCCCGTGGGTAGAGCTGGCACACCGCTTGCTGCATGGTCAGCTTATAAAGGTCCGTATCGAGGATGCCCTGAGGACCGATCATCTTCCCCCCTCTGTCGCAACATGATCCCGATGCCAATATATTATCACCACCCCTGGCATATGGGGCAGGCGCGGCATTGTGCCTGAGTCCTTCTGTCATCGCGAGCGCAAGCGAAGCGATCCCTTCAGGTAAGATCACCTTCACTTGGAATGCGAATTCTTATAGTAGGGGATTGCCACGTCGGCGCGGACGCCTCCTCGCAATGACATTTACATATTCAGCCCGGGCGCAAGTCCGGGCCTGACCTCCTGGCCTTTGATATGATAGGGGCGGGCTCAAGGATGCTGCTCTGCGATCTATGGGAGGGGAAAGACGCAATTCAAGTATAACAAGACCGCCGTGGTCACCGGTGCTGCCCTCAACCGCAAGGGCCTGGGCAAGCCCCTGGTCATGTGGATGGCCCGCCACGGGCTCGTTTGAGTGGGGGGTCCCGGAAGGAGGTCCTGATGAAAGCAACCGATTTCGAGGGCAAGAACGTGTACATCGTGGGCGGCTCGAGCGGCATCGGCCTGGCTACGGCCGAGCTCCTCTCGGGGCGAGGCTCCAACGTTATCATCTTCGCCCGCGGCAGGGAACGCCTGGAAGAGGCGTTGGAGAAAATCAGTGCCAGGAAGAAGGATGAAAAACAGCGCTTTGCCTTCAAACAGTTGGACATCAGCAAGCCCGATGAGGTCGCAAGGATCATGGGTGAGGCCGTGGAGGAATTCGGCCCCCCCGATATCCTCATCAACTCCGCGGGCAGGGCCCTTCCCGATTACTTCGAGAACATCAGCTACGAGCAGTTGGACGACTCCATGAAGCTGCACCTCTACGGGAACTGGAATACCATTAAGGCATTGCTGCCCTATCTGAAGCAGCGCCAGGGTTACCTCGTAAACGTATGCTCGGTCGTAGGTTTCGTGGGCGTCTTCGGGTACTCGGACTACGCCGCCTCCAAGTTCGCCCTCATGGGTCTTACCGAGACCTTGAAGAGCGAGTTAAAACCATGCGGGGTCGGAGTCTCCGTCCTGTGTCCCTCCGATACCGATACCCCTGGTTTCGAAGTTGAGAACCGCAACAAGCCCCCGGAGACCGTGGCCGTGAGCGAAGGCGGCAGCCTGATGCAGCCCGAGGAGGTAGCTGAAGCGCTTATAAAGGGGATCGCCAAGGGTAAATTCATCATCACTCCGGGTTCCGCGAAGACGGCTTACCTGCTCAAGCGGTATCTCCCATGGCTTATAGATAAGGTCTGGGACCGGCAGATCAAGAAGGCCCAAAAGAAGAAACGGTCCGCGTAAGAGAGTATTTGAAAATAAAATACGGGAGGTAGCGTGATGGTCGTCGATTGCCACATCCATTTTGACCCGGAGATACTGACCCTCGAGCGCATGCTGGCCTGTATGGACAAGCACGGCATAGATAAGGCCGCGCTCATCCCCACCATGGTCGAGCCCTTCTACCTGGAGGGGAAGATGAAGGCAGCGGGGAGCGACCTGCTCCGCTACACCCTCTTTCGCTTCAACGCGTTAGGCCAGTTCATCTACATGACCACCATCGATAAGAAGGGCAACTTCATCCTGCTCGGGAAGAAGTACCGTATCTTCGATAAACCCGATAACGCTACGGTGGCGGAAGCGGTGGGGAAACACCCCGAGAGGTTCATGGGCTGGATCTTCGTTAATCCCTCAACCGCCGATGACCCTATCGAGGAGGTGGAGCGGTGGAGCTCGCATCCCGGCATGGTGGGAGTGAAAGCCCACCCCTTCTGGCACAGGTACCCTATAAGCAGTCTGGACGGCGTGGCCTCCTGGTGCAGGGAACACGACTACCCCCTGCTCATGCACCTCGGCTGCAAGGGCGGCAGCGGGGATTACAAGAGACTTCCCGAGAGATACCCGGGCTTGAAGGTCCTCTATGCCCATGCGGGCATACCTTATTTTCAGAAGCTATGGTCCTATATCAAGAATAAGAAGGACGTATATATAGACGTCTCCAGCCCTTACCTCAACCAGGACCTCATGAGAAAGGCGGTGGATTTCCTGGGGGCGGACAAATGCCTGTACGGCACCGACGGCCCCTACGGGCAGCAGGGCCCGGGCGGAGATTACGACTACGGGCTGATCAAGGGCTGGGTAGAGACCCTGCCGTTATCCGATAAGGAGTTCGAGAAGGTATTCAACGAGAACTTCCAAGGGATCATCAAGACCTGAAGTTCGAAGCACCATCAGTGAACAGAGTCGGTAAGCAAATAGTGGCTATTGTATTAGCTTACTTAGAGATGAGGTGATCATATGCCCAGCGTAAGCTTCCGCATCGTGAAAGCGATCGTTCGCTTGAATGGCCTACTGATGTTGGATGGTTTCGGCCCGGTGAAATACCAGAGATTTCTCTTCTCCGAAGTAGCCCCCCGTTTGGCGAAGAAGGTCTCTGGAGTCAGGAGCGAGCCGGCCGACACTCCCGGTATCCCTGCTGAATGGTTGATACCAGATGGCGCGGCGAGCGATCAGGTCCTTCTCTATCTCCATGGAGGTGGATATGTTATCGGCTCCATAAACAGCCATCGCGGGCTGGCGTCCCAGATCGCCTCCGCCGCCCGGCTCCGAGCGCTGATAATCGATTATCGTCTGGCGCCCGAGAACAAGTTTCCGGCCGCGGTCGAGGACGCGGTTGCGTCTTACAGGTGGCTCCTCTCGCAGGGATACAAACCCGAGAAGATCGCCATCGCGGGCGATTCCGCGGGAGGAGGCCTGACCGCGGCGACATTGGTATCTTTGAGGGATTCCGGAGATCCGCTTCCCGCGGCTGCGCTACTGCTTTCGCCATGGACCGACCTTGAAGTGATCGGGGAAAGCTGTAATGCCGTCGGCTGGCGAGACCCTTTGGTGAGTAAAGGGATATTGAGGAAATATACCCGCATGTATATGGGCGGAAAGGATCCTAGAGACCCCCTCGCATCCCCTATTTATGCGGATCTCAAAGGCCTTCCTCCCCTCTGCATTCACGTGGGTACATGCGAGGTCCTGTTGGACGATGCAAAGAGGTTGGCCGAGCGGGCAGAGCAGGACGGCGTGTCTGTCGATCTGGACATCTGTGAGGGGATGTTCCACGTGTGGCAATTTTTCTCCCCCATGGTTCCGGAGAGCAAGGAAGCTATCGAAAAACTGGGCAACTTCATACGAGACATAATGCCGGCCTGATACTCCCGAAGCAAAAGGAGCAGAGCTTGTAAGAAAACAAGTGTTAGTGGAGGTGGCGAGCTTGGATCCCGGGGATGTTAAGAAGACGTTGGTAGTGGGCGCGGGGGTCATGGGGTTTTCCATCTCCCTGACCTTGGCCCGCGTCGGCATAGAGGTTGCTCTTGCTGATGTCGATGACCAAGTCCTTTCGCATGCCTTGCAGCTCATCGAGGCCAGCCTCGAAGTCCTGACGGAGTCGGGCAAGGTAGACCGCGACGATGTCGAAGCGATCCTCGACCGCATTCACACCTCAACCGACCTGGAAGCTGCATCGGAGGGAGCGGATTTCGTGATCGAGGCCGTCCCGGAAGTCCCGGAGATAAAGAAGGAAATCTTCACGCGTTTGAGCGAGTTGTGCCCCGGGGACGTGGTGATCGCCAGCAATACCTCGGGCCTGGATATCTTCGATTTCGCGGAGGTAAGTAACCCCGGAAGACTCGTGATCGCCCATTGGTTCAATCCCCCGCACATCATACCTTTGGTGGAGGTGGTCCCCGGACCCCTGACTGCCCCCGAGGCAGTCGAATTCACCGCTTCTTTCATGGAAAGGCTTGGCAAGGTGCCCGTGGTGATGAAGGGATTTACGCGCGCCTTCATCGTCAATAAGATACAGAACTTCATATCCATGGCTGTCTTCGACTTACTGGGTAGCGGCTTGGCGACGCCAGAGGATATCGATAAAGCCGTCAAGAGCAGCATCGGAATCCGCATGCCTGTCATCGGGGTGGTGCAATCGATGGATTTCACAGGACTCGATCTGGCATTGGACGTGATCAAGAGTTACGGGTTGAGCGTCCCCTTCATAGAAAAAAAGGTGAATGAAGGGCGTTTAGGTGTAAAGACGGCCAAGGGGATATACGAATACGGCGGCCGCGGCGAACTGGAGATCCTCGCAAAGAGAGACCGGTTATTCCTCGAACTGTTGGACCGCCTCGATGAGATGGGCACCTTTAATCCCGTCTAGACAGGCAAGGTCATCGATATATGAATCAAATAGGTAGGGGTGCACGTCACCCCTTGGTGTGCTGGTTCCCCGTCTCGGAAAAAGATATAAACGCGATCCACAACCACAACAGACATATGCCAATAGGGCATAAATAGGCGCCCATCATCCCAAGTTCGCCTGGAAGGAACACTCCGTTTTCCCACGCGTCCAAGTAACCGAGACGCTATATCGGCTGTTGGGAGGTGGATTAGAAAATGAGCAAACCGCTGAAGGTCACTATCTTCCTGGTCTTGGTGCTTGGGATATCTTTGGTGGCATCTGGCTGTACTACGCTTGATCTCAAGAAGATCCAGGAAGCTCCCATGCCCAGATTCCAATCAGCCGAGGAGTTTGTCAACGCTTTCCGCAACGGCCAGCAGGGCTACCAGTACTTGGATGAATCCGCCATACCATCGTCCAATTCAATAACAAGGGGCGCGGCAGGTTCCCTGGAAGCGTCAAAACATTCCACAACCAATGTGCAAGTGGCGGGCGTGGATGAAGCGGACATGGTAAAGACCGACGGGGAGTTCATCTACGTGATCGCGGGAAACTCCGTCTGCATCGTTGAGGCTTACCCCCCGGAGGATATGCGACTTGTATCGAGGATCCAGTTTGACGGCAATGTCGATCTAGCGGAGATGTTTGTAAACGGAAACAGGCTCGTTGTCATCGGCCACGCTTATCCTGAGTATCAAGACTCTCCTCAAGAGCCTCTCGAATACCCTCCTCAACAGCTCGTCGTCATCAAGATATACGACATATCAGAGAGGGACAACCCCGAGCTTCTGAACACCATCGAACACGAAGGCTACTATAATACTTCCCGCATGATCGACGACGATGTTTACGCCGTCCTAACCAGTTATCCGCGCGACATTATCTACGAGGGGACCGATGTCCAGCCAAACGAGATAATCCCGGTGTATAGAACCGTCGTTGGCGAGGAGAAGCCCGGCGCGTTCGAGCCCGCTTGCGATTGGTCTGAAGTTGAATACGTGGAGCCTGAAACTTGCTCTTCTTTCCTCTCCATATTGTCGATGTCCCTCGAGGATAACGGCAGTTCCATCGAAAAAAGGGAAATCGCGGGCAATTCCGAGAACGTCTATGCATCATCCGAGAACCTCTATATCGCTGCTGCGGATTACTGGCGCTATCCTTACCTTGTAGAAGGCGACACGGCGGATACCTTCAATACAACCATCTATAAGTTCCGGCTCGACGGAACCGCCGTCAGATACCTTGCTTCCGCCGAGGTACCCGGAACCGTCCTTAATCAGTTCTCAATGGACGAGTCGAACGGCTATTTCAGGATAGCCACCACCACTGGCCACGTTGCCCGCGAGGGTTCCACATCAACCAATAATGTCTATATCCTCGGCCCTGCCCTAAGCATAACCGGTAGATTGGAGGGGCTAGCCAGGGGTGAGACCATATATTCCGCGCGATTCATCGGCAACCGCGCTTACCTGGTCACGTTCGAGAAGATCGATCCTTTCTTCGTCCTGGACCTTACGAACCCGGCGAACCCCAAAGTACTGGGCGAATTGAAGATACCGGGTTATTCCGATTACCTGCACCCATACGATGAGACCCATATAATCGGTGTCGGCAAGAATGCCATAGAGGCGGATCCAAGCGAAGGAAACTTCGCATGGTATCAGGGAATGAAGATAGCATTGTTCGATGTGTCGGATCTCTTCAATCCCAAAGAGATGTATAAAGCCGAGATAGGCGACCGCGGCACTCATTCGTATGCCCTTGAAGACCATAAGGCATTTCTATTCGATAGAGACAAGGAGCTCCTGGTCCTTCCGATACTGCTTGCCGAGCTCACTCCCGAGCAAAAAGCATCCAGCGACACCCAGGCATTCGATTATGGCAAGACTACTTATCAAGGAGCATACGTTTACGACGTATCCCTGGCTGGCGGCATCAACCTTAAAGGGCGCATCACGCATATAGACGACCCCCAGGAACTCACAAACGACGGTTACTACTACGAATCGGGAAGCTATGTCGAGAGAAGCCTTTATATCGAGAACAGCTTGTATACGATCTCGCAAACCGGGATCAAGGCGAACGACCTGGGTAGCTTGGAGGAGCTAGCCTTTATAAGCCTTGAGCAATAGGGTCTTCGCGGTATGGAAGCGGTTGCAGAGGAGCTGTATTCTTGAATCGCGTTCCAGATAGTCATATAGCATGTAGGTGATAAGAGCGGGGGTGCGGGCCTCCGCCTTTTTATTCGGTTCCCCTTAGTGGAAGAAGCTAAAGCCGCAACCCGAAGCTTGATCACCAGGATCTGCTTTCCGGAAATAACTGATGAGATATAGGACCGATCCGGTATATTATTGCGGGAAGTGGGAAGATGTGAAAACTAGCGGTAGGGCGTACTGGAGATAAGGGGGTAGCAGGCATGGATAAATGGAAGATGATCGTCGTTACAGACCGGCAACGGACGCGTTACGACGAAACACCGCAATACCCTGAAGGCCTCTACGATATTGAAAACCAGGTCTATGCCTGGATGGTACCCAATGGTTCCTGGGGTGAATCAAATGCCGGACTCGTGGTGGGAGAAGGCGAGTCGCTCCTGGTAGATACCCTCTGGGACTTGAGCATTACGGGCGAGATGCTGCAAGCGATGAAGCCCATTACCCAGGACGCCCCCATAAAATATCTGGTCAACACCCACGCGGACGGCGACCATATCTGGGGAAATCAACTTGTTGAGAATGCGGAGATAATAATGACCGCAGCCTGTGACCGGGAGGCTCGAGAGATGAAGCCGGCGGCGATGACGATGCTCGGAAAAACCGGTAAGACCCTCGAGAAGCTGGGGATCCAGAAGGCGAAGAAGGTCGGCAGATATTTCCATAACATGGTAGCGCCCTACGATTTCAAGGGCATCGAGGTCAAAGCCGCTACGCGCACCTTCGAGAACGAGATGGCACTGCAGGTCGGCGGCCGCGAAATAGATCTTATCCAGGCCGGACCGGCTCATACGCGGGGAGACCTCATGGTTTATGTGCCGGATGCGAAGACCCTGTTCTGCGGGGATATATTGTTCGCTGGATCAACGCCTGTGCTCTGGGCCGGTCCGGTGGAGAACTGGATCGCTGCCCTGCAAAAGGTCCTCGACATGGATGCGGGAGTCATTGTCCCCGGTCACGGCCCGGTTTGCGATAAGGGCACCGTTACACGAGAAAAGGAATATCTAGAGTACCTCCAGCTTGAAGTCGGTGAGCGCTTCAAAGCGGGCATGTCTGCGAAGGATGCTGCATACGATATCGCCCTCGGCGATGACTTCTCACGACGGGGATTCTTGCAGTGGGATTCAGCTGAACGAGTCATGACCAACACGCATGTGATCTACAGGCATCTGCAGCGGCGAACCGGGCACCTGAAGGCAGCTGAGAAATTGAATATATTGCGCAAACAGGCGCTCCTGGCCTATAAATTGCCGGACGCAGCACCCGCCTCGATGCGGAAGCTGTAGGGGGCGAACATGAAACTGGTCACCTTTCTTGATGAGAATGGGGCGGAGCGCATCGGAGCCCTGACTGATGAGGGTAAGAAAATCGTCAAGCTTCAGGCGGTAGCGCTGGCAAAGGACAACATCGAGTCTTTATATTTCTCGAGCATGCTGGCTTTTCTCGAGGGGGGTCAACGAGCCAGGGAGAAAGGGCAGGAGATCGTCGCATACGTGGAGAGTCAGCGGCCGCCCGATGCCGTTATCCCGCTGCATTCAGTAGCGTTGCTCGCACCCGTCCCGCGCCCGGAATCGATCCGGGATTGCCTGACCTTCGAGCAGCACATAATCAATTCTATCCGCGTGGTGGGACTTAGGAGGCTTGCCCCACTCGACGAATGGATCGAAAAAACCTTCGGGCGCAAACGATCGCTAGCCTACTTTGCGAACAAGGCTTGGTACGAGCGCCCTCTCTATTACAAGAGCAACCGCTTTTCCGTGGTCGGGACGGAGGCGGAAGTCCATATACCGCCCTATACGCAGCAGTTCGACTACGAACTCGAATGGGGAGTCTTTGTCGGTAAGAAGGGAACTGACATCTCGAAAGAGCAGGCTCGTTCCTATATAGGCGGCTACACCATCTTCAACGATTTTTCCGCACGGGACATCCAGATGAAAGAACAGGCCGGCCGCCTTGGCCCCGCGAAGGGAAAGGATTTCGATACCGGCAACGCCATGGGGCCCTGCCTGGTCACCCCGGACGAGATAGACGACCCGTACCATCTGACTATGATGGCCAAGGTGAACGGGGAGGAGTGGTCGCGGGGCACCACCGCCGATATGGGTTGGTCCTTCGAGGATCTCATCGAGTATATCTCACGGTCGGAGACGCTTTATCCAGGAGAGTTCATAGGTTCCGGCACCTGTTCCGGCGCACTAGGACGAGGCTGTGGGCTGGAGCTGGGCAAATATATCGCAGCAGGAGATGTGGTTGAGCTCGAGGTTGAGAGGATAGGGATTCTAAAGAACAAGATCGTCGGGTGACAGTCAACTCCGTTCCTTCATCGAGAAGCGGGGGTGTGGGCCCCCGCTTGGCTTACTGGCTCCCCGTAGTGGGCAGGGAACCGGCCTAGTCGTTCGTGATCTCGTAGACCGCGCCGGTTTCCTTATCCACCCCGAACCACCAGAAGGGGACCTCCTTGCCATCTGCGTCTAGCTTGTAGAGGTAGAAAACGTACCTGTCGCTCTCCTCAGTGACATCGAAGAGGGGCTCTTTCGTCCCAAGGAACCATTCGTATATCCCATGATCATTAAGTAGGGCGGTATACGCTTCCTCCTCTGAATCGATGGGCAGGACGATCTTTTCCATGGAGTCATCTGTAGGGGTTATATCGGTGCCGGTGCTCTCTGAACCATCCTGGCTCTCTGTATCGTCCAGTTCATCGAGGTCGAGGTCTTTGAGCTCATCCGGATCGACGCCCGACTCCCTCAAGTAATCGCCGGACAGATACCACTTTCCGTCCACCCTCACCAACTGCGTGGGCTCTATTTCGCTTTCGGATGCCTCCTCGGCCACCTCGTCCCCGTATTCGTCGGTGTAGGTCATGGTGCCGTCTACGACGGTCACCACGGCCTTGTCACCATCGATCTCCGTGTCCATCTTCCTGATAGTCATATCTATATCCTCCGGGATTCCCATGAAGAAGTACTCCTCGAAGAACCGCTCGAGGTCCTTGCCCAGAGCGTCCTCGAGCTCGGAGCGGAACGAGGGCTCTATCGTACTGATGAGCATGTCCGCGTCCTTTTTCTCGAGCGACTTATAGAAGGTCTCCACCACTTGCTCGGGGCCGGAGGTGTCGGCTTCTCCACCCCCGAAGACCACGAAGACCAATATCAGGACTAACGCTACGATCGCCGCCAGACCGAGACCGCCCAGCACCCAGGGCAGCACGGATTTCTTGGGCGGCGGGGCGTATGGGCCGGGCTGCATGGGGGGGCCTGCCGGAGGCCCCATGGGAGGCATCGCGGGAGCAGCCCCCATGGATGGGGGAGGGGGTGTGGCAGCCGGGGGGCCGGGTGGGGCTGGAGGTTGCCCCGCCTTTGCCGCCGCGTCGCTCAGCGTAGCTCCGCAGTGGCCGCAGAACTCGCTGTCGTCGCTTATCTCTTTGCCACATTCCCTGCAGTACATCTTCTATCTCCTTCGGTCGTGGTTCCGATATATATCCACTCTAATATATTGATCTCAAGTTACGACAGCAATGAAGACAAGCACAAGGGCCAGAGCCATGAGGGCCCCGATGACGATGAAGTCCTGGCGGGTGAGGAAGCTCGCGGGACCGGCACCGGTCCCCGGCGCCGCCATGGCTCCCGGCGCCTCCAGCTGCCTGCCGCAGAAACGGCATATGGTATTGCCCGGGGCCGCTTCCCCTCCGCAGTATTTACAGAACTTGCCCATGCTCATCTCCCTTTCCGTTTAAACCGGCTTGCCGCACTTGTTGCAGAAGGCCAGCCCTTCCCCCAGGGGGTTGCCGCAGGCGGTGCAGGAGGCCTGGCCCAGGCGCGCTCCTCCCACCGGCTTGCCGCACTTGTTGCAGAAGGCCAGCCCTTCCCCCAGGGGGTTGCCGCAGGCGGTACAGTAAGCGCGGGATTCAATTTCCTCGTCTTCCGTTGCTACCTCTCCGCCTGTCGTTCCGGGCTCTCTGCCCTCGGGGATAGCGCGCAGGCGGGAAATCAGGGCGTCCCTCGCGTACGGGGTATCCATGGCGAACTCCTCCCAGGGCGGGGAGAGCGAGTCGTCGCCGAGCACGTCGTCTATGATCTCGCTTGCCAGGATGGGTCCGGCAAGGATCAACGTCACTCCGCTGTTTTCCATGTCGCTGAGGTCGGCCAGCCAGATGCCGCCGAGAGTGCGCCACCCTCCCAGGATGGTCGACTCCGCCGTCTGCGGCTGGACCAGGCGCTGCAGCACCAGGCCGAAGCTGAACGCCGTGGTCGGGCCCCAGAGGAGGGGGCTCAAGGCCTCGGGGAGCGCGTACAGGGTGCCTCCCGCGCCCGGACCTGCGATCTCTTGCAAATGACCTAGCAGCGACGTCTCCCGCAGCAGGCGGGGAAGCTTCGCGGCAAGGTCGCGCGGGACCTGGTCGGGGACGAGGAGCGAGAAGAGGGACACCACCCAGCCCGGATTGACCAGGGATGTGCCGTCCGTCCAGGCCTTGGCGATTTCCGCGGGCCCCACTCCCGGGGGCGCTCCCCCGGCTCTCAAGAGACGGCGCTCGAGGGCAGCCGCGCGGTAGGCGTCCAGGCATGCCATCAGGACCCAGAAGTGGTCCGCGGCCAGGTCCACGCGGAACGGCTCCAGCTCCGCCACATCCTCCAGGGCCAGGCGGGAATAGAGGCCTACCTGCAGCAATCCCAGGCTCAAGGGACCAGTGAGGCTCACGGCCTCTTCCCCCACATCGACGTGGAAGCCGGGGCCATAGGCCTCCGCATCGGGGAAGAGATACTGCCCTATCACGTTGGTGTTGCCGTCGCCCATCACCAGCGCGATGGTGCGGCGGGGGTCTACGAGGGCGGGCACTGCCCACCTCCAGGTGTCGTCCAGGGCCTCCCAGGCGGCGACGAGCGCGCCCGTATCGGCTGTGCCGGCCGGGGCCTGCATGCGCGCCAGGGGGGAGAGGGGCCCTCCGGTCAGGCCATCAATTCCCGACAGTGCCTTCAGGGCCCGGCGGGATATATCTAGCTTCTCGTATCCTGCGGTATCTTCACGCAGCGTGATATCTACCATCTGCTTTCCCCTCCCCGGCCGCCGCTCACGGCAGACCGCCCGTCCAGCCGGACAACTTCTGCATGAACTCCTCGTAGCCGCCCCTGAAGCCCAGGTTCTGTAGGGCTTTATCGCGGACGGCAGGCGCCAGATTGCGCATGTTCAATATCTCCTCGCCCTGTTTGAATACCTCGGGGTAGGTTATCGTTTTCCCGGTGCGCTTCATGGATTGGGCGGCAAGCTTCTTGG
>Ga0315277_10004313_pt1 | contig 19072 bp, 11 predicted proteins | sample YL17G05_15_MG_FD_203695 | JGI IMG/M metagenome (GOLD analysis project Ga0315277, IMG submission 203695) | Sediment microbial communities from Yellowstone Lake, YNP, Wyoming, USA - YL17G05_15 | ecosystem: Environmental > Aquatic > Freshwater > Lake > Sediment | place: USA: Wyoming | collected...
CTGGGCTTCTGCGGCGGAGGGCTTAGCAACTACTTCGATGTGACCATGGACTCGAATGGCGCCGCGGCGCCAACCAAGGGCTACATCGCCGACGTGCTGACCGACGCCGCGATGTCATTCGTGGAGAAGAACCGCGACCGCCGCTTCTTCTGCTATGTCGCCTACAACACGCCCCACAATCCGGTGCAGCTCCCCGACCGGTACTTCACGAAGTACAAGAACCGCGGCCTGGACGACCACACGGCCGGCGTCTACGGGATGGTCGAGAACATAGACGACAACGTGGCCCGGCTGCTGAAGCGGTTGGACGACCTGAAGCTGGCCGACGACACCATCGTCATCTTCCTCACGGACAACGGCCCGCAGACGCCGCGGTTCAACGCGGGCATGCGCGGCAAGAAGGGCAACTCCGACGAGGGCGGCGTGCGCGTGCCCTGTTTCGTCCGCTGGCCCGGCCACATACGCCCCGGCACGGTCATCCAACCGATGGCCGCCCACATCGACCTGCTGCCGACCATCGCGGAGTTCTGCGGAGTCACGAACCCTCGGACGCTCCCGCTTGACGGACGGAGCCTGGCCGGGCTGTTGACCGGGGCGCGTCAGGAATGGCCCGACCGGAAGCTGTTCGTGAAGGGCGCGATCCGCACGCAACGGTGGCTCCTGGTGCGGAGCGACAAGGGCGACTCGCTATACGACATGGCGGTTCAGGTCGCCGCGCAGGTGGACGTTTCCGCGGCCCACCCGGAAGTAGCGCGCGAGCTGGCCGCGGCGCACCGGGCTTGGCGGGACGAAACGCGGCGGGAATCGCCCGAAGCGCCGCCCCCCCTGCCGGTCGGGCACGAGGCGGCGCCGCGGGTGCGGTTGCGTACCCATTTGGCAGAGGTGAAAGGGGTGGCCCGGCAGACGCCTTGGACAAATGGCTATCTCAAACCGTGGAGCAGCACGGATGCTTCCGTCACCTGGAAGCTCGACGTGGTCGCCGCCGGGCGGTATGAGGTCCGGCTCCTGTACGTTTGCGCCCAGGAGGATCTGGGCGCAAAGGTGAAGGTCGAAGCTTGCGGCCGTTCGTTCACGGCCACGGTTGACCGCCCGGCCGACCCCGCGCCCGTGAAGACGCCCGACCGTGTCCCACGTACCGAGGCAGACGTGCGCAACTGGGCAACGCTGCCGCTCGGCGCGCTGGAACTCGACCGCGGCCACGCGACGTTGCGGTTGAGCGTGCCGGAGCTTCCCGGTAAACAAGCATTTGAGATGGTCGGGGTGGAGCTGGAGCGCAAGTCATGATTGAACTGAACCGACGTGACTTTCTGCGGACTTCGGCGGCGCTGGCCGCGACGGCGGTGTTGCCGAAGTGGGCGCCGGCGGATGCGGATAAGCCCAACCGGCCGAACATCATCGTCATCATGGTCGATGACATGGGCTTCTCGGATATCGGCTGCTACGGCGGGGAGATCGCCACCCCCAACATCGACCGCCTGGCGAACCGTGGCATGCGCTTCACGCAGTGCTACAACAACGCCAAGTGCGAGCCGTCGCGGGCGTCTCTGTTCACCGCCAACTATCCGGGCTGGTATGCGCGCGGCGAGACGATCCTGTGGGGCCCGGCCATGAAGGCGGCCGGCTACCGCACCTACCGCGTGGGCAAGGTCCACGAGACCGGCGGGCACTTCGACCGCGCCTGGACGATGGGCGCCTGCGGCAGCTACTGGGATCTCCGCCGCGACGCGAAGGATGAGCCCAAGGCGCCGCTCCTGGATGGCAAGCCCATTGAAGACTCCGCAAAGAAGTACCCGGACTTCTACACGACCGACTTCTTCACCGACCGCGCGATCGAGTTCCTCGAGCAAGACAAGGGCAGACCCGAGCCGTTCTTCCTCTACGTTGCCTACAACGCCCCGCACTACCCCCTGCACGCCCGGCCGGATGACATCGCGCGATACCGCGGCAAGTACATGATTGGCTGGGACAAGCTGCGCGAGCAGCGGTACAAGAGGCAACTGGAACTGGGCGTCATCGACAAGTCCGTGCCCCTATCTCCGCGGGATGATGGCATTCCGGCGTGGGAGAGCCTGTCCAAGGAAGACCAGGAGAAGCAGGATCACCTGATGGCGACCTACGCGGCGATGATCGACCGCGCCGACCAGAACGTCGGCCGGCTGCTGGCGAAAGTCAAGGAACTCGGCCAGGAGCAGAACACGCTGGTCATGTTCCTTTCGGATAACGGCGGCTGCTCCAAGTCCGGGGCGGGATTCCCGGCCGGCTCAGAGCCCGGCCCCAAGGGCACTTGGCACTTTGTCGGCCGGAACTGGGCCAACGCCAGCAACACGCCCTTCCGCAAGTACAAGACCTGGGACCACGAAGGCGGCATCTCCACGCCGCTGATCGCATACTGGCCGGGGCACATCAAGCCCAACACCTTCGACCGGCAGATGGGTAACATCATGGACATTCCCGTAACCTGCCTGGATGTCGCCGGCAAGAAGCCCGCCAGGGTCGGCGGCCTGTCGCTGGCCCCCGTGTTCGACGGGAAGGAGCGCGAGCTTCACGAGACGCTTTGCTGGGCGATCCTCAAGGGCAAGGCCGCCCGCAAGGGCAAGTGGAAGGCCGTCCGCTACGGGGACGAGCCCTGGCGGCTATATGACGTCGAGGCCGACCGCACCGAATCGACCGACCTGGCCGGGAAGGAACCGGCGAAGCTCAAGGAACTGATCGCCATCTGGGATGACTGGAACAGCAAGTGCAAGTGCATCGGGGAGTAAGCACTATGTCCGTATTGCACCGGAAACCATCACAGCGAACGAACTCCACTGGATGGAGCCAACTATGAATGCACTGAGCCGACGTGAGGTCCTGCGGACTTCCGCGGCGCTGGCGGCCACCGCTGCGTTGCCAGATGGTCTCCTCGCCGCGGCCTCAGCAGCAGCCGATCGGCCGAACGTTCTGTTGATCCTGACCGACGACCAGGGATATGGGGACCTGTCCTGCCACGGCAACCCCGTCCTCAAGACGCCGAACCTGGACCGGCTGCACGGCCAGAGCATCCGCCTGACCGACTTCCACGTTGCGCCGATGTGCTCGCCCACGCGGGGGCAGTTGATGACGGGTATGGACTGCCTGCGCAATGGCGCGATGGCTACCTGCCTGGGCAGGCACATGCCGCGCCTGGGCATCCCGACGATAGCGGAGGCGTTCGCCGCGGGCGGATATCGAACAGGCATCTTCGGCAAGTGGCACCTGGGCGACACGTACCCGTACCGCCCGATGGACCGGGGCTTTCAGGAGGCGGCCTCCTTCAACGGGTTCGGGCTGGTCTGCGCCGACGAGTACTGGTGCAATGACTACTTCGACCCGTGGTACCTGCACAACGGGCAACGGAAGCGAGGCTCGGGCTACTGCACCGACTTCTGGTTCGACCGCGCGATGGCCTGGATGGACGACCGCCGCCGCGCCCGGGAACCCTTCTTCGCATACCTGCCCACCAACGCCCCGCACTTCCCGCACTGGGTGGAGAAGAAGTACCGCGAGCCTTACGAGGGGCGCGGCCCGGCCGGGTTCTACGGAATGCTGGCCAACCTCGACGAAAACATCGGGCGCCTGGATGACTTCCTGGCCCGCACCGGTTTGCGCGACAATACGATCCTGCTGTTCCTCAGCGACAACGGCTACGCGGGCGACGGCCCCAACCCCTACAACGCCGGCCTACGGGGAGGCAAGTGCGCCTACTACGAGGGCGGGCACCGTGTGCCGTGCTTCATCCGCTGGCCTGGCGGCGGACTGAGCCGGCCCGGTGACATCGAGACGCCCGCCCAGGTCCAGGACGTCCTGCCCACGCTGCTGGACCTGTGCCGCCTGCCGACCCCCCGCGAGGCGCACTTCGACGGGACGAGCCTGGCGGGCCTGCTCCGCGGCGAGAAGCTCGCTGACCGCAAGTTCGTCGTGCAGTACTTCCAGAACTCCGTCAAGGCGTGGGACGCTGCCGTCGTCTGGAACCAGTGGCGCCTGGTGCGCGGCCGCGAGCTCTACGACGTGCGGGCCGACCGCGGGCAGCAGCACAATGTCGCCGACTTGCACCCGGACGTCGTCACCGCGATGCGGGGGCACTACGAGAAGTGGTGGGCCTCCGTGGAAGGCGAAGTTGACAAGTTCTCCCCGGTGCTGATCGGGGCGGCCAAGGCGACCGACACCGTGCTGACCTGCTGTGAGTGGCAGGACGTGCGGGCCGACGGGGCCGAGTCCGTGCGGGTCGCCGTAAAGCTTCCCCCCAAGGGCGGGCCGTGGAATGTCCGGGTCGAGCGGGATGGCGTCTATGAGTTCGAGCTCCGCCGCTGGCCGAAGGAGTCGGACCTGGCGATATCCGCCGCGGCGCCAGCCTTCCAGGGGCGCGTGGGCACGATCGTCGAAGGCAAGGCCTTCCTCATCGCCTCCGCCCGCCTGGCCGTGGACGGGACCGAGCAGTCCCAGGCCGCCCGCCCCGACGACAAGGCCGTCACCTTCCGCCTGAAGCTCAAGGCGGGCCCGGCGAAGATTCACGGCTGGTTCTGCGACGCCCAGGGCAAGGAAGTCTGCGGCGCGTTCTTCGCCTACGTCCACTCGCCGGCAGCAGCCGGATGACTTGACCCCGCGAACGGCCGACTGGCCGCGTTTGGGCCTCGGTACCGGACAGAGGACGCGTGGAAGAGCGGACTTGCGGTATTGGAGAGACATGCCATGAAACGGAGAAGCACATGAATCGCACAGGGATCTGTCTGTTCGTATGGCTGCTGGTCGCCGTCGTGTCCGCCGTCGCGGCGGAGGTCCCGGTCGAGGCCGAGTTGCCCAGCATTCGTGGCTGGCGCAATGACGGCAGCGGCCGGTTCGATTCCGTCACCGCCGGCCCGACCGAATGGGGACCGGACAAGAACATCCGCTGGAAGACGCAGTTACCACACCGCAGCAATGCCTCGCCGATTTTAGTAGATGGGCGGCTTTACGTGTGTGCGGAGCCGGATGAACTGGTCTGCGTGGCCGCGGACACCGGGCGTATCCTGTGGCGGCAGGCAACCACCTATCTGGATCTGCCCACTGATCAGCAACTGGAACCGGCCACCCGGGCCCTGTTGGAGCAGGCCCGCGCGGCCCAACTGAAACGGTTCAAGCCGGACGGCCTGGACTTGGGGCATCATCCCAACATGATTGGCGATGCGAACGAGGCGCCCGCACAGTTTCGCCGTCCCGACGTGCATGTGGACGCGGGCTACACGACGCCCACGCCGGTTAGCGACGGGCACAATGTTCTTGCGTTGTTCGCAACCGGGTTGGTGACGAGTTTCGATGCCGGGGGGAAGCGGCGATGGACCGTGTTGCCGGAGAAGCCGGTGATCCGGTGGGGGCAGGCCGCGTCACCGATCATCGTCGGGGGCCGATTGATTGTTCACACCGAGCATTGCTGGGCGCTCGACATCGCCACCGGCGCGGTAGCGTGGAGCACGCCGGCCCGCCGCCGGTGGGCCACGCCGGTTGCCCTGCACGCCGGCACGCAGGACTTGATCGTGCTGGGCGGGGGCGAGGTGTTGCGGGCGAGCGACGGCAACGTGGTGGCCGATTTGTTTCCGCACCAGGACCGGTGCGACTGTTACGTCAACTATTGGGGCATGAGTTCGCCGGTTGCGGCGGGTGAGTCGGTGTATTTCGTGGACGCGACGCCCAACACGGATAAGACGCCGCCCTCGGTCCAGCGTTTCGACTTGAAACCGGCGAGCGAGGGACGAATCGAATTTGCCCGGCGCTGGCGGGTGGATGTGCCCAGTGGCAAGTATTTCGCCTCGCCGGTGCTGTACGACGGCCGGCTCTACCTCGTGGCCAGCACCTTGCGCCACCAAGGCGAGAAGGGCTATGACGCGGTGCTGAACCGGCGCGTGGACGGCACGTTGCTGGCGCTGAATGCAAAGACCGGCGAATTGATCTTTGCCCACGAGATTGGCAAGGATACCGGCACCTATCACACGCTTACCTCTGCCGGCGGCAAATTGTGGATTACGGGCCACCGTGGAATCACCGTCGTAGTTGAGGCCAGCCAATCCTATCGAGAGCTCGCGCGCAACAGCTTGGAGGCGACGCGAAGCCATCCGCTCTTTGTCGGCAACGACCTCATCATCCGCGGCTGCGAGGACCTCTACCGGATTGGCGGTGGCCGATGAGCATGGTCGCCGCTGTTGTGCGACGAATAACCTGTGGTGCCTGGTAGAGGAGCAATCCAATGATGAAGACGCACCGCCGGTTTGGGGTTTTGCTCGCGGTCGCGATGGTCGGCGGCTTCGTCCAGGATCGCACCGTGTGTGGTGGCAACGAGGGCCAGGAATTCAGGCCATCCTACCCAGTTGTCCTCACCGGCAAGGACGTGGCCGCGCTGTTGGGTGCGGCGCCGGGCCGCATCGTTGGTTTTGCCTGGCGCTACGGCAAATGGGTTCAGGTGCCGGTGCAGGTGGACCAGAAAGTCTTGGCCCCGAAAGGCCAGGGGGGCAGTAACCCCGCCGTCCCGCTGAAAGCACGCTGGAAATCCCATTACATCTTCGCCGATCCGAACCACGCGGCGGGGCCGGGTGGTGCAACCCTCGGCGACCACGACGAAATCGCGCTGCTTTACGACGAGTTCAGCGAACCTGCCGGAGCGGCGGCGACTGATCCGGGGGGCGTCGTGCCGAAATCGCGGGTTGATCTGAAAGCGGCTCTGCAAGGACAACCGCCACGCTGGCTGTCTCTGTTCCAGAGCGCGGGCGCTTTGAAGCCGGACGCGGGACGAAAGCCGGTCGCTTACAGCTTCCACAGCCTCATCGCCCCGGAAGACCGGCAGCGATGGGAAGAGGTCACTCCGGAAATCAGCAGCTACCGCTTTATTCCACACCGCAAGGAGAACAAAGTCACCTATCAACTCCCGCCCTTGCCCAGCGAGGACAGCGCCGTGCGGGGCGAGAACTACCAGGTGCGGTTCGACGCCCGGAACCGGCTCGGCGAGCTGAAAATCCTGACCGCCGGCGCGAGCGGCGACAACATCCTGGAACACGACAAGTTCTACTACGGCTCGGACATGCGGCAGCAAACGTATCTGGTCTCGATCGGCAATCGAATCCTGGCCGACATCGGCGGTCCGGTCCGCGCCATCCGCATGCGGCAACTGGAATGGTCGGCCAGCCTCGGCTACGATGAATGGGTCTTCTACCCGCGGATGGTCGAAGCGGCCCGGCACTGGATCATCCACAAGGGACCGGCGTTGTGGTTTGGCATGAACTTCTCTGAAAGTGCCATTGGCATGACCTACTACGACAACCTCAACGAGCGGGGCGTTACGATCGACGGCCAGCCCGACGATGTGCGGACGGGAGAATTGAAATGGCAATTCATCGCCGGCAAGCCGGGATCGCTGTTGATCCAACACAGCCTCGACACCAACATCCAGGAACTGCCGCGGAGTTCGCGCTACTTCGATGTCAAGGATCCGTTTTACTTCACCCGCAATGCGACCTTCCCGGATACGGGGGCCTTCGCCCATGGCGCTAGCGGGCCGCTGTACGGTCCCTATCCACAGACGGCGCCGAAGGGCGAAGGCGGAGATTACATGGTGATCCGGCGTCGCTTCCTGTTCGGGCCTCCGGGCATGTCGCTGGCGCAAGTGAAGGCCGCCGTGGAACAGCCGTTGCCGACGCTCGAAGTCATCAACCGTTGACCAATTGATGCAATGTGGACTAAACCAGGAAGACACCGATGAACCAGAAGATCATCCTTACACTATTGCTGTCGTCTTGTGCGTGGTGGAGCACATCGTCATCACGCGCGGCGGAGGTGCTGGTCGAGGCCGAGGGATTCGCGGAGCGCGGCGGCTGGGTCGTTGATCCGCAGTTCATGGAGCAAATGGGGTCGCCGTATCTGTTGGCCCACGGATTGGGCAAGCCGGTGGCCAACGCGAAGACCGAAACGGAGTTCCCCTCGCCGGGTTCCTACCGGCTGTGGGTGCGCACCAAGGACTGGGTGCCGTCCCACCATCCCGGGCGCTTTAAGGTCGTCGTCGCCGGAACGGAGGTCGCGGCCACGTTCGGCGAACAGGGCGAAGGCTGGGTGTGGCAGGATGGCGGCATCGTCGAGATCAAAGAGAAGGCCGTGGCGATTGAGTTGAAGGACCTGACCGGCTTCGATGGCCGGTGCGATGCGCTGTTCTTCACTACGGACACGAACTTCACGCCGCCAGCCGCGCCGGACGAGGCCATGGCCGCGTGGCGCAGGAAACTGTTGCGCTTGCCGGACGTGCCGCCTTCCGCGGGCACGTTCGATGTCGTTGTCGTGGGCGGCGGCGTGGCCGGAACTTGCGCGGCCGTTACGGCGTCGCGGTTGGGCCTGCGGGTCGCCTTGGTGCAGGACCGGCCCGTCCTGGGGGGCAACGGGAGCCAAGAGATCGGCATTGGACCTTGGGGCCCGAGCCGGCCGCTGGTGGATGAAGTTGTCAAGGAACTGCGGGGCCCGCAACCCTTCGCCGCGGAACCGGGCATTCGGCTCTTCCTCGGCTGGCACGCATTCGGCGTCCAGAAGAAGAACAATCGGATCGTTGCCGTGGATGCCCGGCACATCTCGACGAGCAAGGAGATGCGGTTCAGTGCGCCCCTATTCGTGGACTGCACCGGCGATGGATGGATCGGGTATTGGGCCGGCGCCGCCTATCGCCAGGGGCGCGAGGGTTACCGGGAGTTCAATGAGTCCCGAGCGCCGAACGAGCCTGACAAGCGGACGCATGGGAACAGCGTTGTGTTCCGGACGGCGATGGCAAAGGAGCTGGTGTCGTTCCCGGAGGTGCCTTGGGCGGCCGAGGTATCGAAGGACTACGCGCAGATGGCGAACATCCCAGCCCAGCAGCGAGACCCGCCCCACTTCTGGGAATACGGGCAGGGCTTGGACACGCTCCAAGAAGCCGAGCGGATTCGAGACCACCTCTTTTGCGCCATCTACGGCACCTACGCGAGCGTCAAGGTCAGGCATCCGCAGGCGGCCAACTTGCAGCTTGTTTGGGTGGGCCACATCGCGGCGCGCGGCGAATCGCGGCGTCTGGAAGGCGATTACATCCTCAACGAGAACGATGTCGCCGCGGGGCGCATGTTTCCCGATGCTGTCGCCTACGGCCCGAAGAGCTTCTTCTGCCTGCACTACATCAGCACGACGTATGACTTCCGCGGCGGGGCGCCTCGCCCGGCATGGGAAACCGCGGGGCGGCAGCCGACGACCAGGCCGGCTTCTCCTTCGGAGCCCCCGCCGGCATGCGCCGACAGCATCCCGACCGGCAAGACTCCCACGATTCCGTTCCGCAGTCTTTACTCCCGCAACATCGAGAACCTGATGATGGCCGGCCGGTGCGCCAGCGCCACCCACGTGGCGGCCATGAACATCAAGTGCATGCGGACCGGCGGCCAGATGGGCATCGCGACCGGCGCGGCCGCGTTTCTCTGTAAGAAACACAACACCACGCCCCGCGGGGTGTGCGAGCGGCACCTTGCCGAGCTTCAGAACGTCGTGTTCGAGCGCGGGGACTACAAGGAAGCGTTGAAGGCGAAGGCAAACAAAGGCAACTGACATCATGGGTCTAAGCGACATCCAACCGACACGGGAGTGGCACCCTATGAAATCGAGACGGTCGCGAGCAGCCCCACTGGCGCTATTGGTTTCGATGCACACGGGCCAGGCGTTCTCTTCCCCGCCGCTCGGCGGCAAGGTGTTCCTGACCAAGGGTCTTCACACGATCAAGGTCAAGGCCGCCGGCGGCGCGTTCAGCGTGGAGCGAGTTGCCTTCGGCAAGTAGGGAGATCCACTGATGCAGACTTCGACAGCCCGTGCAGCCAACGTCAACCTTTCGCGACGGGCTTTCCTCCGGCAGGCGGGGGCCGCCCTAGGCGCTGTGGCGGGCCTCCGCGTCGCGGAGGCGTTGGCGCAATCCATCCCGGGCTCCGCCCCGGCGTCGGGCAAGCAGCGGCACAACGTGCTGTTCCTGCCCATCGACGACCTCAACACGCACCTGGGCTGCTACGGCAACAAGGTCGTGCAGACGCCTAACATCGACAAACTGGCCGCCCAGGGCGTGCGATTCACGCGAGCGTACGCCCCATACGCCTCGTGCCTGCCGTCTCGCGCGTCGTTCATGAGCGGCTGGTATCCCGAGCGCACGGAGGTCCTCGACTTCTCCCCCAAGGCCCGCGACGGCAAGATGAAGGACGTCGTTTATCTCGGCCAGCACTTTCGCGACAACGGCTGCTTCACCGCCCGTCTGGACAAGGTGTTTCACATCGGCGCCGACGATGCCCTTTCCTGGGACGTAACCGAGGAGCCTATCCGGGACCAGAAGCCCATGTGGACCGGCATGGAAGTCGAGGCGCTGGGGCTCAAAGACCGCGTGCTCAAGGACGGCCGGTATGACAAGGTGAAGGGCGAGAAAGGCCCCTACACCATGCTGGATGTGGAAGACGAGGTCCTGTTCGACGGCATGAAGACCGCGCGGGCCATCGAACTGCTGGAGCAGTCGGCCAAGGACGGCAAGCCGTTCTTCCTGGCCTGCGGGTACCGGCGGCCGCACCTGCCCTGGATCGCCCCGAGGAAGTACTTCGGCCTGTACCCGCCGGAGAAGATCGTCCTGCCGCCGCCCAACCCCAACGACACCGAGCGCGTGCCAGAGGCCGACCACCGCGAGATGATCGCGCACTACTACGCCTGCATCACCTACATGGACGCCCAGGTGGGCAGGCTGCTGGACGCCCTGGACCGGCTGAAGCTGCGAGACAGAACGATCGTCGTCCTATTCGGCGACAACGGGTATTGCCTGGGCGAGCGCGGAATGCACTTCGGCAAGGGCAACCTCTGGGAGCGTTCGCTTTGGGTGCCGCTGATCGTCTCGATGCCCGGTGCGGCCCGCAATTCGCGGACATGCGAACGCTCCGTCGGCCTGATCGACCTGTACCCCACGCTGGTGGAGCTGTGCGGCCTGCCGCAGCCGAAGAGCGGGCTTCAGGGACGCAGCCTGGCGCCGTTCCTGAGCGGCGATAGTCCCACATGGAAGGACCAGACGATCTCCGTTCACCCGCTGGCCAAGGGCAGCCTCGGCCGCTCCGTCCGCACGGACCGGTATCGCTACTCCGAGGACGGCAGCGGCACCCCGCTGGAACTGATCGATTACGATGCGGACCCCTATGAATGCAAGAACCTGGCGAACGACCCCCAGTACGCGGAGCTGCGCGCGAAGCTGCGGGCGATTCTGCATGAGGACAGGCGGTAGGCAGCCAAGGGAGATTCCCTTGAGGAAACTCGCGATTGCAGGTCTGCTGGTCGTGAGCGCGTTCATGGCCGTCGGCGAAGACGCCGCGCGGGCGAAGACTCCCAAGGGCGAACTGGTCGGCCCACCGGGCGAGGAAGCCGCCAAGGACGGTCCCCAGCAGACCAGCGCGCCCAGCCCTGTCATCTCGGAGTCCGCCGCGTGGGGGCAGGCGGTCGATGGCATCGCCTGCCGGCTGATCGTGAATGCGGACTACTGCCAGGGCGAGCCGCTCAGCGCGACGATCTAACTCAAGAACGTCTCTTCCGAGAAGAAGTACCTGGTGAGCATCTTCACGCCGGAGTTCGGCCAGTTCGTCAAGCTGGACATCTCCGGGGCGGCGGGCAAGCCCAAGCTCCGCAGCGGGAATGCTCAACGGAGCATCGGGCCTGACACGTTCGTGCCGCTGAAGCCCAACCAGATCAGGCAGATCGACCTGCCCGACCTGCACGACTACTACTACAGCGGCCTGGACAAGGAAGGCAGCTTCCGCCTGTCCTACGCCTACACAGGGCGCAAGCCGCCGCGCGACCAGGTCCTTGTGGCCCCCTCGGGAGTGATCGCGCGCCAGTCCACCGACGTGGCCGCGGTCAGCGATCCCGAGCTGCACGAGGTGCTCCGGTTCATCCGAGAGCATCTGGGCGAGCCCTTTTCCATCGACGAGCTGCTCCGCGCCGTGTCCGTCTCGCGCCGCTGGCTGGAGTACCACTTCCGCGAGCGTTTCGGCCGTTCGCCGCACGCGTATGTCTCCGAGCGCCGCGTGGAACGCGCGAAGGGCCTGCTCCTGGCGCCGCGGTCTCCACCGCTGGAGCAGATCGCCGAGGCCTGCGGCTTTTCCACGGTGCGCAGCCTCGCAGAAACGTTTCGCCGGGTCACCGGCATGACGCCGGTGGAATTCCAGTCGGCCAATCGCGCGGGCAAGTAAACCGGTTGCACCCAAGGCCGGAAGGGGCGTTCGCGGGCGCGCTACACCTGGAGAATCTCGGTGGCGTGGTTGGGTTCGAGCAGTGCGATTGGGTTGATACGGACGCCGTGGACAATGGCAACTGGAGAAGGCAAGTGATGGTGAGGAGTACGATGTTCGGTTTGTCGTTGGCGTTGTGGGCCGCGGCAACGATCGCTCGCGCTGCCGATGCGGAAGGAAAACCGCTGGCCGGGGAGGCGTCAAAGACCGGCGAGGTCACTCTGGTCGTGTCGGATGAACCGGCATATATTCCGAACGCGGCAGGCCTTTTCGACAAGCGTTTGACGCAGTCGAGCGCGGCGGAGCGGCTGGCGATGCTGATCGAGCGGGCAGCGGGCATCCGGCCGCGCATCATGCCCGCCGCCCAGACGCCGCAATCCGGGACGCGGCTCTTCGTCGGCTACGGGCCGCACCTGGAGGGGAAGGTCACGCTCCCGGTCAAGCCGGAGGGATTGAAAATCCAGGAGCGCGAAGGCAACCTTTACCTTCTCGGCGAGGTCGCCCCGAAAGGCACCAACAACTGGCCCGGTCCGGTGGATCGCGGGCTCATGCACGCGGTCGAGACCTACGCCGAACAAGTGCTGGGCTACCGCTTCCTGTTTTCCACGACGGATGACGAGAAGACGTTCGATCTGGGCACGGTCATCCCCAAGATCGCGAAACTCACGATTCCGCCCGGCCTGCTGATCGAGGAGGCGCCGGTCTTCCAGCACCGGGTGGCGAGCACAAGGCCCCGGAATCTGATGGGCCTGCGCAGCGGTTCGGCGCCGGCGTTCTTCTGCAACCACAGTTACGGCATGCCATGGTGGTCCGCTGCATACGGCAAGACGCATCCCGAGATGTTCCTTCCCAAGACGCCCAAGAAGGACGCGGGCGCGGATGCTGCCGCAAAGGCCATGGAGTCGCAGCCCAATTTGTCTTTCCTGGATTACACCGAGCCCCTGGTGCTGGAAAAGAGGTTGGAGCAGATCCGGCAGTTTCTTGAAAAAGGAAAGGCCGGCGGTTTCTACTACAACCCGACCATCAAGTACCTCGTGGAGGAAACGCCGGATACGGCCGCCCCCACAGTCCAATACAACGAGCGTTCACGGGCACTGTTTGATCCGAAACATCATCCGTGGGGGAATTTCTCGAACATCTGGTTCGACTACCTCAGCCGCATGTCGGGGAAGGTAAAAGAGCGCTGGCCGCACATGCGCATCTCCGCGTTGGCCTACATGCGGCATTACGGCGTGCCCACGTTCAAGCTGCCGGACAACATCGACGTCATGCTGGCCCTGATGCGCACGTCGATGGGCAACAAGGAGCCCGAGGTCTTCAACGCGAATCTCGCGGACGTGAAGAAATGGTCGGAGCACCTGGGCGGCGACCGCAGCCGGCTCTTCCTCTGGGAGTACGGCTGCTGGCCCGCGTTTTGGAAGAGCACGCCGGTCATCTGCCCCCATGCGATGCAGAAGTGGCTCCAGACGGTGCGCCCCTACGTGTCCGGGGTATTCTTTGAGATGTATCAACCCAATGAGTATTACTTCCTGATGCGCCGCCTCTGGATGCGTCTGCTGTGGAATCCGGACCTTGATGTCAACGGGGAGATCGACGACCTCTGCAAACACTTCTTCGGTCCCGCCGGCGCCACGATGGCGGAGTTCTACAAGCTCCTGATCGCCCGCTATGAAATGCCGTGGAAGAACGCGAAGCTCACCTGGGGCCAGTACTACCTCGACAACGATCTCTACTTCGGCCAGAGCTATCCGCCCGCGGTGGTCGACCGCCTGGCGGGGCTGCTGGAAAAGGCCCGCCGCGAGGCCGGCATCGCTCCCGGATTCGCCGGCAACATCATCTCGGGCGCCGCCGTCCACGTTACCAACCCGGATGCCGCTCCGGCGCCGCTTGAATTTTCGGTTGAGGCGCTCAAGGATTCGCTCTCGGTTCCAACCATCGTCTGGGAAGGCGGCCGCTACCAGTTGCGGGAACGCCTGATGCCGGGCGAGCGGCTCGACATCGCGGCCGATGGTTCGGCAAAGATCGTTACGGCCGTCGGCGAGTCCCGCAACGCGACGGTGTCCAGGGACGGCGAGGCCCCGGTGCTCGCCGCCGGCACGTCGCAACTCATTCGTTTCCGCAAGACCGGCGGCAATCCGGAAGCAGAGTTCCGGGCGGTGGTCCGCCAAGGCGCGGGCGCCGACGCCGCGCCCCCCGAAGAGAGCATCTACGCCAAACGCCTGATTTGGATGAGCAAGCCCCACCGCATCCTGCCGCCCGAGAGTTCGTGGGGCCCGGACATCGCAAATCCCATCAGGAAAGACACCAATACCGGGTTCCTCGCCCACGCCCGCTGGTATCACCAGTTGAAGAAGCTGGTCCCCAGCTATACCGAACCGGCCGGAGCGGGTTTCCTTACTCCCGACATCGCGAAGGCTGACGAACTGGCCAAGGCAGCGCAGGAGGCCCTGAAGCGCGCGTCGAAGCTCAAAGGCGCAGAGCAGAAGGAGGCCCGGGAGAAGGAAAAGGCCGCCGCAGCACAAGCGTTTCACGAAGCAATGAAGATCTATCCGGAATGGAAGATCGAAGACGCGGACCAGAAAAATCCTTGGAGCGTGGTTGGAGCGCGGGTCACCCGCGCCGACATCTTCTGCGGCATCGGCGAGTTCGAGAAGGGCCGCGCGGAATACGAGGAGGCCCTCAAGGCAACGAGCAAGCAGCGGGACGCGAGGTCCTATGTCGAAATGCTCATCGGCGATTCCTACAAGCAGGAGGAGAACTGGGTCAAGGCCGAGGAGTTCTACTTGAAGGCGCAGAAGACGGGGCTCTTCGGCGATCGCGCGAAGCAGGTTCCGGAACGCCTGGCGGAGGTCAAGCCGCTGGCGGAAAGGCATCGGAAGCAGCAGCCGGAGAAGGGTGGGTCTTCCACTCCTGAGTGAAAGCCGATGAGGCCAGGGCAGACGCATCTAAATTCACTGAGATTCTGGCTATTCTGGCTCCAGTACTCTGCCGGTCAGTTGACGGCCCGTAGAAATGGGGGAAAGTGTTGCTTTTTGGAGTACGGCGGCTTGACCCCGTTCTTTCTTGCGCGCGGCTTGACGCGCCCTGTCTGGGTCTGTGGCCCGTCAAGCCGGGCCATAGAAAGCGGCGTCAAGCCGCCGCAGTCCAAAGCTGAGAGCCAAGAGGGCCAGAAAACTGAGAATTTAGATGCGTCTGCCCTGCCGATGAGGCGGGAGCCGGTTGACGCGTGCGGCGACTATTACGGATTACGATCCGGGGAGCACTCCCATCGCCGACCGTTCGCGTCGCCGTACGCGTACACCGGAACGGACAAGAGAACGAAGGAGCCCATGTCATGACAAAGCGGATGATGCAGGTCTTGTTGGCATTGTTGTTGCCGGTTAGTGTACTGGCGGAACCGTCAGCCAGGGAGAAGGATGAGAAGGCCGCAAGGGCCGCGGCAAGGGCTCAGATGGAGAAGGCCGCGAGGGCCGCGACAGAGGCTCAGTTTGCGGGGTTGACCCCGGCGATCTTCAGCGACCACATGGTGCTACAGCAGAAGATCGAGGTGCCGGTATGGGGCACGGCGGACCCCGGCGGCACGGTGACCGTGAAGTTCATGAACCAGACCAAGACCGCCAAAGCCGACGACAAGGGCAAGTGGATGGTCAAACTCGACAAGATGGACGTGGTGCGCCAGCCGCAGGAGATGACCGTCAAGGACGCCAAGGAAACACGGGTCTTCAAGGATGTCCTCGTAGGCGACGTCTGGCTCTGCTCCGGCCAGTCGAACATGGAGTGGGGGTCGGACTGGAGCGAGGCCTGGAAGATCCGGAAGAATCTGAAGAAGGAGGGCGAAGGCCCCGCGACTACCATGGGCGGCAAGGTGGACGAGCAGACCAAGGAGGTGCTGAAGCGGGCGATCGGCAACCCCATGCTGCGCGTCTCGTCCAAAACCCGCGACCATCTGGTCACCCAGAACACCGGCTGGGAGCCGGTGGACGAGAAGAACGTGATCACGCTGGCAGCGCTGGCCGGTTGCGTCGCGGTCCATCTGCAGGAGGAGTTGAAGATTCCGATCGGCATCGTCGTGCGCTCCGAGTCCGGCACGGCGTTGATCGAGTGGATCAGTCTCAATAAGTTCAAGGCCGATCCGCTGGTCAAGGCTGCGATGGACAAACACCAGCAGAACACTGGCAAAAGCGCCGGCCCGACGGAAAATCCGGGGCTGAAGTGGAACGAATATGTCATGGCAACGGTACCCTACGGCATCCGGGGCTTCCTCTGGGATCAGGGAGAATGGGGTGTCGGCTTTCGAGGGGTTGACTGGACCCCGGCGATGCACGCGCTGATCACCAACTGGCGCAAGGACTGGGAACTGGGCGACCTGCCGTGGAGCGCCACCGATCGCTACAAAGACAGCAACCTTGTGGAAAACCTGAAAGCCCAAGGTGTCACCGGTTTCATGCTTGCGAAGAGGCCACCTTCCCGCGGTGGCGGTCTGCACCCGGTGAACAAGGAGGAGTACGCCCAGAAGCATTTGGACAACATTTTCCCGCAGGTCTATGGCCGCCCGGCGCCGCAGTGGGCCGCGTACCCGGCGAAGGGGAACAGCGCACCCAAAGAAGCCAAACCGGCGGAAGCGAAGCCAGAAGAAGAGGAGAAGGCAAAGTGAAGCGCATGTTACGGTTCATGCTAACGCTGAGCGCGGTTGTGGTGTGCGTGCCCGTGAGGGCCCAGGAAGATCCGGCGGCTGGCGAGGTGACCAAGGGCCCGTTTGTCTTCGGTTAGCCATGGGAACCATCGCCAACCAGAGCAGGATGTCGTTTGAACCCCCGACAGAGGTCGTGGGGGAAGACTGGGCGCTCGTACTGGACGATGCCTCCAAGGATTATCCTCCGCTCCCGCCGCGAAAGAAGCAGCGGACAAAACAATAACAGAAGACACAATGAATCGCATGTTTCGATGGCTCCTGGTGCTGTCCGCAGTGGTGCTGTGCACGTGGGTGCGGGCCGCAGAGAACCCGCTTCCGGCAACGCCGCCAGCCCCGGCTGGCGAGGTGAAGGTCACGGCCAAAGGGGCCGGGCCGATGCGTGTGCCCAACCAATGGGGCTCGGGCCCCATCGAGGTGGTGCGCGATACGGACAGCGACCTGCAGGACGAGGTGCCGTTTACCTTGCAGGGCAGCGAAATCGTGTTTGAGGCGGCGGCGGGGGAGAAATACATCATACGGCTCAAACAGTCGGTGGGCCCCGCCGGGGTCGAGACGGCCGTGGCCTGACGGCTGGAACCTGGCCCACGTCGCTCCAGCCTCCACCTCTGGCTGAACGCCCCAACCCCAGCCGTCCTCCACCTCACGCCCGACCCGCCGACACACGCCCGCACCTGTGCTCGCCGAACGGGTACGGAATCGACAAGCGGAGCACGATGAGGACCAACGAGATGCAAACGCTGGAGTCGACAGGAACGACTAGCGGCAGGAAGTGCACGGACTACGACAAAAGGGACCTGCCAGTCCTGGCCGACGCCCGGCAGCGGCTGAAGACCCATGGGCTGAAGCGAATCGACCTGGACGACGCCGAGCAGCCCGGATGCGGACCGACCCGCCTCATTGCCGCCTCAAATCGTAGCAGACCACCTTCCCTGCCTCATTCCGCTCCAACAACCGCCCCGCCACCACCGGATACTGCATGTTCACCTCGTACCCGTTGGTGAACTCGTTCTTGTCCAGCGTCCCGGGCAGCTTCTCGATCTTGTCCCCCGCCACGCTCCAGAGCACCCACGGATGCCGCCCGCCGTGTGTCGGTCCGTGCATGTTGTTCCACCGGCACAGGATCTTGTCGCCGATCAGGTACCATAGCCCGCCGATCTGGTCCGCCTCGCCCCCCTCGTTCTTGTGCTCCGCGACGATCTGCCCCGTATCCTCTTTCACGATCAGAAACCGCCCCGGCACCTCATGCGACACGCCGTGCGTGTAGAGATACGCCAGCCCGTCCCGCACCGTTTGCTGATACCGCGCCTCCGAGTCCATCCACACCTCGAAGCCGTTCCGCGGCTCCTCGGGCATCTTCCACGCCGGCTTGGCCTCCGTCGGCGATATGCGATACGTCCCATAGTACCCCGGCACCCGATCCTCCCCCTTGGCCTTGCCCGACTTGGCGTTCACGTTCACCAGCACGTGCGTCGGCGACGGCGCCAGCGTGAAATACGCCCCGCCAAGCCCCTCTACCTTCCACAACTCCTTCCCATCCTTCGGGTCCAGCAGGCGCAGCTCCCCCTTGGCCGTCCCCGTCAGGACGTACTCCCGCCCGCCGCTGCGGTAGATGCTCGGCGTCGCCAGGTTCGACCCGACGCCCTTGGCCTCCCACATTGTCTTGCCGGTCCCGGGGTCCACGCCGCGAAGCGTGCCGCCGACAAACGTCGGCACGATCAGCGTGTTCTCGGCCACCGTCAGGGACGCATGCCATGCGGGGTTCTGCGCATACGAGAACTTCCGCTGCGCCAGGCCCTCCAGGATCCGCTTCCGCTGCGCCTCCGCGTTCTTGTGGGCATCCCCGATGTCCGCTTGCCACAGCTTCTTCCCCGTCCCCGCGTCGTACGCGAACAGTCGTCCGGTCGAGCCCATCGCAAACACCTTCCCCCGGCCGTACACCGGCCCCACCTGGAACCCCTGGCGCTTGCCCCCGCCCACCAGCATGCCGCCCGGCTCGGCCGTCAGCCACAGCGTCTTGCCGGTGTTGAAGTCCATCGCCACCACGAAGTCCTCGGCGTCCACGCGGACCTTGGTCGCAACCTTGTCCGCGAAGTCGCACTCC
>Ga0315277_10004314_pt1 | contig 19072 bp, 16 predicted proteins | sample YL17G05_15_MG_FD_203695 | JGI IMG/M metagenome (GOLD analysis project Ga0315277, IMG submission 203695) | Sediment microbial communities from Yellowstone Lake, YNP, Wyoming, USA - YL17G05_15 | ecosystem: Environmental > Aquatic > Freshwater > Lake > Sediment | place: USA: Wyoming | collected...
GGGTGGGCTCCGACGGACCGCGGTCACACGATGGGCACGCACCTCCACGTGCTGGAGGCCCTGCTGGCGCTGGGCGAGGCGACGGGCGGGAGTCACTACCGGCCGCGCGTGCGCCAGGTCTGCGACCTGCTGGTGGGGCCGATGGTCGAGGCCGAGCACCGGTGCGGCCTGGAGAACTTCCACCCGGACTGGACCCGCGATGACGCCAAGATGAGCGGGCTGGCGAACTACGGCCACAACCTGGAGGCGGCCTGGCTGCTGCTGCGGGTGGATCGGGCCGAGCAGACGCCGGCTTACCGAGAGACGGCGCGCGCTTTCCTCGACTATGCGGTCCAGTTCGGGCTGGACACGACCCACGGCGGCGTGTTCTCACACGGCCCCCTGGGGCAGCCGGCCACCGTCAGAGAGAAGATCTGGTGGGTGCAGACGGAGGCCCTGGTGGCGTTTTTGCTGGGCTACCTGGTCTTCGAGGACCGCCGGTACTGGGAGGCGTTCCAGAATGTGGCCGGGTTCTGCTTCCGCTGCCTCCACGATCGGGAGTACGGCGAGTGGTATCACTCAACTGAGGAGGACGGAACGCCTCGCGACACGGCGAAGGGCTCATCGTGGAAGTCGGCCTATCACGTCGCGCAGGCCCTGGCCTACGGCCATCAGTACCTGGGCGAGATCAGCGGCCGACGGTGATCGCGGGGGCATGCGGCCGGGACGGGCGGCCCCGCTGTGATACGGGATGCTCTTCAGAACTTGATGCTCAGGGCCCGCCGACGCGTCATGCGTTCCCGGTCAGCAGCGATCTCGATGCGGTTCACGCCGGTCTCGGGCGCCAGGCCGTGGACGGCGAGGGCGAGGATGTTCTCGCCCCCCTCTGTGAGGACGGCCGCCGGGAGCAGCACCCGGTAGACGCCGTCCCCCAGGCAGGTGGCCACGCGGCTCCCGTTGACGAAGACGGCGGCTGAGCCGCGCAGGTCGAGGCGGAGGTCGTAGGGGATGCGCCACTCGCCGGGCCGGGGCAGGCCGAAGGGGATGCGGTACCAGCCTACGCCCGAGACCTCGGCCACCTCGCGCCCTTGCCTGCGCCAAGGGCCGAAGCGGAGGAAGTGCCACCTGCTGGTGTCGAAGTCGAGCTGAGTCCAGCCGGCCGACTCACCGGCGAGCCCGGCGCAGACCTCCCAGTCGCCGAGGGGGGCCTCTCCCTGTTCACCGGTCAACAGCACTTCAGGCAAGCGTTTGCTCTCCCACAGGCCGGCGAAGCCGTCTGCCCGGGGCAGGAGGTCGAGGACGATCTCGAGGTGGCTGGCGCTCGCGGTGACGGGCGAGACCAGGTCTGCTTCCCGGTCGGCCGCTCCGCCGGAGAGGCCGGGGACGGGGTCGGCGTCAACGAGAACCAGCGCGGGATCGGTCGACCCGCGGAGGCGGAGGCGGCTGGCTCCGGCGGCCGGGAGGTTGGCGCGGAGGCGGGCGAAGGCGCCCGTGGACAGGCCCAGAGATTCGGGGGGAACGCCGAGCGCCCCGGCTCGCCGACACGGGCCGTCGGCGGCCGCGGCATCGGGCATGAACCAACCGCGGTCGAAGGTCGCGGCAAGCTGCGGCGGGCCTCCCAGGATCAGCCGACCGAGCCGATCCAGGCCGCTCGCCCGCGTGTCCTCCTCGAAGACGGCGGTCGTCACGGCGAACGTCAGGACTCGCAGGGGCGTCCCGAAGCTGAAGTCTACGGGCTTCCCGTCGACCATCACGGATGACGGGGCCCTCGGCAGGGCGACTGAGACCTGAACCGCTCCCTCCAGGCACTCCAGCGAGGCCTCGAGGCCGGAGGCCCCAAGGGATGCGGCAGCGACCTGCGCTCCCGCGCAGAGGGTGAGCCGGCCAGTCTCCCCAGCCAATTCGGTCGCTGCGGCGGCGCGCTCCCGGGAGAGGATTGCGACCTCGAGCTCGTCCACGAGGAGGTACTGGTCCTTCTGGGCATGGTAGTAGTCGAGGATCAGCAGGCTTCGCTCCGGGTCCCAACGCTGTCGCGTCACCTCCCCTGAGACCAGGGGCGGGCCGGGCCAGCGGAGGGCGATCTCGCCGGGGGTGTCGGTATCGCCGTAGAGCACAAGCAGCGTGCGCTCGCCGAGCTGATGGATGCCGGCGATCTCGGAGGTGGAGTAGTGGAGGGTTCCTCTCCCCACGGGCACATCGAGGGGCAGGGCCTTGGCGCACCCGGCGGGCAAGGCAATGGCCCCGGCCTCGGGTATGCTGACGACGGAGGTCGTCCCGGGCGGGGCATAGGTGAGACGGACCTGATGCGCGTGCTCTCCTCTCTCGTCCCAGAGGAAGATGAGCCCCGACTTCTCGCCGAGGCGAGCCACGGCCTGCACCGCCGGGTCATCGGCCTTGACGAGGCCCTCGGCCGCCACGGCCCGGGCAAGCTCGGCACCGCAGGTGCGCAGAAGATCGCCCACGAGCTTCAGCTCGCCGAAGCCCGCGGTTCGGCCGCCGGCTGCGTCCACGACCCCGGTCTCCACTTCGCGCTCGGAGGAGCGGACCGCGCTCCCGGAGGCGCCCGCTGCGAAGCCGGCCACCATCACCGCGGTCGATCCCGCCCCCAGCGCGGCCTTGACCGCGGAGGCGCTGCGGCGCGCGTTCTCCCGGGTGGCGTACGCGCCTGGCAGGGCCGAGACCCAGGCCGGGCCGTTCTCCTCTCCGGCCAGGGAACGCAGTCGAAGCAGCGCGTCGGCGAGCGAGAAGGGCTGGTAGAAGGCCAGCGTGTCGAGCATGTTGGCGAGGCTCTGCTTGCTGTTATCCCGGGCGGCAGGGGCGTTGGCCGTCAGCACGGGCACTTCGAGGCCGGCTCCCCGGACCAGCTCGAGGAGCGCCTGGAGCGCCCGCGCCTCGACCTTGCCCGCGGCATCAGGCAGAGGGCGGATGACCACGGCGACCACGGGGCCGCCCTCCGTCACCTGGTGCTGCTTCACCACTGAGAGGAGGGCCCGATACCAACCGGCGATGGGCTCGCCCTCATTGGCCATCGTGCCCCGGCTGACGACCCAGCCGGGGACGCCGCCTGCCTCCCAGTCGTCGCCGGCGTAGGGTCCCAGGTTGAGCTGGACGTGGAGGCCGGAGCGGCCGCAGAGGGCGAGGAACTCCCTCAAGGGGGAGAGGTCGAGCCTGTCGGGGGTGGGCTGGTGCTGGGCCCAGGGGACGACAACGGACACGGTGTTCATCCCCGCCGCCTTCAGCAGGGCGATGCGCTCGGTCCAGGCCGGCGGCGGGAGACGGGCGTAGTCGACCTCGCCGCCGAAGGCGAGCACTGGCTTGCCCTGCAGGAGGAGAGCCCGGCGGTCGAAGCGGGCGATATCCGGCTTCGGGAAGGAGGGCGGGAGCGCGGCGGGCCTGGAGACCAGCGGGCCGGGGCCGCCGGAGTCGGCCGAGAAGACCACGGGGATGGCCTGCTCGAGGCAGCCTTCGATGCCAGAACCGTCGTCGTCGCAGATGGAGACGGTGAGGGTGAACTCCTGACCAGGTATGGGACGAAGAGGGGCGAGGTCGGCCCAGGGGAACGAGAGCTCGTAGGTGAGGAGCCAGGCGCCGCTTTCCTCTTGCCTTGCCCAGATGCCGCGGCCGGCGGTTTTGTCGGCTCCGGCCCGGGAGGCGGGTTGAGCGCGCCAGACCAGAGAGCTGCCGCGGAGCAGGGCGACGACGAACTGGTTGACTTCCTCCGACCCTTCGGCGGCCAAGGAGAGGACGATGCTGTCGCCACGGTCTATCTCGGAGGCCGAGCGGACGCGGACCAAGGCGTCGTCCCGGACGCCGAGGGCGAGGTAGAGGGCGCGCTGGTCCCAGGCCATCCTGACCTCGGCCGAGACATCCTCGGGGCCGCCGTACTCGGCGGACTGGGGGGAGGCTGGGTGCCACTCGTCGGGGCTTGCCATGACGACCTGGGAGAGAGCGGGCCACTCGTCCAGGCGGCCGTCGAGGGCGGGGCTGGCGCTCACCTGGGGGCAGAGGATCTCGGCGGAGGGCGCCGGAGCAGTCTGGGCCGAGGCAAGGCCGAGGGAGAGGAGGGTCAGGGCTACCGCCAAGCGGGGGCCGAAACGCGCCATGCTGGGAGACTCCTTGTGGGCTTTCTGGCCATGGTCAGCTTCTCCGCGCATGGTGCCCCTCCTTCCCCGTGGACGCCTCAAGAAGGGGCAGGCGTGAGGAGGATTCCACGGCCACAGTGCGGAAAAGGCGCGGCGTTTGAGGTATTGCGACGGGGGGTATGGCTGGTAGTGGTAAGAGGCCCGTGGCGTCGCTACCGCGACGGGTCGGCTGGAGCCAGCCCAGGAGAAGGGCCCAGGGCTGGTTTTCATCTGCCCCTGAGAGGCCGTGCCCGCGACCGCGCGCGTGCCAGCAAGTGCATTGGAGGCTGTGAGGAGATGGCGATCTGTTCGAAGTGCAATGCGACCAACGAGGAGGGCCTCACCCGGTGTCGCGCCTGCAACGCGATCCTCCCGGTGAAGATAGGGAGCAAATCCGCCGTTCGTTGGGAGCGAGTGCGCCGCCGACCTGACCTGGTGGGGATCAAGTGCCCGAGCTGCGGCGTGGTCAATCCCTACACGCGTCTACACTGCAAGTCGTGCAACGCAGAGCTCGCGAAGAAGGCGCAGAGATCGGGGCTGGGGAGGATCTGGATCTACGCCGGGATCGGCATGGTGATCCTGATGGTCATCCTCTTCGTGGCCATGCGTAACGGCTAGCGCCTTCTTCCTCGTCCGCCTTCACCTGCCGCGCCCACCGACTGCGGCGACCACGGCCGCGGCTGCCAGCCGCCTACTGCTCCCGATGCAGGGGACGTCTCTGCTGCGGCGAAGCTGCCCCCCAGGCGTGCATGACGAGCTGCCGGGAGAATCGGACAAGCGTTACCGGCGCGCTCTGCGAGGCCCTCGGCCGAGACCCGGACGACTCCGTCCGCTGACCCGAACCAGACCACTGCGGCAGCGCGGGGCGGGCCGGGGCGCCGCGGGCCGGATTCCCGGAGGAGAGAGATGGAGCTATTCGCCGGCGGACGGCTGTCGGAAACGGTCGCGCTGCGGCTCGACCAGGGGGATGACGTCCTCGAATCCATCACCGCGGCCGCGAGGCAGCTCGACCTCCACACCGGGGTCGTCCTCTCGGGCATCGGCACTCTCGACCGGGCGCGGATGCACCACATCACCCACACGGGATACCCGCCGAAGGACGCGATCGTCGAGTACGAGGGGCCCATCGAGCTGCTCAGCATCGACGGTCTGATCGCGGACTACACGCCTCACCTGCACACGTGCATTTCGATCAAGGAACGCACGTACATGGGACACCTGGAGCCCGGCTGCCGCGTTCTGTACCTGGCGGAGATCGCGGTCGCGCGGCTGGAAGGAGTTCGCCTCTGCCGACGCCTCAACGAGAACACGCGGGTGAGCCAGCTGCAGCAGGAGGACCAGGGGCCGCGGTGAGCCCGCGGCGGTCCGGCAGCGTCCGCGAATGCGACCCAGGGCGGGAGCGGCGGCCGGCGGCGGGCGACGGGTGGGAGCCGGGTTGCCACCAGGGAAGATGAGAGGCCCTTCTCTGGCGGCCTGGGCGCTGCTCTCCGCCGGGATCCCGGTGGCATTGGCGGTGGCGGCCCCGCGCAGTCGTGTCTTCGACTCCGGGCGCGCGTACCGCGACCTCGAACACCAGTGCCGGTTCGGCCCTCGCGTCCCGGGGACACAGGCCCACGAGCAGTGCGCCCAGTGGCTGGAGGGGCAGTTCCGAGCCTGCACCGATGAGGTCACGCGGCAGGAGTTCGATCAGCAGGCCGGCGCGAAGAAGCTCCGCGTTACCAACCTGATCGCCACCTTCAACCCGCGCGGGAAGCGCCACGTCCTGCTCTGCGCCCACTGGGACAGCCGCCCCGTCGCCGACCGCGACCCCGAGCCCGCCAAGCGCGTCGAGCCCGTGCCCGGGGCGAATGACGGCGCCTCCGGGGTCGCCGTCCTCCTGGAGATCGCCCGGGCGCTCAAGGCCCGACCGCCGAGGACGCGGGTCACGATCGCGCTCTTCGACGGCGAGGACTACGGGCTGCGAACTCAGGACATGTTCCTGGGCTCGCGGCATTTCTCCACACACTTCCACGGCCCACCGGTGGACTGGGCGGTCTTGCTCGACATGGTGGGAGACCGCGATCTGCGTCTGCGGCCGGAGCAGATCTCGCTCCGGGAGGCGCGGCAGGTCGTGGACCGGGTCTGGGGTGCGGCGGAGAGAGCGGGGTGCTCGGCGTTCGTCAGGGAGGCCGGCCCGGCCGTGATGGACGATCACGTGTTCCTGCTCCAGGCGGGGATCCCGTGCGTGGACGTGATAGACTTCGACTACGCCTACTGGCATACGGTCGCCGACACGCCGGACAAGTGCTCGGCCGCGTCCCTCGAACAGGTGGGGCGCGCCGTGCTGCGAGCCATCGCCGAGGAGGAGGGCGATCCCTAGCGCCTCAACGGGCCTAGAACGGCCAGCAGTCGGCGATGGCAACCCTCGGGATGACCGCGCGGCAGGCCTTCTTCGGGTTCACGATCTGGGAGATGCGCAGGTCGCCCGCGGTCGAGAGGAGCCGCCTCGCCTCGGAGTCCGAGAGGCCGGTCAGCCTGGCCAGCACCTTCGCCATCTCTCCTACGGCCTTCCAGGCTGCTTCGTCCAGTGTCTCTGCGGCCGCGAGCACCATCAGTTCGTCGTCCCGGATAAGGCAGGGAAGCTCGCAGAGGGGCTGGGCCACACGCCTCACCGAGATCACGGCTTCGGCGGCGCATTCGATTCCTGTGCCCCCGCATTCGCCGTCTCCCTGAAGGGCATGAGTGTCGCCGAGGGCGAGCAGACCTCCGGGGACCGCGACCGGGAGGAAGAGCGTGGCACCTAGGCCCACATCGGTGACGTCCAGGTTGCCACCGTGATCGCCAGGCGTGTCGGTGGGCACCGGGGCACCGGCCGGCGCCAGACCCACGACTCCGACCATGGGGTCGGTCGGCAGCCGCAGCCCCCAGGGATAGACCGCGGTCTCCCCTGTGATCTCGACCACCGTGAAGGGCTCGCCGCCTCCGCCGATGAAGCCCCAGTCGGCCGGCCGCAGCTGGTGGAAAGTCACCGCGATAGCCTCGCCCGGCTGGCTGCCCTTTACCTCGATGGGCCCGGTCGCGGGGTTCGCGGGCACCTGGCCCGGCCGCGCCCGACCGTCGCGGCCGACATAGCCACCGTGACAGTCGAGCATCTCGACTATGACCTTCTCCCCCTCCTTCATGCTGTAGACCGGGGGATGATCTCTGCTCATCTCGGTGACGCAGTGATCGCTGGTGAACCTTCTCATCGCACGGTCTCCTACTGGGGTGCGTTTCACAGGCCTGGGCACCGCGAGGCCTCGTGCGCGGTGGTGTCGGCCCTGGCCGGTTGGCGCCCGCGTCGTGGGGCAGGCTGTGGTGGGCGGACCCGCCCCGGAGTCGCCTGATCGCGCAGGCGAGGGCTCCGCCCCTGTCTATGGATCTTCGCACATTGAAGTAACGGGTACAGGGCTTCTCAGCGCTCTCGGAAACGCCCTGAGGGGTTTCGCCGTTACTTCTTTCGGCGAAACCCATTAGTGCAGGTCCCCGAGCCTGCGCAGGGCCTCCTCGGCCTCCTCGAAGCCTGGGGAGAGCGCGAGGGCGTGCTCGAAGCTCTCCCGGGCGGCGAGCAGATCGCCGCGGGCTTCGTGGATCAAGCCCAGATGGTAGACGTACTCGGCGGCCTCGGGCAGCAGGCGGAACGCCTCCCGCGCCGCGGTTAGCGCGCCCTCGTAGTCTCCCGCGGAGTAGAGGGCGGTGGCCAAGGCGTCGTGGGCTTCCGCGCTCTCCGGGTCGAGCGCGCAGGCCCGGCGGGCGGCGGCCGCCGCGGCCTCGGGGTCTCGTCCGTGCGCGGTGATGGCGCGGGCGATCTCGAGGCAGAGCGCGGCGTTCTCCTGGCCGAGGTCCCAGGCCTCGCCCATCGCCTGGTCGGCCTCCCCATGCCTCCCGGCCCCCTCGAGGCAGAGCGCGAGGTTGAAGCGAGGCCAGGGGTCATGAGGGACGCGCTGGGCGGCGCTGCGGTAGTGGTCGGCCGCAGCGTCGTAGAGGCCGAGGGAATAGTAAGCAAGCCCCATTCCGCTCATGGCCTCGGCGTTGTCGGGCTCCATGTCGAGCGCCGCGTCGTAGGCCTCGAGGGCGTCATCGTGGCGACCCAGCGCGGCGCGGGCTCGCCCCCGCTCGACCTGGATTTCGGGGTCATCGGGGTCGAGCTGAACCGCGACATCGAAGGCGGCGAGGGCGGCCTCGTTGTCGCCCAGCTCGCCGTAGGCCAGCCCGAGGTTGAAGCGGGCAACGGCGTGGGTCGGGTCGAGAGCGAGGGCCTCCTGGTAGCGGCTCATGGCGCTGCGGAGATCGCCCAGGCCGCGCAGCGCGTTCCCCAACTCGCAGGCGGCCGCCGCTTGACCCTCCTCGTCATCGCCGGGGCAGAGCTGTATGGCCCGCACGAGCAGATGGCGGGCGCGGCGGTAGTCGCCCTGGGCACAGCACAACTGCCCCTGCGCGTAGAGGGGCTCGTGCCACTCGGGCGAGAGCGACTCGGCCTGCGCGAAGTCGGCGGCGGCCCCCTCCAGGTCGCCGAGCTGGTGCTTGCTCCAGCCCAGCCACAGATGGCAGTAGGCCTTGTCTCCGCCTGAGGAGAGCGCCGTCTGGTACTGCCGCGCGGCCTGGGCGAAGTCTCCCTGCGTGTAGTAGGCGTCGCCCAGGTCCCGGTGAAGGCAGGCAGTGAGCTCTGCCGGGCCGCCCCGGTTCTGCTCGATCGCCTCCTGGTAGTGCACGACCGCCGCCTCGTGCTCCCCCTCGAGGAAGAGCAACACCCCAAGCACGTGCCGCGGCTCGGGGTCTTCGGGGCGCGCGGCGACGGCCCGCTCCGCCAATCCCTTCCCCTCTGCGACCTTCCCGCGTTGGCCCAGCCCCCACGCCAAGGAGGTCAGCAGCTCGACCGCGTCGGGGTGGCGTTCGAGGCCCTCTCGCCAGAGCGCAATCGCCTGCTCCTGCTCTCCGGCCTCCCAGAGTTTCTTGCCCGATCGGTTGTATGACTCAGCGTCAGGAGGGTCCATCGCTATCAGCCATCCCGCCGGCCACCCAAAGCGTTCTGCTTCGCCCGCGGCACTCCTCTCCAGTGCGCTCATGCGGCGCGCGCGGAAGGACCGGGCGGCGCGACGGGTGAAGTCGTCAGCCATGATGGCTGCGCGCGAGCTTCCTCTGGCCGAGGTCGAAGGGATTCGCGGCCGCCTGTGGCGCACGGACGCGGCGCGCCAGATCGGCGACGAGAGAGGGGCGCTCCGCCTGATCGGGGAGCTGGGGTTCGTGCTCCTCATGCCGATCTCGGGTGCGGAGCTCCCGAGCGTCCACCAGGCGACGCGGGACGAGTGGTCGTGGTGGGACTGGAAGCAGACGCTGCCCGGCCGCAAGGCCTGCTACTACGCGAAGATCCTGCGGCGCCGCGGCACCTTCGTGTCCTGGGAATGGTTCGCCGCGTTCCAGGCCGCGTATGGCGACCGGCGCCCCTACCCGCGACTCTATCGGGATGGTCTTCTCGACCCCGACGAGAAGCGGGTTCTGGACCTGCTGGCGGACCGCGGTCCCCTGATGACCACGGAGCTGCGGCTCGCCTTCGGCCCGCGCACGAAGCGGAACACGCGCCGCGTCAAGGGCATCCTGGTTGATCTTCAGACGCGGTTCCTCATCACCGCGGCCGGGGGGGACACGGAGGGCTGGAGCCATCACCAGTGGGATCTGGTCGAGCGCTGGGTGCCGGCTGAGCTGCGCGCGGAGGCGGCTGAGCTGCCCCGGTCGGCGGCGCGGGAGAGGCTGATCGAGAGGCTGGTGCAGAACGTGGTCGCGGCCACGGCCGCCGACATCGCCTGGATCTTCGGCTGGCCGCGCCCCGAGGTCGAGGCCGCGGTCACGAAGCTGATGGCGGCCGGGAAGCTGGCAACGGCCGTGGTTCCCGAGCTGGAGGGAGAGGTCATCGTCCCCAGCCCCTGGCCGGGCGGCCGCCGACGAGGCGGGGCTCGATGAGCGGGGCGCCGCCGAAGACGCCTCCCTCGCCAGGAGGGCGGCCGCGCGGCCGCCTCTGGCTATGCTCCCGCTTCTACCTGGGCCTGGGCGCGCCGGCCACCTGGCAGAGCTTCCCCTCTTGTCGGGTTCGCGCGGCAGGAGGCTATCCGCCCGACCTCGTGCTCGGCCTGGTGTCAAGCTACCGGGGCGGGACCGGGGAAGCCGCGCGCATCAACTTCCGCTGCGCCAGGGTCACGCCTTCGGGCTCGAGCACAGCCTTCTTCGTGAAGGAGTTCCCCAGGCACCACTTGCTCCACGATCTCGAGCGATGGGTCAGGTGCTCGCGGGTTGACCGGGCCTGGCGCGCCGGTCACCTCCTGCCCCGGGTGGGGGCGCTGACTCCGCGGCCGGTGGGCACGGCCCAAGCGCGGAGCGAGGGCGGCACGACCGTGGAGTACCTGGTGACAGAGTGGCTGGCCGAGGCCGTGCCGCTCCCGGATCTCCTGGAAGGGAACCCCGAAGTGCGAGCTTCGGCGCTGTCGGAGTTCGCCCGGGAGCTCCGGCATTGGCACCAGTGCGGCATCTATCTGCGGGACCTGGTCAAGAACGTGCTGGTGAGCCGCGCGGGAGGCGAGCGGCAGTACTGGCTGACTGACCTGGACGGGCTGCACCCGTTCCGCCGCCTCTCCCGGAGACGCGTCCTGCACCAGATGGGCCAGCTGTCGGAGTGGGCCGGCCGGCTGTCGGCCGATGAGGTCGAGCTGATCTGCGGAGGCTACTTCGGCGAACGACGCGGGTCCCTTCGTGAAGCCACTGCGCAGGCGCTCCTCGGGACCCAAGCGCCGAAGGCGTCGCGTTGACACGAGGCTACAGCGCCTGGTAGGATGCGAGATCAGCCCAGAGAAGGCGGGAGGCACTATGGCTCTGATCCGCGGCCGGCCCCAGCAGGCGGGCTACGCGACTGTCGTTGGGCCGGGCGAGCCAGGCATCCAGTACATCGGATTTGGGCTTCTGGACCTCGGCGACGGGGAGTCCTGGGAGCACAGCTTCCCAGGGCGGGAGGCGGTGCTCGTGGTGCTCGGGGGGAGGTGCGACGTGGAGGCTGGCGGGGAGTCCTGGGCGGGGATCGGGCGGCGCTCCGACGTGTTCGACGGGCGACCGACAGCCGTGTACCTTCCCCCCGGGGAGAGACTGACGGTGCGCGGCCGCGGAGCGGTGGAGATCGCGGTCTGCCTGGCCCCGGCCGAGCGAGGGCCCAAGGCGGCTCTGATAGGCCCCGAGGAGGTTCGCGTCAGGGAGGTGGGAAGAGACACCTTCCGCCGCGAGATTCACGACGTCGCGGCGATCGGGACGCTGGACTGCGCCCGCCTGCTGGTCGGGGAGACGTATAACCCGCCAGGGCTCTGGTCGAGCTATCCGCCGCACAAGCACGATGTGCAGAGCCCGCCGGAGGAGTCGAAGCTGGAGGAGGTCTACCACTTCCGGGTCCAGCCGCCACAGGGGTTCGGGCTCCAGCGGATCTATGGCGATGGCTTCGATGAGGCCTACCCGATCCAGGACCGGGACACCGTCACCATACCCCGCGGGTATCACCCGCTGGCGGCCGCGCCGGGGTACCGGCTGTACTACCTGTGGATTCTGGCGGGCGAGGAGCGCGTGATGCAGCCTCGGGATGACGAGGCCCACGTCTGGGTCCACGGGAAGACATAGGAGGGATAGCGTGCAGGGGCTGATAGAATCCTACTGCCACGTCGGCATCGTCCACGGGATGGCTTTCCCCCAGGTGCAAGGGGGAGAGGGGCCGATCCTGGAGACCCTGGGCAAGATCGCGGTGGACCCGTTCTTCTCGGCCGTGGAGGTGGGGTGGATCAAGGACGCGAAGGTCCGCGCGGCGGCCGCGGAGCTGATGACCGCGGCGGGCCTGGACGTCATCTTCGCGGCTGCGCCTCGCCTGCTGCGGGAGGGTCTGAGCCTTTCCGACCCGAGCGCGGCCGGCCGGCAGCGGGCGGTGGACCTGTGCAAGCGGTGTGTGGATGAGGCTTACGAGCTGGGGGCGAGCATCATGGCGGTGCTGAGCGGCCCCGACCCCGGCGAGGCGGATCGGGGTAGTGCGACGGAAGGGCTCGTGGACTCTCTGAAGCAGCTCTGCGCCGACGCGCAGCAGAAGGCCGGAGAGACGATGCTGGCGATCTCACTGGAGAACTTCGACCGGACGGTGGACAAGAAGCTCCTCATCGGCCCGACGCGGGAGGCGGCGGAGGTCGCCAGGGCGGTATACAGCGAGTACAGCAACGTCGGCCTGACCATTGACCTGAGCCACCAGCCCTTGCTGCGCGAGAATGGGCACGACATGGTGCTGGCGGCCATCGACTACCTGATCCACGTGCATGTGGGCAACTGCGTTGTCGGCGATTCGTCCCATCCGGCCTACGGGGATCGGCATCCGCGCTTCGGGGTCCGCGGGGGCGCCAACGGGGTCGAGGAGCTGAAGCGCTTCCTGGAGGCCCTCATCTACGCCGGGTACTTCAGGCGCAGCACGCCGACGATCAGGCCTGTGGTCAGCTTCGAGGTGCAGCCGCTGGGGGAAGAGACCTCCGAGCTGGTCATCGCCAACGCCAAGCGGACCCTCCTCCAGGCCTGGGCGCGGCTGTAGCGCCTGGAGCTCACAGGCAAGGGCGGCCGCGGCCCGGAGCGGGGACGGGCGGACGAGGAAATCGGCGGGCCCCGCCGAAACACACCTGAACCGCCCGGACGGGGGACGGAGTCAGCCGCCTTGTCCCAAGGAGCGAGTTGACCTCCCGGGCCGTGCCGTGAGGGCCGATCTCCGATGAGCAGGGCTTACATCACGCGTCCTATCGCCGAGCAGGCGGTCGCCATCGTCCGCGCCGCCGCGGAGGTGGCGATCTGGCCGGAGGCGGACATGCCGCCGCCCCGGGAGGTGCTCCTCCGCGAGGTGCGCGACGTGGAAGGCCTGCTGTGCCTGCTGACAGACCCGGTGGACGAGGAGGTCATTGCGGCGGGGGAGAGGCTGCGGGTGGTGAGCAACTGCGCGGTCGGCTATGACAACATCGATGTGGCGGCCGCCACCGCCCGGGGGATCCTGGTCTGCAACACCCCAGGCGTACTCACAGAGACCACGGCCGACCTGGCCTGGGCCCTGATCATGGCCGCGGGCCGGAGGATCGTGGAGGCGGACCGGTATCTGCGGGCCGGCAGGTGGCGGAGCTGGTCGCCCCAACTGCTTCTGGGCCAGGACGTGCATGGGGCGACGCTGGGGATCGTGGGGTTCGGACGGATTGGGCAGGCGCTCGGGCGAAGGGCCAGGGGTTTCGGGATGCGCATCCTCTACACCGACCTGGCCCCGAGGGCCGAGGAGGCGGAGGCGGTTGACGCACGCTTCGCGGCCCTGCCGGAGCTGCTGAGGGAGTCCGATTTCGTGTCCGTGCACACGCCGCTCACGCCGGAGACGCATCACCTCATCGGCAGGGATGAGCTGGCGCTCATGAAGCCGACGGCGGTCCTGGTGAACACCGCCCGCGGCCCCATCGTTGATGAAGGAGCCCTGGCGGAGGCGCTTCGGGGGGGGCGCATCTTCGCGGCGGGGCTGGATGTCTACGCCGCCGAGCCGCTGCCGGCCGACAGCCCGCTGCTGGGGCTCGAGAACGTGGTGCTGCTGCCCCACATCGGGTCGGCGAGCGTCGCCACTCGCACACTGATGGCGCGGATGGCCGCGGAGAATCTGGTCGCGGGCCTGAGCGGCCGGCGACCTCCCTATCTGGTGAACACGGAGGTACTCTCATCATGATGATCTCGTACGACCTTGGCGAATACTCCTTCGACCTGGGCGCCTTCCTGCCACTGTCGGTCCTCGACCGGATCACCGATGTGCGAGTTCGCCGGCCGCAGCTCATCCTGCAGGAGGCGGAGCGGCGGAAGCGGCGCAGTGACCTCACCGCCGACGGGCGCCTGGTGCTGTTGGCGGCCGACCATCCCGGCCGGATGCTGACAGCCGTCGGCGAGAACCCGATCGCCATGGGCGACCGCCACCAGTACCTGGGGCGCATCCTGCGGATCATCAGCGCGCCGGGCGTGGACGGTCTCATAGGGACGACGGACATCATCGAGGACCTGCTGATCGTCCAGGCCCTGGTCCGGGAGGCGGGCGGCCCCAGCTTCCTCGACCAGCGCGTGCTCCTGGGCTCGATGAACCGATCTGGCCTGGCCGGCTCGGCCTGGGAGACGGACGACCGGCTCACGTCGTTCACGGCCGATTCGCTGGAGGACCTCAATGTCGACGGAGGCAAGGTGGTCGTGCGCATGTGCCTGGAGGAGCCGGAGCTGACGAACCGAACGCTGCACTACTGCGCCCAGGCGGTGACGGAATGCAACGAGCGGGGCCTGCCCATCTTCATCGAGCCGGTGACGGTGACGAGGGCGGGAGGTCACCTGCGCCTGCGGCGCACGGTGGTGGATATCGTCAAGGCCATCGGCGTCGCCTCCGCGCTGGGCGACTCGTCGCGCGGGCTGTGGCTGGAGGTCCCCTACAGCGAGGGTTTCGATCGCATCGCCCGGAGCACGACCTTGCCTCTGCTCGTAGTGGCGGGGGGCTCAGGCGAGGACCCGAGCCCGATGCTCACCCAGTTCGGCGACGCGGTGCGCGCGCGAGGTAATGTGCGCGGGGCGCTCATCGGCCGGAGCGTGCTCTTCCCGGGGGACGATGATCCGCTGTCGCTGGCGCTCGCGGTCAACGCGGTGGTCCGGGAGGGGCGCGACGTGGAGGGCGCGGTCGACCGCCTGATGGCCAGCCGGAACCAGAGCTTCGACGCCATCACCAGATGGCTCACGCGCTGACCACGACGGAGGGAGTGGGAGATGGCGCTGCGCGGTAACCTGCTGGTGGGTCAGTCGGGCGGGCCCACGGCCGTGATCAACGCGAGCCTGGCGGGGGTGATCGAGGAGGCGAAGAAGCATCCCGAGATCGACGGGATATACGGGGCGCTCAACGGGGTCGAGGGGCTGCTGAAGGAGCACTTGGCGGACCTTCGCGCGGAGCCGGAGGAGACGATCGCGCTGCTGCCGCACACCCCTTCGGCCGCGCTTCGCTCCTGCCGGAAGAAGCTTTCGGATGCGGACTACGCGCGACTGCTGGCGGTTTTCCGGGCGCAGGATGTCCGCTACTTCTGCTACATCGGCGGCAACGACTCGGCCGACACGGCCCACCGCGTCGGGCTGCTGGCGAAGGAGGCGGGCTGGGAGATGCGGGTGATGGGGGTGCCCAAGACCGTTGACAACGACCTGGCCTACACGGACCACTGCCCCGGCTACGGGAGCGTGGCCCGGTTCAATGCCCTGGCGACGCGGGACGCCGGGATGGACACGGCCGCGATGCACAGGGTGGACGTGGTGAAGATCGTGGAGACCATGGGCCGCAACGCCGGGTGGATCACGGCCGCTACTGCCCTGGGCCGGGAGCAGCCTGGCGATCCCCCGCACCTGATCTATCTGCCCGAGAGGGCCTTCGATCCGGAGCGGTTCCTGGCCGAGGTCAAGGCGCAGGTGGAGAGGGGACGGGGGTGCGTGGTCGCGGTGTGCGAGGGGCTGCGGGACGCCGAGGGCGAGATCCTGGTATCGTTCAAGCACGCGGTGGGGACCGACTCGTTCGGGCACAGCCAGCTTGGGGGGGTGGGCAATTACCTGGTGGACGTGATCGCGGAGGGGCTGAGCATCAAGGCCAGGTTCGACAAGGCCGGGACGATCCAGCGCGCCTGCGGGGTGGCCCAGTCGGGGGTGGACGTTGCGGAGGCGAAGATGGTGGGCGGGGCGGCGGTGGCGGCGGCCTGCCGGGGGGAGAGCGACCAGATGGTGACCCTGGTCCGCGTCAGCCAGAGCCCGTACCGCTGCGAGACCTCGCTGGCTCCTCTCGAGGCAGTGGCGAACGCGGAGCGGCCCGTCCCGGACGAGTTCATAGCCGAGTCGGGGAACGACGTGACGTCGGCCTTCATCGAGTACGCGCGGCCGCTCATCGGCGGGCCGCTGCCCCGTTACGCGCGCCTGAAGCTGGCCCCCGTGCCCAAGAAGGCCGGAGGCTGACCCGCAGGGGAGGAGGGCGAGACCCGGTGTCGAGAGCTGACGGCCGCGCCAGCAACGAGCTGCGCCCGGTGACTATGGCGATGGGGTACAGCAAGTACGCCGAGGGGTCGTGCTTGATCGAGACGGGCGACACGGTGGTCATCTGCACCGCGTCGGTACTGCCGGAGGTCCCGCGCTTCATGGTCGGCGGCCAGCGCGGCTGGGTGACGGCCGAGTATGGCATGCTCCCCCGGGCTGGCTCGGAGCGCACTTCTCGCGCTCGCATCCAGACAAGCGGGCGCACTGCGGAGATCCAGCGGCTGGTGGGCCGCTCCCTGCGGGCGGTCACCGACCTGGACGCTCTCGGCGAGCGCACGATCACCCTCGACTGCGACGTGCTGCAGGCCGACGGCGGCACTCGCTCGGCCTCGGTGACCGGGGCTTACGTGGCGTTGGTGGAGGCCCTGAAGCGGCTCCAGGGTGACGGCGTCTTCGCCAAGCTGCCGGTATTCGACGCCGTGGCCGCGGTCAGTGTGGGCGTGGTCTCCGGGGAGCCGGTCCTCGACCTGAACTACGCGGAGGACAGTATGGCCTCCGTGGACATGAACGTGGTGATGACCGCGGCGGGGAAGTTCGTCGAGGTGCAAGGGACGGCTGAGGGGATGCCCTTCTCGCGGGAGCGCCTGGGGGAACTGCTGGCGCTCGCCGAAGAAGGCATCAAGCAGCTGCTCACCAGCCAGCGGCGATCCCTGGAAGAGATCGGCGCGTGAGCTTCGCGACCCGTTTGGTGGTCGCCAGCCGCAACCCGGCCAAGGCGCGGGAGATCGCGGAGATCCTGGCCGAGGAAGGCCTCAGCGTCGAGGTCGTCAGTCTGGCCGACCTTGCCGACGTGGAACTGCCCCCCGAGACGGGGCTGACCTTCGCGGCCAACGCGGCGGCGAAAGCGCAACAGGTGTGCCGGACGACAGGTCTGCCCGCCATCGCCGACGATTCGGGGCTGGAGGTGGATGCCCTCGGCGGAGAGCCGGGGATCCGCTCGGCGCGCTACGCAGGGGAAGAGGCAAGCGACGAGGACCGCTTGCGCAAGTTGCTGGACCTGATGGCCGAGGCGCCGGACCGTCTCCGGCGGGCGCGGTTCCGGTGCGCCGCGGCTTATGCGGACCCCGAGGGCAGCGCCATGCTGGCCGAAGGCACGTGCCAAGGCCGGATCGCGCGCGAGCCCGCGGGGAGCGGCGGCTTCGGCTATGACCCGGTCTTCGTCCCCGACGGCTACACGGTCACGATGGCCCAGCTCACGGCGGAGCAGAAGCACCGGATCAGCCACCGCGGGCGCGCGCTTCGACTGCTGGCGCGCATGATCCGCGAGCAATGCACAGGGAAGGCCGACCAGGGGGACGCGACTCCTCCGGGGCAGGCCGGCGCGAATTGACGCATGCGGGGCGCCGGGGTATACTCGGCCGGGTCGGGGCGTAGCGCAGCTTGGTAGCGCGCCTGCCTTGGGCGCAGGAGGTCGTGGGTTCAAATCCCGCCGCCCCGACCAGCATCCAGAGGGCCTCTTGTGTCAGAGTAACCCGGCTGATCTCGTCAGGACGCCTCAGGGGGGCGGTGGCGAGGAGTTTCTCGCATTCCAGCTATCACTGTAATGCGAGAAACTCTTTGGATACGCCTCGCGCAAGGTTCGAGTTCTGCCTGCGGATTGCGCCTGCAGCCTCCGTCGGCAGGTGCTGGGCGGAGGGGGGCAAAGAGCAGGAGGAGCGAACAGACGCAACCCAGGCCGAGGACAGAGATGGAGGGAGGCCGGGTGCCAGACAAGGGAGAGGCCGGGGGAGGCAGGATGCCGATTGTGCGGTCCGCGGCGCGAGCGGCCCGCATCCTGCGGGTGCTCTTTCTCACGCCCGAGGGCAAGCGGCTGAGCGAGCTGAGTGAGGAGCTGGGCCTGAACAAGACGACCGCGCTGCGCCTGCTGCGTACGCTGATGGCGGAGGGGGTGGTGGTGCAGGAGGGTCGGGGAGGGCGCTTCCGGCTGCACCCGATGTCCTGGCTGACAGTAGTCACGCGAGTGCCATCCGTCTACCCGGTCGCCGCGGGGATCAAGAACGTGCTCAGGAGCCTGGCCGAAGAGACAGGCAGCACGGCCGTCCTCGAGCTGCCGGTGGTCGCCGGCCGCACCATGGTGGCAACGATGTGGGCGGAGCCGGAGCGCCCCCTGCGCGTGGACCCCGCCCGCCAGGCGGCCGTTCCCATGCACGCGGTGGCCGGGGGGAAGTGCTACCTGGCCAGCCTCGGGGAGGCGGAGCTGCAGGCCTGGCTGAAGGGGCCGCTGCCGGGCCTGACGCCGCATACGGTCACCTCGCCCGAGGGGCTCGCGGTAGAGCTCTCCGGGGTCCGGCGACAGGGCTATGCGGTCGACCGCGAGGAGTCCGCCCTGGGTTGCTCCGGCCTGGCTGTGCCGGTGTCCGACGGCCGGGGCGGAGTGATGGCCGCCCTCTGCCTCACGACGCCAGCCGGGGAGATGACCGGCGCCAACATCGCCAGATGGCTGCCGCGTCTGAGGACGGCCTCTGAGGCGATATCGCACGCGCTCCGCCTGGACCGGGCCGTGGAAAATCGGGAGCAGCCCCGCGGGCCTGTGCGGAGGGCCTGAGCCGTTACGCATAGTGCAACGGAGTTGCGCCACGTCTCATATCGTGCTAGGCTATGGGTGATGCTGGCAGGATCGCCGCGTTGGGGCTGTCGTGCACAGGCCCGGCGCGCGCCGGAGAGTTCAGACTCCCAGGTCCGGGAACCGCGCTGAGTTGACCGCGTCGTGTGCTGGGCACCGGACCTGGGAGTTTCCTTTTGGCCGCGCGCCTGAGCCTAGTGCCCCTCGCACATGGGAATAACGTGCCTGAGGGTTGCAGCGCGCTCCAGGGGTGGTCTGTCTGAGTCTCGCACTTAGTTCGTCGGGC
>Ga0315277_10004315_pt1 | contig 19067 bp, 22 predicted proteins | sample YL17G05_15_MG_FD_203695 | JGI IMG/M metagenome (GOLD analysis project Ga0315277, IMG submission 203695) | Sediment microbial communities from Yellowstone Lake, YNP, Wyoming, USA - YL17G05_15 | ecosystem: Environmental > Aquatic > Freshwater > Lake > Sediment | place: USA: Wyoming | collected...
ACAGCATCAGATAAATCAGAAGGAACTAAGGAATATAATGCTCCTTCTCCGTTTTCAATCCAGCCATTACTTATATTTCTTGTTGAAAACTTTAGGCCTCTAACAGTATTTATCGCTTGAGTAACTGCATAAGGAGTCCCATTTCTTTTTGATAAAACTTCTAGATTCTCATTCAAAACTTCAACCAGACCTCCGGCAGGACTTCCGTCTAAAACAGGATCATTTCCATTTGAAAAATAAAAAGCAAATAGCCGGCCATCTCTCAAAGTAAGAGCTGAAACTACCTGTTCTTTTTTCTCTTTGGCAGTCCTAGCTAATCCAATATCGCTCCTGCATAATCCATACCCATTAGCTCCAAAATAAACCTGCCCATTGACTGCGATAGAGTCTATAGCATTACCTAAATTGTTTAAGTGACCAACTTCTCTACATTTTCCCATATCTACTGCAGTTAAGCGCCCCCACCTTGTCCCTACAAAAAGTAAATTATCTTTCTGCGCCCAGGATGTTGGCCAAGCACCTCCTTTTAGCCTAACCGCTCCAATAATTGCGTTATCTGCTATTGAATATCCAAATACTAATGTATCTGAACAATCACCAGCACATTCAGAACCCAGATATATATTTCCCTGATAAACGCCTAATAAGTTCATATCTTTGAGTTTATCAGGCAAAATTGATTGATTCTTAGCATCCCTTACCCTTATTGTTTGAGTTTCAGACATAAAATCTTCATTTAAAACATACTTATAAAGATTTATATTCTTCTAGTGGTTACATTATAGTATATATTAATAAGAAACTATCACAAGATATTTCCGCTTCCACGGCTTGGATAAATTAACTACTAGTTCTAGATGAAAATCCGCTAATATTTTAAATATATTTAAAAAAGAATAATTCTTAGTTTATTTATGCTAAATAAAGAGGAAGCAAAAGAAAATAATTGAAGAGAACTTAAAATGACTAAAGAAGAAAAGAAAGGCAAAAAGGCGGATTTAAATGGGCTCCCACCAGCTATGCGGGAATTTGAAATGGCTTTTCAAGAATTCTTTAAAGACAAGCCAAAGCCAAAAAATGATGAAGAAGATAAAAAGCAGATGGAAGAATTTGCGGATTGGTATAACAATACAAGAAAACAAAGCGATACAAGAAAAACACCAAATGAAATGTACCAAGAAATTTATGGAAAAAAACCACAAAAAAATCCAACCGAAGCAAGCAGAATTATGAATTTTAAATGGGATGAAAATTATAAAGAGCCCGATGAAATGCTTTACGAAGCAGACCGATATTTTTTAAAAGGGAAATACAAAGAAGCAATAGAATTATTAGATGAAGTTCTTGAAATATGCCTGAATGATAAAGATGCTTTATTGTTTAAAGTAGAGGTTCTTACAGCAATGGGAAACAAAAAAGAGGCAGAGGAGATTCTAGAATTTGTTTCTAAAAAGTATGGAAAAGATTCTTTTTGGCACTTTGATAAAGCAATGATGTATTTTTGGAATGGAAATCTTTCTAAAGCTATAGACACAATGAAGATGGCACTAGAAAAAGATCCCAATAATTTTGATGCAGTAATAGGTTATGCAAATTACCTCTATCTCACAAAAGATGATTCTTATGTAGAATACTTAGAAAAGGCAAGAAAGCTCGATTCAAAAAGAACAAAAAGATTTGAGAGAAAATACTGGATAAGCCAAAAAGAATTTGTTAAAGGAAAATTTATTCCAATCGCACTTGAAAATATAATGGATCTTCTGGAATCTAGTTTAGAAGAAAATGCAATGGAAAATATACAGATACTATTAAAATATTCCAAGGAGCTGCCAAAGGACATCTTTATTATGCTGCTAGGGCTTGAATCAGAAGATTACATAGTAAAAAAGGACTATGAAACTGCAAATAAAAAAATAGAGTTTATGTTAAAAGAAGATTCAAACAATCCTCACGCTTATTTTTATAAATCTCAAGTTTTGTTTAACCAGAATAGCTTTCAAGAAGCGTTGAAAGAAATAGATGTTTGCTTGGAAAAAAGTGAAAAAATGGCTATTCCTCATCCAGATTTTTTGCTTCTAAAATCAATGATATTAAAAAAGTTGGATGACGATTCTTACCTTTATTTTGAGAACAAAGCTAAACAGTTAACAAAAGGATTAAAGGAATTTCAAAAAAAAGGTTGGGAGTAGAAAGGCTTAAATCCTCGAAAACCATGTAAGAATATGACAAAGAGTACAGAAGGCTTAAGAGAAAGATTTTTGAAAGTTTATGCGGACATTCCGTTAAATTTAAGAAAGGAGATTGTTCTTGTTTTGGACAAGGAACCAATATCCTGGAATGTTGCTTATGTAGAAATAGTAAACAAAACTGAAAAATCAAATATTATACTAAATAAATTATTTGAATTAAAAATAATATGAGTGAAGAAATAACTGAAGAGATAAAAGAACTAGTCATTGCAAGACTTGAAGCCATCCCTCCAAATAAAAAAATATCTGTTGGAAATTATGGAGAGTTTACAAAAGATGAGTTAATAGAAGGAGTAAAATCAGAATCAGAAATAGGGAAAAAAATAATTGAAATAGAAATGGGGTTTTTAAGGGCGATGAAACAAGGAATTATAAAATGAGTTCCACTTACCTTATAACCCGGCCAGAACATGATGATACTACTTATTATTTGTCTATTTGGAGCAAAGAAACTATAAAACTTGCAGAAGAAAGAGATTTTAAAGTTCTAGATTTATACAGAGAAAAAGCAAACAAGAAGGAGTTTGAAGAAAAAATAAAGAAATTCTCTCCAAAGCTAGTTATGCTTAATGGACACGGAAATTTTGATTTAGTAACTGGGCATAAAAATGAGATAATTGTTAAGGCAGGAATTAATGAAGGACTGTTAAAATCAAAAATAATTTATGCCCTATCCTGCAAATCTGCTAAGATTCTAGGCCCAAAAAGCATCGAAGCCGGAGCATTAAACTATACAGGCTACGAAGATGATTTTATCTTTGTTTATGAACCCGAGCAATTCAGCAGGCCATTATCTGACAAAACAGCAGAATTATTCTTAAGCCCTTCAAACCTATTCATCGAATCCCTAATAAAAGGAAATAGCGTTAAAGAAGCTTTTGAAAAATCAAGGACTGCGCTTAAAAAAAGTCTTAGTAAAGCAGTTTCTACTCTAGAAAGCGACCCCACTGCTGCAAGATTTTTATGGTGGAACCTAATAAATTTTAAGTCTCATGGAGATATTGGCGCCCAAGTCTTAGATTAAGGCTTAATTAAATTTAAAAACATGTTTTCTCTTTACATTTAATGAATCGCAAACAGCTTATAAAAAAATATATAGGATTTTTCAAGGAAAAAGAGCATGAAGAAATTAAGAACTCTTCTCTTATTCCTGAAAATGATCCCACAGTATTATTTACAACAGCAGGCATGCATCCAATTGTTCCTTTCTTGCTTGGACAGAAGCATCCACAAGGAAAAAGGCTGTGCAATGTGCAGCGATGTATAAGAACTGGAGATATTGACGAAGTGGGAGACACCTGCCATCACACTTTTTTTGAGATGCTTGGCAATTGGTCATTGGGAGACTACTGGAAAAAACAGGCAATTGAATATACTTTTGAATTTTTAACAGAGGTTTTAAAAATACCAGTTGAAAAGCTGGCTGTTACCTGTTTTGTTGGAGATGAAAATGCCCCAAAAGACACAGAAACAGCAGATGCCTGGATTTCCTTAGAAATTCCAGAAGCAAGGATTGCTTTTCTTAAAGAAGAAGATAACTGGTGGGGTCCTGCAGGCAAAACAGGGCCATGCGGGCCTTGTACCGAGCAATTTTTTTGGACAGCAGATTTGCCCATACCAGAAAAATTTGACCCTAATGATAAGAGATGGGTTGAAATTGGAAATGATGTTTTAATGGAATACAACAAAAACGAAAAAGGAGAATATCTTATTGCAAGCCAAAAGAATATAGATTTTGGAGGGGGAGTAGAAAGGACAATTGCCTCTCTATCGGGATTAGATGATAACTATCTGGCAGACATGTGGCTTTCAATTATAAAAGAAATTGAAAAAATATCCAAGAAAAAGTATGAAAATCAGAAAATTCCAGACGGGAATTTTGGGATGCTCGAAAACACGAAGGGTTTTCGACAAGAAGAAGATAAAAGAGCGATGAGAATTATTGCAGACCATATAAAAGCGAGCGTTTTTATAATCGCTGACGGAATTGTTCCAAGCAACACCGAACAAGGATACGTATTAAGAAGGCTTATAAGAAGGGCAGTAAGATATGGAAGATTTTTAGGAATAGAAAATTTCACAAAGAAAATTGCAGAGCCTGTTTTCAAGATTTATGATGATTATGAGATTCTAAAGAAAAACAAAAAGAAAATTTTAGAAGAATTAGAAAAAGAAGAAAACAATTTTTTAAGGACACTGGAGCAGGGATTGAGGCAAGCTGAAAAAATATTTAATACAAAAACTCCCATAAATAAAGATAAATTTGCGAGTTTAATGAAATCTCCTAACAAAGCAGACTTAATTGGAAGAATATTTGACAAAAAAAGGCAAGGGAAACCTTACTATCTAAAAGACCCCCCACTTTCTGAAAAAGAGATGGATGGTGCCACAATAACAGGAGAAGAATCTTTCTTATTATATCAGTCCTATGGATTTCCACTTGAAATGATTGATGAATTAGCCATGGCTAAAGGGCTTTTGCTTTCCCATAAAGACTTTAGTATTGAACAGGAAAAGCATCAGCAACTAAGCAGAACGGCTACAGAAGGAAAATTCAAATCGGGATTAGCAGACAATTCTGAAATTGTAACAAGAATGCACACTGCTACTCATTTGTTAAACGAGGCATTAAGGCAAGTGCTTAAAGATAAAAACATAATGCAGAGAGGCTCAAACATAACTCCAGAAAGACTAAGATTTGATTTTAATTTTCCGAGAAAGCTTACAGAAGAGGAAATAAAAAAAGTTGAGTCTTTAGTCAATGAAATAATCAATAAAGGAGTAGAAGTAAAAAGGGAAGAAATGACCGTAGAACAGGCAAAAAAATCAGGAGCAATTGGTATTTTTGAAAGCAAATATGGAGAAAAAGTCTCTGTTTACAGCATAGGAAACTTCAGCAAGGAAATCTGCGCAGGCCCTCATGTTAAAAATACCAAAGAAATAGGACATTTAAAAATCCAAAAAGAAGAATCAAGCGCAGCAGGAATAAGAAGAATAAAAGCTGTTTTAGAATAATTTTAGAATAATCTTTCCACCATAATAATGCTTTTATAACGCTTTTTCTCTCAAAGTTCATGAAGTTTCCAGGAAGAATCTACCAAGGGGAAAAAGATATTTTCCTAGCAATTTATTCTAACCACCCAGATGTATGCATAGAAGTCCCGCCATCGATAGAAACTATTGCAGAAAGAAAAGCGCATGTTCAGTATTCAGAAGGGGGGAAAAGAAGAGGGATTGACGTATTTCAACTCAGAGAAGCGAGAGAAGAAATACGTGAACTAGAGCTGGCAAAGCCTATTAAAAAAGTCGATGCAAGGGCCGAAGTAGATAAAGAACAAGATATACAATTTGATTTTGTAAATCCTACATTAGAACTAACTTGGCTTATTAGAACCGATGTACAACAATACTGCAAAAGGCCAGCAAAAAAAAGAACTGTTGCCGAAGGCGATAGAATGAAATATCATCAAAGAATAACTCCAGTAACCTCTCTAAGAGTAGTTGAGCCCGAAAGGCTTCTTACACCAGGAAAGCAAGAGTTTGTCTCTTCTTGTATTTTAGAAGCAAATATAGATTTCTCTCAAGGATGTGTAAGCGGATGGGTCCCTAGAGAAGGAGCAAAATTTGATGGAAAAACGTTTGTAGATTATTTCCTAGACCCCTGGGCGGAATGTAGATACTGCTATGCCATGCCCAAACATAAATCCTTCCCAAAACATGTCTACCATATAGAAAAACAAAGACTTTTAGAGGAACTTAGAGGAAATTGTAGACTGAATGTAGGGAGCGATAGAACTCTTGGGCAGCCAGTTAGAATTCTAAGGTTCGGAAAAAGAACAGAAACAGGCTCTAAACTAACTCTCGATAGTTTTATTTTAACCCTGGAAGCATGCACCGAGACAGGTACAAGAGGAGTCGTTCCAACCAAGTTCTTAGAGTTTAATGAACAAATAGCCAAGCTGTTAAAAAGAACAAACTCCTCTCTCTTATACAGCATTGGATGGGACGAGTTCGAAAAAGGGGCGCGAAGTTATGGGTGTACCAACAAATGGCGGGTTGAGCAAGCAGAAAAATATAACGAAGCAGGAGTTAACACGCGGATTTATTTACTAATTCTAGCCCACGCCCCACCCACAGAAAGAGAGAAGGGATATTTAGAAAGAGCGAAAAAGCATAATATGAAGGTTCAGCTTCTTCCAGTAAGATTCACAGGAAAGGAACTCACATTAAAAATGACAGACATAGACTGGGACCTTCTTAAGGGCAACTCAATGGGGTCTCTATTCAGGCAAGAAGGAGGGTCGTGGGAATACTTAGATACTTACGATGGTCAGGCAGGGGTTATAATTCCAAAAGTTCACCCTTCCTGGAGAGAGATAGTAGGGGATAATCATGGAGGCACTAGGATGTGTCATCACAACTTAGAGCGAACTTGGTGCGGAGGTTGTGGAGTCTGCGAAAATGGATTTGTAATGCCAACTCCTCCAAGACAACTTCCCTATGTTAAAAAACAAAGCAGGTCAAGAGCAAAAGAAAGAGGTTATCAAGGACAATTAGAGTTATTTTGAAAATGCCAGACATCCAAATTACTACCAATTATGAAAGAGCAGTTGAAGTAGCGAAAGCTGCAATAGGGATGCTGGAAAGAAAAACTCCTCCTTTTAATAAAGAGAATTTATTTCCTGATGCGGATATTCCCGATGGAGTGCCTAAAGAATTTTTCTTGTTCTATGGCTGCTCTCTTGATTCTATGCGAAGAGCTGATGAAGTCTACAAAGTATTGAGAGCTCTTGCCAGGAAAACAGATATTTCCAGGCTTCATGAAGCTAAAAAACAGGTTTTGGAAAGGGTATTAGAAGCCCACTTTGGAGAAGGGGTTGAGGAAGCAGTTGGAAGTCCTTTAAGGACTCTAATTGAAAACTCCAGGCAACTAGAAAAATATGGTGGGAATCCCGTCAATTTGAAGACGGGAACAGTCGAAGAAACCATTGCCAGGATAAGTGAGTTTTATCAGTTCGGCAGGCAAAAAGCTGCTCTGTTTATGAAAAACATGGTGCGGTTTGGTTTCTGGGATTTTCCTGAAACAGAAATTCCAATCAAAGTGGACAGGCACGTTATAAGAATATCTCTCGGAACAGGTGTTGTTGATGATTATTCAGCTGCAGTAATAAAAAATCCTGGAGAATTAGAAGGAAAGCATCTTAACGAAGGCGTAGAGTTATTAATCGCACAGGGATTTTTTACGAGGGAAGATTATGAAGCAGGAAGAATAGAAGTTGTTAGAGCAGAAAAATTCCAAGAACCCCTTTCTGAAGAATTCAGAAGAGTCACCTCAAGAAATAGTTTGTCCTCCATTAAACTTGATGATGCTTTATGGGCAATAGGCGCCAATGGATGCGCCTTTCCAAGTTATTGCATGCGTTTTTGCAGTATAGAATGTAAGAGGCGGCCGGCTTCAGATAATAGTGCTACATATTTTTTTCCAGGAATAGACAAAAGAAAAAAAGCAGGTTATCTTTTCTTTTAAAACGGAGCTGCTTCATCTGAAGTCACTAAAATTTCTGCCTTTCCATTGTCCCTCATACCTGCTCTCTCATCATGCTCCTCTCTCCACTCTAGCATGCTCTTATAATCCTTATCCATGCCTAAACCCTCAACAAAATCCTTAAAACTAGCTTTAAAATGGGTTACCCATTCTTTATGGCGGGGATTTGTATATTCTGTAACTAAAAAATACTTGCGTCTTTTTTCATCGCGTAAACTGCCGGCTTTTCTTCTCCTGCAATAAACATTATTAGCCATTCTTTGCGTAGCAACCAAATCTCCAAGATAAAAATCTTCGATAGAAAAACCCTGCAAAACCTCTGCCCGATAGTAGCCTCCAGACCTTCTCCTTGTACGATTCATTATTTGCTCTATTGCTAAAGAAGGGGTTTCATGATATTTATGCAAGAAGCTTAACCAAGTAGCATAAGGATCCTTATAAAATTCAAAATCTCTAGTTGTATTTGAACTGCTATGGTCTCTTAAGACAGTGGGAGAAATCATCAGCAGGAATGTAACAAGATTATGAGGTAGGTAAATCAGGCTGTTTGTGGAATCGCTCAAGGCATTAACCAGACATCGGTTATCACATCTATGTCCATCTTCATTATGGCAGACGTACAAGCCCAGACTCTTTCTTGTTCCGTACTTGAATACGGCTGCAAACATTTCAGAACCAGGATCATGAAGCAAAGCGTAAGAATAATTTAAAAATTGCCTGTGCGCGAATTGTGGTCCCCCCCCATTAACAGAAGCCGCCTTTACTTCGATATAAGTAGTTTTCAGCTTTCCAGAAACGACAATGTCCGGACGAAAACCCGGATCTAAGAACAAAGTAGAAAGGTCTTCCGGGAACAAAGGAGCTTCAGCCTCCTTTAAGACTCTGCCGCCATATAATGCGTGACAAATATCGAGGAAAAATCTTCCTGTATTCTCCTGAGCAATTTTCATTCTCCGATTCATAAGTTTTTGATAAGTTATTTCCTCTAAGGATTTATGCCTCCAGTCTCCTATTCTTAAACAATCCCACCCCCCTTGTTCTCCAATCCTAAGGAGAGCTGCTTTACTTTTGGGGATTTTTACTTGAGGCGACAATTTCGGTCTGCTGCAAACCTCATTTTTTCCACCTTTTTTTACACCTATTTCTCCCATAAGCTTTCTTATTATATTCCCCTTAAAAAGATAATTGTATAAAAAGATATATGTTAGCTTTCAGCAAGAAATTTCTTAATCCATGCCCCATGGTCTTTATCCTCTATCTGAAGCACCGGAAACTGACTGGTTAAATTGCCCTCAACATAAAACTCACCCGGAGATTTTAATCTTCTAATTTCGTAATCTTGAGGGTTTAGTTCTAATCGCTCAATAAGCCTTTCTGGGGTGTAAAATAAAGTCCTTAATGTTGAAAAAGGAATAATTGTTGCAGAAATATCATACCCGTTTCGAACTCCCCCGCTCCAAGAAACCAAAGAGGAATCGTAACTCTCGTGCAACCTTAAAGTTAAGCTAAAAGGGAGAACAATGGAGCATAAAGTTTTATCTGCAATTTCCTTGAATAAATCATCTCTTCCCATCTCTCTTCCAAATCCAGAAGTGTAAGCATAAATATCAAAAAACATCCTGTAATCAGTTAATTGCCTCTGTACCAATTTATGTTTTTCAATTTGGTCGTTCCTTAAATCCAGCTTTCCTTTAGGGCCGCGTGCCTTTACTTCCCTAATATGTTTTCTCTGGCTGTCTAAAACATCAACAATTACCATAGAGTCTTTATCTGTTCCAGGCATTCTAACAGGTACATGTACTCTTCCCCCATAAAGCCCAGAAGAAAGTAGTTCATAAAAAATACCTACACCATGTTCCGAAGCAACATGCTCCAAAAATTGAGCCTGTTGTCTCAAAACTCTGCAAGAAACGGGCGTTATTTCCTCTTTATGCAAGATTCTCTCCCAGGAAACTGCATCTGGAAAATTTCTAGGACCTAATCTAAATCTTTTCACTGGTCCAATAAAAAAAGAGCTTTAAAAATAATTTGTGTGCCGAGAAATATATATTAATTCTCTTTCATCCTTTCCTGTTCGTATGCCTTTCTAAACCTCTCTGATTGCCCGCTTCTAACAAACTCAGTAAGTGTCCTATCATTGCATTCGCCATATTCTGCTCTAACCAAATCTATTTGTGCTTCCATATATGCTCTTAACTCCGGCTCTGACATAACTTGTTGCATTAAAAACCAAATAATTTTTGCAATAAAAGATTTTCCAATATATTCAATATAAGCAATAAGAAGTATATTTCTGAAAAAGTTTATAAAAAGAAAAACATTAAAGATCTATTTACCAGAATCAACTAACCCTAAAATTCCGCCAATAATCGCCAGAATATTCACTCCCAATACCCCTGCGATTAATGCTATTATTCCGCCCTTTTTAACAGTCCCCTTTTCTTTCATCCACTGTGCCGCTTTAATAGCAAACGCCCCACAAATAACAAAAAGAACACCTATCACTAAAAAGATTATTCCCAAAACAAGCCACTCTACAGAATTGTTCATAGAAGAGACAATAACAATAATCAAAGAAGCGATAATCAAAATTACCGATAAAACTAACCATAAAATTCCACCTATTAAGGCTAGAGTTGAACCAATTTTACTTTCCATTTTTTTATGCCTCTTTCTTTTTAAAGAGATCCCATTTTATAATAAAGAAGAATAAAACATATATTTAAAAGTTACCATTGGAAAATATATTTTCAAACACGAATCAAAGAAGTGGGATTTCTTGAAGACAATAAAATATTCGGTTTTAAATCCATTCTTTCCTTGACAAGCGAGCTGAAAGTGTTAAATGCAAGCTGCGGAACATTGTTAATCTCGCTTAAATGAGCCAACATTATATTTTTTAATTTTCTTGTTCCGTGCTCCAAAACGCATAATCCAGAATGAAGATTGGATAAATGCCCTATATCACTTCCAATTCTCTGCTTTATAAAGTAAGGATACGGTCCATTCTCCAGCATCCTCAAATCGTGATTGGACTCTAAAATCAAAAAATCAGAGTCATTTACATTTTCAACTACATTCTTGCAAGCATGCCCTATGTCAGTTATTATAGAAAGAGTTTTATCATTTCTAATAGTGTAGGAAACAGGATCAGCTGCATCATGGAATTTTGAAAAAGCTTCTATATTTAACCCAGCCACTTTTAAAGTTTCATTGCTCTTGATCTCATTAATTAAATCCTCATTGCTGCATAAAAAACAGCTGTTTATTGTTCCTTTTGTTGCAAAAATGGGAACATTAAATTTGCGCGCAAAAACATCCACTCCTTTAATGTGATCGGTATGCTCATGGGTTACGAAAATGCCCTTTATTTTATCTGCACTCTCTCCCAATAAAGCAAGTCTTTCAACAACCTGCTTGCAAGATATTCCTATATCCACCAAAATAGAACTATCATTATGCGAAACATAAAAACAATTTCCACAACTCCCAGATGATAACGCAGCTACCTTCATTTTTCCTCTTTTACTATATTTATATTTATAAGATTAAGAAACCAGTTATTTAAACATTTGTTATTGTATTTCTTTTAAATTTATTCTAGATAAATCGCAGGCTTTTTCAGCAAATCAAAACAGCTTCTTTAAAACTTTTAAAATGCTTGTCTCCTGTAAGAATCTTAGCTTTCAATTCCCGAGAAATTGCCAGGACAAAAGCATCCACCAAGCCAAAATCTTTGATGGTCTTTCTTATTTCTGCGTGCAAAAAGCCCGCATTTTTTGATAATTCATTATTAACATCATAAATCTTAGATAAAGAAGTTATAAAATTGTAAGCAGAATCTGAGTCCCTATTTTCCCTCTTTGTCATGCTCATTATTTCCGCAATGCTTAATACACAGGTAAATATTTCATTTTCTTTATTCTCAATTATCTGTTTTGCTTGCTCTCCATAATCGCTGCCTATCAAATATTCCACCCATGCCCAAGAATCAACTATGTATTTCATACTATTTCTGTGTCTAATTCATCCTCTTTTTTAAAAGACCTCATTCCTTTTAAAATTCCAAATCCGCTCTTCCTAATCTTCTCAACTTCTATTGAAACAAGCTCCCCTTCTTTTATGCTCTCTTCTCTGACAATTTCAATAGGTATAGTTACAATTAAACTTCCTCCTATTGCCCTTGTTCTAGTTAAAGTTTTCATGTTTTCATTAGTTTATTATACATTTAGTATAACAAAATATAACATGGAGTTATATTTAAACCTTTCGGTTTTATTTTTTGGCGAGTTTCCACATTTTCTCGAAAACAAATTCAATCTGGCTCTTGCAGATTTGTTCTGATTTCTTTAAATATGCTATCAATTTCCTTATTTTTGAATTTCACCTGCCCAAGAAAGATTTTATTTTCTTTTTCCATTCTTTCAACCATTCTCTTCATTGTTTCCTTAAGAGAATCTAAACCTATTTTTCCAAACATCTCATCACACCACTGAAAATTAGCTAAACTATCTGTGTCTTTAATCAAATTAGCTTCTTTATTTCCTCCAAATTCATGGTTGCAAATAATATCTTCTGCTCTTTTTATTTCTTCTTTATCAAAATTATTTTTTAACAATATTTCTTTAACAATATCAGAGCTTCTTTTGCAATGTACTAGTTTAAATTCTCTATGAGAAGGATATTTTTTCTCATCTTTTCCGTAAATAACTCTCTCGATATCATGGGAGAGCGCTGAAATTTTTAAAATAAAATCAGAATCTGGCTTAATTTTTAAGAGCCAGTCCACTGTATTTTCTGCGTGATTAAACTCCTCAGGATTCTGCCTTAAAATATCAAAAATTTCTTTTTCTGCTTTTTCAGAAGGATTCATTTTTACTCTAAATAAATTGCAGGCTTTCCAGGCTTTGCCTTTCCTGCCTTGTTTTGAGGGTCATACTTGTTTTTATCATTGACAGCATAAACAAAAATGCCCTCTATTCCTTTGTAAAGCGAAAGCTCATTTGGAATAACATAAACATAAACTTTCTCTTTTTTCTCTCCCTTGCTTTCCATTATCTTCTTTATGTTGTTTATGTCCTGTTTCAGCTTTTCAATTGCCTCGTCTTCTTTTTCAAATTTTTCATTAATTTTCTTCTCATCAACCTGCGGCCATTTTTCCAGGCTGATAAATCCCCTATTTCCAATTTTTTCCCATAACTCTTCTGTTATATGCGGGCAAAAAGGAGAGAAAATTTTCAATAGATTTTCGTAAGCTTTTTTCGAGACTTCGCTTAAACTATCCAAATAATCTAAGAAATTCATAGCAGAAATAACTGCTTTAGGATAATCAAAACTAACTATGCTTTTTTCTGACTCTTTCAGTGTCAAATTCATCTTGCTCTCGGTTTTTTTATCCATCTTAATATTTTTTACCTTGCCTGACAGTCGGATAAGCTTATTTATGATTCTAAAACTCCCTTCAACTCCGCTATTGCTCCATTCCATCTGATTATCAGGAGAAGAGACAAACATTAAAAATAATCTTGCAGTATCTATTCCATATTTTTCTGAAATATCGGTCTGATAAACTACATTTCCCTTGCTCTTGGACATTTTGGCCCCATCTTTGTAAACAATTCCCTGATTAAATAATTTAGAGAAAGGCTCATCAAAATCAACAAACCCTAAATCCTTCAAGGCTTTTATGAAAAATCGTGCATAAAGCAGGTGCATTACAGCATGCTCTGCCCCGCCAACATACTGGTCAACAGGCATCCAGTAATTTACCTTCTTGGAATCAAAAGGCTTTTTCTTATTCTTGTTATCGCAATATCTTAAAAAATACCAAGAAGAATCCATAAATCCCCCCATCGTGTCTGTTTCTCTTCTTCCGTTTCCCTTGCATTTGGGACATTTCACATTGATAAACTCTTTATTAGCTGCAAGAGGGTTTGCCGAATTAAAATCTACTTCTTCTGGCAATAAAACCGGCAGCTCTTTTTCAGGCACAGGAACAATTCCACATTTCTTGCAATAAACTACCGGAATCGGAGTCCCCCAATATCTCTGTCTTGAAATAAGCCAGTCTTTAATTTTATAATTAACTGTCCTTTTTCCAAGCTTATTTTCTTCAAGCCACTTTGCCATTTTTGGCAGAGCTTCCATATTTTTCATTCCAGAAAATTTTCCTGAATCAAACAAAATTCCATCATCTATAAAAGCATCACTAAAATTCTTAGGGTCTATTGGCTTTCCATCTTTACTTATCACAAATTTTAACGGGATTTTGTATTTTCTTGCAAATCTAAAATCCCTTTTATCGTGAGCATCACACATAACTACTCCAGTACCATACATTAAAGCAAAATTAGAAACATAAATAGGGATTTTCTCACTTGTTGTTGGATTTATTGCATATCTTCCTGTAAAAACCCCTTCTTTTTCTTTTTCCTCATTTATCCTGTCCTCAATTTTTTCCTTAACAACCTTCTCAACAAAAGCTTTTACCTCCCTTTCGAATTTTGTACCTTTAACCAACTTTTCTGCAATTGGGCTCTCTGGAGCAACAGCTAAAAAAGTGACTGAAAAGATTGTATCACATCTGGTTGTAAAAGCAGACAAGACATGGTCTGAATTTTCCAATGGGAAAAATATATCCACGCCATCGCTTTTTCCAATCCAGTTTCTTTGCATCATCTTTATTTTTTCAGGCCAGTCTACTTTTTCTAAATCTTCCAAAAGCCTGTCCGCATAGTCTGTAATTTTGAAAAACCACTGCTCTAAGTCTTTTTTAACAACTTCTTCTCCGCATCTCCAGCATTTTCCTCCCTCTGCTTCCTCATTAGCCAAGACAGATTGGCAATTTGCACACCAATTAACAGGCGCTTCTTTTCGGTATGCCAGGCCTTTTTCAAGAAGTTTCAAAAAGAAAAATTGATTCCATTTATAATAATCCGGTTCATGGCTTGCCAGAGTTCTTGACCAATCATAGCTGTTTCCCAGTGCTTTAAAATATTCTGTAATCTTTTTAATTGAATTCTCTGTATATTTCTTAGGATGGATTCCTTCTTTCTTAGCTGCAGTTTCAGCAGGCAATCCAAAAGAATCATATCCCATTGGATATAAAACATTAAACCCTTGCATTCTCTTGAACCTTGCATAAACATCCCCTATAGTATAATTCCTTACATGCCCCATGTGCAAAAAACTAGCTGAAGGATACGGATACATTTCCATAATGTAAAACTTTTTCTTTTTTCCCTTTCCCTCTTTTGCCTCAAACACTTTTTTCTCTTCCCACTTCTTTTGCCACTTTTTTTCAATTTTCTTAAAGTCAATTTTTTCTTCGTTTTCTTTTTCTCTCATTTTTAAATTAATAATCTCCTATTTTTAAATTAATAATCTCCTATTTTTAAAGATTTTTATAAAAAATTTAATCCTTATATTTATGCCCAAAAATAATTTTTTCAGGATACAACTCCTGCATCTCAATACTATACCTAAAAACTATCCTCAATTTTCCTATCCAAAGCCTGCAGTAATTTTTCAAGTCATAATGAAGATGCTTGTATCTTTCTGGGTTTTCTGCAACTTCTTCAATCTTCTTTTTAATTCTATCCTGCATAAAAGAATCCAGTTTTTTAAAATCACTTACAAACTCTGGAGTAGGCAGAATTTTATAAGGCATCCCAATCTGCAAATTCCCTCTTTTTCACTTGCTCATCAGACTTTTTTAAAGAATCCATAAACTCTTTATCGCCCATCAATTCAAGAGATTCTACCCTTTCGTTGATTTCATGAGTCAATCTAGCTAAATCAGCAATTGCAGCTTTAGTTACGCACAAAGTTTCTTCCATTCAATCCCCAATTTAGCCTAATTTAAATAACTTTCGAAAGTGATTTTTTGGTGAATTGCTACAGAAAAGATTTATATACAAACGATAATTATCGTTTATATGTGGATAACTAAATTTAAAGTTTTTGATGAAAAAAATAGCTTAAGTATAATTCTAAGAAAGAATAAAGTAAAAGTCTATTATTATCCTGTAAATCACTATATCAAAATTAATCGGGTATACTTTGTTACAATTTGTCTGATAAAAGGAGAAGAAGTAAATAAAAGGAGGTATTTTAGGGATTTAAATGGAATAAAAGACGCCAAACAAGGAAGGAGACTCGAATTCTTAGAAAAAGAAGGGGATTTTTTTATCATGATTACTTCTTTATCTATAAATCAGGAATTAAAACTATTTGTTAGTGTTGCCTACAATCCTTCTTTAATACACCTAAAACCAGTAATCTGGGAGGAGAATGGATGGGAAGAATTCGAGGTTGCATCTGCAGACAGAAAAGACTTAGAAAGATTAATAGATGCGGGACAAAGCAAGTATAAGCTTGAGATCTTGGAGTTTAAAGATAGAAAAATAAAAAACTTTGGATTTTTAACTATGTTTCCTGAAATCACAGAAAAGCAGAAAAATGCACTTGAATTCGCCCTAAATAATGGTTATTACGAATACCCAAGAAAAACTAGCTTGGATAAACTTGCAAAAAAGACAGGGCTTGCTTTTTCAACATTTCAGGCGCATGTGAGAAAAGCTGAAAATAGAATTCTAAAGTTTGCAATTGAGGCTATGAAAAGGTAAGAAACGATAATTATCGCTATAAATTATATATCCTTCTATGCAGTTTCCAGTTTAGATTAGTTTAGTTAAACTAAACATTAATAACATGATTGGAAAAATTACAGCAGTAAGTCTTAGAATAATGGCATATACTGTGAGAAAGCGTTATGAAAGAGAAGCAAGAGCAAAAATGCAAAAGGCTGTAAACGAATTTTTGGAAAGTAACAGAACGTTACAGAATGAGACACTAGAAGAAATACTCGCAGAAGCTGGACCTGCTGCTCAGGCTGGACAAAATGCTATTAATTATCGTGTTATGAGAGATAAATTCAAGGATGCTAGCAGCAATAATTTAAGGCTTCACTATAACTATGCAGAACAGGAAGATGAAAAATTATATGAACAAGCGATTAATAAATTTGGGAAAAGAACCTCCAAGAAATTAAAGAGAAAAGGATTTCAAGTTGAATACAAATACGACCGTACTAGGTGTGATTGTAGAAGAGACGATATGTGTCCGCATAGTAATGGAAGGTACTATTTAGAGTTTGAAGTCAGGTGGTAAGATTACAATTCTCCATTTTTAAATTATTTCCTCACTGCATTTAGTTCTTATGAAATAATAAAATGCCTCATAAACCTCTTTCATTCTCTCTTTGGATCTTTCATTGTAAGGGCATAGACAGATTGTTGGCTTTTCTCCATTGAACGGACAGTCGTTCATATCCAAGATGCTCAATCTGTATTCAGGAGACATCCATTTATTAAAGCGGACATTAGAGCCATTTACAGTAATGCCATACTTATAGACTGTATCAGAATCAGGCAATACAACCTCTGTCTCATACTCCCTTGTATGTTCGTTCCATTCCATACTTTTAACATCAAGTTCAAGAGCCATTTTTTTTAGAAAAAATATTTAGATGGCTCTCTATAAGATGGCCACGACTAACACAAGTACTAGAACAAACTGATAGTGTGTTAGTTTCATAAAAAGGATAGAGAAAGAGAGTTTAAAAGGCTTTCTAATGTCTTTCTCTTTCTTTCTTCGCCTGCTCAATTATTCTTTTCATATCTTGTCTGTCTCTTGCGTAATGCATTGCAGCTTCCTCTGAGACCTTTTCGTCTTTATATAATAACCCTAGATGCGCTTCCATTGTTATCGAGCCTTCTCTAAAGCCGCTCTGGATATACGACCTTAGCTGTTCAGTTTTCCCTTCTCTAATTAAATTCCTAATTGGGTTTGTAACAACCATGATTTCCATAGCAAGAACTCTATCTTCTACTGCTTTATCATAAGGTACTAGTTCCTGAGAAAGAACATACTTTAAATTATCTGTCAGCGAATGCCTTATCTCTCCCTTTCTTCCTTCTGGAAACAAATCTACAAGTCTCTCAATAGAGCCTATGGCATTGCTTGTATGTAAGGTAGAAAAGACTAAATGCCCAGTTTGAGCAGCTACTATAGTTTGCTGCACTGTCTCTTGGTCTCTTATCTCCCCGACCATTAAAATATCTGGATTCTGCCTTAAAGAATATTTAACTGCATCAGCAAAAGAAAGTGTGTCTCTTCCTAGCTCACGCTGAATGAACATAGCCTTGTCATCCCTAAACGCATATTCTATAGGGTCTTCAACTGTAATTATTTTTACATATCTTTTCCGCCCAATTTCCTGCAAAAGGGAAGCAAGAGTAGTAGATTTTCCAGAATTAGTGACTCCTGTAACAAGAATCAATCCTTGTTTTTCCTCTATAATCTTCCGCCATGTATCATTGGGGAATCCAAGTTTGTAAGCTTCTCTTATATTATAAGGTATAACTCTAAAGGTAGCATCAAGTCCTCCTTCTCCAAATCCAACATTGACCCTAAATCTTGCCTTATCAGTAGAAACAGATAAATCCAATCTTTTATTAGCTCCCAGCATTCGTTCATCTTCACCTTCAAAAAGGCAATATAAGAGCTTTCTGGTTGTATCTTCTGGAACTAATGCAAAAACTTCATGTTTTTTGCCAGCTTCTTTTAAGTCTGCTGCTAAATTGTATGGCAAAATATTACTCCCAAGCCTAAATCTTGGCGGTCTTCCTGAAGCCAAATGAAGGTCAGATGCTCCTAATACGACAGTCATGCTTAGAAGGTCAGCCATACTCAGAAGTTTTTTAGGAGTAGCTTCATATATTTTTTGAGTAAACTCTGCTCGAGGCATAATACAAATAAGCCCCAGAATTATTTAAGCAATTATATCTTACAAAATATGCTTTCAAAGAATAGGTTTAAATCTCCACAACTTCGTTAGCAAGTTTAATTACACCATCAAAACTTTTATCGGGTTTTTGAATCCTAAGTCTTTCATATAATCTACGAAATCTTTGCCTTTCTTCCCTTTCTATTCCCCCATCATATGCTTTTTGTCTAATTTCTTCCACCAAACCATTATAAACTTTGGCAATCATCTTTGAACCTTCCTGTGTAAAATTTACTTGGTAATCTATACTTCTTCCAAAAGACTCTAACTCTCCTCTATCCAAAAAAAGTCTTTGAACATGCATATACTCGCTTGTTGCTGGATTTACCTTATGATTTTTAGCAATCCAGAATTCCAAAAACCTTGTAAATGCCATTGCCTTATGTCTGCTCATTAATCCTGAATTATCACAAACACTAATTCT
>Ga0315277_10004316_pt1 | contig 19066 bp, 21 predicted proteins | sample YL17G05_15_MG_FD_203695 | JGI IMG/M metagenome (GOLD analysis project Ga0315277, IMG submission 203695) | Sediment microbial communities from Yellowstone Lake, YNP, Wyoming, USA - YL17G05_15 | ecosystem: Environmental > Aquatic > Freshwater > Lake > Sediment | place: USA: Wyoming | collected...
CAGCAGTGGCACTACCAAATGTGCCCGCTGTGGCCGTCCAGTTGACAAACCGGTAGCCGCTATCTGAAGTTGCCGTTAGGTTGACCACCGTGCCAGGGTCATAGGTAAACATCGATGTTCCAGGGAGGGTTACATTATTAACAGCGACTGCGCCTCCAGCAGTGCTGTTGACAGTGAGGGCATAAGACCCACCACCGCCACCGCCACCACTGCAACCACTGCAACCAATGCTGTTGCCCAAGACCATAAATAGCAGGACTGCGATTAAAGCGACTGAGATTAATTTGTGTTTCATTTCCCCCCCTTGTAATACTGATAATATAATACGACTATATCACACAATTATACGGTACAATTATTAAATTCTTATTAAATAAGTTGTAAATACTTTTGTAAAAAGGGACAACTCTATTTTCCCCTATGTCATGGCGGGGCACGACAGTGCCGAAGCAATCTCGGGGAGTTAATAAAATTGCCCCGCCCTGATTTTTCAAGGCGGGGCAATCAATAAGCCTGTTAGGTCACTCCTCGCGAGCTAGGGGAGAACACTATGGGAGCTATTCCAGGGTCCCCCTGCGAGAATCCAAGGTACGGCGATATTCTCGGGAGTGGTCGCCCAGGTATCATGGACAATAGTCCAGTTCTGTGCGGCCCCACCCAGGGGGTTCCAGTTTAGAATATAGCCAACGCAGGTAACGGCATGGCCGATACAACCCTCTCCGTAGCTCCCGTTCCACTGCTCCGGAGGGGTGGTTGAATTGAAAGTCTGCCCCCCAAACGTATATACGGATATTACCTTTCCGCTTTGTGGGTCAGTGGCATTCGTTCCGAATATCAAGGTCCACCACTTAAAACAGACTACCAGAGGTCGACCGGCATCAATCTCAGCCTTAATAAAAGGAAAGCCTATATTAGTAGTGGTGGAATAATCATTAGTCCCGGTCCAATCATGACCAAGTTTCCCGGCGGGGAGGACAGGAGGAGGGGTGAAAAATGGGTGGCCAGCATCCCAGCGGACATAATCCAACTTCCCCCCCGTTAGCATAAGTATGTCCTTGGCATAGGTTCCAAAGTGGGCATCGACGCCGTTGCCTCGGGCTGGGGGGGCTATATTATTGGTATCCATAAAAAAGCCGACTAAATCCGCCACCGTGTTAAGATTATGAGGTACGAGAAAGGCAGTTACATTTTTGGCATTAAGAAGTCCCATTACCTCATCCCAATACCCCAGGATGTTGACCATGGCGGTCGGGGCACAGAAATTAGGAGCCCCACTAGTAGGTGGCACGCTTGTGTCGGGAACATTGGCTATGAAAGTCATATTGAAGGCGAAGTGAGCGGTGACCGTCGCGTTTTGAGACGGCATGGTGAAGTTAGTCGTCGCGGCAGTGGCACTACCAAATGTGCCCGCTGTGGCCGTCCAGTTGACAAACCGGTAGCCGCTAGTTGGAGTCGCCGTCAGGTTGACCACATCAGTTGCGTTATAGGTATGCGCGCCTACTGCAGGCGTGACCGCACCACCCGCTGTACTCGCCATGGTCAGCGTATAATTGGTTGTTGGCGTGCCACAACCGATGCTGTTACCCAAGACCATAAATAGCAGGACAGCGATTGCAGCGACTGAGATTAATTTGTGTTTCATTTTCCCTCCTTTGTAATATATTGGCCGTCTTCGGCCAAATCAACCTTGTTAACTGCGATGAGACTGGGGTTTCCGATACCGACTCGCGACATAATCACATCCACCGCTGTCTCCACAGAGTAATAGTTTAGTTTTCCCGAAATCTTACTTTAAATTATTAATTATATACCTCCCCCCCCCGCCCTGTCAAGACTAAAAAGGGGTATAATGTCGTCTGTGATTATAGATTTTCATACCCATATATTTCCCCCCTGGCTAAGGGAAAGGCGTGATGAGTATGTCAAATCCGACCCTTGCTTTTCCCTGCTTTATTCTCAGCCGAAAGCCAGGATGGCCACGGCAGAGGAATTGCTTGCCAGCATGGATGAAGCCGGCATTGATTTGTCCGTCGTTCTTAACGTCGGCTGGGTCAGCCATGAACTCTGTGTGAAAACAAATGATTACATTTTAGATTCAGTATCGCGATATCCAAAACGGCTAGTCGGCTTTTGTGCTATTCAACCGAGGGCAGGAGATGCTGCCATAGCTGAGATAGAACGGTGTGCTAAAGCCGGGGCTAAGGGAATTGGCGAATTGAGGTCCGATGTGCAGGGCTTCGACCTCGCTGATAAGAAAACGATGAAGCCTCTGGTTGATACCGTGCTAAAGCACGACTTGATTTTTATGACCCACTCTTCTGAGCCGGTGGGGCATGAGTACTCCGGCAAGGGTAGTATCACCCCGGACATTCTCTACCCCTTTATCACGGCTTTCCCGAGTTCAAAGCTGGTTTGTGCGCACTGGGGCGGCGGGTTGCCTTTTTATGCCCTGATGCCCGAAGTAGCCGAGGCTTTGGCCAATGTCTTCTTTGATACCGCGGCTACCGTTTTCCTTTATAAGCCCGAGATTTTTCAGCAGATGAGTCACATCATCGGCAGTGATAAAATCCTTTTCGGCACTGACTATCCTCTTATGCACCAGAAGCGGGTGATTGCCCAGGTGCAATCTGCACAGCTTCCTGAGGAAGATAAAGCTAAAATCCTGGGGGCAAACGCCCGAAAGTTGCTGTGCCGGGATGCAAGGAGCCAAAGTGTCGCATAATCCTGAGCAAATCCGTTCCTTCATTGCTATTGAACTTTCTGAGGAGGCTAAGAAAGGATTAGCCAGGCTGAGAAAAGAACTGGAGAAAGATGAACATAAGTTCGTCAAGTGGGTAGACCCCGGAGGGATTCACCTGACCTTGAAGTTTCTGGGCAATATTCCTGCTGAGCGGGTAACAGAGATAACTGAAGCTATGGAAAAAGCTGCCCAGGGGATTTCCTCATTCCATTTAGAGATTTCAGGCCTGGGGGCTTTCCCCAGCCTAAGGCAAGCTCGGGTCTTTTGGGTTGGTATCGGAGGGGAGATGGACAAGCTATCTAAGTTACAGCAGAACATCGACTCAGCGCTCGCCGCCCTGGGATTCGCTAAGGAAGAGCGCCCCTTTGTGCCGCATTTGACTCTGGCACGCCTCAAGGAAGGAGTATCACCACCGGAAAGGAGAAGCTTTGGCGAACTTGTGGGCTCTACCACCTTTGAAGATAAATATCCTGTCAAGGTCGAGGCTGTCAGATTGATGAGAAGCCAGCTGACGCCGGCCGGGGCTATTTATACCTGTCTGTCGGTAGTTGGGTTGGGCCATAAGGAAATTCTAAAGAAAATCTAGAAAAATCGACGTGTTAGTGAAAATAGTCTTGCAAACGGAATTTTGATGGTATATACTTACTGGTTTCGATTAACAAATAAATTAATTGTGGAGGTGGAACTTGGAAACCGGTTCATTCCCTAAGTGCCAAAAATGCGGAAAAGGGGATCTGGTGCCTCTGTCTGACTTTGGTAGTCAGGGGGCACCGATTCACTACAAGGCCTGGGTGTGTACCCGTCCTGATTGTGGATACAATGTAAAGATCAGGAATGGTGAAATATACCTTAATGAGCCTATTCTTAGTGGAGAACTTCATACCCGCACACCACGCCGAGAATACACTCCTTAGTAGAGGATGTGCTTCGTTCAGGTAAATTAATCGAGCTGGCGGTGGACTCTTTTTTCCCACGCCGATGCGTTGGCTGTGGGAAGGGGAGAGGTTTTCTTTGCCCTGAGTGTCATGGAAAACTACCGAGGCTAGTGCCCCCGCTTTGTCCCCACTGTGGCAGACCTCAGGCTAGCGGTATCGTTTGTCCAAGCTGCTGGCAAAGAAAGACTGAGATTGACGGCATCCGTTCTCTATTCAGGTTTGACGAGGTAATACGGACAGCCATTCATGAGCTGAAGTATCGAAATTTGAAGGCAATCTCTCCCTGTCTGGCTGAATTATTAGCTGATTATGTCAGGTCAAATCCCCTGCCTGGCGAAGCCTTAGTTGGCGTCCCTCTTCATCCACGGCGATTGAGAGAGAGGGGCTATAACCAGTCCAGCCTGCTCGCCAGGGAGTTGAGCAGACGCATTGATTTGCCGGTGATTGAGGATTGCCTAATTCGGGTTAAGCAAGCTCAGCCTCAGGTGAGAGCAGTTGATGTGGAAGAGCGCCGAAGGAATGTGGCTGATGCTTTTGTGTGCCGTGATGAAAAGGTAAGTGGTAAGAGAATTATCCTCATAGACGATGTATGTACATCGGGAGCCACGCTGGAGTCCTGCGCCGCAGCTCTCAAGAACAAGGGTGCTACGTCTGTTTGGGGCTTAACGTTAGCAAGAGAGATTCACAACTGAAGGAGGAGAAATGAAGCTACAAATTACCGCTAAGAATAATGTGGAGGTCTCTGAAACAACAAGGGCATATGTTGAGAAGAAGGTTGGCAAACTGGGTCGGTACTTACCTAGCCTCGATGAAGGCAAGGTGGAGATTTCTCGTGAAGGTGCCAAGCTGCCTGAGCAGCGATTCATTGTCCAGGTTACCCTTGACAGCAGGGGTACCTTAATTAGAGCGCAGGAAAAGTCTAAGGATATGCGCACAGCCATTGACAAAATAGTGGATGTGCTGTCTAAGCGAATCGAGCGATACAAAGGTAAATTACATGATAAAAACAGAGGCGTTTCTTTTGCCCGGCAAGGAGCGGCGATCGAGGCGGAGGAAATCGAGGCTCCCCAAAGAGTGGTAAAGACCAAGCATTTTTTAGTCAAACCCATGCCCATAGATGAAGCTATAAGCCAGATGGAGCTTTTGGGGCATGATTTCTTTCTTTTCGTGGACGCTGATACTGAAAGGCTCAATCTGCTATACCGTCGTGATGATGGCAACTACGGCCTGATTGAGCCAGAGCAAGGGTAATAGAACCGGCTACTGTTCTTGCTTGAGGCAAGCCTGAATAAACCCGAATGTCAAAATCCGAATGACAATTGGAATTCAAATGCGTAAATGCCAAAACCATTTCCTTTTGTCATGGGGATATAGAGCTTTGTTTGGCATTTGAGCTTTGTCATTTGGTATTGTCTAGGATTCTACATCTGGATCTGGGCTATCACTGCGAGCGGAGGGGAAAAATAGAGCTGGCCTTTTTTATTGGTGGAGCTGATGGGATTCGAACCCACTACCTTCTGACTGCCAGTCAGACGCTCTCCCGATTGAGCTACAGCCCCGTGGTTCAAGAATATAACAAAATAGCTTGGAAAACTCAAGTTAGATGCCCACGCCCACCCAATGTAGGATGGAGCGCAGACCGAAATATCCCAGGTAGGCTAAGATCATGGTTTTGACTGTGCTCCCTGCCCAGCTGCCGAGAAAAAATCTTAGCCAGCCAAAACGCAACATACCTAGGACCGCGGCAAACGGGTAAATCATGGGGTTAATTATGAAGGACATAAGAAAGACAGCTTTTGAACCGTGGCGATTAAGCATACTATTGACACGAATATAAAGCGAGTTAGTGCTGTTTCGAAACAAGCCTCTGCCACCGTATCCGGTAAAATAGGCGGTAAGGGCGCCCAAAGCTTCACCAGTCCCAGCCACCGCACCTACTATGGCAGGATATAATACGCTACCCAGAGTAAAATTGAGCACTATGGAAAAACCGGGCGGCGTTGGCAAGTAGTTGATAATAAAGCAACCAAGATAGCCCCACCCTGCTATTTGCTTCAGAAACTCTTGATGCTGAACGAACAAAATAGAAAGAACTATGGTAATTGCCAGGGAAGAACCACCTATGAGGGCTTCACGCTTGGTTGGTTTCCACATAGATTTGTCTATTATACAGGAAAAATATGCGAAGCTCTGAGTTATTGTAGCATAGCCACATAGCTATTCATAGGTACTCCAAGCGAATCGGCTACGGGTCGGCATTTAGCCATGAGGCAATAGAAAAACCTCCCCTCTGAGGGAAGCTCGGACAAAGCCTCATAATATCCCATTCCTTTGGCGAATATAAGGTCTGCTGACTCAAATTCTCGTTTGAACCAGGCCGAAGCCAAGGGAAAGAGTATTCCTGGCGAAGCTATGCCCGTGCTCATAACCTTCCCGACCTCACTTTCCAGGCCAGATTTTCTCACATCTTTTAGAGTCAAATCGTCTTGAACAGGCGATGGTTTAACCACATAGATGACCTGGGCGAATTGCTTCATCCATTTGACTAAAGGTAGGTCGAAGTAGAGCTCCCCGGCGTTATCCGCCAGATATAAAACTTTGCGAGCATCTTTTAGCCTTGCTTCAAATTGCTCCGAGTCATCTACAACAAAGCTCACAGGTTTCCTGATATCCTCCTCAATAGAGCCGGGCTCCCTGAAGAAGTCAATGGCATTTGCTGCTGCGGCCAGCTGAAGATAACTTCGAAGTTCCTCCGTATAGAGATTGCTTCGCTTCCTGCCCTCCCTTTGGTTTGCAGCTTCAGCTCGCAATAACAGCTCGGGGTGTAATTCCCTGGCGAGTGTCATCTCCCTTTCCTTCATTGCCCGATAGGGGTCAGGATTGTGGGTCACTTCCCTTACTATCTTGTGAATCCTGGTGACAATCAGAATAGATAATTGGCTGTAAGAAAACTCATCGTCCAGTATCTTCAGCGCTTCGTCTATTGCTCTTTGCTTCAGCGAAACATCAGCCGTGGCCAGCTCTGCAGCCTGATGGATCAATCTGCGTAAGCATTCATAGCAACCTGGCGCCAGTTTCATTCTAGCTCCCTTAACTCAAGTTTGAGCAGCTTGTGTCGCTGTATTATAATAGTATTGGCCATGTTTGAGAAACTGGAATTAATACAAAGGCGCTATGACGAGCTAAGCCAACTCTTGGGTCAAGTAGAGATAGCTACTGACCGCAGGCGGCTTCAAGAGCTAAGCAAGGAGAGGGCTGCCCTTGGAGATATTGTTGGCATGTACCAGGAATATAAGACCAAGGGCAAGGAGCTGGCGGAACTTGAAGCTCTGCTTAATTCCCATGCCGAAGCGGAGATGACGGCTTTAGTCAAGGAAGAAGTGAGCAAGCTTAAAGAACGGCAAGCTGATCTCATTAGCCGGCTCAAGCTTTCCCTGATGCCCAAAGACCCCAATGATAATAGAGATGTCATTGTCGAGATAAGGGCTGGCGCTGGTGGTGATGAGGCAAGTCTTTTTGCCGCAGACTTGTTCCGCATGTATAGTCGATATGCCGAGACTAAGGGCTGGCAGGTGGAGGTCATCGATAGCAGTCAAAGTGAACGTGGAGGGTTCAAAGAGCTAATATTTGAAATCAAAGGTAAAGGCGCCTTCAGCCGTTTTAAGCATGAGCGTGGTGTCCATCGAGTGCAAAGGGTGCCAATCACAGAAGCCTCGGGACGAATCCACACTTCGACAATTACGGTAGCGGTCCTGCCCGAGGCAGAAGAGGTTGAACTCAACATCAATCCCGATGACCTCAAGATGGAATTTTTCCGTAGTGGGGGTGCCGGAGGGCAAAATGTAAATAAAGTAACCACGGCGGTTCGCCTCACCCACTTGCCCACAGGCATAGTAGCCTCCTGCCAGGATGAGAGATCTCAAATAAAAAACAGGATGAAGGCCATGGCGGTGCTTAGGGCCAGGCTGCTTGATATGGAACAACGGAAACAATCTGAAAGCATAGATAAAGAGCGGCGGATGCAAGTAGGCGGCGGTCAGCGGGCGGAAAAGATTCGCACCTACAATTTCCCCCAGAACCGGGTCACCGACCATCGAATCAACTTAAGTTTTCACAATCTTCAACAGATTTTAGATGGAGAACTGGACGAAGTCATTGAAGCCCTGATCAGCAAAGAGCAAGTTGAACAACTGGAAGCGGCTCTTACGTGATTTTACGCGAGGCTTTACAATCAACTACCCAAACATTATGCAGGGCAGGAATTGCCGATGCCTCTGTTGAGGCTGAGCTTCTGCTAGGCCACATCCTGGGGATGTCTAAGACACAGCTTTACACAGAGCCAGAGAGGAACTTAACTTCAGTAGAGACAGAGCATCTGAGGAATCTTGTCCGGCGCCGCCTTGCCCGGGAGCCTGCAGCTTATATTTTAGGGCACTGCGAATTTTACGGAATTGACTTCTACATTGATTATCACACTTTTATCCCGAGACCAGAAACAGAACTTCTCGTGGAAAAAGCTGTGGAACTTGCCCATCGCGTTTCCCACAGGGGAAAGCAAATTACCATAGCCGACATCGGCACAGGCTGCGGAGCTATTGCCGTCAGCCTGGCTCTGGCACTACCCGGGGCTAAGATTTATGGTACGGATATTTCGGATTCAGCTCTACGGGCAGCTGGGATGAATTGTCAGCGTCACGCCGTTAGCGACCAGGTGGAGCTTTTGCAGGGGAATTTGCTTGAGCCGCTCCCTCAGCCCGTGGATATGATAGTGGCTAACCTGCCTTATATTAGAAGTTGTGAATTTGAAGATTTGTGCCCGGAGATAAGAGATTATGAGCCAACGATGGCCTTGGCTGGCGGTGAGGATGGCCTGGACATAATACAACAAATGCTAGAGCAAATGCCGGGGAAGCTTAGTCAAGGAGCTTGTTTCCTTCTGGAAATAGGCAAGGGACAGGGTGGAATGGTAACTTCCTTAGCAAAAAGCTATTTCCCACGGGCCAATATCGAGTTAGTCTTCGACCTCGGTGGTATCGAAAGGGTAGTAAAGGTCGGGTTATAGGAATGGAAGTCAGTTTCAAAGGGGTGAGATGATGGAAGAGATAGAACAGTTAGCTCAGCTTATTATAGAGTCTCAAAACACCATCGTGTTTACCGGGGCCGGGATAAGCACTGAGTCGGGTATCCCCGATTTCCGCAGCCCGGGAGGGATCTGGAGCAGATATGATCCTGAGGACTTCACCATCCAAAAGTTCCTCAGCGGCCCGGCCGCTCGCAAGACTATTTGGAGGATGTCCGTCGAGGGTGGACTTCTTACTGAAGCTGAACCAAATCTCGCGCATTACGCTATCGCAGAGCTCTACCAGTTGGGCAAATTAGATTGCGTCATCACTCAAAACATCGATAACCTTCACCAAAAAGCCGGAGTCCCGGAGGATAAGGTGTTTGCGCTTCATGGCAATATGGGATGGGCGGTGTGTTTAAGCTGCCATAGACGATTTGCGATGCTCGAAGTATTACAAAGGATAAAGGAGGGGATAGAAGTCCCCGATTGCCCTGACTGTCAGGGTATCCTGAAGCCAGATGCAGTGTTTTTCGGGGAGGCATTACCACAGGAGACATTACAGGAAGCTATCCGCCGGGCGCAGAACTGCGGCCTTCTTATTGTCATTGGTTCCACTCTTGTTATTTACCCCGCGGCTTATATTCCAACATACGCTGGAGAGGCTGGAGCAAAGTTAGCTATCGTTAATTTAACTCCCACGCCCTTCGACCACTGCGCGGCGGTGGTCATCCGGGGCAAGGCTGGCGAGATAATGTCCAGGGTGATGGAAAAAGTAAGGTTTGCCTAGTTATCAGGTTTGGGTCGAACCAGCTGCTGAATGCCTCTTCTGCCTACCTAGTCCACTATTTTCTGGATACGCTTGATATCCACTGCCTTGCCGGTTTTTCTATCCACTTCGACCAGAATTGCACCGAAGCTGACTTCTCCTTTGCCCACAGATAACCGGCTGGGTATCTGAGTAAGGAAGCGGTTGATTACAGAATCCGGGTCATCCCCGATGACCGAATCTACTGGGCCAACCATGCCTATGTCGGTGACATAAGCAGTGCCTCCGGGCAATATTTGTGCGTCAATGGTGCCCACGTGGGTATGCGTACCCAGCACAGCACTGACTCGCCCATCGAGGTATCTCCCCATGGCCACTTTCTCCGAAGTTGCCTCAGCATGGAAGTCGACAATAATAGGGATTGATTTATGTTTAAACTCAGCCAGTAGCTGATCCATAGCTCGGAAGGGACAATCAACATGGCTCATGAAAACACGCCCGATGAGGTTAATTATCAGGACATTGTTTTTAAGCAAGTAGCCACGACCAGGATTCATCGGCGGGTAATTCAATGGGCGGAGAATAGCAAGCTCACTGTCCTTGCCCAAGTAGGGAATAATCTCTCTGTAAGCCCAGATATGATTGCCCGTGGTTATGACATCAATTCCGGAATCAAAGAGCTCTTGTGCTGTGCTGGGGGTCAGCCCTAACCCACCGGCAGCATTCTCGCCATTGCCTATTACGAGGCTAATGTTATGTTCGGAACGTAAGCCTGGTAAGATTTCCTTCACTGCCTTCCTGCCAGGCTTGCCGATGATGTCCCCTATTGCCAGTATTCTCAAATCTACTTAGCGTAATCTATTGCTGTGGTCTCCCTAATCACTACCACTCTTATCTGACCGGGATAGGTCAGGCTCTCCTCTATCTTTTTAGAAATAGCCCGAGCCAATCTCACCGCGGCTAAATCATCAACTTTATCTGGTTTCACCATGACACGCACTTCACGCCCGGCCTGGATAGCAAAAGTCTTTTCCACACCGGGAAAATCAGCCGCGATGTCCTCTAGGTCCTTAACACGCTTCAAATATTGTTCCAGGGACTCACGTCTGGCACCAGGCCGTGAACCACTTATGGCATCGGCAGCAGCAACAATAAAGCCCATGACAGTACTGGTCTCTGCCTCGCCATGATGTTGAGCAATGGCTTGAACTACATCGGGATTTCTATCCCATTGTTTAACCAGGTCAGCACCTATCAGGGCATGCGGACCTTGCGTTTGATGGTCTATCGCCTTGCCAATATCATGAAGTAAGCCGGCTTTCCTGGCGACACCGACACTAGCCCCAATCTCGCTAGCCAACATCCCCGCCAGATGAGAAACCTCGAGACTGTGAAGCAAAACATTCTGACCATAACTGGTGCGATATTTAAGCTGGCCAAGCAGCTTAACCAGCTCAGGATGTAAGCCTGGTACCCCAGCTTCGTAAGCAGCTCGTTCGCCCTCAACGCGGACAGTAGCTTCGACCTCTGCTTTGGTTTTGTCCACTATCTCCTTAATCCGGGCGGGATGAATGCGCCCATCAAGGATAAGTTTGCTTAAGGCAAGGCGAGCTACTTCGCGCCTCACGGGGTCAAAGCTGGAAATAGTAACCGCTTCTGGAGTATCATCAATGATAAGGTCAACGCCAGTAGCCTGCTCTAAGGCGCGGATATTACGTCCCTCACGCCCAATTAGCCGCCCCTTCATCTCGTCGCTAGGCAAGGGAACAGCGGATACTGTAGTTTCCGAAACGACATCAGTAGCACACCTTTGAATAGCTGTGGCCAGAATATCCCGAACCCTCCCATCAGCCTCTTCCTTTATTTGTGCCTCCCACACCCTGACTTGTCGTCCAGCCTCTTCTTCAACCTCTTGTTTTAGCTCTTGAAACAGGAGAGTCTTTGCTTCTACACTGGATGTGCCGGAGATGGATTCTAACTTTGCCAGCTGTTTTTCTCTTATTGCCTGGAGTTCAGCTGTTATCCTCTCAACATCTTTTTTCTTGCTGTCTAAATCACGCTCACGCCGCTCTACACCCTCTAACTTCCGCTCCAGCGCCTCTGTTCGCTGGTTAGAACGCTTTTCTAATCGTTGTATTTCAAGGCGACGTTCCTTGTTTTCCGCCTCGGCAGCGTTGCCAACCTTGATAGCTTCTTCTCTGGCTGCACGGAGTAGCTCATTATACTTGGTTGTTGCCTCACTTAATAAATTCTGTGCTTCTTTCCTTGTTCTCTGGATCTCCCGGTTGGCTACGAGCTGCCTGACAAAGTACCCAATAAGGACGCCCAAGACAAGAGCAAGGCCAACTATGATATATAGATATTGCTCTAACATATTCCCTCTTTATTTCGTCGTTATAATAATAAATGCAAAACATTGCATATTAATAATACCCTTTTATCGGGTTATCGTCAACTCGATATGCGGCAAAGTCTCGTGACGCATTTGGCCATTACTCACTCCAGAGCTAATATAGATTGATTCTTATTGAACTGGTGGTTACCGCTTCAAATCCTGTATATTGCTGTTGTGGAAGCCATGAATGAAGAACTGATCGCCCCCTGTGGCATGAACTGTGGCTTGTGCTCCGGCTACCTGGCGATGAAGAACGACCTGAAGAGGAAGGGGTTTGGGAAGACGTATTGCACTGGCTGCCTACCAAGCGGCAGAGATTGTTACTATAAAAGGCAGTGTGGAGCGCTCAAGAAAGGACTTGTGCGGTTCTGCTATGATTGCGGGGATTTCCCCTGTCACCATTTAAGGACGCTCGATGAGCGCTATCGTACCTTTTATCACATGAGCATGATAGACAACCTCGAATTCATAAAAAAGTATGGCATTGAAAGATTTTTAGAAAAGGAAACAGTGAAGTGGCGCTGCTCGGCGTGTGGTGGGGTGATATGCTGCCATAACGGGCTGTGCTATGAATGCAATCTTGATAAGCTACGCCAAAAGAAACACAGATACCGCTGGGAGGAATAACAATGAAGAAGACTTGGCAGGAAAAATTAAAGGACAAACCCTCTCTTCCTAAGGTGCTCAGGCTGGAGAAAGGGTTTCCCTGTTACAATGCCGTGCGCAAGATGGGTGCCGAAGTCGGTGATGAGATAGTACTGGTAAACCCGTCTGAAGTAGTGGCAATAATGAAGCAGGTATCGAAAGGAAGGCTCATTACTATCGTCGAGGTATGCAGACAGATAGCTAAGAACCACGGTGCAAAAGCTTGCTGCTCTTTAACCACCGGGATTTTCATAATGACGGCGGCCAATGCAGTAGAAGAGGCAAGCAAGCAGGGCAAGTCATTAGACATACCGTACTGGCGTACGCTCAAAGCAGACGGGTTTTTGAATGAGAAATACCCCGGTGGACAGGAAGCGCACAAAACGCTACTTGAGGGAGAGGATTTCAAGGTCATTGCTCGGGGCAAGAAGTACCATGTTGTCGATTACGAGAAATACCTGATGAAGCTAACATGAAATTTTCGCCAGTTCAAAATATCGCGCCTTGTGCATAACGGATTGGTATTCTTATACGCTCACTCAAGCCATTCAATTTTCCCATGTTGCTAGTCACAGTGATACTTCGACATTGAGCCTTCTTTAATATAAAATACCCTCTCTATGAGCATGAAGAGGCTGACAAAGCTGAACACGGTCTATTTGGGCCTTCTTCTGTTTGTTGTTGCCCAAATGCTCATCCTTCTTGTCGCTCCCCGTATCAATCCATTCCTGGATGAAAATAACATAGAAATACCGACCCAGCCATCAGCGCCGATAGCTTGGTGGCCGGGGGAAGTGACATTACCTTCCGGGGAGGTCATCGATGTCCCAGCCAGTTCGGCATTAGGGCCAATTCTAATCTATATTTTTGCGGCAGTGGCTGTGTTGGGACTTACGCTCTACAAGATTCCTCTTACAGCTTTAAAGGCTCTTCTTAGACTCTTATTTGCCCTCTTATTTAGTTGGGGCGCATTCATCGCCACTGTCTTCTACGTTCCCCTTCCGTTAGCTGTCGCCGTCGCTGTCGCATTTGGAGCATTTTGGTTTTTGATACCACTTGTCTGGCTACATAACCTGGTATTGATTCTGGCAGTCAGTAGTTTAGGGGCGGTTTTTGGTCGCTTCATTACGCCGTGGACTGCTATGGCTATTATTCTGGCACTCGCAGTCTATGACTTCCTGGCCGTTCGTTTCAAGTTTATGCTCTGGATGGCAGACAGGCTATCGCAAATAAGTGCCTTGCCGGCACTGATTATTCCCAAAAGCTATTCTGAGTGGAACTTAAACTTGAAAAAACACGGAGAGAAGATGATAGAAGCAAATCCCGCCGGGAGGGAGTACTCCATACTGGGTGGTGGTGACATTGCTTTCCCTTGTCTGCTGACGGCCTCCGTTTATTTTGCCCAGGGCTTAAAGCCGGCGGCTATTATTGCGGTACTCGGATTACTGGGACTGGTCAGTGTCTATGCGATTCAGGCGATATTTTTAAAGGGGAAGCCGATGCCGGCTCTGCCACCTATAGCTGTCTTTACATTGGTTGGATTATTGATTATCCGGTGATACAAGATTGCAGTGGTTTGTTTAGCAAGAAGGTGAACAGTGGATATACATCACGTTCTGCTTTCCTGCCCAGTCCAAAGAGCTTGTGCATCACTGATTATTACATGTTCCGCATTTTGAAGTAATGCAATAGTAGGAAACGATGGCTTCTGTGAAGGATGTGCTGGACAAACTCCGGAGTAAGGCTCGGCCAGAGCAGTTAAAAGGAATGGCTAAATACGGGATGGCAGTGGAGCAGAGATTAGGGGTCTCGGTTCCTGAGATGAGAAAAGTGGCTAAAGAAATAGGGAAGGACCACAAGCTGGCACTGAGCTTGTGGAAAACTGGAATCGCTGAAGCGAGGATCGTGGCTGCGCTGGTTGATGACCCTACTAAGCTCACTGAAGAGCAGATGGAGGACTGGGTGAAAGACATTAATTCATGGGATGTCTGCGACCAGGTGTGCGACAATCTTTTTGAAAAGAACCAATTAGCCTGGAAGAAAATTATCGATTGGTCTGAGCGGGAAGAAGAGTTTGTCAAAAGGACTGCCTTTTCGCTGATAGCTTGTCTGTCATGTCATGATAAGAAGGCAAACAATGAGAAATTCATCGAATTGCTTCCTGTGATAATACGAGAGGCTACAGACGAGCGTAACTTCGTCAAGAAAGCAGTGAACTGGGCTCTCAGAAACATCGGGAAAAAGAACCTCAAATTAAACGAAGCCGCAATAAATGCTGCAAAGGAAATCCAGCGACTCGACTCAAGGGCTGCTCGCTGGATTGCCTCCGATGCCATCAGAGAACTGGAAAGTGACGCTATCCAGAGCAGGCTCAGGAGATGAGCATTAGTTTATCCATTTTTGGATGAATTGCTTTGCTCGCCGAATGCTGCCAGAGTCTCATTACCCAGTGGGATCAAGAAGTAAAGCCGTTAACCAGAAGCCATCAAAATAGCACTCGGCACTCGATGCCCTGTTTTGCAAAGGCACTGGCAAGTTCCTTGCCCTTCGAGCAGAAGAAGCCATAGCTCATGGCATCTTCGAGATGGTATTTTCTATATACCCAATCGCCATAATGATAGTTCATTCTATCAACCAGAACGTAGTCTACTTTCCCGTTAAGTTGGGCAGGAAGTTCTTCTGCACCGGGAAGCATTGGTGCAATCATGGCAAAGGTCCTAATGCCGGCAAGGTGTAGCTTCTCGACTGCTCTGATTCTTTCCTTAATAGATGGCGCACCTGGTTCAAACAACTTTCTTATCTCGTCGTCGGCACTGGTAACTGACAACCCGACCTCGATCTTATCGCTTTTCTTAAATAAGTCTGTGTCGCGCAACACGAGTGGAGATTTCGTCTGGACTGTTATCGGCCAGCCATATTGGACCAGTATTTCCAGGCACTTTCTTGTCAGTTCGCATGCTGTCTCTAGCGGTTGATAGGAGTCGCACACTCCACTAACCCATACTCTGCCAGGCGGCTTCTTACCTATTTCTAGCTGCAGCAGGTCCGGGGCATTAATCTTCGCGTCGACAAATTCACCCCACGGCTCTTTATGTCCGGTGAATCTCCTCATAAAACGAGCGTAACAGTAGGTGCAAGCGTGCTGGCACCCAATGTAAGGGTTGACCACATAGTCAAAGACCTGTGACTTGGATAATATACTTCGCGCGTAGATTTCTCTAGGAATCATGGAAGGACTGGCTCACCGACGATAATTATACTCCCGGAGAACTTGACTTGACGCTACTCCGAGTTAGGTTAGAGGACGGACATTGTTGGTGCATATTATTCAGTTCGGGTAACCGAGGTCAGGACTGTTTCTCCCTAAGCATACTGCATGTCTTGAACATGGTACAATAGGACTATTGACTGTTCGTGAGATAGCCGTATAATAGTCTCCATGGAATCGCTTATGTGCAGCAGGCAAGCTGAACCAGATTACTATGAGATCCTGGGCACTGGACCAGAAGCCAGTACAGAAGAAATGAAAAAGGCATATCACAGGCTGGCTTTTCAATACCACCCGGACAGGAATCGGAAAAGCGAGGCAGCCCACAAAAAAATGGAAGAGATAAACGAGGCTTATGCTGTCCTGTCTGACCCGATTAAACGCAGGGAGTATGATCTTCCCCGGGGGTATGGTATTAGAGTGCCGAAGTTCAAGACAGGCAACAAGGTGAAAGTCAGTGTCAATTCTCCTTCACCATATAGAGGCCGCACCGGGGTCGTAGATGGAGAACCGGTTCATGATGCCTTTCGCTTCTGGTATATGGTGAGAATCGAGTCTAAAGTCTTGACGACAGCCAGGCGCTTCGCTGAGGAAGAACTTGGTAGTGTATCATTTTGAAATCTCCAGTTATTGACAATGCTTGAGCGATTTAGTATCGTTGAAGCATGGACAAGAAATCCCGGAAGAAGAAACGAGAACACGATTTTGCGGTAACTGCCTTTCGTGTAGTTCAAGAGGCAACTGGACAAGCTGAGACAGAATCGGAAGAAGCAGAGCCAGAACCAACCGAAGGCAAGAATCCCCATGCTGTAGCACTTGGCAGGTTAGGTGGGCTTAAAGGTGGGAGGGCTAGGGCCTCAAAGCTAACTTCCGAACAGAGAAAGGAAATAGCTAAGCGAGCCGCAAATGCTAGGTGGGGAAAATCAATGTAGGTCAACAATTTGGTCAAGTTTTTCTTGACATTGGCCATGTCACTGGTATAAAATAGTGCCATGAGTGATTTTATTGATAACCCGGAAGAAGCAGAGAAGACTATCGGCCCAGAGCTTGCGTATCTGATACTGGAAAGTGTCAACGGAGGGTTCAAGGACTATTCCGAGAACGTGACCGAGAGGTCAAGAGCTATTTGTGGCCCCAGCGCCAAGGCCAGTTTCATCAATGACCATATGATTTATCACGCTAGGGAACTGATGGGAAAGCATCCAGACGTGGCCTTCATACCCAGGAACGGCAGAACACATTTAGTGATCAAACAACGAGTCGAAATCAAACTCAAGAAGCTTAATGGCAGTAGAAGGGCAACTAATATAACGACCGATGCCGTTTGGAGATACGATAGCCAACTACCGCTTCCTTCTCCATTTCAGATGGAATTCCCAGGTTTTATTGGCTCGATTACGCATCTTATTGCTGGCTATCAAACGAACCGATTGAAAACTGGCATTGAAGCCGTTTACATTGTATGTCCGTTGGGTAAACGGAATAAATGGGAATGGAGAATTGACTTCATTGCTCCTCGGGAGCCGGTCAGTAAACTCAACGCGCCCTCGACCATCCCACCTGAAGCTCGCAAGGTAATTGCCAAGGACGTTACAGTGCAGGCTCTTCGAGTACGTCTATGAACACTCCAGAGTCCACTAATCCTCAGATGCTAACGCTGGCACGTCAATCTCGTGGACTCAGCCAGAGAGAGCTAGCGGAATTGCTTCTTGTATCACCCGGCTGGCTATCCAAAGTCGAGGCCGGGATCAAAGAGGTCCCACACGAGCAATTGCTACGGATAGCTGAGCTTCTAGATTATCCAGTGTCATTCTTCCAAAATGGGCAGAGGATATATGGTCCGGGCATTAACGGACTGTTTCACAGAAGCCGTTATAAGATTTCAACAAAAATAGCAGACAAAAATCAAGCCCGCATGGAGATACGCAGACTTAACCTAGCCTCTTTATTGGCTGGCGTAGACATGGGGGATGTTGAGATACCGACCTATGACCTGTTTCAGTTTGATGGGAATGTTACAGATGTAGCTCGCACTGTGAGAGCCACGTGGAAATTGCCTAAGGGCCCTGTGATGAGTATTGTCAAAGTAGTCGAGGAGGCACGAGGAATTGTCATACCGATGGGGTTTGAGAGCAATCTTATTGATGCCGTCAGTTATTGGCCTCCTAAGATGCCCCCCCTGTTCTTTATCGACCTAGGCTATCCAATGGACCGGGTTAGATTTTCACTTGCCCACGAACTTGGGCATATAGTTATGCATCAGGATAACCCAAATCGATATATGGAAGTGCAGGCCAACGAGTTCGCAGCGGAGTTTCTAATGCCGGAAGAGGACATTGGGCCCTACCTAGTCGATATTTCGTTGGAGAAATTAGCCACATTGAAGCCCTACTGGAAGGTATCAATGGCAGCACTGCTAAAGAGGGCCAAAGATATCAACGCTATTACACCACGTCATGCGAAAACATTATGGATTGAAATGGGCAAAGCAGGTTATAGGATGAGGGAGCCAGTGGAATTAGATATCCCTATTGAAAGACCAAGGCTCTTGGAGGAGATTATAGGTATGTATAGCAACGAGATGGACTACTCAGTCTCGGACCTGGCTCAATTGTTTAAACTGCACGAACACGAGGTCTGCAATATTTATTTCGGTGCGCCACTTAGTACTAGGCATGAGGATGTCCAAGCCGCCATAGAGGAAGTAAAGAAAATCCTCAAAGGCTACCAGAGGAAATAGTACAATTTTCTCTGAAATTGATTGGTTGTCGGGGCTTTCCCTCTTGACAAATGCTTGAGCGCTGTGGTATAATTCTATCAAATAGAATAGAAAGGAGGATGGAGCAGTGAACAAGCTAAGTCTGGAACGGAAAACACAAGTGATAAAAGTCCTCTGCGAAGGTAATTCTATACGAAGCACCGCTCGCATAACCGGGACAGCCATCAACACAGTCGTCAAATTGCTCAAGGAAGTGGGTGCTGCCTGTTTAGACTATCAGGACAAAGCAATGCGCAATTTATCGTGCAAAAATCTCCAATGCGATGAAATCTGGAGTTTCGTTTACGCAAAGGATAAGAACGTGCCCGAGGAGCACAATGGCGAATTTGGCTATGGCGATGTCTGGACTTTCACAGCGATAGACGCAGACACGAAGCTAGTCCCTGCTTGGTTGGTTGGACTGAGGAATGCATATTATGCCTATGCGTTTGCTAACGATTTGAAAAACAGACTAGCAAATAGAGTTCAAGTTA
>Ga0315277_10004317_pt1 | contig 19066 bp, 18 predicted proteins | sample YL17G05_15_MG_FD_203695 | JGI IMG/M metagenome (GOLD analysis project Ga0315277, IMG submission 203695) | Sediment microbial communities from Yellowstone Lake, YNP, Wyoming, USA - YL17G05_15 | ecosystem: Environmental > Aquatic > Freshwater > Lake > Sediment | place: USA: Wyoming | collected...
GAGGGGCAAAGATCTCGACCTGTTTGGTAAAAAGGGAAAGCACAAAGCAGACAAGCGCCAGGCGCAGGCGGGATTTTGTCGCCTCGCCCGAAAGAAATGCCAGGCCCAAAAGACTCAAAAAAATCGCAGGCAGATCCACACGCGCATACCCGATCCATTCGTACAATTCATACGTACACAGGAATAATGCGGGAGCGAGAACCACGGGCAAAAACCAGCCCTCCCTTTTTCCTATGACAACGATCATGACAGCGCAGATCCCAAGAGCGGAAAGCGCGCAAATAATACGTCCCCAGAAAAGGGAGGGACCGAAAAAAAGAAAAAACGGCGCGCACATGAGCGGATAAAGCGGGGGATAATTGCCCACAAGACAGGGATAATCCTCCAGAGATGGGTAAATGCTCTCTCCCCTTGAAAGCTGCCAGGATTCCACAGCCACATATCCTTCCGCATAATCCAGTTGATAGGGATACTGCATTGCCAGGATGGCCCTTTTCATGGGGAAAATGCTCAAGAGGGTCAAGATCATGGTTGCGGGGAAGATAAACCAGAAGGACAGAAGCTGTTTTCGAGTTTTATCAGGCACAGTTCACTTCCGGCTGGAGGAAAGTATTTTGATACGCCGCTTGACAGCATCATAAACTGTCGCTGGCTGCAAAGCGTCCATACAGCTCGATTCCAAAGCGCACTTTTTCAGGTAACAGGGGCGGCAGGGGAAGTCGCTTAAAATTTTCTCCCCCCGATTGTAAAGCTCCAGCTCCTGGGGGCATGTGGAGCCGAAAAAGATCACAGCCTGTTTTCCGAGGGCAAGGGCGATATGGGCTGCCAGGCTGTCCGAACTCACCACCACATCGCACAATGACACGATTCCTGAAAACTCTTCCAGGGAATTATCGCATCCAGTATCAATCAAGGGGGCATCGCATTCCTCGAGGAGAGAGCAGTTAAATTCCCGTTCCCTTTTTCCTCCCAGGAGGAGCATTTCGCAGTCGCAGTCGTTTGCAAGGGCTTTTGCCAGGCCGCAAAAACCCTCCCTTGTCCAGCGCTTGGATTCAAACACGTCCCCGCACCCTGTATTGAGTCCGATGCAAAATTTTCCGGGTGTGAGATTATAACGAATCCTGGCTTGCCCTGCAACATCCAGGGCACGGGGGGAGAGATTCAGGACATAGTCCTCCCGTTCAAAGCTGAGTTCCGCCATGTCATAGATGGTCTCCTGGTATGTCCTTGTATTATGGCGGAACTTGAGTTCATCATGAAGACCGAGCGCCAGGGAATAGAGACTCGATTCATTTGCGATGGAGAGTGTGCGGGCCTGGGAAAATGCAAAACCGCGTTTTTCGAGCGCGTTCACTGAGTCCATCAGGGCAAGGGCGCGATCTTCCTTTTCAAAATTTAAGGCAAGATCGAACACGTCCCTGCTGACAATCAAGATCCCTTCCGCATTCAAAGCCAACAGCCGATGGATAAAGGGATTCCCCCGGAGCAGTGGAAAAGCTCCCGGGTTCGTGATCCAGGTGATATGCGCCCCGGGATATTTTTTCATAAGCCCCGGAAGGATGGGAGTTGTGCGGAGCACATCGCCCAGGGCTGCGAGTTTGATGATCAAAATCCGCTTTCCCCAGGGATCATAAAGGTTGCAACCCTCGCAAAATTCCGACTTCCCGCATGGTTTATAACCTGTATAATACCTGCAATCAAAACGGATTTTATCCTTCCCCAGTTTCTTTAAAATCTGTTCCATACACCTTGAACCCCTTGAGCTTCTTGAACTCCCTGAGCTTCTTGAACTTTTTGAACCTATTGAACCTCTTGAATCTATTGACCTGTATGACTCAACTGTAAAAGCTTGAGGTAAATCCTGAGTATTTCCGCAACACTTATGGCCTGGGCGATGCATCCCCTGGGTGTATGGGGGGGCTCTGCGTCAAAGATCTCGGACAAGGTTCCCAGCCCCGCATCCTGCAGATGCCGGAGCAGGGGTTCCAGCAGATTGAGCCCCTCTTTTGCCAGAGCCCGGGAAGGACCTTTGACATGGATCATGGCATCAATATAAGGCCCCATGAGCCAGGGCCAGACTGTGCCCTGGTGGTAAGCAGAATCCCGCATTTTTTGACTGCCGGCATATCTGGGTTTGTAATCAGGATGGCCCGGAGCAAGGGATCGCAATCCGTATGGCGTGAGCAGATGCCTGGTGACGCAATCAAAAACAGCCTGCGCCTTCTCCCCGGTGATGATGGGATGCGGAAGACTCACGGCGAAGATCTGGTTGGGACGGATCGAAGGATCGGGTCCATCCGTGCCCAGGGTGTCGTAAAGGCATTGACCTGCCTCATTCCAGAATTGGGTTTCAAAGGATTGCCTCACCCTTTCCGCGTGGATCTCATAAGCGGCATAAGCCTCTTCATCATCGAACAGATCCGAGAACAGGGCTGCAATCCGGAGGGCATGATACCACAGGGCGTTAATTTCCACATTTTTCCCCATCCTGGGTGTGACAACAGTTTTGTCCACTATGGCATCCATCCATGTGAGCTGCGCGCCCTTCTCCCCTGCCAGGATAAGGCCGTCTGATTCCTGGTGAATGCCGAAACGGGCGCCGCCAATATAATGATGAATAATGTCCTTGATGACCTCAAAAAGAGGCGTCCGGACTGTGTTCAGATCCTTTGTGGAACAATAATATTCATAAACCGCATGAATGAACCAAAGGCTTGCATCCACGGAATTATACAAGGGCTCTTCGCCATCTTCGGGAAAGGTATTCGGAATCAGTCCGAGCTGATAAAAGGGAAGGAACGAAAGGAGCATGTTGCGGGATTCTTCGAATCGTCCGGTTGCGAGAAGAAGACCCGGAAGGGAGATCATGGAATCGCGGCCCCAAATGGAAAACCAGGGATAACCTGCGATGATGGAAACCTCGCTGTTCTTTTTCACCACAAAGTCATCCGCAGCCCTGATCAGTTCGAGAAGAACGGGATCCTTTGCCCTGGAAGGCGAGAGTTCCAAAGATTTTCGGGAATGAGCACGCAGAAGCCGCGCCTGTTCCTCCTCAAAGAAAAGCGGAACAGCCGACGCGCCGGTTCCCGCCCCGGCGATGATATGGCCGGACTTCCCAGGCGAAAGTTCAAATGTCAATTCGCATAATCGCAGGAGACGATCCAGGTATTCATACCCGCGGTCCCGTTCGACCGGATATTCAAGCTCCACAGTCCGTTCCGGGACGTCCTGGACTTTTTCCGCATTGGATTTGAAGAAGAGATCGGGACCATCCTCCCCCGCCTTGTACAATACATCATGCCCTTCTTTCACGGCATAAAAGGAATTGAGACCCGTTTCACCGGACTTCACTTCATGAATGCTTCTAAAGGTCACAAGGGGTGAGACAACCAACCGGACAGCGCCCTGACCGTCAAGAACCTTGTAATGCACAACAACAATATTACGCTCATGGGACAGAATGATACGTTTTTCAATCTCCCACTCGCCAATGGAGAAAACGAAAACAGGATAGGGATTCAGCCGGAAATTCACCAGGTACTTGTATCCATCAGGTTCCAGATGACCGTCATGAAAATTCGTGGACAAGTTGTATTCCCTGTCCTTCCAGATCAATCTTTCATCATATTTTGCCAGGAGGACCATCCGCTTGAGAGGCGGTTTGAGCGGCAACACGAGGAGACCATGATATTTCCGGCTGTTGCATCCGAGGATGGAGGAGGAGGCGTAACCGCCCAATCCATTGGTCAGGAGCCATTCCCTCTTGAGCGCCTGGACCGGATATTGACAAATCTCCGCATCTATATCAATCAAAGGAGTCATGAGCGATCCCTTTTTTCTTTAAAGTAAAATAATAGCAAAACCAAGACATCACAATTAATCAATTCATTTATTTGTTGATGCCTTGAATCTATCTCCCGAATTCGAGAGATGCGCTCCCCGGATGACCCATTCACAGGGAACATGAGCAATGAGCCCGGGACGCTGGGCGCCTTTCAGCACGCTGATCTCAAATTCATCAAGCCGCATCCTTGTGTCATACACCTTTTCAGGATGGTCCCGATGATAAAGAACAATGCTGACATCGTATTTGCTTTTCAAAAACAGGAGCGGTCGAAAATGGATCAGGATTGTCCCTTTTCCCTTGAGCTTTTCAGGGGCAAAGCCATGATCCGCAGAATCGATCTCAGCAACAACCAGATTATCGTGCCGGGTGACAACCACCCTTACGCCGGGTCGTTCCAGAGCCTCCCCTCCGGTATCGTAGGGAATCTCGAGGGTGGCATTTTGCTCATAAATAAAAGAGGTTTTTTCCTCCCCTTTTTCATCCAGGAAACGCCCATGCAGGATAACGGGGTTTTGCCTTGTCTGAGAGGGAATCCTGTCTCCTGACGGAACATCGCGAGAAAGAGTTTCGAAAATATGGGATCTGTATTCATGCGCCACCTGACCCGAGGGGCCGGTGGATCGCACCTGACCGGATTCCAGCCAAACAAGTTCATCGCAGACAAAATTCGCCATATCGATATCATGGGTGACCAGGACAATGGTTCTGCCCTGGCTCCGAAATTCCGCAATTTTGGAAATGCACTTGGACTGGAATTCGCGATCCCCCACGCTGATCACCTCATCCACCAGAAGAATATCCGGATTCATATTGATTGCGATGGAGAATCCGAGACGCGCCTGCATGCCTGTGGAATAATGCCTGATCGGCGTATAAAGGAATCTTTCCAGACCTGAAAATTCAATGATGGATGGCAGGATCTTCTTTATCTCCTTTCTGGAAAGCCCCAGAATGGCGGCGTTCAGAAAGATATTTTCCATGCCGGAGAGTTCCTCATGAAATCCGGCGCCGAGTTCCAGGAGCGCAGCCACAGACCCATGGGTCGTGATGGTTCCATGTGTAGGTTTGAGAATACCAGCTATTATTTTGAGAAGCGTGCTCTTGCCGGATCCGTTTCTTCCAATGATCCCCATCATCCTTGCTTTGGGGATTGTCAGGTTCACGTCCCTTAAAGCCCAGAAATCCTCATAATGGGCTTTGGGCAAAAGACGTTCCGGGAGAAAGGAGTAAAGGCCGCCGGAAGGTTTAAGAGGCAGATCGAACTTCTTCCCTAATCCCTGTATTTCAACGGCGCTATCCATGACTGAATTTCCACTGGTTATATTTCATCAAATACTAAATGCTTTTCTTATATAAACTCCCGGTTTTGTCAAAAGAATCTTCAATTATTGACAACATGCTCTCTCATCGTCCAATAAATCAAAACATGAAACTGATTTGCAGAGTATTTTTGATATTCTTATGTTTTTTGACTTTGAAGAACACTACAAGGGATACAGGGATGCATTATATAAAATCACCGGAGAGGGAATACTAGTGGCTGACGTCACTTCCATGTGGATGGAGATGCTCCGGCATAAAACCTTCTACGATATCACGGGAAACGGCATCAATCATCCGAATGATTTCGGTCACAGGGTGTATGCTCACGTGATTCTGAAACTTTTTGAATGATTGGGCGCATCTTGACTCCGTTACGGAGTATGAAAAAACAGTTGATTTTTTCATAATATATGATACTCAATAACTTTTTCTTTCAGGATGAATAAAGGGGATATTCTCCCAAAAGAAGGAGACAAGAGGATAGGGAGGTAGGATTATGTCCAAAGAGACCATTACCCAGCTGGCGATTTTCATAGAGAATCGCACAGGACGTCTGGCTGAAATCTGCAGGAATCTCGGAGAAAAGGGGATCAACATCTATGGGTTTTCCATTGCAGACACTGCGGATTACGGCATTTTCCGCCTGATCTGCAAAAGGCCGCTAGTGGCGCGCGATGTGCTCAAGGAGGCGGGATTCACAGTCCGGGAAACGGAGGTTTTGTGCGTTCGCGTTCCCCACAGACCCGGAGGTCTTGCCGAGGTTCTCCAGGCATTCAGCGAAACGAGCATCAATGTGGAATATCTCTATGCGATTGCAGACACCCTGATTGTGTTCAACCTGGATAACATACAAAAGGGACTGGAGATTCTCTATAAAAACAATTTGGAAATCGTCACACAAGAGGACTTTTAACATGAATGAAAGAATCTGGGATCCATATTGGGAAACGATTGACCGTTCCTCCCTGAGAACTCACCAGGAGGAACTCCTCAAGGAGCAGGTCAAGAAGGTTTTTAACAAGCTTCCCTACTATCGCAGGAAGATGCAGGAAAAAGGGATTTCCCCTGAGGACATCAAATCCCTGGGCGATCTCCGGCTTCTCCCCTTCACAACAAAAAAGGATTTCATGGATAATTACCCCTTCGGCATGTTTGCAGTTCCCTTGAACGAGGTGGTGAGGGTGCAGGGCTCCTCAGGAACTACAACAGGGAAATCGAGCCTTGCGGGATACACGCGAAACGACCTGGATACATGGTCGAACCTGTGCGCGCGGCTTGTGACTGCAGCAGGCGTGGGTCCGCACGATATCGCCCAGGTCAGCTTCGGATACGGCCTTTTCACCGGCGGATTCGGGCTTCACGGCGGACTGGAGCGTGTGGGAGCGCTCGTGATCCCGCTTTCGAGCGGCAACACCTCCCGACAGATCAAATTCATGCGGGACCTCAAGAGCACAGCGCTGATCAGCACTCCGACATACGCCCTGAGGATCGCAGAGGTGATGAAGGAGGAAGGGATCACATCCGGGGATTTATTTCTCAAATGGGGGCTGTTCGGCGCGGAACCCTGGTCCGAAGCCATCCGCAGACAGCTGGACCAGAACCTGGGTCTTCTGGCAACGGATAATTACGGCATGAGCGAGGTCATGGGCCCGGGCGTTTCCTACGAATGCCTGGAACGCAAGGGCATGCACATTGCCGAAGATCACTTCATTATCGAGATGATCGACCCGGATACAGGGGAACCTGTTCCCGAAGGCGGGGTGGGGGAAATCGTTCTCACCACGATCACAAAGGAGGCTGTGCCTGTTCTCCGCTATCGCTCCCGCGACCTGTCGCGACTTCTCACGGAAAAATGCCCCTGCGGAAGAACCTCCATGCGGATGGAAAAGGTGCGCGGCAGAACAGACGACATGCTGATTGTGCGCGGCGTGAACGTATTCCCCACGCAGATCGAAGGAGTGCTTCTCGCCATAGAACATACCAAGCCTCATTACCAGATCGTTCTCACCAAGCGCGGGGCCCTGGATGATATGGAGATCCAGGTCGAGGTCACGGACGAAATCTTTCACGATGAAATGCGGAAACTGAAATCCCTTGAGGAGGAAATCCGGACCAAGCTCAAGAACGAACTCAACCTCGATTGCCATATCAAACTGGTGGAGCCGAAATCCCTGGAACGGTTCGAAGGCAAGGCGCGGCGTGTGATTGATAAGAGACAGGAATCGGGATAAGGAGGTAAATCACAGATAGAATTGGGAACGTTAAAGTAAAAACTGTGGAAATTCAAAAATCACGAAAGGAGAACAATATGAAAAAATTTCTGGCAATAGGAATGTTGATTCTATTTGTTGTGGCTACTGCAATCGCAGTTTCCTATGCCCAACAGATGAAAAGTAAAATGCCAACTGAAACGATCCTCTCTCAATCATCAGTCGAATTTAAAATGACTATGCGAAAACTATGGGAAGACCATATAACCTATACACGCAACTATATCATCAGCGCTCTGGCAGGCCTTGATGACACAAGCAAAGTATCTGAAAGACTCCTCAAGAACCAGGACGATATTGGAGAAGCGATAAAACCGATCTATGGAGATGAGGCAGGGAAAAAATTGGCGGCACTGCTCAGAAACCATATATTGGCAGCAACGGAGGTTGTCAAGGCGGCCAAAATGGGAAACAACGAAGAATTTCCGAAGGTGAACAAGAAATGGCATGTAAATGCTGATGATATCGCTGCCTTCTTAAGCAGTGCCAATCCCAACTGGTCAAAGGATGTCTTAAAAGATATGTTATATAAGCATCTTGATTATACCACTCAAGAAGTCGTCTCAAGACTTGAAAAGGATTGGGCATCTGATATCGAAGCTTACGACAAGGGTCATGCACACATGCTCATGTTCTCAGACGCACTATCGGATGGTATAGTGAAACAATTCCCGGATAAATTCAGCAAATAATATTCAAAAACAACAAAAGGTTATTCGGACTGGTCAGCAATAGCAGATAACGAATCGCTCAAGAGGGACGTGGAGATACTGCTGCCACCCCTCTTGGCTTTCACATGGAGCGAGGGTGGCGGATTCTTTGTTTTTACAGATTGAACCTTGAAATAACGACATTGAAATTATTTCAGAAAATATTCATCATTGACATGAAATAAAATTTTAAAATGATTTGAAATTGCATTGAAAGCGCCCATAATGAAAAACATATTCATCTTGGCCATTCTTGGTTTGGTTGGTGTCGCAATTGTTTTCCCGGTGATCAGCCTGCACACGTTGCCATTTACGGATCTTCCGAATCACCTGGCTGAGGCAACAATATTGAAATACTCCGCCAATCCAAGGAGCCCATTGGCACAGTTCTACTCTGCATCCCGCCTTTCCCTGATCCAGCCCTCCATAGGTCATGCTGTCTTCTGTTCCTGGTTTCCATCAGTCGAAATAGGCAACAGGGTGCTATATGTCGCGTATTGTATTGCCATTCCCATCATAATGCTGACCATAGCTCGCCAATGCGAGGGCAATCGAATCCTAGCCTTCTTGTCCGTACTCATGATTTGGAACTTCAGCGCCTTGTGGGGCTTCTCTGGTTTCACTATCGGCATCCCCCTCGTACTACTCTCCTTGACCCTGCACGTCCGCTGCATCATAAACTGATCTTGGGTTGATGTCATCCTCCTCGGATTGTTGTTCCTGGCACTCTATTGGTTGCATGTATTGATTTTCTTGTTTGCCTTGTTCTCATTCATTATGATCGAACTCTTGAGTTTTGCAGTGACTTCGCCCTCTGTCGGCAGGATGTTCGATAGATTGACAGCCCTCTTGCCTTCAATGGGACTCCTTGCCATATGGGTCTGGACAGGTCCGGAATTCGATGAAGGCGGCTCAGTTGCATTTCTGAAGGATTACTATTTACATGATTATCCTTTGACTCTGTGGGATCGGATCATTGTGTTCGTTACAGCTGACTGGCAAGCCTTCGAGAGTGGGAACTACTGGAAGGTGATTGACGTGCTTTTCGCATTGGCGCTGCTGATTCCTGCGGTCGTGTGTCTTAGTCGTCTTACATATCAAAGGATTCATTTGACGATGGCGCGCGCTGCAACCCTCGGATTCACATATGCGGCTTTTGTGTGTTTCGCTTTGATGCCATATTACGTTCCAGGACAGTATTTTCTTTACGAACGCTTCAGCGTCTTTTGCTACCTGGGCATCATATCTATCTTAACTTGGGCGCTGCCGGTTTTGTGCCCAAGGCTCCGATGCACGATGATTGTCCTCATGGCTATTACTTTATATGCCGCCATTTGGGGACATTATTTTGGGAGTTTTCGGATCCTTGACAATGACTTCACACGTTTTTGCCGTACCGCACCTGACTTGAAGGGACAGATCGTCGCCTATATGATTGATGAACCGGAATTCAGAGGCCGCCCCGCTCTCATACACTACAACAACTACCGGATCATTTGGGACCGGAGACCTACTCCCACGAAGCTTGTGGGGTACAGGTTTGGCATGATCAGCCAGCTTCGCCCGATGCCGGATTATTATGAATGGATATACTATGAACTTTTGACGGGCCTCCCGTCTTGTGTCGATCATTACCGTGTATGTAACTACCTGGTCGTGCAAGGAAAGCGCCCGTATTATGTTATCAACCGGCGAAGCGACTTTGTTTGTCTGCACAAAGTGGGAACGTGGCGATTATTCAAGAGAGTAGATACTGCTAACAGAAAGTCCAAGGTTAAGGTTCGCAAACTCGCAGAACCTCAACTCTGACATTAAATAATTCAAATAATTTATCACACCGAAAATGCTCCGATTAATATTTCGGGTATGTTCATATGAGAAACGATCCCGATTCTGATCCCGATTGGAAAAAACATGAACCGCCGAAGGCGTCCCGCCAACGGTTTACTCGCCCCTGGAGAGCGGGATTGAACCTTTTGAACTTGTGAATCTTGTCTTGACACATCACCACACAGTTTCCCATTCTCATTTATTTGTGATGATTAATTGGTAAATCTCCAAATGAAAGCGGCTTCGTCCAACAAAGTTCGCTGAAAAAGTTCAAAGGCTGCGTTTCATTAGCTGGATCTTGATAAAGGAGTCGGTGCCATGAATGGACATCGTGTGTTCATGATCGGCCTTTTTTCCTTGGCAACCGCAGGAATGCTTTTGAGCAACGGTTGTGCTTGTTTTGACCGCCAAAACCGCCGCCTCTTGAACCAAATGGATGACTGGATCCACCCGAAATCGATCACGGCACAGGTGGCGCTGGCACCTCTTTCAGTACCGGTAGGAACCCTGGGCCTTGCCACGGATTCCGCGGTTGTTCATCCGGCCTGCATGATCCCCCGGGCTGCCAATGATGTGTATAATCTGTATTGGAAACCGCGGGAAATGGACTTCATGCGCAAAGCCCTGCTGTTCATTCCCATCATGGTTCTGACCCCCCCCACCTTTGTTTCGGATTGGAGCGCACGGTCGTTATTTGACGTCACAGAGTACGATTGATCCTCAAAGGAATTGAATATGGACAGAGAATATTCATTTCGGGCCGCTCTGAAGGTTGCTGGTCTTCTCGTCATCATGATGATGGCGCTGTCGATGTCCGGATGCGCATTTTTCAACCGCGAGAACACTCCGACGCTGAACTGGGTGGAGGACACGCTCTGGCCGAATGATACCACCGCACGAGTTGCCGTGTTTCCACTGGTCTTTCCTGCAGGATTACTGGCCGTAAGCGTAGATGCATTTGTAATCCATTCGGCTTCGGTTGTAGGGGATGCGGGATCGGATACTGGTGATGCTCTGTGGGACGACATGAAATGGGACGAGAGATATATGACTGAAAGCGCACTTCTGCCATGGCGATCGATAACAACCCCTATTGTCTTTACAGGCGATTTCATTGGCCGGGCCTGGTTTAATATTCCTAAGCGCATCGACGAGGAGAAGGCGGAAACGGAACAAAAACAGCACGAGGAACAGGCGGAAAGATGGATCGAGGAAGGCGAGCAGTTACTCAAGGATCTGCGCCCTTCGGATGCCCTGGACCACTTTCTCAAGACACCCGATTACCCTGTTCCAGAACCAGTGCAAGCCCGGATGGCTCGCGCAGTCGTGGAAGCTGCTATACGATGTGGACGCACGCACGAGCTGGAATCCTTTCGATTCAACAGGTATGGGGCATTGCTGGAGAGATACTATCCGGGGGAGATCGCTCATTGGTTGAATGAAATGGGACAATCCGACAACCCAATTGTTCGCTGGGGAATCTATGAATTTACAGCCGATTTCAGCAAGAATCACCAGCAACGCCTGGAGGCGACCCAAAAAGCCTTGCACGATCCCAATCCTGTTGTTCGCCAGCGTATGCTGCTGTTCCTGGACGTCAGGCAGAGGGATGGGATTTGCGTTGATTCCATCCCCGAGGTGGAACGCATTGCACAGAAGGACAGCGAACCGATGAATCAAATCGTTGCGGAACAGCTGCTGCGGGATCTGAGACGATAGGGGGTCGGACTCTTCTTTTTTACATAAATTCCCGGCGAATTCCAATGAGTATTCGAAAATCCTGGGATCGGACGCCATAAATAATTCTTCGCATTGAAAATGACCCGATCAATATTTCGGCTATGGATAGAATAGAAACGATTCCGACCCTGTAGAATAATTGAACGTTTTGAACGTTTTGAACTGTTGGAACCGTTGGAACTTATGGAACCTTTTGAACCCCTTGAACCTCTTGTCCCGCCACACACGTACCCTTATGTCAGTCAATCTTTTGGATGATGTTAATCGTAAATTTTATTATTGTTGATCGGAGGAATGCGGAATTCATTTGACGGGAGGTTTGGGCAGGCGCTTTTTCCTGAAATAATTTGCCTTGATCCAGTTCCAGTTCAAGACCACGTGGAGAATGATAAACAAGAAAAAGATTCTTCCTCCCCATTTGTGTATTGAGAAGAACATTTCGCTATTAATCAGGAATCCGGAGACGATCTGGATGACAAAAAGAATGGCCAGGATGGGCGTTGAAATCTTGAGAAGGGTAATTTTGTTCATGGCTGCACCTCACCGATATATTAAAAATCACGTATGCCTTGTCTGATATTCAATGTCAAGAGTAGTGTTTGATGTTTGATTTTGGATGCCCAAGATATGAAAAACGCGAAGAAAAAACACAATCGATTATGATTACGAGTACGAGTACGATTACGAGCACGAGTTTATCCAATATCCAACATCCAATAACTTCTTCTTTGGTTGCGACCTTCGGCCGTCTTGGGATTAAGATTAAGAGAGAAGGAAAGGGGGGGGCTATTTTTCACGGGGATAGGTCAAATAAAGACACAGAGCCACTGCCAGGGCGGATCCGGTAAAATCTGCAAGCCAGTCGGGAAAGGTGGCTGCGCGTCCCGGAACATACATTTGATGAATTTCATCCGATAAACCATAAAGGCCTGAAGTCAAAAGGACCACAAGAGCAGCCTTCTTCAGATCTTCCCTGCTCAATCCTTTGTATTGAGGCCAGAACAAGGCGCGAAACAGGAGCACGGCAAAAACACCGTATTCCGCCGCATGGGCAAGTTTATCCATGTGGGGAAACCAGGGCGATGGCAGGGCGCTTGAAGGGCGTGAGGAGAGATAATAAATAACCCAGGCACATAAAATCGCAGGGAGCCACCCTCGTATCAAACGGTTCGCAGATTCCGTTGTGATCCTCCTTGTCAGGAAGAAAAAGGCAGGTTATTCCTCGGGAGCGGGACCTGGTTTTTTATGCTTCTTTCCGAGGAATTTTTCCTTGTGTCTCCGGAGACGATTCTCCATCTTGGCCAAGGCATCATCGAGGCTGGTCTGGACGTCCTCATGCTCGCCCAAAGCCCCAAGGGAGAAATGATCGGCCGTGACCAGGATCTCAGCCTGATGGCGGAACTTCTGCTGGGAAAAGATCACATCAATCTGCTGCACAAAAGGCACAAGTTTGACAAGTTTTTTGACCTTCCTGGCGGCGATATCCTTGAGATTATCCGACACCTCGTAATGTCTTCCCGTAATGATAATTTCCATAAGCCTCCCTCACATTCAATATTTGAACAAGATGAATTTCAACCGATTATTTTTGCGTTTTATCCTCTTTGACCATTCCATTTCTCTCATCAGGCGTCATATCCATGTAAAAGCGTTTCCCCAGATAGATCTCCCTGGCGCGTGGATCGTTCACCAGGTCGCCGGCGCTTCCGGAGAGCTCCACCTTGCCTTCATAGATCAGATAAGAACGATTGGTCACCTGGAGGGTTTCGCGAACGCTGTGATCTGTAATCAGAATGCCGAGGCCATGATCGCGCAGTTGATAGATGACGGTCTGGAGATCCTCGACTGACTTGGGGTCCACGCCGGAGAAGGGTTCGTCCAGGAGCATGAAAGCAGGTCTGGGGACAAGGGCGCGGGCGATCTCCACCCGGCGTCTTTCCCCGCCGGAAAGCGTATAGGCGTGATTATTTGCCAGATGGGCGATCCCCAGCTCCTCCAGGAGCCAATCCAGCCTTTCAATGCGCTGGGCTTTTGTCAGATCAAGCGTTTCGAGAATCGCCAGGATGTTTTCCCTGACAGTGAGCTTTCGGAAGACAGACACTTCCTGGGTCAAATAACCCATGCCCATGCGGGAACGCCTGTACATGGGATAATTGGTAATGTCAGTCTGATCGAACAAAATGGATCCAGAGTTGGGGCGGACGAGTCCCACAATCATATGAAATGTGGTGGTTTTCCCTGCGCCATTCGGTCCCAGAAGTCCGACAATCTCGCCCTGGGTTACATCAATGCTGACCTGGTTGACAACCGTGCGGCCACCGTATTTTTTCACCAGATTCTCGGTACGGAGAGTATGCAAAAATCCATCCTATCCCTTCATGATTATGAACTTTGATGAAATAATGGATACAGGGCATTGAGATGCGATGTCAAGCCCTGTTTCATGTCCTGAACCGAAAAACCGAAGAGTTGGAATGAATGTTTCTTGACGAACAAATCCTGTTTGAATATGACATTTATGAATTTTTCATAGAGAGAAATGGCTTATCTTTTTTTAGTCATTGGAGGTCAGGCTATGAGACAACAAAAAACATGTATCGGTTTGATGATGATTTTTACGTTTTTCGTCATTGGTTCCCTTGTGTATGCAGGCCCGAAGATCGCGTGTGAGAATCCCGCATGGGAATTTCAAAAGGTGAAGGAAGGCGTCAAGGTGGAACATGCATACCGGATCAAAAATGTGGGTGATGAGACACTGGAGATCGAGAGGGTCAGAGCCTCCTGCGGTTGCACAGCTGCATCGCCGGTTTCCAAAACCCTGAAACCCGGAGAGGAAACGGATGTTTTAACCAGCTTCAATACGGAAAACCGTTCCGGAAAGCAGATAAAATATATCTATGTGCACTCTAATGATCCGGATAATAAGATGTTCAAGCTGACCATTTCCGGAGAGGTGGAGGAAGTCCCGTCGCCTAAAATCATCATCCGTCCCCCTTCCTGGAACATCCAGACCCTGGAACCGGGGAAAACTCAACGCACCACCATTGTCATCCAGAATACGGGGAAGATACCCCTTCAAATAAACTCTGTCATCCCTTCCAACACCTCCGTCAATTTCGCTTTAACATCCTCCACGATTGAAGCGGGCGGCAAAACGGATATGGAGATCACTTTCCTGCCTGATATGGCATCTCCCACAGTTCGGGAGAAAATCACCCTGACAACAAACGATCCGAAGAGAAAAACGCTGGATTTCAACATATTTGGAAGGATGGACATGGAATCCCTGGGTCTGACCCTGTCCGTGACGGGTGTGACGCCGGTGGAGCAGAACATGCAGATCAATCTATATCTGAAGAATTCCCAGCCGTATCCCCTCACCCTCAAGATTCCCGACGCGCTGGAGCCAAACGTGGTCACCGTGTCACCCAAGAATATTCATAGCTTTTCTGTCACAATCCCAAAGGAGAAAATGACCGCTCCCGAAGCTTCAGGGGATAATATTGTTTACCAGGGAGCATATAATAATTTAAAGGTTGAATTAACAGTGCCTGTGCCGGATCCCACGAAAGGGGGAGTTTCGCCTGTGGTTGGCCAGGAACAGAAGAAGAGTTCCGTCCACGTCAAAAATCCTTCCCAGGGAGTCGAAACGACCCTGCCTCATGCATCTCAGGTCCCATAGCATCCGGGCGGTGAAAAACAGGGCAAAGGGCCCTGACTGATTGAGCGTGAGAATTTTCGGGGAATTCCACGGAATCAATCTCTTCTTTCATCCGAGGACACAAGCCCGTCGAGGATATGGATCACCCTGCGCGCATAAGCGGCGATTTGCGGCTCATGTGTCACGAGAATAATTGTCTTGCCTCTCCGGCTGATTTCTTCAAATGCCGCCATGATCTCATGGCCTGTTTTTGTATCGAGATTGCCTGTTGGTTCATCCGCGAGAAGGATGGCGGGATCATTCACAAGGGCGCGTGCAATCGCCACCCGCTGGCGTTCCCCGCCTGAGAGTTTGGCAGGCAGATGCTTGATCCTGTGCGCAAGTCCCACCTGCTGAATCTGCCTTTCTGCTATCTCCCTCCGGATATGGGGGGATTTCCCATGATATACCATGGGGAGCTCGACATTTTCCAGGACGGACATCTGGGGAAGAAGATTGAAGTTTTGGAATACGAATCCGATTTTCTCATTCCGGGTCCAGGAAAGTTCGCTGTCATCCAGTGAGTCCACGCGTCTTTGTTCAAGGAAATAATATCCGGAGCTGGGGCGGTCCAGGCATCCCAGGATGTGCATCAGTGTTGATTTGCCGGAACCGGAGGGTCCCATGATAGCCACAAATTCGCCGGCATGAATATCGAGATTGATCCCGCGGAGCGCAGGAACCTCGGTCATGCCCAAAGGATAGATTTTTCCCACATTCTCCAGACGGATCAAGGAAGAATCTTCCCCTTCCTTGAGAATCTGATTTTTCGATTCAGGCATATTCTGTGGAGTATTCATGGACATGCGTCATTCCCTTCAAGCGCGCCGTGCAGGGACCCAAGATGCAAGGGGGCATCATTTCCCGGTATTAATCATGGGTTCGGGACGCTGGGACATTCCCTCCAGGGTTCCGATGCGTTCGATCTTTTTTGTCGGATCCCGCAGGAATACCGAATCGCCCTGTTCAAGACCCTGTTCCACGACGATGTAATTATCGTTTGCCGGACCGAGCCGTACCGATTTCTTCTCAAAGCTCCCATCTTTTTTTACGAATACGAAGCTGCCATCTTTTTCTTCGAACACCGACTCCTGGGGGACAAACAAGGCATGATCGAGTTTCTTGATAAAGATACGGGACCTTGAGGTCATTCCCTGACGGAACGATTCCTGGATCTGATCGATCTTGATCCGGACTTCGAATTCCTTGCCTCTGGGAGTGGTGTCTCCGCCGCCCCAGGGCATGCGGCCATCCGTGATAGGCACCACGCTTTTTGAGACCACCTGGCCGGCGAAGACTTTTCCCGGGATGGAATCCACCATGACTTCCGCCTTTTGTCCGACTTCCACTTTTCCCACATCAATCTCGCTGATGGGGATGAGGCACTGCATGGTGGCGGGATTGGGGATTTCCATGAGTGAGGCGCGACGCCAGACTTGATCTCCCTCGGAAATCTTGCCCATCTTGCCGCCTTTCCAGATGATGCCATAAGACACATTCCCCTCTCCATCGGCTTTCAGAATCGCCTTATCGATATTATCCAGAACGTCGTTGAGTTTATTTTGCTGGCGTTCAAGTTCCACATTGGCCCTTTCCACATCCGATAGTTTGATTTTTTCATCGGAGGACTGGTCTTCAATCAGTTTTTTCAGATTGATTTCCGCCTGTTTGAGAGAGAGTTCCGACTGGAGAAAGGCGATGCGTGCTTCATCCTCTGAGGTGCGGGCGGAGAGGTTTTTCTCCACAAGGATTTTTTGTTTTTCAAAATTGATCCGGGAATCCTCCAGCTTGAGTTTTTGAAATTCCACCTTTGCCCTTTCCGCCTGGAGGGAAAGCTTGTTCTTGGACTTTGCCACTTCATAGGTCTCCTGTTTCTGGGCAAGGTTGGACTTGGCAAGCTCCACTTCAACCTCCAATTCCTCCTTGTTTTTTTCCAGATCTGAGGTATCCATCCACATCACAGGCTCGCCTTCCTTCACAAAGGTTCCTTCCGGGATGATCTTGACGATCTTGCCGGAGTAGGTGCTTGTGAGAGTCTTTTTCACAGCTGCATCGAGGATGCCGATGGAGGATACAGTAATATCAAAGGAACCCTCCTGAACAGGAGTGAAAGGGATGGCGCCCGTTGAAGAAAGGGAAGGGGCAAAGTACCTGGCATAAAGGGCATATCCGCCCACTGCGCCTCCCAGGAGGAGGATGATGATGATCATTTTCTTTTTCAATTACCTTCCCCCTTTATCTCAAAATAAATCCAGGCCAATGGCCGTATAAAGCCCGGCGATATTGATCTGGTAATCGAGCAGCTCGGAAAAATAACGGGTTTGCGCTTCAAAAAGGTCATCCTGGGCTTTGCGCACGTCATTACTTGTGGAGAGACCTGCATCGAACCGCCCGCTCTCCTGCTCCAGACTTTTGCGCGCCTGTTCCACTGTTTTCTTGAGGATCAAAAGGCTTGACTCGCTGGCCTTGACACGCCTGTAAGCCTGTTTCACCTCCCGAATGACATCCCGTTCCCTGCTCAAGCGGTCCGTCCGGCTTTTCTCGAGTGAGAGCTGGGAGCGTTTGTATGCTTCCCTTGCGCCGATATTGGGCAGGGGAACGCGGAGAGACAGATTGGCGTCCCAGGCATTATTGTCCCTCATGCTGTAGCTTTCATCGAAATCCCGATCCGCATCGTCCGTGGAATACTGAAAGGAGAGATCAAGATCCGGAAGCAGGTCATTTCTGGATGTATCCAGGGCGATCTCCTGTTGTTTGATGGAAATATCGCTCTGAAGGAGTTCGAGCCTGGCGCCCAGGGAGCTGGCAATGCATTCTTCCAGCTGGGGGACTTGTGCTTCCCCCATCTGCACAAGAGAGCCTGTGATATCCTGGATGGAGATCTCCCGTTCGAGGGGGAGTCCGAGAAGGATGAGGAGTCTTTCAAGTTGATCCTCGTAGCTACTCCTTCGGGTGACCACATTCTCGCGTTCCTGAAGGTACTGAATTTCCGATCGGGAGATTTCGCTTTCCGGGATTTGATCGAGGCTGAACTTGATCTTGGTGGCTTCGAGGAAGCGGAGTTTTTCTTCCAGGGCGTCGAGACTCACCTGGAGCTCCTGTTTGGTCCGGAGGATGGTATAATACTGTTCAATGACACTCATGGTAATGTCTCTGCGCGTGAGGGTATTTGAGATTTCCCGGCTGAGGAGAGAGAGTTGGCTTCTGCGGAGATTTGCAAGTCCGCGGCGCAGTCCCGCCCTCCGAAGGAGCGGCTGGGTCACTCCCACGCGGGTCTGATTGGAGAACGAACGATCATTGACCTTTTCCCTGCGGCTGGCGACTTCCGCCTCCACACTTCCGCCTGTGGCGAATTGCTGAAGCACCGTCACAGAACCTTGCTGATAATTGCTGTGCGTTTCCACGCGCTCGTCAATATTTAACGTTCTGTCCTTCCCAAGACCGGTTTCCGCGCCCAAGGTGAGGAAAGGCAGGAACTCCGCCTCAGCCTCCCGGAAACTGGATTTGCCGATCAGGAGATCCTTTTCGCTGTTTTGAAGATCGAAATTATTCTTGAAGGCGATTTCCGCGCACTGGCGAAGGGAAAGATTGGAATATTGACGGATCTGCTCCGTGGGCGTTGTGATAACGGTCTCAAGATTCAGGC